>ENA-OPCP01000125-OPCP01000125.1-human-gut-metagenome-genome-assembly--contig:-NODE-125-length-73829-cov-4.854461_pt1 | contig 73829 bp, 58 predicted proteins | sample MGYA00241563_ERZ501477 | MGnify/ENA primary metagenome ERZ501477 (study PRJEB25962, sample SAMEA2042572) | human gut metagenome | biome: human gut; feature: human-associated habitat; material: faeces... | reverse complement strand
GCTGTATAGACACAAAAAAGAGGCTGCACATAATCAGGAATTATGACACAGCCCCGCTTATACTGGCAGTATAATCCTGCTGTAAAGCAGTTTGGAAGACAATATCATCCCAATTTGTTTCAACGCCGTTCAGATAGTTTTCAATTTCAACAGTCTTGAAATCCAGACGGCCTAACCAGGTTGTCAGCATTTCCTGTTCGGAAGGCAAAGTCGTTACAGGAGTTGACTGGTCATAGTTATACCAAGTCAACGGATCGACTCCAAGGCCACTTAATTGACGCGGGTCTGTAAATTTACCCGGTACTTTTGCCATTTCTTCCGGAGTCAGTTTGCCTTCCTGATAGTCTTTACGGAACTGGATAAATCCGGGACCATCCAAGGCTGCCGGAATACGTGAAGGCTGTGCAAAACCGACATTTGCATTGAAAGATACAACCGGTTTGCCTGTTTTACCTTTCTTAGTTGTAATGGCAACTACGCCATTCGCTGCTTTTGCACCATAAACGGCTACGGAGCTGGCGTCCTTCAATACGTCTACTGACTGGATATCCATCGGATTGATATCAGACAAATCGCCGTCATAAATAACACCGTCCAAAACCAACAAAGGAGAAGATCCGGCAGTCAGCGTATTTTTACCACGCACCTGCAGATTAGCCGTACCGGCAGCATCTGTCGAAATACCGATAGAAAGACCGGAAGCACTTGCACGCAAAAGGTCCTGTACAGAACGGGGAGTCTCCTTTTCCATGTTTTCCGCTTTCACAGTCGAAATAGCACCGGTCAAGTCTTTTTTCTTTGCCGTACCGTAACCGATCACAACAACTTCCTCCAGTTCTTCCGTATCTTCTTTCATCGTCACATCAATCATTTTCTGGTTTCCAACCGTAATGTCCTGTGACAAATATCCGATATAAGAAAATGTAACAATAGCCTTGCTGCCATTGACAGTCAGGCTATATTTTCCATCCACATCCGTAATAGAGCCATTCGTAGTGCCCTTTTCCATTACGTTCACACCGATCAGCGGTTCACCCGTCTGATCCTTAACAACACCGGTTATCGTCTGCGATTGCGCATAGGCTTCGCCAATAACCATCCCCAAAAATAGCAACAAGATACTAAATCGGGGTAAGAAACTAAAAACACGATTCTTCATACAATTTTTCAGTTTAGTATTAAGTTTGATAGTTTATATTAGAATTTATAGATTCGCATAACAATCAATACGACAAGCTTATTCACTGCAAATGTGCGCGTTAACACATTTACTTAAAACCATGTTATCCCATTCGAATAATGACCTAAAGAGGAAACTATTCAATACTTTCTATGTAGTTTTATATTCCAGACAAGTAAACAACCTTTTGTAAACCAAGAATTTAAAAACACATATCTCAACATTCAGCACATGTTCATAACATCATTGTCCTAAGTTAATAGCAAATTACACTGTCTAAATTAAATTGATCAAAAGAATATTCATTTTGGGCGCCAAAGTTATTGACTAAAATTGAATATTCATAAATATATATTCTTTTTTTTACAAAAAAGTAACAAGCTTCTACGATTCAATACATTACAAAAAAAATCTTCATCAGAAAAAACATTCTTCGCGACAACCTCTTCTCGGTCGTCCAACAGGTAACCCCCTACTCATACGGTTAGCCATTTTATCAAAGCACAGGCTCAACTTCATATTCTGCCATATCCACAAAAAAATCTACTAACATACATATTATAATATAATCCATATTTTCGTTAGGGGCAGCAAGAGAAACTGACGTATTGTCACACTTCCTGCCACCTGAACTTTTCTAAACCTATCCTTGTTACTTTGGCATACGATTTGTAGAATAGTTAATGCAACTCGAAAGAGAAAAGCAAATACAGGAAAATAATAACAATATAAAATAGTAGAAAATTATGGGAAAAATTATCGGAATCGACTTAGGAACAACCAATTCTTGTGTTGCCGTATTGGAAGGTAACGAACCGGTTGTAATTGCAAACAGCGAAGGAAAAAGAACGACGCCTTCAATCGTTGCATTTGTTGAAGGAGGTGAACGTAAGGTAGGTGATCCTGCAAAACGTCAGGCTATCACAAACCCGGAAAAAACAATATTCTCTATCAAACGTTTCATGGGTGAAACCTATGATCAGGTTCAGAAAGAAATCAACCGCGTACCTTATAAGGTAGTTCGTGGTGACAACAATACACCGCGTGTCGATATCGAAGGACGTCTCTATACTCCGCAGGAAATTTCCGCAAGGGTACTTCAGAAAAGGAAGAAAACTGCTGAAGACTATTTAGGACAGGAAGTAACGGAAGCCGTTATCACCGTTCCGGCCTACTTTAGCGACGCACAGCGCCAGGCTACTAAGGAAGCCGGTGAAATTGCAGGTTTGAACGTTCGCCGTATCGTAAACGAACCGACTGCCGCATCTTTGGCTTACGGTTTGGACAAAACGAACAAAGACATGAAGATCGCCGTATTCGACTTGGGTGGCGGTACATTCGATATCTCTATCCTGGAATTAGGAGACGGTGTGTTTGAAGTAAAATCCACAAACGGTGATACTCACCTGGGAGGTGACGACTTCGACCATGTGATCATCGACTGGCTGGCAGAAGAATTCCTGCGCGAAGAAGGCGTCGACCTGCGTAAGGACCCGATGGCTTTGCAACGTTTGAAAGAAGCGGCTGAAAAAGCAAAGATCGAATTGTCAAGTACGACAAGCACGGAAATCAACCTGCCGTATATCATGCCGGTAAACGGTGTTCCAAAACACTTGGTCAAGACACTGACACGTGCTAAATTCGAACAGTTGGCAGACAGTCTGATCCAGGCTTGTATCGAACCTTGCCGCCAGTCTTTGAAAGATGCAGGTTTGAGCACTTCCGACATCGACGAAGTAATCCTGGTAGGTGGTTCGACACGTATTCCGGCTGTACAGGCCATCGTTGAAAAATTCTTCGGCAAGGCTCCGTCAAAAGGTGTCAATCCGGACGAAGTAGTGGCTGTAGGTGCTGCCATCCAGGGTGGTGTATTGACAGGTGAAGTAAAAGACGTTTTGCTGCTCGATGTTACTCCGTTGTCATTGGGTATCGAAACAATGGGTGGCGTAATGACCAAGTTGATCGAAGCCAATACGACTATTCCTACCAAGAAGTCTGAGACATTTACAACTGCCGTTGACAACCAGCCTTCTGTAGAGATCCACGTATTGCAGGGTGAACGTTCACTGGCTAAAGACAATAAATCGATCGGTCGTTTCCATCTCGACGGAATTCCAGCCGCACAGCGTGGTGTTCCTCAGATCGAAGTTACTTTCGATATCGACGCAAACGGTATCTTGAATGTATCGGCTAAGGACAAAGGCACCGGAAAAGTACAGAGCATCCGTATCGAGGCTTCCAGCGGTTTGAGCGACGACGAAGTAAAACGTATGAAAGAAGAAGCTCAAGCTAACGCCGAAGCCGATAAGAAAGAAAAAGAACGTATCGACAAACTGAACCAAGCCGACAGCATGATCTTCCAGACTGAAAAACAGTTGAAGGATCTGGGTGACAAACTTCCGGCAGACAAGAAGGCTCCTATCGAAACAGCCTTGAACAAGCTAAAAGAAGCTCACAAGGCTCAGGATATCGCCGGTATCGATGCCGCTATGGCGGAACTGAACAGCGTATTCCAGGCTGCAAGCCAGGAAATGTACAATGCACAGAATGCACAGGGTGGCGCACAACCGGGTCCTGACTTCAGTCAACAAGCTGGTGGCAACGCCGGAAACAACAAGCAGGATGGCGGTGTAACGGATGTTGACTTCGAGGAAGTGAAGTAAGTCTCGATAAACAACGATAACTAAAAATAGGAATATAGGGTGTAACTCAATGAGTTATGCCCTATTTCTTTTTATATCATCTTTTGTTGGTTTTGCTGATTATTCGGATTTTTGTTGTATATTTGTACCATAATTGTACCGACACTTAAAAGTAGATAATGTGACACTTATAAAATAAGTGGTATTGAGAATGAGTGAAATAGCAAAATAGTAGATTATGCCAGCAGCGAAATTTGAGATAGAACGACAATGCAAGGTTTGTGGAGAGACTTTTATCGCCAAGACGATAGAATCCTGGTATTGTTCTCCTCGATGTTCCAAAATTGCATGGAAACGGCGCAAGGATGAAGAACAGAGACAGCAAAGGTTGGACGAAGTAGTTAAGAAGATATCCAAGTCCAAAGAATATATTACAGTTCCCGAAGCGTATGCTTTATTTGGCATAAGCAAGGAAACCCTTTATCGTTTGGTTCGTAAGGGTACAATTTCAAGTGTGAATGCAGGAGAAAGGCAGACTTTAGTCTGTAAGGCAGAACTATTGAAACTCTACCCACTTCGCAAGAAAGCACTTACAAAACCAAAGCCAGTTGCCAAACTTTATAGTCTGGAGCCAAAGGACTGTTATACTATTGGCGAAATCACAGAAAAGTTTCTTGTGAATGAAAGCACTGTTTACCTTCATATTCGCAAGTATTCTATTCCTACCAGACAGATAGGTAACTTTGTTTATGTACCAAAGAAAGAAATTGATAATCTATATAAAGGTGTGAAACGATGAAAAAGGCATTAGTCAATACAAGAGTGGCTGTTAAGTTGCGCAAGTCTGAATATCGTGAAGAATGGTATCTTTATGTTGAGTCTTACCCAGTGTTCCAACCGGGAAAGGACAAGCCACAAAGATTGCGTGAATATCTTAACCGCACTATCACCACTCCTATATGGGACAAGACACGCAATGCAAGAACAGACAAAGATGGCAAAACCACTTATAAGCCTAAGCGAGATTTGAATGGTGTTATCCAATGTAAGTCTCAGTTAGACCAGGAATCTTGTATTTATGCGGATAAAGTCAGAAGCCTACGACAGAAGGAATATGACAATGCAGCTTTGTACGCCGATGTAGATGCAGAACAGGCAGAACAATTGGAACGCTCTAAAAGCAATTTCATAGAATACTTCGACCATGTACAGCGAACAAGGCACGCCCATAGTTCTGATTCTATCATTGTCAATTGGGGGCGAGTACATGAGCTGTTAAAGATATTTGCTAAGGGTGATACCATTCTTTTCTCGCAAATAGACCTAAAGATGGTAGAATCATTCCGTCACTTCATGATGAATGCTCCGCAAGGTGGTACCAAACATGGTACTCTCTCCCCAAACACGGCATCAACATACTTCTCAATTTTCAAAGCGGCTTTGAAACAAGCCTTTATAGACGGTTATCTGACTATTGATGTTGCAGCGAAAGCCAAAGGCATTCAGGGAAGAGAGAGTCGAAAAGAATACCTAACAATAGAAGAATTGAACCGACTGGTACAAACTCCATGCGACCCATTATTGAAACGTGCTGCACTCTTTTCAGCCTTAACAGGAATCCGACATTGCGACATTCAAAAATTGAAATGGTCGGAAGTGGAACAATTCAATGGAGGCCATCGGCTGAATTTTACTCAGCAAAAGACAAAGGGAGTTGAGTATATGCCTATTTCAGAACAGGCGTTTAGCCTTTGCGGAGAACAACAAGAAGGTGAACTTCTGGTGTTTGCCGGACTTCCTGATCCCTCTTGGATAAGTCGTCCTATCAAGAAATGGGTTGAAGCAGCCGGAATTACCAAGCACATTACCTTCCATTGCTTTCGCCACAGCTACGCTACCCTTCAACTGGCTGGAGGAACGGACATTTATACCGTTAGCAAAATGTTGGGGCATACCAATGTACGAACAACCCAAGTGTACGCCAAGGTTGTAGATGAGAAAAAGGAGAAAGCAACAGAAACCATCAAATTAGATTTATCACAAACGGAATAAGAGTGTTGTCCCACTTGATAGGCATAGCCATCTGCGTAGATTCTGCGTGGGTGGCTTTTTGTTTTTACCTATGAGCTGTTATTATGACCGCCTAATGATTTCCTTATGATTGGGTACATTACCATAAAAATCTACTACTGACGTTCTTCATCATTCGTATTGATAATCAGTACATATGACTTATGATGCTTATGTTTCTCTGCTGTTTCTTTATGTGGAACAGTCCACCATAAAATCAGTATGTTAAATCACGATTACTTTGCCGAAAAATCAAACATAAAATCAGATAGCAGTATGAGTGAAAAGAACATTACTTTTGAAGATTTGCCCAAGGCAATGTCGTGGATGATGGATAAATTGAATGAACTGGATTCTAAGATTGATGGTCTCAACACCCAAAGTCCGGGTATTCCAACCGAGCAATGGATGAACTTAAAGGAGTTGTGCGATTATATTCCCAGTCATCCGGCAGAGCAAACAGTATATGGGTGGACAAGCTGCCACCAAATACCATTCCATAAGAGAGGTAAACGTATCATGTTCCTTAAATCAGAGATCGATGCGTGGCTTCGTGATGGCAAGGTTAAGTCCGAAAAAGACTTGGAAGATGAAGCTGCCCGATTCATAAAGTCTAAAAGAAACAACCGATTCTAATGGATTCACTCGATTTATGCAATGCAATCAGAATGGAATTTGGAGGGATTCTTGAAGACAAGATTCCTCTCAATGCTTTTCCTGCTAAAATTCAGGATATGGTATTGGCATTGGCACGGCAAGAGAACTACTCTATTGAATATATGATGGCTTCTCTTTTGGTGGCGGTATCAACAGCTATTGGCAATGCAGTCAATATCCGTATTCGTGGTGGCTGGATAAGCAATCCTGCCCTCTATATGATATTGGTTGGCCGCCCCGGAATGGGCAAAACTCCCCCGTTAGACTTTGCTTTTCGCCCAATTCGCAAGCATGATGCCAAAGCTGTCAAACAATTCAAGTCTGATATGGAGCAATATAATAATATGGTAGAGGACAACAAAGGGAAGAAGGAAAATTGCACTCCATTACCAGAAAAACCGATTTTGCGAAGAACCATAATATCCGACTTTACCCCAGAAGCTTTAATGCGTGCGCTTGATGACAACCAGCGTGGTATTGTGGTATATGTGGATGAAATTATGGGAATGTTCAATGCTGTGAATCAATACAGCAAAGGGCAACTTATTGAACAGTTATTGACTGCATTCAGCGGAAAACCTTTAGACATTTCCAGATGCAGTATGCCCATACCTATTCACATAGAGCATCCTTTTATAAATATGGTAGGTACGATGCAGACCACCCGAATGCACGAACTTACAGATAAAGGCTATAAGGACAATGGGTTGATTGATAGAATAATTTTTGTTTATCCGTCTTCACAGGAAATATCAGATTGGCAAGATGAAGAAAACGCTTTTACCACTTTTGACAAATACTCGTCTATGTGGGAAAATATCATCAACAAAGTGATGAGTTTGCCTTTTATAGTAAATGAAGATGGCGAAATAGTTCCTGACATTTTGGACTTTTCTTCGGAAGCAAAAGCCTATTTTACCAATTGGCGCAATGATGCTATTCATGCAGTCAATCAAATCCAAGATGACGGCTTGGTGGATAGCAGAATAATGAAAGCTCCGATGATTACAGCACGATTGGCTTTGGTTATGCAAATCTTCCGCTGGGCTTGTGGTGAGGTTCATAAAGATTTTGTGGACATCGATTCAATCAAATCAGCTATTGCATTAAGCGATTACTTTGAAAGTTGTTATGCCGACATTCAGAAATATATGTTGGTAGAGGGCATTGAACCACAAAAGAAAGAATTGCTTGATTGTCTTTCTGCAACATTCACAACTGCCGATGCCATTCAAGCAGGAAAAGAAGTGGGGCTTTCCGAACGCTCTGTAATGTATTCTTTGGTCAGCCTTACCACGAATAAGATAATCAAGAAAATTAAGAGAGGTGAATATGAGAAACTGCAATAACCTATCCCCATTGCATCTTGCAGTTGTTGCAGTTTGCACTTTCGTATCATCCGTTTTCCTGCAAAACTGCAAGAACTGCAAACTGCACGGACTGCAATTATAAAAAATATCAAGCATGAATGAATACCGATTTACCCTTCAAAAATATAAGCGAGGCTCTAAACTTTCATGTCCTCAGTGTGGAAAGAAACAATGTTTTGTACGTTACGTTGATACTCAAGGGGAAGTTTCGTTTCCTGACTATGTAGGCAGATGCGACCATGAGCAGTCGTGCAAATACCATTATACGCCCTCTGATTATTTCAAGGATAATCCAACGCTGATAGAAAAAGGTTCCAATTATGGCATTGAACATGCTAAGCCACAGCCACATTCATTGCCACCTACTTCCTTTATTGATAAAGAACTAATGGAGCGAACACTTACCAATTACACAATGAATCCTTTGTACATTTATCTGGTAGGTATATTGGGCAAGGATGAAACAAAGCGAATATTCCATTTATATCGTGTTGGCACATCAAAAAAATGGGGCGGCTCTACTGTCTACTGGCAGATTGATAGGCAAGGCTACGTGCGAACCGGAAAGATAATGTTGTATGATTCAACAACAGGACATCGGACAAAAGAGCCGAGAAGTTATGTAAGTTGGGTACATACCGAGTTGAACCTTGTCGACTACAATCTAAAGCAATGTTTGTTTGGTGAGCATCTGTTGTTTGATAATCCTGCCAAACCGATTGCTATAGTAGAGAGTGAGAAGTCTGCTTTGATAGCCACTCATTATATGCCGGAATTTATATGGCTGGCTACTGGTGGAATGCACGGCTGCTTCAAAGCAGATGCGGTTGGTGTATTAAAAGGTCGGACGGTAATGTTGTGTCCGGACTTAGGAGCAAAAGAGATTTGGCAATCCAAGATGGCTATGCTCTTCTCCGTTTGCTCAAAGGTTATAATGAGTGACACATTAGAACAATGCGCTACTGATGAACAACGAAAGAAAGGATTGGACATTGCCGATTTCCTCTTGATGACCGATACACCACAAATGATTCTTTCAAAGATGATACAGCGCAATCCGGCTTTGCAGACGCTCATTGATGAATTGGGGTTAGAACTTATTGAATAACGAAGGAACTTGTTCCGGTCACTTATAGAAAGTCCATAACATAATAAGGACTTTTTGCCTGACAGCAATAAAATCCGGCTATTGCCACACTATGTGAATAGGCACAGGAGCAAGCTCCAATTATTAGAAATACGTATAAAAACGAGATTATGAATACTGATATAAAACAAGCAATGCACGTTGAAGCTGCCAAATCATTTGGCACATCAGAAGCCAACGAGAACGAAAGGCGTTGGAACGAAGATAAGGTCGATTGTAAAAATCAAGACCCTACCAACAATTATGACAAGACCAGAATGAGGCTGAATTTTGAGATTGGTCCCGATGGCAAAATACATCCGTTGGGGTATCAAGAGAAGTCTCTTGAACTCCGTTTGCAGGAACGATTGTTGGAATTAGGTTGGAAGCCATTCAAACCGGACAGTAAGATTCAACCGAACTGTTGCGCCAAATTTGTCTTTGGCGGCAATCATGAACGTACACTTGAGATGGCTTTTGGCAATCAGACCGTCAATTTAGAGAAAGGATCAGACAACAGCCATCTGCACCGCTGCGAGGAAATAGAACTTTGGGCGAAGGATGTTTATGATTGGTGTTCCCGAAGATATGGTCAGGAAAACATTGTCGGCTTTCAGGTTCACCTTGACGAGAGCAGCCCGCATATTCATGCTTTAGTTGTGCCAGTCGGTATCCGGCCTAAAAGCGGTCGTGAGTGTGTCATGTGGTCTGCAAAGTTCGGAAAGAACAGGTTTGAATATGGGCAGATATTGAAAGAAATGCACACATCGCTGTATGAGGAGGTCGGAAGTAAATACGGACTTGAACGAGGAGACAGCATATATGGGCGCAATGTGCAGCATTTGAACAAACGCGATTATATTCGTAAGCTATCAAAAGAGGCAAAACAGGCGGAGAAAGCGGTTAAGGGATTACAGACTATGATACACAGACTGGAATCGCAAATATTCAAGTCTAAATCTCAACTTGAACAGATTGACAAGGAACTGGCTTCCGGTAAAATAGCTCTTGAAGAATACAAATTTCAAAAGGCAGATATACAGAAACAGATTTCAGAATACCAATCCAAACTTGAAGACAAGGCTGACAAACTCCATACAAAAGAGCAGGAATTGAACAAACTGACCCAAGACCTTGAAAAAGCTGGCTCTGTAATACAGCCTTTCAGAAACTACAAAATTGATTTTGAGCCACCTTGTATTTCGGGGAAATATCCTCTGTTTATTACGGACAAATGGATTGAGAAACAGAATCAGGAAATAGCCAAGCGTTTCAATTCGATCGTCCGCCAAATAGAGGCTCTCTATAGAAATGAAGCGGAGAGACAAGTGAAGACTGCACAGCAAAATGTATTGGCAGAGTATGGGGAATTTTATCGGTTAAAAAGGGATGTCGAACAACTTTCAAAGAACAACGATGAGTTAAAATCAATATTGGACACCATACTTGACCAACTGTCGAATCCATCACTCCGGTCAAAGATATTCGCCATAGCGGATGCTTTAGCAGGTGGAACTCCTATCAGTGTATCTTCTGGAGGAGGTGACTCTTCATCTGATATCCGATGGGATGGTCGTCAACCCGATGAAGAGGAAGAAGCCTATCGAAGAAGGTGTCTGATGTTTGCGATAGGAATGGTTAAGATTCAGAATAAAAAGAAAAGTTATAGGAGAAGATAAATGTCCTATTTGATGTGCTGTGACTAAAGACCAAAGTTACAACACATCAAATAGTTTTGGTTCATTATTACTATACATACGCCCCATTATGAGAACGTGCCGTTTGAAATTCCTGATAGTTGGGTATGGACAACATTGAGTGAAGTTGGTACTTGGCAATCAGGCGGAACTCCAAGTCGTTCCAACAAATCATATTATGGTGGAAATATACCTTGGCTTAAAACAGGAGATTTAAATGATGGATTGATTTCGGATATTCCAGAAAGTATAACAGAGGAAGCTGTCGCAAACTCTTCTGCTAAAATCAATCCTACTGGTAGTGTATTAATTGCGATGTATGGTGCAACAATTGGGAAATTAGGAATACTTACATTTCCAGCTACCACTAATCAAGCATGTTGCGCTTGTATCGAGTTTAATGCCATTATTCAATTGTACCTGTTCTATTTCCTATTGTCTCAAAGAAATGAGTTTATCGCAAAAGGCGGTGGCGGAGCACAACCCAATATATCAAAAGAAATAATTGTAAATACCTTTATTCCTTTACCGCCTCTTAGTGAGCAACAGCGTATTGTAATGGAGATAGAGAAATGGTTTGCTTTGATTGACCAAATAGAACAAGGCAAATCAGACTTACAAACAATCATTAAACAAACCAAGAGCAAAATCCTCGACCTCGCCATTCATGGCAAACTCGTACCGCAAGACCCGAACGACGAACCTGCAATAGAGTTATTGAAGCGCATAAATCCCGGCTTCACACCTTGTGATAACGAGCATAAGTGGAAGTTGCCTCAAAGTTGGTGCTGGGCAAAAGGAAGACAAATCTTTTTGCCGATGAAATCTACCAAACCTCATAATGATGAATTTTTGTATATTGATATTGATTCAATTGATAACAAACGGCAGATAATTAATAAAATTAAAAGTATAAAAACAGCTAACGCACCGAGTCGAGCAAGCCGTTATACACAAAAGGGAGATGTTGTATTTTCAATGGTACGTCCTTATTTGCGTAATATTGCTAAAGTTAGTGTGGATGGCTGCATTGCGTCAACTGGTTTTTATGTATGTAGTCCCATTGAAGACCTTAATTCCGAGTATTGTTATTACCTTATGATCTCTGATTATGTTGTAACAGGACTAAATCAATTTATGAAAGGCGATAATTCTCCATCCATAAACAAAAGCCATATAGATGAATGGTTATTTCCTTTGCCTCCATTCCCCGAGCAGCAACGTATCGTCCAAAAGATAGAGAAACTATTCTCCCTTCTTGACCATATTAAAAAGTCCTTAGAAGTGTAGTCAAATGCACTTCTAAGGATTATAACAGATTTACCAGTTTACAATCTTATCCACAATTTTTTGTTGTTCGCTGGCTGTTCGCCGGAGATAGATCCGTGTCGTTTCTATGCTCTCATGCCCCATAAGGTCAGCCAAAAGAGCTATATCATTGAAACGGTCGAGGAAATTCTTGGCGAAACGGTGACGGAATGAATGAGGGTAAACAACCTCTCGGTTCATCCCGTATTTTTCGGCAAAGTGTTTGAGTTGAGATGCGATACCACGAGTAGTAATGCGTTCACCGAATCGGTTTAGGAAGATGTAACCGGAACTTACACCTTTCTCTTTGAGCCATTTGGAGGCTTCCGTGCGTAATGTCTTGGGGATATACAGGCGGCGTATCTTACCGCCTTTGCTATAAAGGTCAAGATACCCTACTTGCACATGTTCCGCTTTGATTTGGAGAAGTTCGCTTACACGTGCCCCAGTAGCAGCCATAAACCAAACCACAAAATACCATTCATCATAGCCATCCGCTTTTAGCTGTGCTTTCAAAAATTTGTAATCGGCATCGCTGATTACGTTTTCCAGAAAGTTCTTCTGCTGAACCTTGACAAACTTTACTTTCAGTTTGTCCTGCTTTATAAACTCCAAATACTTGTTGATGCCTTGCAGTCGCAAGTTTACCGTTTGTGGTCTGAAGTTCTCCACCAAGTAGCCTTTATAAGCCAACAGGTTCTTCTTGTTCACTTCCCTATAGTGAGAAAGGAAATAGTTTACCGTCCATACATACGATGTCACGGTGTTCTTTGCCAAATTAGTTTTGGCAAGATGATTTTTGAATTTTGTTACCATATTACATTGATTAATAATGAGTATGGTAATAATATAAGGTATAGCTGTTATAATATAGGGTGATTTGAACCCAACCCATCATAATAAAATGGCTGGTTTATATCGAGCATTATCCGCAGTTACCCCAAAAATGGGCGGTATGTAAACTTGAAGATATTGTAAGTTATAAGCAACCTGCTGCTTATATCGTTGACTCAACAAATTATGATGATGATTTTCCCACACCCGTTTTAACGGCAGGAAAATCTTTCATCATAGGCTATACCAATGAAATGAATGGCATATATTCTAACTTACCATGTATAATCTTTGATGATTTTACTACTGATTCTAAATTGGTTGATTTTCCATTTAAGGTAAAATCATCAGCAATGAAAATACTGCAAGTAAACAAAGAGATTGAAATAGAGTATGTTGCTATTTTTATGTGCATTACTCGCCTAATAGGTGATACTCATAAGCGATACTGGATTTCAGAATACTCTAAATTGCCTATACCAATACCACCACGCGAAGAACAGAAACGGATTATAGACACTGTACATAAGATGTCTGCTCAATTTGACACAATTACGGAGAGCCTATAGACTCTCCGTAATTGTGTCAAATTGCTGAAACGCAAGGTTTATCGCATCTACTATTCTTTGTTGTTCCTTATAAGAAGGTATGGGTACTTCTATTGCCTTGAATAGTTTTTTATTCAAGTGAGGAATAGCAGAACCCACCTTGTTATCTCTTAAAGTCTTACGATGTAAGTTGATAACCTGTAAAACATAATCCGTATTCATATTGTAGTTGATAGACAACAGTTTGAATGTGCTACCTTGATAACCCTCGATGGGAGTACGGAACACTTCACCGGAGTTTTCGCCATCTACCAATATCAATAAGGAATTAGCCGGGGTGTATCTCCCTGCTGTTAAAGTTTTTGCTTCTCGTTCACCACGTAGGTACTTGGCATCAAGATTTATTCTTTCAATATCACTTTGCCTTTCTCCATCGGTCAAACTGCATAAAGTTTGCATGGGAGTAATCACCCATCCTTTAGGTAAGTTCGGATAATGCTCGTTATCACAAGTGATTTCTGCCTTCGGGTTGATGCGTTTTAGCAGTTCCGAGGCAGGTTCGTCATTCGGGTCTTGTGGTACAAGTTTGCCGTGAATGGCAAGGTCAAGAATCTTATTCTTGGCTTGTTTGATAGCAGTTTGCAAGTCTTCTTTGCTGCTTTCTATGATGTCAATTAGAAAGAACCAACGCTCTATTTCAGTAACTATACGATGCTGCTCTGCAAGGGGTGGAAGAGGAAACATCATTTGTTCAAGGTTATATTTGGGTAATCCTTCTCGTCCACTACCAGTTATCTTCATTGACTTAGAAAAGAATGTAGATAGAATTAGGGCATGAAAGTAATTTGAACTAATTATTATTGGTCGTAATATACAAACATGTTGGCTTACATTCCCTTTATCAATCTCATTGGGAACAATAGCACAGCGACCTAATGAGCCTCCTGTTATATTCAGCAATAAATCATTAGGAAGAACCTCTGTACCAATCATAGATTGATGTACTTTGTCCGAAATGTATTTAATATCGTCAAGTAGGATGCCATCATTGTGCACATTTTGAGAACGAAAGAATAAAACACCTTCTGATGAATAATTACTTCCTTTTGGTGTACTGCCAGACCCTATTTTTGAACAAAGATTTCCAATCGTCGTCCACTCCCACGAGTCCGGCACCTCAAATGGCATCTGCTCATAATGGGGCGTATCGGAAGCCTTTGCAGATTTCTTGCTCTTTTTTATTTTCCCCTCTTTTATGAGTCGCTCCTTTTCTGCCTTGATACGTTCAAGGAGAACTGATGCAGGTTCATCGCTTGGGTCTTGAGGAACGAGTTTACCATGAATGGCAAGGTCGAGTATCTTTTGACGTAATTTCTTAGTATCCATACCAGTTAATCTATTTGTCCAATTTTTGGTTGGACAGTTTGTGCAGTTCTTGGCTGCACAATTAGTTTTTGTTTATTTGTTTCTCTTCTTCACTCTCTTCAAACTCTTCAATCCACTCCTTTACCTTGGCCTGCAATAAAGCTTTGTTTGGAAGATAGAGCTGATATGCCGAGGCGTATATATTGGCATCTTTAGGTAAGGTAAGTTCCACAAGTGCATCGTTTTTCTCCTTACACAGTAGGATGCCAATTGTCGGCTTTTCAAAATCTTGTTTGACGTGGCGATCGTAATAATTGACATACATCTGCATCTGTCCCAGATCTTGATGGGTAAGCCTCTCTATCTTCAAGTCTATAAGCACATAGCATTGCAGCAAGCGATTATAGAACACTAAGTCAACATAGAAATGTTGTTCGTCAAATGTAAATCTCTTTTGACGAGCCTCAAAAAGAAATCCCTTGCCAAGTTCCAATAGGAATTGCTGCATCTTGCTGATAATGGCATTCTCTAATTTAGTTTCCGAGTATACAGCATCAGGCTTTAGACCAAGAAACTCTAATGTAATGGGGTTCTTGATAATGTCAGATGGCTTTTCTATAGTTTGTCCTTCTTGTGCCAATCGCATCACCTCGTCTTTATTACGTGAGAGCACAAGACGTTCGTAAAGCGAAGATGCCACTTGCCGGCTGAGCTGTCGCACACTCCAATCTTGTTGTCGGCACTCAATTTCATAGAATCTTCGAGCCATTGGGTCTGTTATACGCATCAATATTAGATAGTGTGACCACGAAAGAGTGAATGATTCTTCTGAAAAGGCTAAACAGTGTTTGGCCTTTTTATCCTGCACTAAATCTTGATTGTATTTCTTTTCCTCATTTTGCAAACTAAGTTTGCTGTTTTCAATTGGCTCAACAGTGTTTAGCCTTTTCGCATAAACTAAATAGAACTGTTTGATATTTTTTAAAGTTGAATATCCCCAACCGTCTCCGAGCCTGTCAGTCAGACGTTTGGAGAGTTCTTTCAGTACAGCCTTTCCGTATTCAGCTCTAATCTCTCCCTTTTGTTCATATTCCACTATATATTGGCCAATATGGAATTTTGTATAGACTTCAGCGATATTGACTGTTGTCGCCACACGTTTCCTTGCCTGAGTGATAAGGTCAACAACTTTTTGAAACAAGTCGTTTATTTCTTGATTGTTTGTGATGATGTCTTTGCCCATAAAGTTTAGTCCTCCTCTATATTAGCCAATAACTTTTGCAGCTCAGCCACGGCATTGCTGATAGTATCGCTTTTCTCCTTTATCTCATCCATTAGTTCCGATAATGAGCGGTCGTCCACTTCGCCACCTTGACGAATCCAAGTGATGTCGAGACTGGTTTTGTCGCGAGCCAATAGTTCGTCCACAGCATATTTGCGCCAACGCCCTTGTGGATTATTCTCGGCATCGTATGTTTCTTTTCGTTCGGCTAAGTTACCTGAATTGTAGCAGGAAACGAAATCATCTAAGTGATGGCGTTCCAATTTGTTAGTTGCCAAAGTGTGCTTCACATCGGTACGATAGTCATAGAACCAAACCTCTTTAGTGGGTTGCCCCTTTGTAAAGAACAATACGTTGGCTTTCACTCCCTGAGCATAGAAAATACCGGTGGGTAGGCGCAGGATGGTGTGAAGATTGAAATCCTGTAACAAGCGTTTGCGGATAGTTTCACCTGCTCCGGCTTCAAAAAGAACATTATCGGGTAATACCACCGCAGCACGTCCTCCTGTTTTGAGCATCAGCATCATGTGCTGGAGGAAATTCAACTGGTTATTCTTTGTCTCGACATAGAAATCGGGACGGTTAATATCTACCGAACCTGCTGGACGAGTGCCGAAAGGAGGGTTGGCAAGAATCACATCAACAAGCGTGGAAGGCTCTTTCTCCAAAGAATCCTCGCATACAATCGGGCTTCGGTCTGTACCGACACCATGCAGATAGAGGTTCATGGAAGCAAGCGTTACAACTAATGGTGTATTGTCTACTCCATGCAAAGCTTTGTTACGCAGAAAGTCACGCTTTTCCTTGTTGGCGGATTGATCTTTCATATAGTCGTATGCCGTCAGCAGGAAACCTCCAGTACCACAAGCCGGGTCACAAACCGTTTCGCCCATTTGTGGAGCGATGCAATCTACCATTGCCTTAATCAATGGACGAGGCGTAAAGTATTGCCCAGCTCCGCTCTTCTTATCCTGACCGTTTTTCTCCAAAATGCTTTCATAGATAGCACCCTTTACATCTCCATCCATGATGAGCCACTGCTCTTCATCGATCATCGAGATGACTTTTTTGAGATAGACGGGCTTGTCAATCTTGTTTTGAGCCTTGGTGTAAATTGTGCCTATCAGATTTTCTTGTTCGCTGAGCTGTTTTAGTGTATCTTCATACTGCTTGACTAAATCTAATCCATCAAGAGAGATTAAATCCACCCACTGATAACCAGTAGGTATAGCTGATTCTTCTCCAAACATTTCTACATTCTCGGCATCCATCTTCAAAAACAGAAGATAGGTCAGTTGAGTGATATAGTCGGTGAAGCCAATGCCTTGTCCGGCAAGGGTTGTTGCCAAATTCCAAACCTTTTTTGTGAGCGATTGCTCCGTTGCGTTATTTGTTGCCATTATATTATGCTGATTTTCTTAAAACTACAAATGCGTAAAGTGAGTGCAAAGCCTCGTCTGCCTTCTGCATATTACCAAAGGCTCGTATCATTTGAGCCGCTTGGGTTGCATCGTCCTCTCGGATGTCTCTAATAGTGCAAGCTCCATTGGATGCAATATAATCTACAATGCGGCTGATTACTTCTCGCTGTTTGTCTGTTATGTTACGTTGCGTTTGTCCCAGCCACAAGTTGAAGTATTGCTTGGAGGTGGTAACCACGCTATCCAATTTTTCAATCTGATGGTAAGCGAAACGAACCAACTGTATGATATTGGTCAGGGCATCACTTTCTTCCTTTGTTGTGGAACGTCTTACAACCGCTGGATTGACTATGGCGTAGGAGTTCCAAAGCTGTTTGGACGTAAAATGGTTATTCGCCATTTTGAGTTTATTCTCCAAGTCCTTCAACATTGAATAAGTGATTGGCTCTCCTTCATTATTATATATAATGCGTAAAGCTTCTATCTCGTCACTATGTTCTTTGCAGAACTCCTCGAATGCATCCGTCGTACTTTTTGCTTCTTCTACGGAGAAACCTTTTGAGATAAGCGTGTCCTCGCCCGGCAGCAATGTATTGACAAATCCGGCAGCAAGGATAAGCAAATATCTTCTGGCATCCGCATGATTTGCAAGTGGAGAAACCAATCCTTTGCGTTCGCTATTGGACTCATTTGCATTTATAAAAGGAGGAAGTGTGTCGTTTTCAAGCGCAGTGTAGATTCTTGCTGACAATTCCTTCATATCATCGTGAGCCAAATTCTCAAACTCTTTTCGTTGTGAATTATCAGCTCTGTTATAGATTCGGGCAAGCGTTGCCGCCAGGCGTTTCAGATATTCATCGGGGATATAGCCATGACTAATCCGTTCCAACAATTCTTTGAGGGTAATGGTCTTTGTCGTAGGCTCATCAGTTGCTGTAGGGACAGTCTTTTCGTGTTCTGTAACCCCCACAGCATCCACCAAGTAAAAGCAATCCTTGCTAAAGGCATTTGGAGTAACATTGCGTAGCTGCTCATCTCCGATGGTACGCACGCCACGACCTTTCATCTGAACATAAAGAGGTTGGGACTCTACATCACGCATAAACATCACCACCTCCAGCGGTTTTACGTCCGTACCTGTTGCAACCAATGTGCAAGTCACGGCAATACGGAAATCCTTATCGTTTCGGAATTGTCGTATCAGTTCATTGCTATCCCCTGCCGAATAAGTGATTTTCTGAACGAAACGGTCATCAGTACGTCCAAACACTTCTTTCGCTATCTGCACTATGTTGGTGGCATGGGCTTCGTTGAGAGCAAATATCAAAGTCTTGGGCAGATAGTCCATATTGGGTTCACGCTGTGGGTCGTTGAACATCTCGGTATAGACCGAATCGCGATAAGTGGAGAGTATCAGTTTGATTTGTGCCGGGTTGATAATGCTTCGGTTCAGCTCTTTATTGGTGTAGGTCTTTGTCTCTTTGTTGCTGATTGTTTTTATCTCTCCTGTATAGCGGGTTTCCTCTTTTACTTTTTCTCCTTCCAATATGGCTCCACCGTTTTCGGTAGCTTCTGTCTTGATGCGATATACACGGCAATCCACGTTCACACCATCCACAATACTCTTTTCCAAAGTATAGTTGACGATACGATTGTTATTGAAGAATGCCATTGTTTCTGGAATAGGGGTTGCTGTCAGTCCAACTAGTTTAGCCGTGACAAAATATTCAAGTACCTTGCGCCAGTTGCCATAGATAGAACGGTGGCACTCATCTATGATAATCATGTCAAAGTAATCGTGAGGCAAATTCGGATTATCAGGCAAGGCGACTTCTTCCGTTGGTTCGTTGTCGTCATCATCATCCGTATCTTCTATGGCTTCTCCTTTCAAGAAAGAGAAAAGGCGTTGTATGGTTGATATGACTACATTGCTATCAGCAGGAATGGAAGCAGAGCGAAGACGATTGACTGTGAAGATAGTGTTGAAAGCATCTCCGTTTTCGGTCAATCGGAATGTACCAAACTCTCCCTCGGTTTGCTTACCAAGATTGTTTCTATCCACAAGGAACAAAATTCTACGCATAGGAGTGTATGACAACATACGATATGCAGCAAGGCAAGCCGTATATGTTTTACCTGCACCTGTGGCAAGAACCATCAATGCACGATTTTGACCTGTGTGAAAACTTTTCTCCAGTTCTGTAACGGCTTCATATTGGCAATCACGCAACCCTTTTTTGCGCAGAGTAGGTAGTCCGGCAAAATAATCATTTATTCCCAACTTCTTAACCAGTTCGTGCGGTGTGGGTATAGTCATTATTTGGATGAAACAAGCATCCTTTTCACGAAAATCACAGAAATATAATTCCTTGCCGTTGGAGGTAAAGATAAAGGGTAATGGCTTCTGATACGTTTGGTAGATATTGGGTACACTTTTAGCATATAGTGCAGCTTGCTCACACACTTTTGCAGAGAAAGCGTCCGTTTCTTCACGCTTGGCTTCAAGCACACCAACAGCCTTTCCATTTATAAAAAGGAAATAATCGGCTTCAAGATTACCTTTTAGCAATCCTTCCCTTATGGCTACAGCCGTACAAGTCGGTTCATATTCTTCTCGGTTTATAACTTTCCAACCGGCTTCGGTCAGCCATTGGTCAATTTTAATTCGAGCCTTTTCTTCCGGTGTCATATATTCCTATATTTTTATATTATCAGAAGTTGTAATGTAAAAATAATAGATAACGACAAACGCTATTGACGCTCGTTTTTGTCCGTTATCAATTCTTTTAAATCCACTTGAAGTATTTCCGCAATCTGCTGCAAAGTATCCAAATTGGGCTGGATTCTATTACAAGCATAAGCATTAACCATGCTGAAACTTTTGTCAAGTTGTTTGGCTAGCCATGTCTGCGAGATACCTTTGTCTGTCAAGACTGTCTTTATTCTATTTAGCTTCATTCTTAGATATAATTTTATTCTGCAAATATAGTGAATTATATTCAATAGTCTGGATCCTTTTTCGTATTTTTGTAAGTATCAAAAGAATCTCTAAGCGTACGATGGATAACTTTAAGGAGAAATACGACACACTTGTCAGAAAATACGACAGCCTTCTTGCGGAAAACGAAGAATTGAAATCAATCCTTCAACAATATGGCATTACCTATTCCACTCAAAATAGAATGGATGTGGAATCAGTATTCTCTTCTATTACATTTCCTTCTGTCTGTCTCTCCCTAGATGAGAAAATAGAGTTGTTTCACAGTTACTTCAAGGGCAGAGAAGACGTCTTTGCCAGAAGATGGTTTAGCAGAACAACTCAAAAAGGAGGCTACCAACCTGTTTGTATTAACGAATGGCGTAGAGGAGTTTGTGATAAGAAGAAACACAAATGTGCAGATTGCCCCAACCGAAACTTCGCTTCATTGACGAGTCAAGACATATATCGTCATTTGGAAGGGAAGGATGAAAATGGGTGCGATGTGATTGGGCTTTATGTCATCACTTCTGATAATAGATGTATTTTTCTGTGTGCTGATTTTGATGATAAGAACTGTGCTCATGGATATAAGGATGATGTATTGGCATTCGTTTCAGTTTGCCGAGATTGGGGTGTCCCATATAGCATTGAGCGTTCAAGGTCTGGAAACGGAGCGCATGTATGGGTCTTCTTCACAGATGCGATTCCTGCTTACAAAGTGAGACGATTTGGGAACATCATTCTTACAGAAGCTATGAAGCGTAATGGGAGAATTTCGTTTGATTCATACGACCGTTTCTTTCCAAACCAAGATAGAATACCGGAAGGAGGATTTGGAAATCTGATAGCATTGCCATTACAAGGTAGAGCAAGAAAAGTGAGAAACAGCGTTTTTGTTGATGATAAATTTCTTCCTTTCAAAGACCAATGGGCATACTTGTACAATGTCAAGAGAATTGATGAATGTGTCGTGGATAGATTGTTGGGTGAACATCAACAAGAGGATTTTGGAGCATTAGCCATATCTTCAGAAACAAAGCCTTGGGAAACACCTATTGTACAAGAAGTTGCACGGATAGACTTTAATGGTAAACTTACAATCAACAAATCCGATAATATTTATATCCCATTAAGTTCAATTTCTAGCAAGGTGATTAATCAATTGAAGCGATTCGCCGCCTTCAAGAATCCGGATTTTTACAGTAAGCAGGCAATGCGTATTTCAACATATAACATCCCTCGCATTATCTGTCGCGCTGATTTCAATGATGAGTTTCTTGTTATGCCTCGGGGGTGCGAAGAGGCTATAATAGCCATGTTATCATCTCTAAGTATTGATTACGAGATAATTGATAAAACTAACCATGGCAAATCTATTTCGGTAGCCTTTAAGGGTAAAGAACGTGATGAGCAGTTAGAAGCCATTAATTCACTTATGCCCCATACAAATGGAGTATTGTCGGCAAAAACCGCTTTTGGAAAGACCGTTACAGCGGCAGCTTTGATTGCCCGAAGAAAGATAAATACACTTGTCCTGGTACACTCTAAAGCATTGCTTATGCAATGGCACGAACGCCTTTCTGAATTTCTTGACATTGATTTCGTAGAGGATAACGCACCTAAGAAACGTGGTCGAAAGAAAATTTTTTCTCCAGTCGGAAGTCTTGATTCAACCTCTAATACATTGCATGGAGTTGTTGATGTGGCTCTCATGCAATCATGTTTTGAAGATGGTGAAGTCAAGCCTTTTGTGAAAGATTATGGAATGGTCATTATTGATGAATGTCATCATGTATCCTCTGTAACCTTTGAAAATGTCCTGAAACACGTTACGGCTCATTATGTTTATGGGCTTACCGCCACTCCTATCCGCAAAGACGGACTGCAACCAATTATTTTTATGCAATGTGGCCCGATTAGATTTTCTGCTGATGCCAAAGCGCAAATACAAAAACAATCGTTCCAACGTTATCTTGTGCCGAGATTTACTTCGTATCGGCCAATTACAGACGACAAGCAGACATTTACGGCACTTTCGCAATCACTTGCGGAATCAGAGGTGCGAAATAATCTCATCATAGAAGATGTTCTCAACGCAGTAGCATTAGGTCGTACACCTATCATACTGACAAGTAGAACCTCTCATGTTGAAATACTTGCGGAGATGCTTGAACCACAAGTGACTAATGTCATAAAACTTACAGGAGAGGGTACGACCAAACATAAGCGTGAAATTCTACTAAAACTACAGGATATACCACAGGATGCGCCTCTTGTAATAGTAGCTACAGGAAAATATGTAGGAGAGGGTTTTGATTACCCAAGGCTTGATACACTATTCCTTGCTCTTCCTATTTCGTGGAAAGGACTGGTTGCCCAATATGCAGGTCGATTGCATAGAGAGAATGAAGGTAAAACAGATGTTTGCGTTTATGATTATATTGACATACACGAACCTGTGTGCGAAAGTATGTATCGTAAACGGCTAAAGGGATATTCAGCCATTGGTTATCGTGTTCTTACGAAAGAAGTATCAACTTTATTTGATGCGACCGAGGACTTGCATTTATCATCGTGTGAAGGGCAAATTTTCAATGGGAATACGTTCCGTTATTCCATTGTTCAAGAATTGAAAAACTCAAATCAATCTGTTGTAATATCATCTCCAAGACTTTACCGTGTAGAGTGGAACACGCTTATAAAAAACTTGCTTGAACTTCAGGCAAATGGTATTGATGTTGCTATTCTTACAACAACCGAGAACGAACAAACCGAGTATCTAAAGAATCAAGGGTTATTCATAAGGATTGTTCCAAAACTATCGTTATGCGCCTGTATCATTGATAAAACGGCCATCTGGTATGGTAGTGTTAATGTTCTTGGATATTCAACAGAAGAAGACAGTATCATTAAAATTTCAGATACCAAACTAGCAAACGAACTATTGAATGTCATCTATGATAAGGGGTTGGCCTAATCTTATTATACGAAACATGCATAAATTTAATTTTGCTAATGAGTCTGCACATTGTACTTTGCCAAAATATTTTCGTCAATTTCAATCTTATGTCGTCCCGAGGTCGTTCGTAGATTCTTTCTTACAGTGTCAAATGTGCAGTTGGAGAACCATTCTGAGAATGTTGTCATTACAAAATTGGTGGTCAAATCGCCACCTATATTATATTGAAATGCGATGTTCCAAGCAAAGTTCTTTAGTGATATTTGCGTGGCGGCAGAATGCTTCTTAATACGGATTTCGGTCATGGTTAGAACCTGACGGTTGATAACGAAATATCGGACACATTCGCAGATTTGAAAAATCTCGGATTCATCAAAGTCTAATGGTTTAAACGAATCTCGGGTATATTTTAAGATGGCACATAGTTTTGCATCTTCTTCCTTTTCTTTCTGCTGCTGGTAATGCTTCTGTTCTTGTTGGTATTCGTAGTGGAATAATTCCATACGCCTCTTCTGAATACCATCCTTGTTTGAAATAGACTCTGAGGCATCAGCACTTGATGGTGCTTCTACCAATGCCAGTTTGGGGCTTGATAGAATTTCAATGATGTACCCTGAAACCAATATACAAAGGTTATATAAAAGTTTCAGAACCACATACCCGGCAACCATAACAAATGGTAGCAAGCTCATCCGTATGCAAAACTTATCGCATATCTGAAAAGCGACCATTGAGGCCAGTAGCACTGCCATGACTTCAATAGTTAGCGAATGGAGTAGTATGTGTTTCTTTTGCTTCATACCTATTATTGTTTATTTTCCCTATGCAAAGGTACAATAGATTTTCATAAAAAACGATAGACAAATCGTAGGTGTATTTTTGCAATCACATAGTAATCAGTGATTTTTGAAAACAAAACCATAACAAGAGAAAATATCCAAAACTATTTGAAAACAAGAGAAAACAGAAATCACACAAAATAGCATAGTTAAACTAAGTTAAAGTTTTCCTGTGACGGTTTTTCTGCTTTTTCTAAGGCTTAAATATGTAGTAACTGGAGCAAAGTAATCATATCTGTACCAAGCAATATATAATGTATTGATATTCAGTAATGATTATCTTTGAGGAAGTGAAGTAAACACATATTTTCACATAACACAAAAAAGCGATTGCCGGGAATAACCAGCAATCGCTTTTTTATGTTCAAATCCGAAATTTTATCTGGGAAATATCATTTGATCTCAAACATATCCGCGTCCTTCCATGCCGGGAACTTACCTCTTAGTTCTTCCAGGTCTGCACGGGTAAGCGTACACGTACGGGTGACTTCCTCACGTTTGCCGGCATCCGCCAGCTTTTTCCCTTTCGGAGAGAAGATCATGGAATCGCCCCGGTAGACAAATCCCTTGCCGTCGATCCCTACCCGGTTCACCCCGCAGACATACGCCATATTCTCCATAGCACGTGCCTGGAGCAGCGTCTTCCAAACTTTCTTACGCGCCTCGGGCCAGTTGGCGACATAGATCAGCAGATCATATTCGTTGTCCACGTTCCGGCTCCAAACCGGAAAACGAAGATCATAGCAAACTTGCAAACAGATATTCCAGTCCTTATACCGTACGATCATCCGTTTATCCCCGGCTGTGAAATGCCGGTCTTCGCCCGCCATCCGGAATAAATGCCGTTTGTCATACAAATAAGTCTCACCTTCGGGCGTGACGAAAAAAGCGCGGTTAAAAAATTTCCCGTCTTCTTTTGCGATAAAGCTGCCGGCCACAGCAAGCTTATATTTCTTCGCCCACCCCTTTATGGTAGGGATGGTAGACCCGTCCATCGTGTCGGCCAGCTTTTCCACATCCATAGAGAAACCCGTCGTAAACGTTTCCGGCAAAACGGCTATGTCCGTCCTACCACTGACCCGCCGGAGCAGTTCTCCATAATACCCCAGGTTTTCATCTCTGTCCTCCCAAATAATATGGGACTGGACCATACTGATACGCAAATTGTCTGCCATAATATTAAATTTGAACAAAGTTTTCCGGGTGACAAGCTGTCACACCTCTGTAATGCTCACGGATCTCACGGATATCTTTATCCGCATCACCCGTAGGATAAAATACTCCTTTAAAACCGGCCTCTTTCTTTTCGTAGTCGAAATAGGCCATCAGGATAGGTACGTTGGCTTTTTGTGCAATATAGTAGAATCCTTTCTTCCAATCATCCACCCGTTTGCGTGTACCTTCGGGAGTTACGGCCAGCTGAAATTCTTTCCGCAGGTTAAACTGATCCACCATCTGGTCCGTCACTGAGGTTCGCTTACGGCGATCAACAGGCACACCTCCCAACCAGTCGAACAACAGGTTGAACGGGAAAAAGAACCATTCCTTTTTAATCAGGAAACTGGCATTACGACCAATCGAGGTATAAAACAGTTTTCCTACGATAAAATCCCAATTGCTGGTATGCGGAGCCACACATATCACACATTTAGGCACATCCTCAACCACCAGTCCAAGTTTCCAGCCGGCCAAGCGAAGAAGTGCCTTACTTATAGCTTTCTTCATTCTTTATTTTCTATTTGCTCAACTCTCCGATTTCAGTTGCTATTGCGTTGACTTCCGTTTGCAGATCCGCCCGTAATTTACGATAATATTCTTTCACCCGTTTTGGGTTGTCTTTTCCGTCCGGACGGTTGGCACGACGAATAAATTCGTCCTGCATATCGAGTATTCTCGCCATCACCACGTCAGCCTTCCCTGAATCGACTCCCGGGATATACAGCATACAAACCAATGCTTCCGAAAACAAATCACCAGCCACATAGCTGATGTCTTTCTTTAAAATTCTTCTTTTAGCCATAGTTATCTACATTTAAAATATCTACAAATCTACATAATTCATTCATTAAACAAGCCCTATAGTTGAAAAAAAGACAAAAATTCGTATCTTTGCCCCCTCAAAATATCTGATTATAAACAAAATCGTTTATGGATAATACAACAACAACGCCAGAATATCTTTTCGAGAGCAGTTGGGAAGTATGTAATAAAGTAGGCGGTATTTATACCGTCCTTTCAACGAAAGCTCATACGTTACAACAGTCATTTAAAGATAAGCTGATCTTTATAGGACCCGATGTGTGGGATAATACAAACGCTCCCGACTTTATTGAAGACGATGTTCTGTTTGCTGACTGGAAAACTTATACGAAGACCACTGAAAATTTGAAAGTAAAAGTAGGCCGATGGAATGTTCCGGGGACACCGCCTGTAATCTTGGTAGATTTTAAACCTTTCTTCAAAGAAAGAGATGCTTTTTTCTACTCGATGTGGGAAAGTTTCCGCGTAGACTCGATCCACGCATATGGTGACTACGACGAATCCTGTATCTTCGCTTACGCGGTAGGTAAGGTCATCGAAAGTTTTTATCATTTTTACAAGCTGGAAGACAAAAAGGTTGCCGCTCTGTTCAATGAATGGATGCTGGGAATGGGTGCGCTTTACATCCAAAAACAACTCCCGGCCATCGCAACGCTCTTCACGACACATGCCACTTCTATCGGCCGTTCCATCGCCGGAAACAACAAAGCCCTGTATGCTTATATGGACGGTTACAACGGTGACCAGATGGCCGGAGAGCTGAATATGGAAGCAAAGCATTCGTTGGAAAAACAGACTGCCTTGCATGTCGACTGCTTTACGACAGTGAGTGACATTACAGCTCGCGAGTGTAAACAATTGCTGGACAAAGCGCCGGACATCGTCACGCCGAACGGTTTCGAGCCCAACTTCGTCCCGACCGACAAGGAATACGACAAGAAGCGTACGGCTGCCCGCCGCGATCTGCTCAACGTCGCAGAGAAACTGCTCGGATGCCCTATCTCCCCGGATGCATTTCTGGTTTCCACCAGCGGCCGCTACGAATACCGCAACAAAGGTATCGACGTCTTTATCGAAGCGATGAACCGGGTACGCACTTCCGGCAGGCTCCAGCGCGAAGTCGTCGCCTTCATCATGGTTCCGGCCTGGGTACGCGATGCACGCGCAGACTTGAAAGAAGTCATCGACAAGAATATCCGCACCACCTCTCCCATGCAAATGCCATTCGTCACACATTGGCTGAATCTGATGGAGCAGGACAAGGTGCTGAACTATATCTCCCATTCCGGTTTCACCAATTCAGCGGCCGACAAGCTGAAAATCATTTTTGTACCTTGCTACCTGGACGGACGCGACGGAATCTTCAATAAACCCTACTACGATCTGCTGATCGGTATGGATGCGACCGTCTATCCTTCCTACTACGAACCTTGGGGATACACTCCGCTGGAAAGTATCGCATTCGGGATTCCGACCATTACCACCGATCTTGCCGGTTTCGGTCTATGGGCTAAAAAGCATGTGACAGGCAACAACATCAGCGAAGGCGTAGCCGTCGTGAACCGTGACGATTTTAATTATTTCGAAGTAGCAGATGCCATCACGTCTTCGATCCTGACACTCGCTGGAAAGGACAAAAAGGAAGCGGAAGAGATCCGGAAACGCAGTTTCTGCCTGGCGGCAAAAGCAGAATGGAGCAAATTCATTATCTACTATGAAGAGGCTTTCAGAATCGCTTTGGAACATGCAAACAAAAGAAATAATTAAAATACGCTCATAATTAAACAGATAATCTCTATCTTTGCAGCGTTTTAGGCAAAATAGAGATGAGACAATAATAAAATAAAAATTGAAACATTTTAAACTTCACAATAATGAAAATCAAAGCGAATAACGCAAACAGCCCGATTTGGAAAGATGTTTATTCCCACTCTATGCTCCCCGAGCAATTACAGCCGTTATATGAAATGGCAACAAACCTGTGGTGGGTATGGAACCATGAAGGAGCCAAATTATTCGGTAAGATCGATTCTGAACTCTGGGCATCAACAGAAGGTAACCCCGTACTTTTACTTCAAAGCCTGTCCTACAAGCGTATTGAGGAAATCCTGGCAGATGACGTCCTGATGGCCGAAATCAAAGCTGTGTACTCAATATTCAAGGACTATGTAGATGTTAAACCGGATCAGACAAAACCGTCTGTTGCCTATTTCAGTATGGAATATGGTCTGACAAACGTGCTGAAAATCTACTCCGGCGGTCTGGGTGTATTGGCTGGTGACTACCTGAAAGAAGCCAGCGACAGCAACATCGACCTGACAGCAGTAGGTTTCCTGTATCGCTACGGATACTTTACACAGTCTCTGTCTATGGACGGACAACAGATTGCCAATTACGAACCGCAAAACTTCAACGCACTACCCCTTACACAGGTCATGCAGGCGAACGGCGAACCGATGGTATTGGAAGTTCCCTACCCCGGCCGTACCGTTTATGCACACATCTGGAAAGTAAGCGTAGGACGCGTTCCTTTATATCTGATGGATACGGATATTCCTCAGAACAGCGAATGGGATCGCTCTATCACCCATCAGCTGTATGGCGGTGACTGGGAAAACCGTATGAAACAGGAATACCTGTTGGGTATCGGCGGTATCCTGATGCTGAACAAATTAGGAATCAAGAAGCAGATTTACCACTGCAACGAAGGACACGCTGCTCTGATCAATGCACAGCGTCTGGTAGATTTCATCCAGAACGACGGCCTGTCATTCAACCAAGCTCTGGAAGTCGTACGTGCTTCTGCTTTGTACACCGTTCACACACCAGTTCCGGCAGGTCACGACTACTTCGATGAAGGCCTGTTCGGACGTTACATGGGTGAATTCCCCGGCAAGTTAGGTATCAGCTGGCAGGAATTTATCGATATGGGACGTGAAAACCCGGGCTCCAACGAGAAGTTCTCTATGAGTGTATTCGCTTTGAATACTTGCCAGGAAGCAAACGGCGTAAGCTGGTTGCATGGAAAAGTATCCCAGCGCATGTTCGCTCCGGTATGGAAAGGCTATTTCCCCGATGAACTGCACGTAGGATATGTGACCAACGGCGTACACATGCCAACTTGGGCTTCTACCGAATGGAAACGTTTCTTTGCCGAACATTTCGACAAGAAGTTCCTCAAAGACCAGTCTAACAAGAAATATTGGGAAGCGATCCAGAATGTTACAGACGAAGACATCTGGTCTATCCGCAAGACTCTGAAGAACAAGCTGATCACATATATCAAGAATCAGTACAAGACAAACTGGCTGAAGAACCAGGGAGATCCTGCAAAGGTTGTTTCCATCCTGGACAAGATCAACCCGAACGCTCTGCTGATCGGTTTCGGTCGCCGTTTCGCAACTTACAAACGTGCTCACCTGTTGTTCACCGACTTGGATCGTTTGGCTAAGATCGTAAACAACGAACAGTATCCGATCCAGTTCGTATTCACCGGTAAAGCTCACCCGGCCGATGGTGGCGGACAGGGATTGATCAAACATATTGTCGAAATCTCCCGCCGTCCGGAATTCTTAGGAAAGATCATCTTCCTGGAAAACTACGATATGCGTCTGGCCCGTCACCTGATCGCAGGTGTCGATGTTTGGTTGAACACTCCGACCCGTCCTCTGGAAGCATCCGGTACGTCTGGTGAAAAAGCTGAGATGAACGGTGTCCTGAACTTCTCCGTACTGGACGGATGGTGGTACGAAGGTTACAAACCGGGTGCAGGTTGGGCATTGACCGACAAACGTACTTACGAAAACCAGCAGTATCAGGACCAGTTGGATGCCGCTACTATCTACCATACACTGGAAACAGAGATCATCCCGACTTATTATGCAAGAAACAGCAAGGGCTACTCTCCTGAATGGATACAGTATATCAAGAACTCGATGTCTGAAATCGCTCCCGACTATACGATGAAACGTATGTTGGACGATTATATCGACCGCTTCTACAACAAATTGGCAACCCGTTCCGCTCACTTACACGAAAACGGTTTTGCCGAAGCCAAAGCAATCGCTGCATGGAAAGAAGAAGTGGCAGAACATTGGGACAGCTTCCAGGTTGAATCGTTTACATGCAGCCAGGATTTAGCTATTGACGGTCCGGTTGTCGGTAAAGAATATAAGTTCGATCTGGTTATCGACCGCCACGAACTGAAAGGTATGTTAGGAGTTGAAATGGTTGTTACGAAAGAAAATCCGGATAACCATCAGTTGGAATTACTGGCGACAGAACAGTTCAAGCTGATAAAAGAAGAAGGTTCCAAACTGTTCTTCGAACTAAAGACAACTCCGAGCGAAGCAGGCCTTCACAAGATGGGCTTCCGCGTTTACCCTGTGAACAAAGAATTGCCTCACCGTATGGACTTCGCTTTCGTCCGCTGGATCCAGTTGTAATCGATACAAGCACAACAAATATAAAAGGTGGTGTGTCAAAATCTCCTTGTCCCCGCACTTGATGCGGGGCCGCAAAAGGACAGACCTTATCAATCAGATTTTTATAGGGCCGGTTTTAATGCGATCTCGCGTCAAGCGCGGGAACAGGATAGTTTCGACACACCTCCTTTTTGCATATCAAGACAACCGTAACCAAATTCAGTTTTCCATTATCATTTATGTCCCGTAACCCATAGCTTTAGAAGGTGTAAAGCTATGGGTTAGGAGGCATAAGGCATAGCTTTGTCTATTCCTAAAATCACTTTGTCGAAACTGAAACTGAGCTCAATCCTTCATGGTGTGATTGGAGAAGGAACATTTTAATGCGGCCACACACAAATAAAAAGGGAAACCGCCATAGAGACAGTTCCCCTTTCTTACTGATATATGATATTGTTAGGTTAAAAAGCGTAGGATACTCCGATCGACGGCATCAAAGCATAGATGTTGTAATGTCCTCCGAATGTACGGTCATTACCAGTAATCAAGCTCTTGTCACTATAAGAACCATCACGTCCGAAACCTGTCACATAAGAAAATGCAAAGTCGATAGATAACGGATCGATAGGACGGAAACTCAAACCGGTAGTAATACCGAATTTATTCATACTCGGTGTTTCAGGGTTCAGATAATCGTCTTTCACAGGTGATTCGTCGAAGTAAGCACCTAAACGAACATCCAAGCGATTCGTTGCGGCAAACTGTGCCCCGACACGATAGATACGTGAGTTCTTATATTCCTTTCTCGCTACCATGTCATATTTGCTTAAAGATGACGGAGCAAAATTGATTGCCAAGTTCTTGTAAGCGCCCCAGCCCACAAACTGAACTTCCCCGGAGAGGATCCAACGGTTAGTCGGCTTGAAGGTAACCCCTACATTCCAGTTATCCGGCAATGGCAGTTCGGCGGAGAAAGTGCCTTCATCCAATGGAGGAATAGAAAAATCCTTCATCGATTCGGGGATAGGGAAACCGGCTGCTTCAGCTGTTTTCAACAAGCCTGCTACCTGAGGAAGCAAATTATTCTTCAAATCTGTTTCATTCGCATAACTCAATGAAATGTTACCTTCTTTCACACGTGCCTTTACTTTCGAGCGATAAGAAACACCTACCGTCCACTTTTCGTTAATATCGAACATAGCACCCACATTAAAACCTAACCGGACACCGGCATCCCCTTTCAGATTGACAGAAGCGGCGGATGCATCCTGATATTTCGCCATATCAGTCATCAGTTTATCAACGGTAGGCTTAATCAAAGCGGCCAATTCAGGATGTTGAGCCAAAATAGGGCCGAACTGCTCCATCAATCCGTTTGCCATATTATTCATTTCACCAGGGCCGATCAACGCACGGCTCAGTTCGATATTGCCGAACTCCATCATCAAGCCGGCACCGACACTCAGACGGTCCGTGATCTTCCAGGAAACAGTCGGTTGCACATTAAATGCTTTCAAAGCGATATCCTGTACCAGATGAGCACCTTTCCAATCCTTTCCCCAGTTCATGGAACTACCGTAGGGAGTCGTTACGCTCACACCTGCTGCCAGATTATCATAGATTTTAAAACCGGCATATACATAAAGAGGAGTGCTGGGCGTATTATCCGGACGCTGCACATAATCTCCGTCTGTAAATTTACCTTTTGAGAAAACACCGGAAACACCAGCCGACAAATGTATCTTATTTTCCATAAATGCCAATCCGGCAGGATTGAAGTGCATACTTTCCGCACCCAGTTTCATTGCAACACCGACATGGCCCATACCGGCCTGCTTCGTACTCTGTGCGTTTACCTGATAACCTTCTGCGGCCACATACGTCATTGGAAGCATGGAAAGACATGCTAACGCGATAACTTTCTTCATAAAAACTTTATTTATTAATACCTATTTCTATTATGCCTTCCCGGAGACATAAACGGCGGCAAAGATAACTACTTTTTTTAAATATTGCACACTTATTGCAAAAATGTGCCGCACAAATTCGCCAAAGTTGTGCAACTCTTCTCCTCTGCGTCCCATAAATACCGATATTTGACATACCCTTTTGTCAATAAAAAAAGTATCTTTGCACCCGAAAAGGGACGTTTCCTTTTCCGTGTGCTTGCTAAACCACGTATTAAAAACAAGAAAAATATGAAACATCAAGAAGCCGCTTTGGTATGCTTCTCCGGTGGACAAGACTCCACGACCTGCCTGTTCTGGGCCAAGAAGCACTTTTCTCGCGTAGAAGCCGTATGCTTTACATACGGACAAAAACATTCCCTGGAAATAGAGGTTGCACGAAAAATTGCAGCCGATGCCGACGTTCCGTTCCAATTGTTGGACGTATCGTTGATCAGCCAGCTCGATCCGAACTGTTCGCTGACAAATACCGACATCTCAATGGATCAGGAAAAACCGGCAGACAGCTACCCGAACACCTTCGTCCCGGGACGCAACATGGTATTCCTGACCTTCGCCGCCATCCTCGCACGCAGCAAAGGAATCTTCCATCTCGTAACCGGTGTATCGGAAGCCGATTTCAGCGGTTATCCCGATTGCCGCGATACATTCGTCCGCTCCCTCAACGTCACCCTGAACCTGGCAATGGACGAACAGTTCGTGATCCACACGCCCCTGATGGACCGGGACAAAAGCGAAGTGTGGGAACTGTCCGACACGTTAGGTGTCTTCGACCTTGTACGGACTCAAACCCTCACCTGCTACAATGGTATCATGGCAGAAGGCTGCGGCCATTGCCCCGCCTGCACACTACGCCGCGAAGGTTTGGAGAACTATTTAAAAAGACGCCGATAAACCATCATTTACAAGAATAACAAAAGAAAACATCATGGATACAAGAAAAGATGAAAACGAATTGCACCTGTTAGGAGGTTCAACCGTATACAAGCAGGATTATGCTCCGGAGGTATTGGAAGCATTTACCAACAAGCATCCGGACAATGATTACTGGGTGCGCTTCAACTGTCCGGAATTTACCAGCCTCTGTCCTATCACCGGCCAGCCGGACTTCGCCACCATCTACATCGATTATATTCCCGATGTAAAAATGGTGGAAAGCAAGAGCCTGAAATTGTATTTGTTCAGTTTCCGCAATCACGGGGCCTTTCATGAGGATTGTGTCAATATCATCATGAAAGACCTCATCCGCCTGATGGCCCCCAAATACATAGAAGTAACCGGCATTTTCACCCCGCGCGGCGGAATCAGCATTTACCCGTATTGCAATTACGGCTGGCCGGGCACTAAATATGAAGGGTTGGCAGAACAACGGCTTTTCAACCATCAGGCGAGATAAAAAAGGCACGCACTGCTTCTATCTCCATAAGCCATTAGTTTGCAATTGGATGTAAGTGTATTTTATTCTCGACAACGTCGAAAATATATTCGACAACGTCAAGAATATACACGACAATGCCGAAAATATAATCGACAACGCCGGAAACCGAATACACTTACATGTATTTTTTATTACCTTTGCAAGCAGTAAATTATTAAACCTAATAAAACAATTTAGACCATGAACAAAAGCATTACAATGAAGACTGCTTTGGCAGCCTTGGCTTGTACGGTCTGTATCAGTGCAAGCGCACAAAAACAGTACCCCGAACAGGAAAAAATGAAACCGGGAATGTCCGAATACTGGACTCCGCAACCGAAAGTTGTCACTCCTGGCGACATCAAAACAAACAGTGCCCCTTCCGATGCCATCGTCCTGTTTGACGGAAAAGACCTTTCCGCTTGGCAAAGCGCTAAAGGCGGACCGGCCGAATGGATCGTAAAAGACGGTGTTTTCACGGTGGACAAGAAGAAAGGTGATATACTGACAAAACAAAAATTCGAGAATTTCCAGTTGCATATCGAATGGTGCGTACCTGAAAACATCACCGGTACAAGCCAAGGACGCGGCAACAGCGGCATCTTCCTGCAAGACATGTATGAAATCCAGGTTCTGGATTGCTATAACAACGAAACCTACGTGAACGGACAGACCGGAAGCGTCTACAAACAAACGCCTCCTCTGGCAAATGCCATGCGCAAGCCGGGTGAATGGAATGTTTACGATATTATCTATTCCGCTCCTATCTTCAAGGAAGACGGTACTTATCGTGTTCCGCCGCGTGTTACGGTTATCCAGAATGGCATCGTATTGCAGAACAACACGACTATCCTGGGCACTACGGAATATATCGGTTTCCCGAAAGTTGTAAAACACGGAGCAGGCCCGATCCGTTTGCAGTCTCATGGCGACCCCAGCGAACCGATCAGTTTCCGTAATATTTGGATCAGAGAAATGTAAAGTCAGGTGAAAGGTGAAAGGTGAAAGTTAAAAAGAAATATAAATCTAACTTTCAACTTTCAACTTTCAACTATTTAGTCAAGTGTCAGATTAAACTCGTCTTTCAACTTAGCCAAAACCGGATTTATGTTTAGTAAGTGTTCGTACTTCTCTGCTGATGTATAGGCCAAATGTTTCTGGTTCGTTTCATCTATACGGACACGCATCTGGATACGGGTATTCTTCAACTGCATCCGCAGATAACTCAATATATCGATACAATTATTCGTCAATTCATCCTGCTGGCCGGGATTATGTACACAGACTTCAAAATAATAATGATCCTGTAAAGTCGGCTTACAATTGATCATCGTATTTTTCAGATATACCTTCTTGTCAATCGTAGACGCATAAGCGTCCCAGTAATGTACCAATGCCTCCTGGCTGAAAGGGCTCTGCATTTCCTGTACCACGGTAGCGGCCTGCGTCGTAGCCTGCTGTGCTTTCGGATGCTCTACACCTATCTCTTTAATGGACGTGCCGAACTGAGGTGGACGCGCCACTCTCTTGGGAGCCGACGCCGGAGGAGCCTGCGGAATAACAGTCGAAGAAGGTGGTACATGAGTGGAAACAACCTGCTGGCGAGGAGTCGCCCCCGTCATTTCCTGTGGAGATTGTACCGGACGTTGCAAAGGAGGAGCGGATTGTACGGTGTACGTCTGAGTCGCTACTGCCTGCCCTGATTGAGCAGGGGCTTGACCCGGCCCGTTGGATGCTATCGGCTCAATCAGCCCTTTTTTTTTATCATCGGCCGGTTGTCCGGCACTGCTTAATTGGCAAAGTTGGATAAGCGTAAGTTCCAATAACAGACGTTTATTCCGGCTGGCCCGGTAATTCAGGTCACATGTATTTGCCAGCTCGATCGCCTTAAACAACAGCCCGTCAGAACAGCGCTTCGCCATCTCCTTATAACGTTCACGGATAGAAGCGCCTACCTCGAACAATATCAAAGTAGCCTCATCCTTACATACCAGCAAGTCACGGAAATGCGACGCCAAGCCGGTTATGATATTCTGCCCGTCAAATCCTTTGCTCAAGATATCGTTCAAGATCAGGATGGCAGACCGGACATTCCCGGAAAGCATTGCATCCGTCAGCCGGAAATAATATTCGTAATCCAGGACGTTCAGGTTATCGATAACTGCCTGATAGGTAATATTTCCATTTGTAAAACTGACCACCTGGTCGAAGATGGACAACGCGTCGCGCATACCGCCATCCGCTTTCTGGGCAATCACATTCAAGGCTTCCGGTTCAGCCGTCACCCCTTCGCAGGAAGAGACATATTCCAGATGTTCCACCATATCGGCAATCGAGATACGCGAAAAGTCGTATATCTGGCAACGGGACAGGATGGTCGGCAAGACCTTGTGCTTTTCCGTCGTAGCCAGAATGAACAAGGCATGATGGGGCGGTTCCTCCAATGTTTTCAGAAACGCATTGAAAGCTGCCGAACTCAACATATGAACCTCGTCGATAATAAAGACCTTATATTTTCCGATTGGAGGTGGAATACGCACTTGGTCGATCAGGGCACGGATGTCGTCAACCGAGTTATTGGAGGCTGCATCGAGTTCATGGATATTATAAGAACGCTGCTCGTTGAAAGCCTTGCAGGATTCGCATTCGTTACAGGCTTCCCCGTCGGCAGTCGGATTCAAACAATTGATCGTCTTGGCAAAGATACGGGCGCAAGAAGTCTTACCCACTCCACGGGGACCGCAAAAGAGATAGGCATGAGCCAGCTTGTTACTTTGTATTGCATTTTTGAGTGTAGTTGTCAAGGACTTCTGGCCTACCACACTACGAAAAGTAGAAGGACGGTATTTCCTTGCCGATACAATATAATTATCCATTCTCTGCTTTTTTATTAACAAGACAAAGATAAACAAAATAATTCATTTACCTTTGCAAAAACGAAGTTCCGATGTCACGCATAAAAGACTTTTACAACAAGTATCTATCCAGGATCAATGCCTACTGGCTGGTAACCATAGTGTTCTTCGCTCTGACTTTTGCAATGGGCGATAGTAGTCTGTATAAGCGTTATACCTATGATGAAAAGATTCGTAGCCTGGAAAAAGAAATCAAGCATTACCAGAAGGAGATCGAAATCAACAGCAAAAAGCTGAACGATCTGCATACGGATAAGGAAGGCCTCGAGCGCTTTGCCCGTGAAGAATATTTCATGAAAAAGCCGAACGAGGATGTATATATTATTAAGAATAAGTAAATGAACGAAAAAGCAAGAACGATAGTTTTCAATATCTCCGCCCTGCTGTTGCTTGCCGGTGCGGGATTATATCTGGCATTGCCGGTTGTAGCTCCTTACCTGTTCGCCATCGGAGCTGCCGGTATAGCAGTCAGTTACCTGACAATGCCTACCAAGGATATGGATTTCCGCAGACGCAGGTTGCACCGCTACAATATATTTGCCGGATTGCTATGCATATTCGCCTCCGCCCTGATGTTCAGCGGACGGAAAGAATGGGTGATTTGCCTGACCATTTCAGCCTTGCTTCAACTATACACGGCGTTTGTCGCCCCTAAAAAAGAAAACTAATCCACCCCTTCCCCACTTCGGGAAAGGTTAAATACGAAAAATACCTACATATAGTTAGAGGTATTGTCAAAATTACAATTACGGGGAGAATAAAATTACCTAAAATCCGCGATTGATGCGCTTTTCATTTATAAAGATCTTTGCAGCGTTTTACTAACGATACAAAACTCTTTATAAATTGAAAGCGACTATTCTTAAACTTTCCGGCTTATTCCTATTTCTCTTGGCCGCGATATCCGCCTCTGCCCAAGACAGAGCAATGATCTCTGGTAAAATCATATCTACGGAAAAAGAAATCGTTGATTTCGCAACGGTTTACCTGAAAGGTACGACCTACGGCGGAACAACCGACGAACAAGGTATTTACCATCTGAAAGCTCCGGCTGGCGACTATACATTAGTCGTTTCCGCCATCGGTTATCAGACGGTTGAAAAACCGGTAAAGCTTGCCAGCGGAGAAAGGACCAAGCAGAATATCACCATTACTCCGCAATCGACGGAACTGGACGAAGTGGTCGTTGTCTCAAACGGAATAAGCCGTTTGAAACGTTCGGCATTCAATGCCGTAGCACTCGACACGAAAGAACTGCAAAATTCCAACAGAAGCCTGAGCGAGGCATTGGCAAAAGCTCCGGGAATGAAAGTGCGTGAATCCGGAGGTGTCGGTTCGGACATGCAACTTACGCTGGACGGTTTCAGCGGCAAACATGTGAAAATATTTATCGACGGTGTGCCACAGGAAGGTGTGGGAAGTTCGTTCGGGCTGAACAACATCCCGGTAAACTTTGCCGAACGTATCGAAATCTATAAGGGAGTGGTCCCGGTAGGCTTCGGTACGGATGCAATCGGAGGCGTGATCAATATCATCACTAAAAAGAAACGAGACAGATGGTTTTTGGACGCATCCTATTCGTACGGTTCTTTCAATACACACAAATCTTATGTGAATTTCGGGCAGACGTTCAAAAACGGATTCACCTACGAAATCAATGCTTTCCAAAACTATTCGGACAATGACTACTACGTGAACGCTCCGGTGGAAAACTTCGAGACCGGAAGCATCGACAGAAGCAAAAAGGAACGGGTGAAACGCTTCAACGATACCTACCACAACGAAGCAGTTATCGGCAAGCTGGGGATCGTAGACAAGAAATGGGCGGACCGCCTGCTGCTGGGTTTCACCTACTCCAATATGTACCAGGACATACAGACTGGTGTACGCCAGGAAATCGTTTACGGCCAGAAGCACCGCAAAGGACACTCTCTGATGCCTTCATTGGAATATGGCAAACGCGATCTGTTCACCAAAGGACTGGACATCGTGTTGACAGCCAACTACAATAAAAACCTGACAACCAACGTGGACACTTCTTCTTATGAATATAACTGGCGGGGAGAAAAACACCTGATGAACTCCGCCGGAGAACAGTCAAGGCAGCATTTACGGGCAGACAACAATAACTGGAACGGAACGTTGACACTCAATTACCGGGTCGGCAAAATGCATACATTCACCTTCAACCACGTATTGAACACTTTCCATCGTTCCAACACCTCCCTGCTTGCAGCCGAAGAAATGAAAAGCGCCATTGCCAAAGAAACCCGCAAGAACATTTCGGGCCTTTCCTACCGATTGATGCCATCCGAACATTGGAATTTTTCCGCTTTCGGAAAATATTACAGCCAATTTGTAGCAGGCCCGATGGCCACCTCGAGTACGCAAGACGAATATGTACGCAAAACACGTTCTGTCAACTCATTCGGATACGGGGCGGCCGGAACCTACTTCATCCTGACAGGCCTGCAGGCCAAGCTGTCTTACGAAAAGGCTTATCGTCTGCCGACCATCGAAGAGATGTTTGGTGACGAAGACCTGGAAATGGGCGAACTGAGTATCCGACCGGAAAATAGCGACAATATCAACCTCAACCTGAGCTACAACAAGACATTCGGGAAACATACCTTGTATGTGGAAGGTGGAGTGGTCTACCGCAATACGAAAGACTACATACAACGTAACATCACAGATCTGAGTGGCGGCAAGCAAGCAGCGACCTATATCAACTACGGCAAGGTCGAGACAAAGGGATTTAATCTGTCCATCCGCTACAACTTCGCAAACTGGGTAAGCGTAGGCGGCAACTTTACCCAAATGGATGTACGCGACAGAATGAAGACCTCCATTACCAGCAATGCCGAAAACCTGGCCTATGGGGAACGGATGCCGAACCTTCCCTACCGGTTTGCGGATTCCGACATATCGTTCTACTGGCGTAACCTTTGGAAAAAAGGCAATGTGCTGACTGTTACTTACGACAATCAATACCTGCATAGCTTTACATACTATTCGTCGGCTATCGGATCGAAAAACAACGACTATGTCGTACCGAACCAGTTCTCTCATAATTTAGCTCTTTCCTACAGCCTTCAGAACGGACGGTACAACGTGTCGTTAGAGTGCCGCAATTTTACAAACGAAAACTTGTACGACAATTTCAGTTTACAGAAAGCCGGACGTGCTTTCTATGGTAAAGTGAGAGTTTATTTCGGAAATTAATTCAATTATCACAGTTACTAAATATAAATACATTTATTGCAAAATGAAAAAGAATCATTTATTAACCGGTATTGCCGCAGCTATGCTGGCGGGTGGGCTGTTTACTTCCTGTAGTGACAACGATATCCCGGCACCGGACGAAGGAGGGAAGGGTGAAGTCAAAAACACATTCGTAATCCCAGCTTCTACAACGGCATCCGGAAATACGACCAACGTACTGCTTACAGCCGAAAGTGTGGACGAAGGGACCATCACGACATTGAACAACGGCCTTGTGAATGACGGAGCTACACAATGGGTCTTCTACAAAGACCAGTATTTGTACGGCCTGACTTACAATCAGGGAAATGCCGGCGACACACGCTCCTATATCCTGAATGCGAACGGAGAACTTGAAACCCGTTCACAGAGCTATAAGGTCAAACGATTTACGACTTACGGCATTTATGACAAGTATATCATGACCCTTTCTTCAGGTGACGGTCCGACGGAATGGGCGGACGAGAACGGCTATGTTCCCCAGTCATTCCTGGTATCCCTTTTAGATGTCGCAGCCGAGACAAAAACGGACAACGACACGAAGAACAAAGCCTACCTGTCTGAAAACTTCCTGGGCAATGGTGAATATGTAACGCTGGCAGGTATTCTGGAACATAACAGCAAGATCTATAGCGTAGCCGTACCGATGGGATTAAGCCAGTACGGGACAAAAGACGGAAACGGAAAATGGGTCTTGCCGGGTAACGAAGACTTGGTGAAAACCGAATCCGGAGGTTCGAACAGCAGCGCTTACGAAAAAGACGAGCTATTGTGGACACAATATCCGAATTCCTGTTGGGTCGCCATCTTCGACGATGCAACATTTACAAATAAGAAAATCATCAAGACTGATAAAATCAGTTACGCTTGTGGCCGTTTCAAATCGCAATATTATCAAATGATCTGGGCCGCCGACAATGGTGACATCTATGTATTCTCACCATCTTATGCCAAAACGATGACCGACCCGCGCCAGCAGACCAACTTGCCGGCCGGTGTAGTGCGCATCCCGAACGGAAGTGAAGATTTCGACGATTACTACTGCAACCTGGAGGCACAGAGCAATGGAAATTCCTTCCTTCGCAGCTGGCATATCACAGACGATTATTTCTTATTACTGATGTATGACCGTCCTTTCAGTGAAACAGGCTATACAGCCAATCAGTTGGCCGTGTTCAAAGCCGGAGCCGAAAAGTTGACTTACGTGAGCGGACTTCCTTCAACCGATATCATTTCCGGTTTCGGAAACACGATACATGTTGAAAACGGCAAGGCTTACATCGCTGTAACGACAACCGATGGAAATCCAGCCATCTACAAGATCGACCCAGCTAACGCCAGTGCAACGAAAGGTGTAACAGTCGAAGCCACTCAAATAACCGGTATCGGTAAATTGGCAGTAAAATGAAAAAGTTCTTTGCGAAAATACATTTATGGTTATCGATACCCTTCGGTATCATCATCGCGATCGTCTGCCTGACAGGAGCCATCCTGGTATTCGAAACAGAGATACTGGAGCTTTGCTATCCTTCCCGTTATTTTGTCAAAGAGGTAAAAGGCGAAGTGCTTTCGCCGGCGGTGCTCATGAGCGCCGCCGGCCAGCAACTTCCCGACTCCATCAAAATAAACGGAATACGGGTTTCCTCCGATCCCAAACGGACCTACCAATTAATTTTACCGGGGAAAAAAGCTGCTTGCTTTATTAATCCCTACACCGGAGAAATTACCGGCATAGACGATGGGAAAGGGTTCTTTATGAAAATGATGCGCCTTCACCGCTGGCTGCTGGACGAATATAAACGGGATGGAAGTTTTGCCTGGGGAAAGACTATCGTCGGATATTCAACCCTGGTATTGGTCATTATCATCATCAGCGGCCTTGTTATCTGGTATCCGAGAAACAAGAAAGTACTGAAAAACCGGCTCAAAATAAAAACAAAAGCCGGCTGGTTCCGTTTCCTGTACGATCTACATGTCTCCGGAGGTTTTTATGCTGCTTTACTTTTGCTTGTCCTGGCATTGACCGGCCTGACCTGGTCGTTCGGCTGGTATCGTGACGCGTTCTATACCGTGTTCGGCATCAGCACAACTTCCAAGCAGACACACGCTCCGGCATCCCCCTCTCCTCAAAAAACATCAGGTGACAGAGGGCCGAAGAAACACCCCAAAACCAATTACACACAATGGGCTGAAGTCTTGGCCGATTTACAAAGCCGTTATCCGGAATATAAATCGATCGCCATCCAGGACGGATCGGCAACGGTTTCTACTGCCACCTATGGAAATACAAGAGGAAACGACCGCTATTCTTTTGACCCGGCTACCGGCAAGATCACCGAAATCCAATTATACAAGGACCTCCCTAAATCCGCCAAAATAAGAGGATGGATCTATTCCGTCCATGCCGGAACATGGGGAGGGATGGCAACCCGGATATTGAGTTGCCTGGTTTCGCTTTTAGGGGCTATTTTTGCCATAACCGGCTACTATTTTTGGCTCAAGAAGAAACTCCGGAAGTCCATACAAAGGTAAACAAGCACAAGCATGCTTCGCTTGCCGTAATGCATAGCTTTACAAAAAGGGCTGCCCAGCGATATGCGCGGGCAGCCCTTTCGTATATATCTATATGTTCTGTTCCTTATTTTCCGGAAGAGTAGTTCTTATTCAGCACTTCAAGAAATTCGGCCGTGATGTCGTATGCCGGATTAGACAGCAAAATATTGTCACCCATTGTATTGCTGAAAATGATCTGATAACCTTTTGCCTGGTTAAAAGTCGTCAACTGGGCAACGATCGTATCGCGAAGCTGTCCGTTCAGTTCCATCTGCTTGGCAGCCAGTTCTTGTTCTTTCTTAGCGGCATAGTTCTGAAGTTCCTCCTGCTTTTTCTGCAAACGGTTTCCTTCCTGCTGCGCTCTTTCCGTAGTAAGGAAAGCATTGGCTTCATATTTACGCTGGAAATCATTCAATTCTGTCCGTAAGGCATTTGACCGTTGGGTCATATCTAAACGATAATCTTCCTGCATCTTGAGGATACGTTCATTCAGATCTTTCGAATAGTTGTAATTCGCTAAAAGAGAGTCTACATTCACATATGCTACAGGGAGCAAATTGGTAGAATCTCCCTCCGTTGTGAAAGCCGGAGCTACTGTGGATTCTTTTTTACTGGAAAACTGCATAACAAACAAGATTATGACAGCCACCGCGAGCACACCATTAATAACGTAGTTAATGTTCTTCATAAAGTGTAAATTAAATCTTTATTTTATTTTATTCTTCTATTTCCTTTATCTTATCATATAGATTCTTCCGCAAACTATCTCTCTTATGCTGGGTTTTAGCACAGCATATACCTTTCTCCCTTAGTGCTGCGTTACCTTCAATGTGTGTATTAGGAAACTTCCCTCCCTTTTTGAAAAGAACTTTTACACTGAGCAACACAACACAAATAAAAAGAATTATGACGGTAATCAATAACGTTGTAAGCATTTTCTCTATATTTGTGGACGCAAATATAAGAGTTTAAGTGATTGGAAAGTATGTTTTTGATATTTAATTGTACTTTTTTTCATACAACCCCCTGTTTGCAGTGGTATTATTAACTATAGAGTAACATCTATAATATATTGTAACATTATGAAGATTACTGATTTAAAACCTGAAATCGTCTGGAAGTTCTTCCACCAGGTAACACAAGTGCCCCGTCCTTCAAAGAAGGAGGGAAAAATGATCGAGTTCCTTGAATCATTCGCGAAACAGTATAAAATAGCTATCAAAAAAGATGCCGCAGGCAACATCCTGATGTCTAAACCGGCTACTCCCGGTAAGGAAAACCTGCCGACAGTCGTTCTGCAATCCCATATGGATATGGTCTGCGAAAAGAATAATGGAACCGTACATGACTTCGACAATGATCCGATCGAAACAATCGTCGACGGGAACTGGCTTTGCGCCAACGGTACGACTCTGGGTGCCGACAATGGCATCGGTGTAGCTGCCGAATTGGCTATCCTCGCATCCGACGATATCGAGCACGGACCGATCGAATGCCTTTTCACCGTAGACGAAGAAACCGGACTGACCGGAGCCAAAGCACTCGAAAAAGGATTCATGACAGGCGATATCCTGCTGAACCTCGATAGCGAAGACGAAGGTGAAATCTTTATGGGATGCGCAGGTGGTAAAGATACGCAAGCGGTGTTCCATTACGAATCACGTGACACCAATCCGAACATGCAATACTTCAAAATCGAAGTGAAAGGCTTGAACGGCGGACATTCCGGTGGCGAAATACACAAAGGGTTGGGCAATGCCAACAAAATCCTGGTGCGCTACCTGTACCTACTGAAAAACCAAGCTGATTTCAACCTTTGCTTCATCCACGGCGGTAACCTCCGCAACGCTATCGCCCGTGAAGCGCAAGCGACCATCGGCCTGTACCCGGAAGAAAAGGAAGCAGCCCGTATCCTGCTGAACCATTTCACGGCAGATATAGAAAACGAACTGAAACATGTAGACCCGAACGTACAGATCACAATGGCTTCGACCGACCGTCCGGACAAATATATCAGCGACTATGATGCCGAAAAACTGATTTTGGCTTTACATGCCTGCCCACATGGCGTGATCGGCATGAGCCACGACATCGAAGGGCTGGTGGAAACCTCTACCAACCTGGCTTCTGTCAAGATGGGAGATGACAACACGATCATTGTCGGCACAAGCCAGCGCAGCTCCATCGAGTCTTACAAGAACATGATTGCCAACCAGGTCGCATCTGTTTTCAAGTTAGCCGGTGCACAGGTAACTCACGGCGATGGCTATCCCGGTTGGGCGCCTAACCCGGATTCAAAGATCCTGAAAGTGGCACAGGATACCTATAAACGTTTGTTTAACAAAGATGCCAAAATAATGGCGATCCATGCAGGACTGGAATGTGGCTTGTTCCTTGAGAAATATCCGAATCTGGATATGATCTCATTCGGACCGACGCTTCGGGACGTCCATTCCCCCAACGAACGCATACAGATTGATACCGTTGGATTGTGGTGGTCTCACTTACTCGAACTATTAAAGAGCATCCCTGCAAAATAAAACGATACATTTCTCGTTATAAAAAGAGGATTAACATTCAACGGATGTTTTTCCTCTTTTTTTATGTTAATGCCCGAAAACTTATTTATAATAAATTTGTTTTCTTATTGACATTATATGGTAAATAACAATTTACCTGGACTATTAATAATTAATGAAATGAAAAAATTAGCCGCTCCGTTACTCATATTATTCTTTATAGTGTTCCACCTGTTGTCGTGCGACGGGCTGGACGAAAACTATTCGAGTAACCCCAACCATCGGCTGAGCTTCTCGGTCGACACGCTTTCTTTCGATACGGTATTCACCACAATAGGCTCCGCAACCAAAGAGTTCATGATTTACAACCGTAACGATCAGCCTTTGCTGATCAGCGAGATCATGTTGGCAAGCGGTGAAGAGACCGGTTTCCGCATCAACGTGGACGGGCGTAAAGGCGACCATTTCCAAAATGTAAGGATACAGGCAGACGACAGCTTGTATGTTTTTGTGGAAGTCACCGTCAATCCGAACGCATCCAACCAACCACTGCTGGTGGACGATTCCGTCATTTTCACCACAAACGGCATCAAACAGTCTGTCCGCCTCGAAGCATACGGGCAAAATGTAAACCTGTATAAGAACGGGCTTATCCTGACACAAGACACGCATTTTACAGCCGAACGGCCTTACCTTATATATGACAGCCTGGTTATTTCTCCCAATATCACACTCAACATCGATCCGGGGGCCATCTTCTATATGCACGACACTGCGAAAGTCATTACATACGGGACATTGCTGGCCAAAGGGACACGTGAAAAACCGATTGTTTTCCGCGGAGACCGCCTGGATTTCATTCTGAACGACATCCTGCCCTACGACCGGACACCGTCACAATGGGGGGGGATTTTCTTCCGTCCGGAAAGTTACCATAATATTATGGACAATGTTATCGTGCAAAATGGGAAAACAGGACTGACGTTCGAAAAGTCGTCTCCGGGCGAATCCAAACTGAAACTAAGCAATTCCCAGATCACGAATATGGGAGAAAACCTGTTCTTCGCACTCAATTGCAATATAGAAGTGACCAACACGGAATTGACCAATGCCGGAGGAGGCGTCGTCGTGCTGATTGGCGGGGAATACCGCTTCATCCATTGCACACTGGCTAATTTCATGACACTGGAAAAACGAAACACGTCTTGCCTCACGATGGCAAACAATGCGAATAAAGAGGCTTACCCGCTCAAAACGACATTCGACAATTGCATTATCGACGGTAGTTTCGCTGCCGGCAAGGAAGAATACAAAGGGGAACTCAACCTGTCTGTCGACGATGCAGCGCCATTCGAATACCTGTTTAACCATTGCGTGATCAAAACGAATGGCAGCAACAATGATCACTTCAAAGAGGTATTGTTCACAAATGTCAGTCCTTCCTATAGGCTAAAGGGCGGTGAAAAAAACAAATACCGCTTTGATTTCCGTCCGGATTCGTTGACGACTTTGGGAGTGGGAAAAGCCGATATCTTCGTTACGCAGCAATATCCGGTGGACCGCTACGGTATCAACCGCCTGACAAACGACGGTCCCGATATCGGAGCCTACGAATTCGTACCGAAAGAAGATGAAACAAAATAAAACGATATGACCAGAATCTTAACTATGACGTTTTTTATACTGACATTGTTTTCTTTGCCTTCACAAGGGCAAACAGACTTCCGGGTGATGAGTTACAATGTCGAGAACCTGTTCGACACGAAAGACGATCCGTTTACAGCAGACAATGATTTCCTTCCCTCCGGCAACCGCCACTGGACACCGGGACGGTTTTACCATAAATTACAGCAACTGGCAAAAGTCATTACGGCAGCGGGAGAATGGAGCACCCCGGCTTTGGTCGGACTTTGTGAAGTAGAAAACGATTCCGTCCTTGTCCGGCTTCTGAACTACACTCCGCTCCGTCGGCAGCATTACCGTTATTGCATGACGCACGGACAGGACACGCGAGGGATCAATGTAGCATTACTTTACCAACGGGACAAGTTCCGCTACCGGGGGCATACGGAACATCCGGTCCGTTTTACCCGCAAACAGCATAAGCATACCCGTAATATCCTGCATGTATGGGGAGATGTAATTACCGGGGACCGGATCGATGTTTTTGTCTGCCATTTTCCCTCCCGTTACGGAGGAGAAAAAGAAAGCGAACCGGACCGTTTGGATGCGGCACGCACCCTGCGCGTATTATGCGACTCGCTCCACCATCTCCATCCTGCCCCACACATCCTGATTATGGGAGATTTCAATGATACGCCGGACGACATGAGTATCCGGGAAATATTGTATGCCCATCCGTTTCCAATTTCATGCCTGTCCGGTTCAGACTCCATGCCTATGAAATCTCGGACGGATGCCTATCCGTCTCTCCATCTATACAATCTGTTTGCCAAAGACAAGCCATTTTTTCCGGGAAGCCATAAATATCAAGGAGAATGGAGCCAGTTAGATCAACTCATCCTCTCCTCCTCCCTCACCGACACCACCTCACGGATGCAGGTCATCCCGGGAAGTGCCCGCATCTTTTCACCGCCATTTCTGCTTACAAAAGATAAAACTTGGCGTGGTGAACGCCCTTTCCGCACCTACTACGGTTTCAAATACGAAGGCGGCTACAGCGACCATCTCCCTTTGATCGTCGACTTTCTACTATTGAAATAAATGATTACTTTTGTTTTTCTAAATAAACATATAATATGTACAAACTATACATCCCCCTATTGTTTTTTTGCATACAGACAATAAGCGCCCAACAACTCCGCCAGCCATTCGATTTTCCGATCTTGTTGAGCGGAAACTTCGGGGAGTTGCGCAACAATCATTTCCATTCCGGAATAGATTTTAAGACACAAGGAGTTGAAGGAAAACCCGTACACGCCGTACAGGACGGATATGTATCACGCATATCCGTCAGTCCGTGGGGATACGGAAACGGCTTATACCTGACACATCCGGATGGAACGACAACCGTCTACGCCCATTTGCAACGATTCGCCCCTTCCATCGCCCGATATATCAAAGAGCAACAATACGAACAGGAAAGTTTCAACGTAAACCTGTTCCTCGACCCGGACCAATTCCCGGTCAAAAAAGGAGAAATTGTCGCCTATAGCGGAAACACCGGAAGCTCAGGAGGTCCGCATCTCCATTTTGAAGTGCGCGACACGGAAAGTGAAGAGGTACTCGACCCGATCGAATATTTCAAAGAGAAGATAACCGACACCCGCGCACCGAAAATACAGGGAATACTGATCTGTCCGCAACAGGGCAAAGGAGTGGTCAACGGCAGCAGCCGTAAACTGGAGCTAAAACCAGTCACAGCCAAAAACGGCAAACAAACCATCACCGGCAAGATCGAAGCTTGGGGAGAAATCGGACTGGCGGTCAAAGCCTACGATTATATGGATAATACGACAAATATTTACGGAGTGAAGGATATTACCCTTCGCCAGGACAGCCAGATCATCTACCATAGCAACCTGGACCGCTTTGCTTTCGACGAGACCCGCTACTTGAACAGTTACGTCGATTATGAGGAATGGAAAGACCGTCGTTCCTTTTATATGCGCAGTTTTGTAGAACCGGGCAACCGCCTCCGTTTTAACGAAAGCGTCAACCGGGGAATCATTCATATAGGAGAAGAGAAAACGTATCATCTCACCTATACGCTTTCCGATGCATTCGGTAACACGACCCGCCTCTCCGTTTGGATAGAAGGGAAAGAACAGGAGATTCCGGAGATCGAGACCGAAGGTACAGAATTGTTTCATTGGATGTCCGACAACCGGTTCGGAGCAAAAGGTATCCGGATGACGATCCCGAAAGGAAACCTGTACGACGATCTTTATTTCCGTTATTCGCTAAAAGAAGACAGTACGGCATTGGCAGACACGCACATTTTGCATAACCGCCCCGTTCCGCTTCACAGCTCGGCCTTGCTGTCCTTACGTTTACGGACCGACACGTTGGAAAACAAGCAGCAATATGGTATCGTCCGCACTCAGAAAGGACGTCAATCCTGGATCGGCGGTACTTACCGGAACGGCTGGATCGACGGCACGATCAAAGAACTTGGCAATTATACGGTCGGGCAAGATCTCAAAGCACCGACGATCACCCCGTTGGGCGCCAACACATGGATCAGCAAGCAGGCATTTGTTTTCCGCCTGTCCGATAACCTGAGCGGCGTACAAACCTACCGAGGAGAGATAGACGGACAATACGTCCTGTTCGAAATGAACAGCAAATCGGTCATTACCTACAAATTCGATAAAGAACGGCTCGAAAGAGGAAAACATACCCTCAAACTGACCGTTACGGATGCAGCCGGAAATCAATCGGAATACAAGCATTCTTTTGTCTGGTAAATAAAAAGCCTAAATCTTGGAAATTATCAATTTATTTGTACCTTTGTTAATTTCAAAATCAGGATTTCTTTAAATTAAAAGCAAGACATATAGGTCATGGAAAACAAGGAACTGTTAGAAATGGTAAGAAGCAAAGCACAAAGCTGGCTTACTAAAAGTTATGACGCCGAAACACGTGCACAGGTGCAAGCTCTGTTAGACAATGAAGATCCGACGGAACTGATCGAATCATTCTACAAAGATCTGGAATTCGGAACAGGCGGCCTGCGAGGCATCATGGGAGTAGGTTCAAACCGTATGAACATCTACACGGTAGGAGCAGCCACACAAGGCTTATCCAACTATCTGAAAAAGGAATTTGCCGATCTGGACCAGATCAAAGTTGTCATCGGGCACGACTGCCGTAACAACAGCCGCAAATTTGCTGAAATCTCTGCTGACATATTCTCTGCAAACGGCATTAAGGTCTATCTGTTCGAAGACCTTCGCCCGACTCCTGAAATGTCATATACCATCCGTAAATTGGGATGCCAGAGCGGTATTATCCTGACTGCTTCACACAACCCGAAAGAATATAACGGTTACAAAGCCTATTGGGACGATGGCGCTCAGATGATCGCTCCGCATGACAAGAATACGATTGCCGAAGTCAACAAAATCCGTAATGCCAGCGAAATCAAGTTCAAAGGCAACAAGGAACTGATCGAAATCATCGGCAAGGAAATCGATGAACAATATATCAATGATCTGACAAAGATATCTTTGTCACCGGAATCCATCGCACGCCACCACGACATGAAGATCGTCTATACTCCGATCCACGGAACAGGTGTAACGGTTATCCCGCCGACATTGAAAGCGTTCGGCTTTACGAATATCATCCACGTTCCTGAACAGGACGTAGTAAGCGGTGACTTCCCTACCGTTGTTTCCCCCAATCCGGAAGAACCGGCAGCATTGGCTCTGGCAGTTGAAAAGGCCAAGGAAACAGATGCCGAGTTGGTATTGGCTTCCGATCCGGATGCAGACCGCGTAGGTGCAGCCGTTAAGAACAACGAAGGCGAATGGGTATTGCTGAATGGCAACCAGACCGCTTTGATGTTCGTCTACTACCTCATCACACGCTGGAAAGAACTCGGCAAGATCAACGGCAAGGAATATATCGTAAAGACAATCGTCACGACCGAGCTGATCCGCACGATCGCCGAAAAGAACGGCGTCGAAGTGTATGACGTTTACACCGGCTTCAAATGGATCGCTGATGTCATGAAAAAGAACGAAGGGAAAAAGAACTATATCGGTGGTGGTGAAGAAAGCTACGGCTTCCTGTGCGAAGATTTCGTTCGCGACAAAGATGCCGTTTCTGCTTGTGCCATCTTGGCCGAAATCGCCGCCTGGGCAAAAGATCAGGGCATCACGATGTACCAGTTATTGCAGAACATCTACGTTCAGTACGGTTTCTCTAAAGAAAAAGGGATCTCCGTTGTAAAGAAAGGAAAGAGCGGTGCTGAAGAGATCGAAGCGATGATGAAACATTTCCGTGAAAACCCGTTACAGGAAATCGCTGGTTCCAAAGTTACATTATTCTACGATTACGCATCCCTGAAAGGCAAAGACTATGTAGAAAACGAAACACTGACATTGGATATGCCGACTACCTCTAACGTCCTCCAATATTTCACAGAAGACGGAACGAAAGTATCTATCCGTCCTTCCGGTACGGAGCCGAAGATCAAGTTCTATTGCGAAGTCCATTCCAAAGTAAAGAGCCTCGATGAACTGCCGGCTGCCGAAAAAGCAGGAGCAGAAAAGATCGAAGCGATAAAGGCTTCGTTGGGAATCTAAAATAACCAACCATCTTCTCAAAAAAAGCTGACAGTTCTATCAATTAGAGACTGTCAGCTTTTTTCTTTTACAAATATCTATCCTTCCATAAATTCCTATAGATATCCTAAAATATCTTCACATACATCTTTTGTTCATTGAAATATTTGATCTCCTCAAATTGAACATTTACTAAACTCATAGAGAAAGAAAAGTCAGACTCGGCAAATGCCCTCTATTCCTAAACCTTAACCAACCATAGTTCTTTCTGAACTACTGTTATATTCTAAAGATTACACTTCCTAAACACTTTATGTATGCAAATAAAAGTTCCTGAAATTTGTATTAGTTTAAATTTATCCGTATGTTTGCGGACACGTACGATCTGAATATGTATAGTTGTTAATTTTTTCTTTAACAATATACCATAGTTCAGAAAGGACTAAGTTACAAATACAAATTAATCTAATATTATGATAATCATTATGCATTTCCTATTTGACACTTCATAACTTTAAATTTCCCATATACAGCTATTTTTCAATCTATTACTATAAATATTTTTAGAATGTTCAATCTAATACCCAATTAAGATGCGAAAACAAAACTTATTTTTTATAATACGAATCAACCTGATCTCAATTCTGTTAGGGTTATTCACGACTCAATCATTTGCCCAAAATATAACGATTACCGGTACTGTCAAAGATCAATCCGGTGAACCTTTGATTGGTGTAAATGTGATGGAAAAAGGAACAACCAACGGCTCTATAACGGATATGGACGGAAAATACAGTGTTTCCTCAACAGGTAAAAAAACAATCCTTGTATTCTCTTATATTGGATACATATCCCAAGAGATTCCTGTTGGCAACCGGAAAACAATCAATGTAACGATGAAAGAAGATACGGAAGAGCTGGAAGAAGTGGTTGTAATCGGTTACGGTACGGCAAAGAAGAAAGATTTGACGGGGGCGATTTCGCGTGTAAAAACAGAAAAATTAGAAACTGAAGCCCCACGTTCTGTCCAAGACCTGTTGCGTGCCAGTGCTTCCGGTCTGTCGATTTCAATGGCTACAGATGCCGCCGGTACCGCTGATCTGCAAATACGCGGAAAAAATTCTTTGAAAGCAGGCTCCTCTCCTTTGTTAGTTTTGGACGGCGTTATCTATGATGGATCTTTACAAGACATTAATCCTATGGATATCGAAAACATCGATGTTTTGAAAGATGCCAGTTCAGTTGCCGTTTATGGAGCAAAAGCCGCCAATGGAGTAGTAGCTATTACCACCAAAAAAGGAAAAACAGGAAAACCTGTAATTTCATTTAATGCTAACGTCGGTATGGTAAGCAACGCACTTCTGCCTAAAACGGTTGATGGTGCAGGATTCATCAAATTCCGACAAGAATATGGCGAAAGCTTAATGACGGAAGCAGAAATAGCTGCACAGCCAGGTAAATTTGCCGATCCGCGAACTTTGTCGACAGCAGGAATTGACCCGTTGGCTTGGTATAACTATGACCAAAAATCACCTGTCTCTGCCTTACCGGATGAAAAGACAATGATCTACAAATGGTTGACCCGTTTAAACTTCAAAACGATCGAAATGGAGAATTATTTAAACGGAATCGAAACAGATTGGGATGATGTTGTTTTCCAAACCGGATTACAGCAGGATTATACTGTCAGCATTTCAAACCGTAAAGAAGACTTTTCTTATTATTGGTCTTTGGGATATGCAGACCGCGAAGGAGTAAAAGTCGGCGATCGCTATCGTAATTTCCGCTCTCGCTTGAATTTGGAATCGAATGTAACTTCTTTTTTGACAGTGGGTGTAAATGCACAATTTGCAACCCGCTTAGGGGGATATTTAGCAGCCGATGTGGGCCAACGCGAGCATAACTCTCCTTTTACGACAAACGATATCGATATATTGGACAGTCCATACCGTATGTATCCATCCGGCGACAACAATACGAAAAACCCGTTCTTCGATAATTTATACCGTGACAGGCGTGACATCAACCATGACCTGAATGCGAACTTATATGCAATTGTCAAATTACCGTTCGGCTTGGAATATCAAATGAATTTCACGCCTCGTTACCATTGGTATGAATATATGAACCACGAATCATCCGAACATCCGGAATGGGCAGGTGACGGTGGCCGGTCCGAACGCAAAAATGAAAAAACATTCAACTGGCAAGTAGACAACATTGTCCGTTGGAAAAAAGAATTCGGCAAAGCCCATAGAGTTGAAGCGACTTTCCTGGCCAATGCAGAAAAAGGGCAATGGTGGCAAACAGTGGCAAGCAATAAACTCTATTCACCGAGCGACATATTGGGATTCCATAATATAGGTGCCGGTACGGCTCCGTCTGTTTCCAGCAATGACACATATAAGACCGGTGATGCTTTGATGGGACGTTTGTTCTACTCTTTTAAAGACAAATATATGCTAACGGCCTCTGTCCGCCGTGACGGTTATTCGGCATTCGGGCAGATGAACCCACGTGCCACGTTTCCGGCCGTAGCTTTGGGTTGGGTATTCACATCTGAAAAGTTTATGGAAAAAACATCCGACTGGCTGGATTATGGTAAATTACGTTTTTCCTGGGGGCAAAACGGCAACCGTGACATTGGCCAGTACGAAGCCTTGGCTCAACTAAATTCCGGAGCTTATACATATGTCGACCCGAACGGAAATGTCTATCTGACTTCTCAGGTATACATCAACCGTATGCCTAACAGCCAATTGAAATGGGAACGAACTGAGTCTTACAATATCGGTTTAGATTTCTCTCTGTTCGGAGACAAGTTAAGCGGTAGCGTTGAAACGTATATGGCCGAATCGAACGACCTGTTAGTCAATCGCTCATTACCTTCCATCTTAGGATATGCCAGCGTAATGGCCAATCTGGGAGCTTTGACAAACCGAGGTTTCGAACTTTCGTTGAATGCCAATTTGATTAACCACGACAATTTTGCATGGAATTCAAGCGGTACGTTTTCTTTCAATCGCCGTAAGATCAAACATCTTTATGGCGATGTAGAAGAAGTGAAAGACGACAATGGGAACGTGATCGGATATAAAGAGGCCGACGACTATGAAAACAAATGGTTTATCGGCCATGATACCGAACAGATCTGGGACTACGAGCGTGACGGAGTTTGGCAATTGGGTGAAGAGGAAGAAGCATCAAAATATGGTAACAAGCCGGGTGACTTCAAGTATATTGACCAAAACGGGGATGGAGTACTGGATACGAAAGACAAGGTATTCCAAGGTTACAAGACTCCGCGATATTATTGGTCTTGGCGTAACGAATTCACATTCTTCAAAAATCTAAGCCTGTCATTCATGATGTATTCACATGTAGGACAATATGGTACGTTCAACCGTGCCGCCAATACAGGCGGTATGTATGACCGCTATACGATTGTCGACATTCCACGCTGGACCGCAGACAACCCGACAAACGATTATGCCCGTATCGGTTCAACCAATAAGGGTAGCAATTATGTAAAGAAAACGTTTGTCCGCATGGAAAACATCACTTTATCCTATAGCGTTCCCAAACATTTATTGAAAAAGATAGCTGTACAAAACATGCGCTTCTCTTTAGCAGTCCGTAATCCGTTCGTGATTACCGGTTGGGATTTCGGTGATCCGGAAGGTGGCGATACAACTTTGCGTACGGTGAATTTCGGAGTGAATTTTACTTTATAATTAACCTGAAAAAATATAATAAGAATATGAATATCAACAAGAAAAATTGTATAATCCTGGCATTGGCCACCTTACCCATGCTAAATTCCTGTAGTGACAGTTGGCTGGAACCGAAACCTTTGTCTTTCTATTCACCAGAAAACACATATGTGGATGCAGAAGGACTTTATGCCGCTTTGACAGCCTGTGAACGTAATATGCGTCATGAATTTTTCGGAGACGGCGCTCCGATTCTAACAGAAATGTATCTGACCGACATCGCCATACATGGAAAGACAGACGAAAGCGGTTCCCTGGTCGATTTGGATAACGAAATGTTACCCTCCCGGACGAAAAACGACATGAAAGGTAAAAACAAATGGTATTGGGAAGAAGGATTCAAAGGTATCAAATATGCAAATATCGCCATCAGCCGTTTGGATGCAGCCAAATACAAAGACGAAGCAGAGCGAAAGGCGGTATTGGGAGCTGCTTATTTCCAACGCGCCTATCGTTATTACAAACTGACACACCAGTTCGGCGACGTCCCTTATCTGGATCGGGAAATCACTGAACCGAAATTGGATTTTTATACGTACGACCGTTGGAGTATCTTGGAACAGTGCAAGAAAGACATGGAGTTTGCTTACCAGTGGGTGCCGGAAGTACAACCGCGCGGACGTGCCAACAAGGACGCGTGCGGTGTCTTACTTATGAAATTGTGTATGGCCACCGGTGATTTCGACCGCGCTATTACGGTCGGTAAAGAAGTCGTCGGACGTCATCCGTTGATGACCGAACGTTTCACAGGGAATCAGACAAAGCCCAACACCAACCTGATGCATGATTTGCACAGTGTGGAAGCCAAAATTGACATGAACAACACGGAAGGTATCATGTATGTGGTCGCCCATCCAACGACCACCCCATTGGATAAAGACAACCGTATTTATACCATGCGTAATGCTGTGCCTTATTGGGCAAAAGGTGGTGCCATTAAGACACCTGACGGGAAAAGCGGCACTGCCATTGCACCCGACGGGGCGGACAAAAATACGGAAATCGATAACGACACCCAATACGGTCGCGGTATCGGAACGTTACGCCCAACCAATTATTACCAATACGATATTTGGACTGAAAAAGAAAAGAACGACTTACGCGGACCATTCAATCATGATAGCTGGAAGCGGATGGAAGATTTACGCTATAACGATCCCGGCTTGAAGAAATCGAACAATCCTTATTACGGACAAAACTTGATTCGCCCGGTTGACCTTTCTGTCGCCGACTCCATCCGTTGCTGGTACATGTGGCCACATTATAAAGTATTCGTCCCTGATCCAACAAAGACTCAGGATTTCCAAGGAGGAGAAACACCTTGGTATATTTATCGTTCTGCAGAAGTTTACTTGATGTTGGCAGAATGTTATTATTGGAAAGGCGATATGGCAAATGAAGCTGCAATGCTGAATGTTGTCCGTGAACGTGCCGGTGCGGAACCTCTAAACGGAACCGTCGGTATTGCCGACGTACTTGCCGAACGAGCTAGGGAATTGTATTACGAAGAAAACCGCCATGTCGAATTGGTCCGTATCTCCTATTTGTATGCCAAGACCGGTAAGGCATGCGAAGCTTTGGACGGACGTGTGTATAAATTGGATAACATTTCAGGACCGGGTGGTATCGGTACGAACTGCAAAGATACCGGCGTAAACTTCTATTTCGATTGGGTTTCCGTCAAGAATAATTTCTTCAATAAGGGTGTTAAAATTCCGAACGGTGAATACCGCATGAGCGTACACCACATTTTATGGCCGATTCCTGAAACCGCTATCACAAGTAACACAGGAGGCGTGATTAACCAAAACATAGGTTATCCGGGAGCAGAAAACAACCTGGAACCTCTGAAGGTCGAACCTATTGATCCGGATATTTGACAATTAAGAAAATGCGCATAACAACAGCGCACAAGAGGCACACCGCCGCCGGGAAGCAGTAAGCTAATTTATCACCTCCCCAGGCTTGTGCCTCTTTTTCTTTTTAATCATCTTTCAGATCTTTTGCCCCGAAACAAAGTGGCAACAGCGATTCGGCACTCTCCGCCACCACTACTTCTTTCGTACCACACAACAAGACCTTCATTGACTTGCCATAACGCTGTTCCGCCTCCAACAAAACCTGGCGGCAGGCACCACAAGGGGAAATGCTCTCGACCTGGCTACCATTCGTGGCGGCAGCAATAGCAAGAGCGACAACGGCAATATCCGGATATTTATGGCCGGCATGAAACAACGCCACGCGCTCCGCACACAAACCGGAAGGGTAAGCGGCATTCTCCTGATTACTGCCGGTTACGATCGTGCCGTCCTCCAGCAAGGCTGCCGCTCCGACATGAAACTTCGAATAAGGAGCATACGATTGTCCTGTCGCTTTTATGGCCGCCTCCATTAGCCGCGACTCCTCTTCCGGAAGCTCGGCAAGAGGATAGATCCGGATTTTTGTCTCCAACTTGATTTCTTTCATGAAATAACATTCTAAATGATACAAGCAAAAATAAAGAAAATGTAGAGAACCCCCAAATACATTTATTGTCAAACATCCCAACCATAGACCTTTTCGACCAAGGGCGAAAGGTTAAAAAGTGGTAGTAATAGCTGTAAATACTTACCTTTCACTTAAATACATAGTAGTAAAAACGAATCAGAGTGACATGGTCAACCTAAATCAGAACGAGACAAGGGTGAAGACAGTTCGGATGATTACCTTCACCTTTATACCTCATAATAATCAAAAAGTTTCGAGAGCAGGTGAAGCCAAATCAGAGATCCGCGTAATCCTTATTTATAAATAGCATGGTGACCAATCATCATTTATAATCCATATCTATCAAATTTTGATACGGCCTCCCGCCCCGGCACACGACTATGACAATGATGTAAAACAAATTAATTATCTTTGCCGTTAAATATAATTACATACAACGAATCAGTCATGCGATTAACATTACGAATCCTTTCCCTGCTGTTGGTGCTGTCCGTTACCGGGACGACACTCGGAGCCAGCCAACGGAAAGTGCCGGCATACGAAAAGTATATCAAACAATACAGCAGTTTAGCTGTTCAGCATCAAAAAAAGTACCGTATCCCTGCCAGTATCACGCTTGCACAAGGATTATTGGAGTCGGGGGCCGGCCGGAGCGAGCTGGCACGCAAGTCGAACAACCATTTCGGCATCAAATGTCATTCCGATTGGAGAGGTGGGCGTGTCTATCACGACGACGACCTGCGGGGAGAATGTTTCCGCAAATATAAAAATCCGGAACAGTCTTACGAAGACCACGCCCGTTTTCTGGTTGACCGTCCCCGCTATGCCCGCCTGTTCAAACTGAAAGTCACCGACTATAAAGGCTGGGCAAGAGGGCTTCAGAAATGCGGGTACGCTACAGACCGCGCCTACGCCAACCGGCTGATCAAGTTGATCGAAGATTATGACCTCTACCGGTATGATACGGCAAAAGGCGGCAAGAAGAAGGGCAAACAACCGGCACGCATCTCCCGCTATACGATCTACCGTACAAACGGCTTGCTGTATGTCTACTCCAACGGTAAAGATAGCTTCGACGACATAGCCGCCAGCCTCGGCTTCCGGGTAAAAGACTTGAAGAAATACAACGAAGTACCGGAAGATTTCCCGTTACAGAAAAACGATATCGTTTATCTGGAAAAGAAAAAGAAGAAAGCAGACAAGCCGAATTATGACCATGTCGTACAGGTAGGCGAGTCCATGCACAGCATCGCACAGAAATACGGAATACAGATCAAGAGCTTATATAAGATAAATAAAAAGCACAAAGATTATATTCCCGAAGAAGGAGATGTGCTAAAACTTAGATAAGTAAGACAAAAAATAGTATCTTTGCAGACAAATTCACAAAAACAATGAGTGACCAACGTTATAATCTACGCGGTGTATCCGCTTCGAAAGAAGATGTTCACAACGCAATAAAGAACATCGACAAGGGAATCTTTCCCCAAGCATTCTGTAAGATCATTCCCGACATTTTGGGAGGCGATCCTGAATATTGCAACATCATGCATGCCGACGGAGCCGGAACCAAGTCATCTCTGGCTTATATGTATTGGAAAGAAACCGGCGACCTGTCCGTATGGAAAGGTATCGCGCAAGATGCTTTGATAATGAATATCGACGACCTGCTGTGCGTGGGTGCCGTAGACAACATATTAGTATCCTCCACCATCGGACGCAACAAGCTATTGATTCCGGGTGAAGTGATCTCCGCCATCATCAACGGGACAGACGAACTATTAGCCGAACTTCGCGAAATGGGAGTCGGTTGTTACGCGACCGGTGGCGAAACGGCCGATGTAGGCGATCTGGTCCGCACCATCATCGTCGACAGTACGGTTACCTGCCGCATGAAACGTGCCGACGTGATCGACAATGCGAACATCCGTCCGGGCGACGTGATCGTCGGATTGGCTTCTTTCGGACAGGCTACATACGAGAAAGAATATAACGGAGGCATGGGAAGCAACGGGCTGACCAGTGCACGCCACGACGTGTTTGCCAAATATCTGGCAGAAAAATACCCGGAAAGTTTCGACAAAGCTGTCCCCGACGAACTGGTTTACAGTGGAGGCTTGAAGCTGACTGCCCCCGTAGAAGGATCGCCGCTGAACGCAGGCAAACTGGTGCTTTCTCCTACACGGACCTATGCTCCGGTCGTTAAGAAGCTGTTGGATGTTTTGCGCCCGGATATTCATGGAATGGTACATTGCTCAGGCGGCGCACAGACTAAGGTGATGCACTTCGTCGGCAATAATTGTCGCGTGGTCAAGGATAATATGTTTCCCGTTCCCCCACTGTTCAAGACGATCAAGGAACAGAGCGGTACGGCTTGGGATGAGATGTATAAAGTGTTCAACATGGGACACCGTCTCGAAGTCTATCTTTCTCCGGAACATGCGGAAGAAGTGATTGCCATCAGCAAATCATTCAATATCGACGCGCAAATTGTCGGCCGGGTAGAAGAAAGCGACAAGAAGGAACTGATTATTAAAAGCGAGTTCGGTGAGTTCATATATGGCTGAGAATAACACGCTATTAGAAAAACTGGAAGGTCTGGTGTCCCGCTTCGAAGAGGTGTCGACGCTCATTACGGACCCTAACGTCATCGCTGACCAGAAAAGATACGTCAAGCTCACGAAAGAATACAAGGAGCTGAACGAAATCATAAAAGCCCGCAAGGAATACATGCAATGCCTCAACGGTTTGGAAGAAGCCCGTTTGATGATGGCCGAAACCGATCCGGAGATGAAAGAAATAGCCCGTGAAGAAGCGGCTGCCTGTGAAGCGCGTATTCCGGAGCTGGAAGAGGAGATCAAGCTACTCCTCGTGCCGGCCGACCCGCAGGACGACAAAAACGCCATTGTCGAAATACGTGGCGGAACGGGTGGCGACGAAGCAGCACTCTTTGCCGGAGACCTGTATCGCATGTACGTGAAGTATTGCGAGATGAAAGGCTGGAAAGTGGCCCTGTCCAGTTGTAGCGAAGGAGCTGCCGGCGGTTTCAAGGAAATCATCTTTACCGTAAGCGGAGAAAAAGTGTACGGAACTCTTAAATATGAATCGTACAACGTGTGCCGGCTACCGAAACACAGGGACGCGTGCATACATCAGCTGCAACCGTTGCCGTCCTTCCCGAAGCAGATGAGTTTGATGTGGAAATTAACGAAGGCGAAATCAAATGGGATACGTTCCGTTCGGGTGGAGCCGGAGGACAGAACGTAAACAAGGTCGAATCAGGCGTCCGCCTGCGCTATGTCTGGAAAAACCCGAATACAGGCGTAAGCGAAGAAATCCTGATCGAATGTACCGAAACACGCGACCAACCGAAGAACAAGGAACGCGCCCTTACGCGCCTGCGTTCATTTATATATGACAAGGAGCACCAGAAATATCTGGATGACATTGCTAACAAACGTAAGACGATGGTCTCCACCGGTGACCGGTCGGCAAAGATCCGTACCTACAACTATCCGCAGGGACGCATCACCGACCACCGTATCAACTACACGATTTACAATCTTTCAGCCTTTATGGATGGGGATATACAAGGATGCCTCGACCAACTGATCGTGGCCGAGAACGCTGAACGACTGAAAGAGTCTGAACTATAACATCATTTTTAGACTAATTTTTTACACGTAACAACATGAACAAGCAGCAATTATTCGAAAACATCAAGAAAAAGCAGTCCTTTCTTTGCGTGGGGCTCGATACAGATATAAAGAAGATCCCGCAGCACCTGCTGTCTGAAGAAGATCCGATCTTTGCATTCAACAAAGCGATTATCGACGCGACAGCCGATTACTGCGTGGCTTATAAACCAAACCTGGCCTTCTATGAAAGTTTGGGCGTAAAAGGTATGCTGTCATTCGAAAAGACTGTCGCTTACCTACGTGAAAACTATCCCGACCAGTTTATCATTGCCGATGCAAAGCGCGGGGACATCGGAAACACTTCCGAAATGTATGCACGTTCTTTCTTCGACCATATCAAGGTGGATGCCGTAACGGTCGCTCCGTATATGGGTGAAGACAGTGTGAAACCATTCCTGATCTATCCGGAAGCCTGGGTGATCCTGCTGGCACTGACCTCTAACAAAGGTTCGCACGATTTCCAGTTGACAGAAGATGCAGCCGGTGAACGGTTATTCGAAAAAGTACTGAAAAAGTCGCAGGATTGGGCTACAGACGAACAGATGATGTATGTGGTAGGCGCCACCCAGGGAAAAATGTTCCTGGATATCCGCAAACATGCTCCCAACCACTTCCTGCTGGTTCCGGGCGTAGGCGCACAGGGTGGAAGCCTCGCCGAAGTGGCTCAGTACGGCATGAACGACCAGTGCGGATTACTGGTAAACTCCTCCCGTGCTATCATATATGCAGACAAAACGGAGAATTTTGCCAATGTAGCGCGTGAAGCAGCCCTGGCCGTACAACGCGAAATGGCAGGATATCTGCACGATAAAGGAATTATTCCCTGCAAAGCATAGGCTATCCCAATAATTTTCACCATTTTTGCAAACTGCCTTGAAGCAAGTCCGGGCAGTTGCATTTGAAATACATATAAAAGATTAAGTAATGGAGTTTTCAGCCCAACAAATAGCGAGCGTTTTAGGTGGAACCGTCGAAGGCGACCCTGAAGTGAAAGTCAACAACTTCTCAAAGATAGAAGAAGGTAAGCCGGGAACATTGACCTTCCTGGCAAATCCTAAATATGAACATTTTATCTACAAAACTGAAGCAAGCATTGTTTTAGTAAACAATGATTTCACTCCCGCCGAACCGGTAAAAGCTACATTGGTCAAGGTTGCCAATGCCTATGCTTCGCTCGCCATCCTGTTGAACATGGTGGAACAGGCGAATGCCAAGAAAGCGGGTATAGATGCTACGGCGTTTATCGCCGGTTCGGCAACGGTCGGCGAAGGATGTTACGTCGGCAACTTCGCCTACATTGGCGAAGATGTGAAGATCGGCAAGACCAGCCGCATTTATCCACACGCCTACATCGGAGACCATGTGACCATTGGCGATAACTGTACGATCTATCCACACGCAACTATCTACAACGGCTGTGTAATCGGCAACAACTGCATTCTGCACGCCGGAAGCGTGATCGGATCGGATGGTTTCGGTTTCGCTCCGGAAGGCGATAACTACAAGAAGATTCCCCAGTTGGGAAATGTCGTACTGGAAAACGATGTCGAAATCGGAGCCAATACCACGATAGACCGCGCCGTTATGGACTCGACCATCATCCGCCGAGGAGTCAAACTGGACAATCTGGTACAGATTGCTCACAACGTGGAAGTCGGCGAAAATACGGTCATGGCAGCTCAAGTAGGTATTGCCGGGTCCGTAAAGATTGGCAGCCATTGCATGTTCGGAGGTCAGGCCGGGTTATCCGGTCATATCCATGTGGCGGACCATGTAGTATTCGGTGCACAATGCGGCGTGATCAGCGATGTAAAAGAACCGACAACCCTGTTAGGTGCTCCGGCTATCAACGCAAAGGCGTTTATGCGCTCCAGCGCAATCTTCAATCGCCTGCCGGATATGTATCGACAGATGGGACAGATGCAGCGTGAGATAGAACGACTTAAATTGGCAATTGACAATGCACAATTGACAATGAATAAATCATAAATTATAAATCATAAATCATATAGATCGTATGCAGAAACAGAAGACGCTTGCCACGAGTTTCTCTATGCAAGGAAAAGGGTTGCATACAGGTTTGGATATCCAGATTACTTTCCATCCTGCACCCGAAAATCATGGATACAAAATCAAACGTGTTGACCTGGAAGGAGAACCTGTAATCGATGCCGTTGCTGAAAACGTAGCCGGAACCCAGAGGGGAACCGTACTTTCCAAAAACGGTATCCAGGTAAGTACCATTGAACACGCGATGGCAGCTTTATATGCCTACGAAATAGATAACTGCCTGATAGAGGTGAATGCACCCGAATTCCCGATTCTCGACGGTAGTTCCCGTTTTTTCAGTGAAGAGATTCAGAAAGCCGGTGTCGTGGAACAAAACGCACCGAAAGATTATTATATCGTAAAGCACAAGATCGAAGTGAAGGATGAAGAGACAGGTTCTTCCCTCATTATCCTGCCGGACGACAAATTTAGCGTCAATGTACTGATTTCTTTCAATTCACCAGTGCTTTCCAACCAATTCGCCACACTGAATGACCTGAGTGAATTCCCGACAGAATTGGCCGCTTCCCGTACATTCGTGTTTGTCCGCGAAGTAGAGATGTTGTTACAGAATAACCTGATCAAAGGTGGCGACCTCGACAACGCGATCGTCATCTATGACCAGAAAGTATCGCAGGAGGTGCTTGACAACCTTGCCGACAAGCTGTCTATCCCGCATAAGGACGTACAAGACTTAGGCTATATCAACAATAAACCGCTGGTATTCGACAACGAGCCGGCACGTCACAAGCTGATTGATGTGATCGGAGATCTGGCACTGATCGGCAAACCGATCCGCGGCCGTGTAATCGCTACCCGTCCGGGACATAAGATCAACAACCAGTTGGCACGCATGATCCGCAAGGACATCAAACTAAACGAAGTTCAGGCTCCCGTCTATGATCCGAACAGCACTCCGGTTATGGATATCAACCGTATCCGCGAACTGCTCCCGCATCGTTACCCGTTCCTGTTGGTTGACAAGATCATCGAAATCGGCGGCAACTATATCGTGGGTGTGAAAAACATCACGAGCAATGAACCTTTCTTTACAGGCCATTTTCCCCAGGAACCGGTTATGCCGGGCGTACTGCAAGTAGAAGCGATGGCCCAGACCGGCGGGTTGCTTGTTCTGAATTCGGTAGACGAACCGGAACGCTATTCCACTTATTTCATGAAGATCGACGGCGTTAAATTCCGCCAGAAAGTCGTTCCGGGCGACACGCTGATCCTCCGTTTAGAGTTGTTGGCTCCCATCCGCCGTGGTATTTCAACCATGAAAGGATATGTATTCGTAGGTGATAAGCTGGTCAGCGAAGCCGAGTTTATGGCACAAATCGTAAAAAACAAATAATAAATCATAAATCATTATGAACATATCCCCTTTAGCAGTCGTTCATCCCGAAGCTAAAATCGGTCAAAATACAACAGTCGACCCTTTTGCCGTAATCGAGAAAGATGTCGTGATCGGTGACAACTGTCGTATCTATTCGCACGCGACTATTTTAGACGGTGCCCGGATCGGTAACAATTGCCAGGTATTTCCCGGAGCCGTTATTGCCGGCATCCCTCAAGACCTGAAATTTAAAGGAGAAATTACAACTGCCGAAATCGGAAACAACACCATTCTTCGCGAATGCGTAACCGTCAACCGCGGAACGGCCTCCAAAGGTAAAACTGTTGTCGGAAACAATTGCCTGATTATGGCCTATTCCCATATTGCCCATGATTGCTTGCTGAAAGATAATATCATTATCGGCAACGCTTCACAGATAGCCGGAGAAGTAGAGATCGACGACTTCGCCATCGTTAGCGGTGGTAGCCTGGTCCACCAATTTTCCCGTATATCCAAGCACGTCATGGTACAGGGCGGTTCACGTATCGGCAAAGATATTCCTCCTTATACCCTGATCGGACGTGACCCGATCGTGTACTGCGGTATCAATATCGTAGGATTACGCCGTCGCGGATTTACCAACAGCCAGGTATTCTTGATCCAAGACATCTACCGTACACTTTATACGCGTGGCCTCAACAATACGGAAGCCTTGAAAGCCATCGAAACCGAATACGAGCCCAGCGAAGAACGGGATCTGATCCTGAACTTCATCAAATCATCCCAGCGCGGTATCGTCAGGGGTTCGATCGATGAGTAAATAATGTAACAAAAAATAATAACGATTATGGTATTTAGATTTCTAATTCTATCAGATGAAGTTGACGACTTCAAACGCGAGATTAAGATCGACTCGGAAGCGACATTCTTGGATTTGTACAATGCCATTATGGACTCTGTTGGGTATACAAAAGATCAGATGTGTTCTTTCTTCATCTGTGATGACGACTGGAGCAAGAATACGGAAATCACACTGGTTGAAATGGATACCACTTCTGAGGTGGACAATTATATAATGGAAGATACACGTCTGGAAGAGCTTCTTGAAGACGAGCATCAGAAGTTGCTTTTCGTCTTCGATTATATGACCGAACGTGCTTTCTTCATGGAACTCCGCGAAATCATCCCGGGCAAAGATCTGGACAAAGCCGTATGCAGCAAATCTATCGGTGAGGCACCTGTACAGATCATGTCGTTCGACGAGATGGACACCAAAGCCGGCAACACCGAAATAGGTGAAGATTTCTACGGCGATTCCGAATACGATATCGACGAACTCGATAAAGAAGGTTTTGACGGGCTCGGCGACGGACCGATGGAGAACCCCTATGACGAATTCAATTGACAATACTCTTATCATCCTATTGGGGCCGACAGGAGTCGGCAAGACGGAACTGAGCCTGCGTGTAGCAGAGCATTTCGGTTCTCCGATCATTTCTTCCGACTCCCGTCAGCTTTATAAAGACCTTCCGATAGGTACGGCTGCCCCTACGGCTGAACAGATAGCACGTGTACGCCATTATATGGTCGGCACATTGTCACTCACCGATTATTACAGTGCGAGCAATTTCGAAGAAGATGTGATGTCCCTGCTCAGAGAACTCCACCAGGCACATCCGACCGTCGTTATGACAGGTGGCAGCATGATGTATATCGATGCCGTTACAAAAGGGATCGACGACATCCCCACTATCACCCCCGAAATCCGGACTGCCATCTATAGACAATTTGAAGAAGAAGGGCTCTCTCCTATCCTTGCCGAGTTGAAAGAGGCCGATCCTTTGCATTACGAAGAGGTCGACCGCAACAATTATAAGCGTGTGATCCACGCCGTAGAAATCTGCCGTATGACAGGCAAACCCTATTCTTCTTTCCGTACCAACACCCGCAAAGAACGGCCTTTCCGGATCATCCAGATAGGACTTACCCGTGACCGTGAAGAACTTTACGACCGCATCAATCGCCGTGTAGACCAAATGATGGCCGATGGCATGATGGAAGAAGCACGCCGCGTCTATCCTTTCCGCGAATTGAACTCCCTTAACACAGTCGGTTACAAAGAACTGTTCAAGTACCTGGATGGCGAATGGACATTAGATTTCGCTATTGAAAAGATAAAACGCAACTCCCGCGTTTACGCCCGCAAACAAATGACCTGGTTCAAACGGGACACCAGCATCCGATGGTTTCATCCGGATGATGAAAAGGCAATAATGGATTATCTGGATCAACAAATTCGGACTATTTCTTAAACACCAGATAAACCGCTGCCACCAGAAACAGGAAAGCCAGTGCGTGGTTCCACTTAAACGATTCGCCTTTGAAGGCTATCGAGCTGAAACCGACAAAGACGACCAGCGTAATCACCTCCTGGATCACCTTCAACTGGATCAGGTTAAACGGCCCACCATTATCGCGAAAGCCCATCCGGTTTGCCGGAACTTGGAAGCAATATTCACTTAACTAAATAAACTTGCCCAAGTGAAATTTTATACCTATATTTGCTTCATAATCAATATATTACATTATGATAAAAATTATAGGATACGCACGAGTTTCTACTACAAAACAAGACTTATCTCGACAAAAGCTAAAGATTAAGGAGTTCTGTGAGAACAACAATTATGAGTTAATTGAAATTATTGAGGACTTTGGAATATCTGGTGTGGTTGCAGACAGAAAAGGTTATATCGAATTACAAAGTAAAACCTACAAAGATGCAGACATGATAGTAATTTCTGAGTTATCACGTTTGAGCAGGCAAGAAGATGTAACAGAGACAGTTTACAACATTCAACAGATTATTAATAAAGGATTATCTGTAATACTCTTAGATAGTCCCAGTAAAATTTATGAAGCTAATAAACTTTTAGACATTACAGAAATACTTATCCTCACTATCAAAGCATGGGCAGCAGCACAAGAAAGATTGGATATTAAAAAGAAGAACCAAGATGGGAAGCAAGCTCTCTTCCAAGCTTATCCTTATGCAGTTGTAGACCAAAAAATACCTTATGGATATAAAGCAGTTCCTAACCCCAATGGGAAACGTCCTAAATATATTTTAGAAGAAGTACCAGAAGAAGTAGAGAATATAAAAAGACTCTTCGCTTTAGTAAACTCTGGTAAGACACTGGGAGCAGTAGCCAGATATTTCAATGAAAGGAATATTACTTTTAGAGGATATTACAGCACTGTTGCCATTCTAAGCAACTATATCCATAGTGATATTTATAGAGGAATCAGAAGAAGAACACAGAGATTAGGTAGAGAAGAACCTTATACCATCGAGGTTAAAATAAAACCTATTATCAGTGAAGAGGATTTTATGAAAGCACAAGAGCTGATTAAAAACAACTATAAAAATACTCCAACTGGAAAAGTCAATCATAATCCATTAAAAGGAATCATCAGATGTAGATGTGGGAGAGCCATGACTGTAAAAGACAAAAAGCCAGCAGCAGGAATTTCAAAACTAACATATAGATGTAGCTGTGTTGATAGGAAATCTCATCCAGACTTCTGTAAATATAATATTGATGAAGTTTCTTACGACCTTACGAATGAAATATTATATAGTCTTTTCAAATCTATGCACACAGCAGAATATATCAACTTCTTTAGGAACCAAACAGACAATAGAGTTACAGAGCTACAAGAGGAAATAGCTGGAATTGAGAAACGTTTGTCTGCCCTATATCTTGATAAAGAGAACTTATCTAATGAAAGCCAAGATAATGCCAATAAGTTTCTACTAACCACCAACCCTACCCTTTTAAACATTATCCAAGAGAAACAGAACCAGTTAGATGAGAAGATAAAATCTATTGATAAAGAAATTATAAGATATAAAAAGTCACAGAGTAAAAAGATGGCAGACATCGAAAGGATTAAAGATAATAATGGTAAAGAGAAGCTTCAAAACCTTAGCATCGAAGAACAAGGAGAACTATATCATAAATATTTGGAGAGAGTGAATTATATTCCTGTCACTACCATGCAGGGATATTATATTGTACAGTTCCTTAATGGAATTAAATTCTATATAGCTATTACGAAAGTCAGAAGCATTGCAATGGCTTCTCTCCTATTAGACAACTGGACGATTGATGAAAAAGGAATTATAACAGCTAACTATGATACTTTAAAGTCCAGTGATATGAAGAACTTTAGCATAGAAATGATTAGGAAAACAAAGACTATGACTTTACAAGAATATCTTAAATCAGACCTTGCAAAAGAAAGAGCCTTGCATCTTGACCTTAGTTATAGAGAAAGATATTTAGAAGAACTACATAAAGCAGGTTTGGATGGTAGGCTCAGACCATTAAAAAAGGAATAACTTCATCCTTTTTAATTATCTTTGCTTCCAAACCATATAAGCAAAGATATGAGACCAATTGAAAGACTTGAAGAAACTTATTTCCCTAAAGGCATAAAGTTACTTGAATACATGGAGGAAGTAGCAGTACTTTATGTACCAGATTATGATATAGACCATGAAACAGGAGAACAATATATTTATGGCACAACCGCCTTACCCTTATTCATAAGAAGATACAATCAGAATAAGCTATATGGTAACTTCACATACGAAGATTATATAGCCAATGAGGACATACAGAATACACTAAAAGGTTTAGGAATTGATATAGATAAGTTCTGGTTTCTACTTCTGTTCATCTTTGACTATACTTGTGGAACGTGCTTGGATGGAATGAAAGCTACAGGCATTGGAATAGAACAGCTCACCAAATTCGCCAAAGCCATAGCTGACAACCATAAGGAGATTAACCAATTTGGAGTGAGTTTTAAGAAACCTATCACTATCTCTGTAAAAGTAGAGGGCAAGCATCAGATAGTAATTGACAATGCCAATGCAATAGGCTACTTGGCTACTACCATCATCAATAACCTAAAGGAGATAGAGGAACATCCTTGGATGCAGAGCCAACAAGTCAGCATAAGCAACCATGCAGAAGAAAAGGAATCCATTCAGATATACCTATTTTATAAAATGTTTAACGACTTCTTCAATCTATCTCCATATAATAAGCAGTTTAATGTCAGACAAAAGAAAGGAAGCACCATATCACTTAGTAAGACATTGCTCATATCAAGGCTTATCTATTTCACCAAGTTATCCAAACATAATAAATTCTCAGAAGATGAAGATGTTTTAAAAGGCTACATCAAGCAATATAAAGACAAGAGAATTGATACTGCGAACAGCATATATTGCTAATAAACTTCTGATAATTAGCACAGTCCTGCTTCATGCCATTAAGAGGGTACATGAAAGCAGGACTTTTTTTCTCTCTTTTAATCCTGCCATTATATCCCATCTTTGCAGCGTCAAAAACGATAGCGGACGAGCTGACAATTAAGAGGGGAAGTAAAACCACTCATTAATTTCTCTCTTTTAATCAGCCCAGAAGCAAGTAGTTTTGCAACATCAAAATCAATTAAAGCTGGAGCGCACCAGTCTAAAAACTGCAAAGAAAATATGATGACTATTTATTTTTATGGCAGCAATCGTGAAATCGTAGCAGAGAATGTAAAGAAGTGCTATTCTATGATTGAGAAATATGGCTTCAATGCAGCAATGGGTAAGATTAAGTTAGTTGGCAGCGAGGATTTAACAGGAGAGAAATTATTAAAAGTTTCCATTGTACCTAAGTCCAATGCCAAACCTCTTTCAATAGACAACTGGATGCTGAATACAGAAGAGGTTACAGATGCTACTGAAAGAGCAGCAGCTAAAGCTCCTGTAGATGGACAACACAGAATGATAGCCATGTTCATACTGGAGGTAGAAGGTTTTCTTGATTTTAATGAGGAAGAAATGACTGAAACCATTAAGAAGCCAGAGAATATGAGTTTAGCATTATTTACAGCTTCTATCAACAATGGCAGACCTTGGAATTATAAAGACTTTAGCAAATCAAAGTTCCAAACAGGAAACGAGAGAATTGATTATATTGAAGCACAAATTCAAGAAACAGGATTGAAGTCTGACGTAATCTATAGTTTTTACACATTAGGACAAGCAGAGATTAAAGCCAATGTCGCCAAAGACCTTAAAATGGGCATAAACAGACTACCTAAATCTTTAAAGTTAAATGCAACCACCCAAGAGTTAGGCGATAAAGTTCTAAAGGCTTTCAAGAGTAGTAAAATCTCTGAATCCACATATAACAATGGAAGATTAGCTAAAGGATTTAAGTTGTTCTACAATGAATACAAACCTGAGATTAACCAAATCCAACAGTTAGTTGCCATGATTGACAAAGATGTGTGGTTTAGTAATCAGAAACCAGACGGTAGTGCTGAAGCCAAACAATATTATAAGAATTTTGAGAAATGGTTCCAATATATGAATGAGAATAGCAACAAGCCTGTAGAAACCGCATAACCAATTAACAATAAAGTCCATGTGACAGGTGGACTTACTCTCCCCAAGTTCTTAGACATTCTGAATAGCCTCAAGTCTGATTACTAAATGTGTGGTCTTATCATTAGTCCCTCATTCATGGAATTACTATCTTTACAGTACCACAAACAGATAATCCCACCACACAGATTGACGGACTACAAACTATTCAGAATATCTAAAATGGAAGAATTTACTTATGAACAGATAAGGGTTAAGGCTCTTAAACAGGGAATAAAAGATAACAAGGTTCACATTGGATTGTGGGCTAATCTTAATAACTATCTAAAGACAAGGAAAAAGAAAAATGGAAAGGTTACTACCTATTATATCTCATTGTAGAAGTTGGCTTATTAATTCATTAATATTTAAACTGACATGATTATCCATTTGCCAACAGGAAAGAAGTTCCACAATAGAAAGGAAGCCAAGATACACTTTGGGACTGCCTACTATTATAAGATGGAACGAGAGAAGAAAGATTTAGTGTTTACCAATAATGTTCAATCAGCTACTAATGAATATGAAGATACCTCAAAGACACCTGCAAAGCAGGACAAGTAACATTAGGCAGGACTATGCCACCATTAATAAATCAATAGTGGATAAACTCAATCCACCCAATTTGTACAGGTTCTTCTGTCTGTCCTTATATAGAAATGACTATTATAAGGTCAGATGGAGAATTAAGGATTTAGCCAAACGGACTGGAGAGGAAGAAACAGCTCTAAAGAAATTCAATAAGGACATAGAAGCAGTGTTGGTTAGAAAGAGATATAGGGAAGACATCAACCACCCTCTTATTGAATTTACAATGAGAAGTCTTTACTGCATCCCACCAATAGACCATCCCAACTTTATAACACTATCCTACCTCTTTATGAAAGTGAATTTGGATATTAAAGTGAAAGGCTATTATATCAAGCTCCTATTGATAGCAGAAGATAACAAGATATTGCTTTCTTCTAATAAGTTGGCTGATAAATTGGGAATGGGTAAGAAAAATATAGAAAGTTACAATCTGGATTTATATGGTGCTGGTCTATTGAAATATTTACCTAAAGGGATAGAACTTACTCCAAAGGAACTACTATTAGACAATGATATAGCCAAACAACGTAAGGAGTGGAATCCAATCAACTCAAAAACGTGTTTAAGATAGGTTTCAAGTCCAAATAACAGGCAAGTAGGATTTTTCGTACTGTTTACTAATATATTAATAGATGGTACGAATAATCCCAAGTCTATCTTATTATGAATTTAGAAGCATTTAAAGTTGGATTTCTAAGGTTGGGTACAACATTTAAGGTGAAAAATGGATTTTATAGCCCCAATCCCCAAAATGTTGCACGAGATACCATACCCCTATTTTAGCCCCCCTCTTGCCAAGCAAAAAGAAAATGAGAATTGGCAGATAGCCACCCACCCCCTCAACCATTATAAATTTTACTATTCACCTCACATCATTCATGGACTTCTTAAAGAGATACACAATACAGACATAATGGTAATATAGTCTAATTGTAATATCACTTAAAAGTAATTCAGCGAATTGTAGTGAAGTTCAAATCGTAATGGAGCAATCCAAAGCGATATGGGCTTTGCCAATTTCAGAGTTAATTCAATCAATAATCATTTAAACAATTTATCATTATGAGAAATTTAGTTATCATGCCAGCAATGGCACAGAATCGTGAGAGAATGAATTTGGGTGAATATGCAGAGGAAGCAACAATTATTGTGGACGAACCTGTAAGACCTGCCAAACATTTCATTGAAGCAAATACACAGGAAGTAACCTTGCAGCATCTAAAGCATGAGTGCATTACCCCTGTGTTCTCCAAAGACAACGAACTTACCATTAACCATGCTGCATTTGTGGAAACCATACAGGATGCAGCACAATCATTCTTTAGTGGTGAGAAAGTGGAACAGGCAGACATTCGTGTGAGCCATATTATCAAAGGCAGAATCCCTGAAGCTATCCATAAGCCAGCCAACCAACTGTTGGAATCTGACAAGACCATCTATTATGAAAGGGCAGCTTTCAGCATTGATGTTCCTACCATCTATGAAACGGTTGGAGGAAACAAGCTCAACCTTTCCATTGTAGGTGTGAGGGCTTATAATCAGATGAACTTATACAGCAAAAAAGTGCCAGAGTTATTCCGTCTTGCAATTGGCTTTAAAAACCAAGTCTGTTGCAATATGTGCATCTTTACCAATGGCTACAAGGACGATTTGAGAGTGAGCAATACAAGTGAACTCTATCGTGCAGCATTGGAACTGTTCAACAACTACAATCCTGCCAAACATCTTTATCTGATGCAGCAGTTGGGCAACACTTCCATGAATGAACACC
>ENA-OPCP01000124-OPCP01000124.1-human-gut-metagenome-genome-assembly--contig:-NODE-124-length-74173-cov-13.611134_pt1 | contig 74173 bp, 55 predicted proteins | sample MGYA00241563_ERZ501477 | MGnify/ENA primary metagenome ERZ501477 (study PRJEB25962, sample SAMEA2042572) | human gut metagenome | biome: human gut; feature: human-associated habitat; material: faeces... | reverse complement strand
ATAAATCGGACTTTTTCATGATATTGTGGCTTGCTGTGTTAAGTCGATAAGCATTTTAATTTATATAAAATTGACAGAGAAAGAATCCAGGAGTTTACCCAAGACCTGCTTAGAAAAATGGACATGGTCAAAACACTGGAAAAGACCGCAAGGACTCCCGACGGCGAAGCAAAGTCTTTTGGGCTAACATTATATCTTGATCGTCCAGAGCAACAGAAAGATATTAGTTGGAATTGGGTTCTTGAAGAATTTGAAGAACCTGCTGCACAGGTTGTCCAAGCACCTAAGGGGGTAGTACTTATTGAGTGTGAAGATGATACCGAATATGCAGTTAGCTTTGGGCATTCCTTTTTTACTGTGGACAAGTATTGCGATCGAGACTTTGGATTTGAATTTGCACGTAGGCTTAATTTCAAAGAAATAAAGACAACGACACTGACGACTCCTAGTTCCCGCAGAAATAAAACTGTGAATACATATATCAACTACAGTGAACTGGAATTTGACAGCGGTGAATCTTTCGCTAAACTGAAAGCAAAGATTGATTTAGACGAAGATTTTCCATTGTATAAACCTGCGATTGAAATCGGAAGTTCAATAAAGTTTGCAACATTGGAAGATTCACTTGACCAGATTCTGGACTTAATCATCCATGTGGAATACACAATTCAAAATTGCGAGGAAACTTGTAAGATTCCTGTGTTTTCCCGAATCAAAGACCAGGAAATGATTCAGCACTTGAATGACAGATTGGAACTTAGCATTCATATTAATCCTGGTCAGGTGAATATATCTGAGCTCGATGTTATCGGTGCCACAGAAGTTTTCAACAACAACGATGGTGAATTCGAGCTGAGATACAGGAGGGCTAGCAAAAGGATCACCTCCCTTTCGAACGAAGAGCTTGAACTCTTTTGTCAGGAAAACAGCTTGGACTACAGCTCCGTTATGTTGAATATCACAGTTGTTAGTTACTACAATGGCGTTCCGGTTGTTACGAAACATGTCAAAGATCTGATTGATTATACAGACGATGAAGAAAAGGCACTATTGTCTAAAGGCGTATGGTATAAGTATAACGATGATTACCTGACATATTTGGAAGAGTCCATTGCGGAAATAGATGCTGAGTATCATCCTGAGTATGACTTTACAACGGCAATTTACAATACTTTTATAGAGGAAAAGTATCTAAATATGAGAGACAATCCGGAATATGCGGGCAAAACAGATACTGAAATTAAGAGTTCGCTTAAAAGTAAGTATTATGCTGAACGTGCGTACAACCTCATAAGAGCAGAACAGGATGGTTTCCAGAACTTCGACAGATTTTGTGACCGTGTGGGAAATTCAAAGGTGGAAGAAATGGACCTATACAAAGAAGGGAAAATGCTGGTTGTTAAGATTGGAAATTCATCTGGGAAACTATGCTATGCGGTGGATCAATCACTTACTTCATTAAAGTTGTACAAAAAGGGAGTATTGGATGGTATGCCCAATGTTACTACTGATGTTCTGTGGATTGTGCTTGAGCGAGCAACTCATATTGAAGATCCCGATGGAAAACCTGATTTGAATAGACTGAATATGCTTATGTTAAAGAATAGACTAGACCAGTGGAAAAAAGAAGTTCGATTGATGGGGGTACATCCTTTGGTGTATGTAAACTATCGTAGAAATTGAACTTTCGGAGAGAGAATACTTTGGTACACAACGACAGCGGCAGAGGAGTTTTCTCTGCCGCCTTATATTAGGTTCGTAAATGTAAAACCTGTACCAGTTCTTTATGATGTTCTGACCGCTGTTACGGTACTTCGTGATACTATATAGTAGTCTTGTTTCATACCGATGGGCTCACTGCAAGTCGCCGTTAGTTTTGACGCTTACGAACAGAGTGCCCTCCTCATAGCCCATTCCGACAATGACGCAGATGGCTATGTATTGAAAGCAGTGAAACCGCTTACTCGAATAAGCCAAGTAAGCGGTTCCGTATGTATTAGATTCTTTTCAAGGGTGCAGAAAGGACTTTCAGAATCAACTCGTCCACACAGTCTGTAAAGCGTCCCTCGTGGATCAGTCGATTTTTCATCTGAACAAGTCTTCTGATCAGAACTCTGTATTCAATCTCATCCAGGTACAGGTAATGCCTTTTCTTCAGCATGGGGGATTCCTCCTTTATGTCGTTTCTCTGATTCCATTATAGACAGTTACCATTCCCTTTCAAATGTGCAACACCCTTCGGGAGTATGTGTTGCTATCTTCCATTTCTTGGCCCCTGCAGAACATCCTTCCCCACCAGCCAAAGCTGACCGATTGGATTTTTCACAATCACCTGACACAGCGGCAGCTTCCGGAGGTTGGTCTGCTCAATCCCCTCCTCCAGTTTGCTGCTGGGATCGGATTCATCCGCAATATGCCCCCACGCCTCCGAAATCGGCAGCGGTTCGGCTCCACCAAACAGAAAAAGCCCTAGAAACTTATTCTAGGGCTTTTTTATTGCTTTATCAGCTATATTCCCACGTTCTCCGAACTATTCTGTGGGAAAATATTACAGCGGATTTTAATATTTTCCCGCGTGCGGTACGTTTTTAAGGTGCAAATTGGCAACGGATTGGCAACGGAATTGCCACGCTTACCGCTTATACATCCCCTGCACCACTCCGACGTTCTCCGCCCGTTCAATATCCCGCTTGTGCAGGTACTCATAGACGGCCATCATGGCCGCAGGCGGTTCGCCCTTCTGCTTGCGGTATTCCTCAATGTGGGAAACGACGGCCTTGTGCAGGGCGTTCATGTGGTTCATTTCCTCCCCGCTCAGCCTGTAAAACAGGTCTGCCAGCTCCGGGTCGTCGTGCTTGTATTCCACGGCCAGCTCCGCGTAGGTATGCGCGTCCTCCAGCTCGTCCTCAATGTGCCCCATTAGGAGTTTTATTTCTTTCATATAGCCTTATGCTCCTTCCTTGATGTACGCATACAGCGTATCCAGCTCTTTCTTCCCTATTTTGATCGTGATTTTCAGCATCGGGATTTCCACAGGGATAGGGTCGCTGATGTACGGCTTGGCGGCGTTGTACAGAGCGTCTACATCGACTGCGTTGCGCCCTTTATCGTAAACGCCCAGAGCCTTAAACATGGGGTGCTCCGCATACTGGGCGATAATATTCGGAATGTTGGCCGTCAAGAGACCACCGGCTCCGGCAATCAGAACTCTGTCCCAGCCGTTTAGGCTTGGGGCAATATCCCCGTCAATGAATTTTGCAATTCCAGACTGGACGGTATCCATAGTAACCATAAAAATTACCTCCTTGAAAATGTGGGGCGGCAGTTGCCGCCCCTTTGGCTGGGAATCAGTTGCCGTTGCAGCACCCACCGCCGCACTTGGGCAGAGGGTTGTAGAGGGACTGAGCCGTGGTGGTGGTTCCAGTGGTCACGTCTGCAACCATCTTTGGATAGAAGGTTGCGTTTGCGTAGGTCACGATGGAATTGTCACCGCAGCAGCGCCGCTCCGCCTCGATCTGGATTTCCCTTGTCAGGTCGGACTTAACAGCCGCGATATCCTGACGGGCCAGGGTGAAGCTGTCCTCCGTCCGCTGATTGTGCACAGCCTGGTCGCACAAGGTCTTGCGAATTTCCTTCAACTGAGCGTCAATGTAGGCGTACAGCTGGAGGTCTTTCTGGTCATTGTAGGTATTGGCTTTCAGCAGAGCGATTTCGGAATCCTTGGCGGCAAGCTCCTGCTGCTTTGCCAGGTCGTAACGGCTTACAGGCGTATTCTCACTACACCCGCCAGGACCAGGCATTGTGCCACGGTTACCCAGGGCCAGAGCGCCGATACCGCCCATAGCGTTCAGAACGCCCAAGGCCAAACCAGCAATGCCAGTACCAAGACCGGCACCAGCGACACCTTTGGAGGCATATTCCTTTTCGACTTCAACCATAAATAGAAGTCCTCCTTCAAAATATATTTAGGAGGTGGCCACCTTCTACCCATATAATAACAAAAATCCCGACGGTAGAATCATCATCTACTCGTCGGGATTTCGTCAATAAATCGTCAATAAATCGTCACGCAGAATCAGAATTTCAGATTTTCAGGGAGCTTGTCACTGTACTTTCTGCACAATTCGTATTCTATCCGCAACTTTTTAACCGTTCTTGTGATAGTGGCTTGGGACACACAAAACTTGTGGCACTGTTTTGTCTGGCTCCATCCGGCGGCTCGGGTGCGGATGATCTTTTCCTCCAGCGGCGTGAGGATCGCCAGAGAACAGAACTCATCCAGAATCACCCGATTCCACGGGACTTTATCCACTTATCACATCAGTCCTCCTTGGGAGAAATGTAAGTTCTTGCCTGTTCGCTATCGGAGATACCGGCGGTGGTAGGATCATTGACCACGCCCAGAATCACCAGCAGGGCAAACACGGCGTTCACCACGGCCAGCAGCTTGTCGCCGATTTCGCCCAAATCCAGCGTAAAGCCGAACAGGGCGGCCACAGTCTGCACCAGCAGAAGCAGCGCGGGAATCGCGGCCAGCCAGAAGTTCTTGTTCTTGATACGTACAATCCAGTTAATCATTTTGTTTTCCTCCTTAAAAATCAGCCCAGCCCAAGCCGGGCAAGAATAAACCCTACGACAGCGGCTACAACGATGTATATGACCCTTTCTACCACCGACTTCCACCGTTTGCCGGGTTCGGATTTCAGCTCCTGCACGTCCGCGCAAAGGCCGTCAACCTTAACCCCGGTAACTTCCACACGTTCAGCCATCACCGCAACAGACGTTGCCAGCGTGTTCAGCGCTTCCGTTTGCTTCTCCAGAGCGTCCAGCCGGTGAGAGTTGGATTTTCCCCGCTGCTCTACAGCGGAAATCCACTTAGTGATCTCAGCTTCTTCCATTGGCATACTCCCTTCTCAGCCGTTCCACCGGCTGTACTTCCCGTTGTCCTCGTGAATCCCCCATCCGTACAGCCCCAGGCCGCCCCGCCCGGGGATTTTCTTGGCCTGTACATCCTGGGCTATGGCATACAGCTTCTCCGGGGAGATAGCCCCTGAGAGGTCTACGGCCTGTCCCGTGGTGTGCAGGGAGTTGGATACCCCGCCCACCTCAGCGTTGTGCCGCTTGCACCGCACACCGGAATTCACATTCAGGGGGACGCCAGCCCGGCGGCGTATCTCATCCGCCATGCGAACGGTTTCCTCCACCGGTTCTGCGGGAAAGCCGTTGCAGTATTTCCCGCCGCACTGGCACCGGAACTCCTCCCGGGTGAAATACCGGATATCGTCCCAGAACGTCCCGGTTTTCGGCGCGTCGCTGCTCTCCGGTTTCTCTACCTTTACCGCCGTCCCGGCAATGGCACCAATCAGCATTTTCTGGGTAGCCGCCCCCGGTATCCCGTCCACGGTAAGCCCGTAGTCCGCCTGAAACGCCCGGATGGCCGCCTGGGTATTCCTGCCGTCGGCTCCGTCAATCGTGCCGGGAGAATAGCCAAGGTAAGTCAACAGGCATTGGATTTGTTTTACCGTCATACGTTCACCTCTTCCCAGCCCTGAGGGTATGCGGACGGCGACCATACATTGTTGTCCAACGTGGAGCGGTACACTTTACTGCCCTCCGTGCAGCAGTCGCCCTTATTGTAGGGGCTGGTAGCCATGGCGACGAACGGCAACGCTTTCGCTGGGTCGGTACTCCAAGCAAAACCCCACTGTGCAGGAAGTTCTTCTGGCTCCTGGGTGTAGATAGTGCTGTCATAGGGCTGCACCAGCCGCACCACACGGCCAGAAGACGATTGGCACACAAACCCGGCCTTGCGCTCCAACATGTTTTTGTTTGCGACAGCAGCCTTGAAACTGGGAATGTTGCTATCCGCCGCATTCAGTTCAGTGCCTGTCATCTTCGGGGCTTTCTCCTGTAAGACGAGCGCGTTCGCCCGCCCTTGGGTATACATGATGTTTTTTCGTTCCTCTTGCGTCATACGCTGTCAACCCCCTTCTTATAAGCTTCATCCAGCTCTTTCAACTGTTCCTCACCGCCGCTGGTTTTTATTTCCATGATTTTCGCAATAATGGCGTTTTTGCGTTCTTCTATGGTCACTGGTTATTCACCCCCAAAGCGGTCTCAATTTCAGACAACGCCGATTCGTATTCGGCATTCTTCTTCAACGCCTCTTCCAGCGGGGTGAGGATTTCCACCCCGCCCCGATAGAATTTACCATCGCTGTAGGTATCGCCGATAGCCACGGGGCGGTCTGCGGGGTTGATGAGGGATGCCGTTTCTGGCTGGGAATCGGAGCACCACAGCATGTTGGCAATAGTGCCGTTTTCGATGAGTGCCATTGATTTTGCCATTATGCAGCCTCCCTTGCATTGCGGATGATTACGATGCCAGAGCCGCCTGAGCCACCGCTCGGAGCAGTCCCATTAAAGGTTTCACTATATTTTCCTCCGCTGCCACCGTCGCCAGTGTTTGCTTGCCCATTCTTCTTATCCCAGATACCATTACCGCCAGCTCCTCCTCCCCCAACAAGGAAGACGTCTAATTGGCCATTCCAACCATTTAACTTGGTAAACGTCAATGTGCCAGAGGTGAGGAAGCGGATTTTCCAGTTGCCCTTATATACTGCATTCTTTCCTCCACATTTCGTTGATAGAATGCGTAAGAACCGGGAAATCAGCAAATGATTCCTCGGTTCTTTGGACTTAGCAAGCTCATTCTGCTACCGATACTATAGCCTGAGGCTCAATCGCTAACAACTTTGCCAGCTCCTCCGCAATTTCGGAGGGTGTCATAGATGCTGTCGTCATTACCCGCCTTGTCTGCCAAAAAGCGCGGCGGGCGGCGGCAGTCAATGGCGCGAAGCGTTCATCTTGACCATTGACGGCTGTCGGCTGCTGCGCTACTGCCCTTGTCACTCCGCAAGCCACAGAATAATTTCGGTAGCCGCTGCCAAAATTACGATGTCAGCCGCTTCCGTTCCCGTGGTATTGACGTGCAGCCCCATTGCTGCTATAATGAAAACACAATTTCAGACACAACCTGCTCAAGGGAGAAGCGTCCGGCCTTTCCGATATTATCGGCTCACTTCTCGGCGGCTCGTCCTCCGGGAAGAGCGATCTTCTCGGCACGCTGCTTGACGGCGCTATGGACGCTCTCGGCAAGAAATAACAAAAAGCGGCTCATCCGATGAAAACGGATGAGCCGCTTTTGCCATGAGAAGAAAGACTTTTATTTGCAGAACGTTGCCAATGCGGCGTCGATATCCGCAGCGCACGAGGCGGCAATGGACTCGTCGCCCGGCTGAAGCGGGTAGAGCGGAGCGCGGACGCCGCCAATGTCCGGCGCGCCGCGGAGACGGAGGATCTCCTTGATCATGGCGTACATGTTGCCCTGCCCGGAGCACATCTTGTAAATGATGTGGCAGCAGGCGTCCTGAATATCGCGCGCGGGAAGAATGTCGTCGCTGCGGACAAGGGTGAAGATGCGCTCGTACAGCTCCGGCATGGCGGCGTACGTGCCGCCGATGCCGCCAACCGCACCTGCGGCAAGACCGGAGAGCAGCTGCTCGTCCGGGCCGTTAAACACGATCGCGCCCTCGTCGCGCCACATCTCAATGTCCTGTATCGGCATGGAGGAGTTTTTTACGCCGATCACCGTCGGAACGGCGAGCATGGTGCGGAGAAGGGAGCTGTTCAGCGCCGTACCGGCAAGCTGTGGGATGTTGTAGATGATGAACTCCGTGTTCGGTGCCGCGGAGGCTATATCGGTCCAATACTGCGCGATCGCGCGATCCGGCAGATGAAAGTAAATCGGCGGGATGGCGGCGATGCAGTCCGCGCCGATGCTCTCGGCGTGGGCGGCAAGCTCCATGCTGTCGCGCGTGTTGTTGCAGGCGACGTGCGCTATGATTGTGATACGTCCGGCGGCCTGGGCGATGACAGCCTCCAGTAGCGCCTTGCGCTCTTCCACAGAATGATAGATGCACTCGCCGGAGGAGCCGCCGACATACAGGCCGTTCACGCCTTTTCCGATAAGATATTCCGTGAAGGCACGCGCCCGGTCGGGCGATACCTCGCCGGCGTCGTCGTAGCATGCATAGAAGGCCGGGAAAATCCCCTGGTATTTTTTCAGGTCTCTTGCTTTCATTGTTTTTACTCCTTGTGTGTCAGCCCTTGACGGCGCCCATCGTGATACCCTTGGTGAAGTATTTCTGGAAGATGAGGAAAACGATGATGATCGGCACGGCGGCAAAGGCAGCGCCCGCCATGATGAGGCCGAAGTCGGTCGAGTTTTCCGCCTGCATTTTCGCTATACCGAGCGAAATCGTCAGGTTCTTTGTGCTGGAGAGCATGATGAGCTGCATGAAGTAGTCGTTCCACGAATTTATGAACGTGAAGATGGCGAGCGCGCCGACACCGGGCTTGATCATGGGGAAAACGATCCAGTTGAAGGTTTTCAGCTCGCTTGCGCCGTCGATCCTTGCGGCCTCCAATATCTCGCTGGGGATGCTCTCGGCAAACTGCTTGATGAGGAACACGCCGAACGGCCAGCCGACGATGGGATAGACGACGGCGCTGAGCGTATTGTAGAGCTTGAGCGAGGACATCTCGCGGATGAGCGGGATGAGGATGACCTGCTTCGGCAGCGCCATCGCGCAGATGATGAGCGTGAAAATGAGCCTGCGCCCGACAAAACGCTTTTTCGCCAGCGCGTACCCCGCCAGTGCAGAGGTCGCGCAGGTGAGGAGCATTGCCGCAACGGCCATCCACACGGTGTTGAACATCCAGCGGATCGCGCCGGGCACGGTGGGACCGGCAGAGAATACTATCGGGCTGCCGTCCGAGGAGAAATACTGGCTGAAGGGAATGTAAAACTCCCACAGCGGCGCTTTGAGCTTGCTCATGAGCGTCTGGTAGTTCTTCAGCGTCCATTCGCTCGGCCACCAGACGGGCGTGACGGAGTTGACCTCCTTGGCGGTCTTAAACGAGCCGGTGATGATCCAGTAGAGGGGGAACGTGAACAGCGCTGCAAGAATAACGATGATCACGAGAGTGATGATGCGGTTTACCTTGGATCTGCTCTGCATATGCTCACCCCCTTAATCCGACCGCTGTCCCAGTTTAAACTGAACAGCAGAGAGTACCGCGATAATGACCATGAGCACAACGCCCATGGCGTTGCCGTATCCGTAGCGGTAAAGCTTGAACGCGGTGTAATAGATATAATACATGATCGTGTCTGTGCTGTGTGTCGGCCCGCCGGAGGTGAGAAGCTGGATCAGCGCAAAGCACTGGAAGGAGTTGATCGTGGTGATGATGAGTATGTAGAGCGTGGTGGGCATGATCTGCGCCCATTTGATCTTCCAGAACACCTGGCGGCGGTTTGCGCCGTCGACCTCCGCTGCTTCAACGAGCGAGTGGTCCACGTTGCCGAGCGCTGAGACATACAGCACGATGGGCTGACCCACAGAGGTGGTGAAGAGAATGAGAATGATGCACCAGAGCGCGAAGCGCGCATCGCCCAGCCAGTTTATGTTCTGGTCAATGATGCCGAGGCTTTTGAAAAGGTAATTGAACACGCCATAGCGGTTGTTGTACATCCATTTCCAGACGACCGTTACCGCGACCGAGCCGGTGACGACCGGCAGATAGAAAATGCAGCGGAACGCCGAGGTCAGCGCCGGCTTCATATCGTAGATCGCCGTGGCGACCCAGAGAGAAAACGCGCATACCGTAGGCACGGCAACAACAACGATGAGGACCGTATTTTTCAGCGCGCCGAGGAAGAGCTTATCCTGAAAAAGCTCCTTATAGTTACCCAGACCGACAAAGACGTCCACGGCATTTTTGCCCATGTTGGAGTCAAAGAAGCTGGTGTATATGCACAGGAACATGGGATACAGCACGAAGGTGACGAAGAAGAACAGACTCGGCAGCAAAAACAGGTATCCCGCTGTTGTTTCCCGCCGCACGAGCGCGCGGCTCATGCCATTTTTGGATTTAAACATAGGGTTGCTCCCCCCTTACGGATTACGTAGCTATCAACACACCCTCTCTGCGCGGGGGCACAGAGAGGGTGCGCGCTGTGGGTCTGAGGAAGAAAAAAGGAGAAAAGAAGCAGTTATAGCGTCCGATCAGCCGGCCGCCGCGGCGTTCGCGTTGGTGCAGAACGTTGCGACCTCGGTGGCAACGTCTCCGCCGCCGCCGACGCGCTGGAGCATGTTCCACCACTCGGTGCGGGCGGTCGCCCAGCCGGAGGTGACCTGGTAGTAGTCGCCGAGATAGGGCATGAGCTTGGTGTACTCGTTCATAATGGCGTTATCCGCCCAAATTCCGGTGAGGTCAATGCCCTCGGCGGTGTCGCGCACGGCGAAATACTTGGCGGCCTTGACCGCGTCGGCCGTGCCTTCGCCGTCGGCGAAGTATTTAATGAAGGTCTTGGCAGCGTCGATCTTGGCGGCATCGCCGTTATCGAACACGCCGAAGCCCCAGATGCCGCCCTGCAGCTTGCTCTCGCCGGTCTCGGAGGGGAAGCTCATGAACACGATCTTCTCGCCGTCGTTGGTGAGCTCGGCGTCGTTGTTATCGGTGTTGAGCTGCTGAGCAATGTTCCAGCAGAACGCCATCTTGAGAATGCCCTGACGGAAGGCGGTAATCTCCTCGCCGCCGTTCTCGGCTGCGTTGAAGTAGATGCCGTCCATGCTCTGGAGAAGCTCAAGAGCCTTTATGTTCTCTGCGGAGTCCGCGGTATAGGTGGTGTGCTCGGCGTTGGTAAACGTGCCGCCGTAGAGGTTGTTGACGAGAGCACGGGTGCCCTGGTCGCCGCCCTGGCCGGAGCAGTAGACGTCGCCGACGGGCTCTTTGTAGTAGGCATACAGCGCATCGACCGCTTTGATGAAGTTCTCGGTCGTCCAGGTGTGGGTCTCAGTGTCAACGTACTGGTCGGCACCGGCAGCGACGAACGCGTCATAGTTGATGGCCATGCAGTGCGCGGTCATGACGAGGGGGTACTCGTAGCAGGCGCCGTCAGCATTGAAGCAGGCCGAAACGCAGGCCGCGTTGACTTCCGCCTTGTCGGTGGCGTCCCACATGTCGGCGAGATCGACCATATAGCCCTTCGCGCCCCAGTTGGCTACGAGACGTTCCGGCCCTTCCATGATGAGATCGGGAGCGGAGCCGCCTTCGAGCGCGGTGTTGACCTGGTCGTCGCCATTGGTGTAGTCAAGGTATTCCACGGTGACGGTGATGCCGGGGTTCGCCGCCTCGAACGCGGCGATCAAGGCATCGACGGTGTCAGCATTGCCCCAGCCGCCGATCGGGTAGGTCCAGAGCGTGATGTTGACGGGTTCGGCAGCGGGTTCTGCCGCGGGAGTGGGATCAGCCTGAGCGGGTGCGGGGTCGGTAGCGGGAGCAGCGGTCTGGCCGCAGGCGCACAGGGCAAATATCATGCACAGTGCGAGCAGCGTTGCGAGCAGTTTCTTCATGATGTGCCTCCTTAAATATTATGTTCAGGTTTCGTTATTTCAACGGCTCACGCCGGTGAATTTCCTCTTCCCACCATCATATTAACCAAAACCCCTGCAAATGTCAATAGATTTCTGAAAAAAATTTTCTCTAAAATTAAACAAAGAAGATTTTTTTCAAATTGAAGAATACGAATCCCCCGGGAGCGGTACGCTCTCCGGGGGAGGGAAGAAGAAAAAAATTTTCAGCCGGTCACAGGTGCTTTTCCGCAAGTGCAGCGGCAATGCGGGCGCGGCTTTGGCGGCACTCGTCCAGATTGCGGCGGCAGAGCTCGGAAAAGAGCACGTCCATAAGATACATCTGCGCGATCCTCGCGCCGACGGAGCCGAGCTGCAGGGGACTTTCGTCCGCGCCGCACAGCAGCGTCACATCTGCCAGATCCGCGCCGGGAGAATTGGCAAAATGCGTGACAAGGATGGAGCGCAGACCGCGCTCGCAGGCATAGGAGATCGTCTGGATCAGATCCTTTGTTGCGCCGGAATAGGAGAAGAAGAGAATGACGTCGTTTTCTCCGGCGGTGGCGATGGCGATGGTCTGCATATGGGAATCGGTTACGGAAATAAACTTTCCGCTCGCGGTGGAGAAGAGGTGCGCCGCCTCCATCGCGATGATCATCGAGCCGCCCTGACCCATGCACAGCACCCGATCCGCCTCTTCCAGGAGATCCGCCGCGCGGATATAATCCTCCGGGCGGACAAGCTCAAGTGTCTGCGTCATGGCGCTGACATTGGCGGTATAAAGCTTCCTGCAGACATCCGAAAAGCTGTCATCGTCGAGCACCTCGCCCGAGAGAGGGTTGAGCTGCTGCGGGCGCTGGGCGGTGGAGTTGGCAATGGCGAGACGAAAGGCGCTATACCCCTTGCACCCCAGGCGGCGGCAGAAGCGAGATACGGTCGCCTCCGCCACGCCGCTTGCCGCGGCGAACTCGGTTATGCTCATGTCCTGCGTTTTTCTCTGGTGCGACAGCACATAATCCGCCGCCTTTTTTTCTGCGGTGGTGAGATTATAATACTCCGCACTGATCCGCTCAAATACGTTTGTGCTGCCCTGCTCCATACGCTTCTCCTGTGCTTTTTATTTCGCGAGCAATTCCCCCGCCATTTTGTCTGTCATGATGAGCATGCGCGGCAGATGGAACGGCCCCTTGAACGTTGAGCCCTTGGTCGAAGGCTCGGTCGGTTTTCCGTCGCGGCGGAGATACCCGTACCACTCGCCGTACGCACTGTCGGCAAAATGCGCCTTGCAGTAGTCGAGCGTGGTGTAAAACCAGTCGAGGTATTCCTCCTTGCCGGTGTCCTTATAAAGCATGAGCGAGGAGATGAGGATCTCGTCATGCGGCCACCAGAGCTTCATGTCATGCTCGTATGCCTCGGGCGGTTTGCCGAGCGCGTCAACAAAGTACAGCAGCCCGCCGTATTCCTTGTCCCATCCGGCGGTTATCGCCCAATTGAATATTTCCTCCGCCTTGGCGACAAGCGCCGCGTCACCGGTTTTGCGCGCATATTCCAGCAGGAACCACACGCCCTCAATGTCATGCCCGGGGTTAACAATTCGCCCCTCAGTGTAATACAATCTCGCTGTGCCGTCAACCGCAATGTTTTCCAGCACGCACCGGAGCTCCGGGTGGACATGGTAGCGGAAAATATCGTTCACGCAGGCCGCGGCGCGCTCGGCGTAGAGCGCTGCGCTCTCCGGATCGACGCGCTGCATCACGGCGGTAACGTTGAGATAGATCATCGGGATGCCGAAGGCGCGCCCCGTGCGCGTGGCGGGCTCGGTTTTCGGGCCGAGACCGGTCGGGTCGGGCATGCCGTGGTTGAGATCCCAGTAGAGGTCATATGCGCGCCGCGCGCGCTCGAGATGCTCCCGCTCGCCGGTCACGCCGTAATACTCCGCGTTCGCCATGGCGTAAAATGCCTCGGAAAAGCAGTACCGGCGCTGGCGGAGCGGCGCACCCTCGGCGGTGACGGTAAAGTACATCCTGTTCCCGGCGGCGCGGTTTATGCAGTGCGCCTCCATAAAGTCGAGACAGCTTTTTGATGCGCGCAGCCACTCCTCGCGCACGCCGTAAACATGGCAGAGGTATGCGAAGATCCAGCCGCAGCGCCCCTGCATCCATACGCTTTTGTCCGTGGAATAGATCTCGCCCTTGCGGTCCAGACAGGTGTATACGCCGCCGTTGATCTCGTCCATGCCGTTTTTGAGCCAGAAATCGATGCTCTTTTTCAGCTCGGACTGTATCCACTCCCGCGCGTTCTGCAGTTTTTGCTTATCCATCGTAAACGCCCCTTTCCGATTTGTTGGTTTCAGCGGGTCTGGCCTTCATTTGTAGTATTATGGTAGCATTAAAGGAAATAATTTTCAAGTATATTTTTTTCGAAATAATTTTCGCTTTTCTTAGTGACAGCCGTGGAAAGCCATGATATAATACCCTTGCGACGCTTGACACACCGGTAAATATTCTGTATTTGGAGGGTGCGCAGCATGAACTATCTTGGAATTGAAGCAAACGTTCAAAATCTTCCAGAGCTTGACAGAAGCTTTTTCCCGCTCTATAAGTTCAATCACGCCTTTCTTGCATCGGCGAAAAAGCCCATCGGCATTGCCGTGGAGCGCAGCGGCGGTGAGATGGCATCGGTTCGCACGTTCCTGCACGGTACACCTGACCGGCTCGAAGCGGATCGGTATTATATCCGCCGTCTCGTCAAGTCTATACTTTGGATGAAGGGCGGCTGGCGCGTATACATCAGCGGCGATCACGATATGTACGATTACATCCGCGAATGCTTCAGTGCGGACGGCTGCCAGGCGTTTGACTGGGACTACTTCTCCAATATATATGAAAGGCCGTTCGAGGTCGTCTATACCGACACGCTGCCCGAGGCAAAGGATTCGCCCCGGCCCGCGGGCGGACACTTCAACGGCTGCCGCATCGGCTTTGATGCGGGCGGAAGCGACCGGAAGGTCTCCGCCGTCGTAGACGGCGAGACCGTGTATTCCGAGGAGGTTGTGTGGTTTCCCAAGACGACAGCGGACCCGGACTACCACTACGACGGCATCGTCGCCGCGCTCCGGACGGCGGCAGAGCATATGCCGCGCGTGGACGCGGTGGGCGTGTCGAGCGCCGGCGTATACATCAATAACCGCACCATGAACGCGTCGCTTTTCCTCAAGGTGCCGCAGGCTCTGTTTGACGCAAAGGTCAAGGATATATACACCCGCGCCATCACCGACACGTTCGGCGATGTGCCGTTCTGCATTTTCAACGATGGCGATGTCACGGCGCTCGCCGGGGCGATCAGTCTGGAGGACACGAACATCCTCGGCATTGCCATGGGTACGAGCGAGGCGGGCGGCTATGTTGACGAGAACGGATACATCACCGGCTGGCTCAACGAGCTGGCGTTCATCCCGGTGGACGCAAACCCCGAGGCGATGCAGGACGAATGGTCGCTGGACATCGGCTGCGGTGTAAAATACTTCTCGCAGGACGGCGTTATCAAGCTTGCTCCGGCGGCGGGCATCGCGCTGGACAGCAGCCTGTCCCCGGCCGAAAAGCTCAAGGTCGTGCAGAAGCTCATGGAAGAGGGCGACCTCCGCGCCGCCGCGATATACCGCAGCATCGGCGTATATCTGGCGCATTCGCTCGCGCTGTATCGTGATATGTACCACTTCCGCCACGTGCTGCTGCTCGGGCGCGTCATGTCCGGGGCCGGCGGCGAGCTCGTGATAGAAGAGTGCGAGCGCGTGCTGCGCGACGAGTACAGCGACCTGGCAGACTGCATCCATCTCGCTCTGCCGGACGAGAAGTTCCGCCGCGTCGGCCAATCCGCCGCTGCCGCGTCTTTGCCCGAGCTTCGGAAATAAAAATACATTCATTTAGATACTTGTAAAAGTCTCTAAGTACCGGACAACAGGAATCCCAAAAACAAGAACCAAAGGGAAAACACCCAAATGCGTTCAAAAAGGCATAGCAAAGCTGAGGTGCCATGGATAGGCATCTCAAAAGGGCTCCTTATAGTATCATGCAATGAGCTTTCGTAGGCTTTTGAACAGGCTCAACTTGTGGATAGAATCTGCCAACAGCACGCCAACCAACTGTGTAATCGCGCATAGGTATGTGTCAGCTTTGGCAGAAACAGAGCGAAGAGACTTTCTTGAATCCAGCACAAAGGTGTCTTTCATCAGGTTAATGGTACGCTCAACGACAACTCTGTGCCGGTATAGATTGTCCCAGTGAGGGGTATCTCTGGGAATACCGGGGTAAAGGCGAAAGTTCTTGTCCGGATAAGTGTACACGCATTTGCCGTAGGTGGATACGGTGCAAGGTGTTTCACAGCAGCAAATGCGTTTTGAACCGCGCTGCACGGATTTGGGACACACCCACTTAAAGCGAAGGGAACGGTTTTTACCGCCGGATTTGCCCAGGAACTTGAATTCGGTTCCATCCAGCGGGCAAACAGGTGTTCCGTGTGCATTAAACTGGGCGTTAGAGGATTTTGAGTTTCTGGTGTTCATGGGGATGCAGTCTCTCTCGAAATGGAACTCATTTTTGAGTATAGAGTAGTTGTTGTAGGAATCGAAAGCAGAATCTCCCAAAAAGGTCTTATAAGAAAGCTTCGGATGTGCGGCAAAGAAGTCCGAAAGGAAAGGCTTCAGGGAAACAGAATCTCCGATTTCCTTGTCCTTATCCGGCGAGGCTGTCTTTTTCTCAACAATTTCTGGGTGCTTATTTTTGAAATCTTCGTCAAAAAATTCGATATGCCTGGGAATACCCAGGCCGTCTGTTAGAACTCCCATTTTCAGAGCATAGCAAAAATGACCGTTTATATACTGCTGACGGGCATCCGGGTTTGTACTGGAAGCATCGGGCAGGAGGCTGTAAACGCCCCGGTAAGGATCGTAGTCAGGATTGCCCTTGGCCAGTTTTTTGGCTGCTTTCAATTTTGTATTGAAGAATTTAGGGTTATTTTCGGCGACAGGCAATTCGATACCGGTGGTATCGTAGACAAGATAATCCGCTTTTTTCACATTTATTTTGCGGCAAATTGGGTCAGTTAAGTCAACCAATGCCTCAAACATGTTTTTTAGGTGCTCACAATAGTTGGCTCTGAAACGTGTGAGTTGAGAAGCATCCGGGACCTTGATGAACCCGCAGAATTCCCGAAGCTCGGCACTAAGCTTCAAAATGGAAAGTAAAAGTGCATCTGTTGAGATACCTAACAGCTTCTGCAACACAAGGGAGCGAACAAAGCTTTCCAAATGGTAGATATGACTTCTGCCATACCGTTGGTAAAAAGCGTTGTAGAAGCTTGCGGGTATAATCGTTTCAAAATCAATATGGGTTTCCAGTAATTCGATGAGCGCCGGTTTCTGATCCTCCATTGATTTTGAAACATCGTTGTAGATGTCCTCCAGGGACATTTGCACACATTTATTTCGCATGATTTTTTATCCTGTTTTTTTGCTCTTTTTGTTGTTTCGTCACTTCAATTATAGCAAAAAAACGGAGAAAAATCAGTAGTAAATACCTCAAAAAATCCAGTGTTTTCAATGGCTTTTTGAGTTTTACAAGAGACTAAATACATTCATTTATAAGGAGAACGCGCATGAAAAAACACATTGTCTGCTTTGGCGATTCCAATACCCATGGCTACTGCGCCGATCCCAACGATACCGCCGGCCATACCGACCGCTTCAACGAGGACGAGCGCTGGACGTGCCTTTTGCAGAAGACGCTGGGCGGGGAGTATCTTGTGCTGGAAGAGGGACTTTCCGGCCGGACGACCGTATTTCCCGATCCGCTGCATGAGTGCATGTCCGGGCTGGATGTAATCTATTCCACGCTGATGACGCACGAGCCGGTCGATCTGCTGATCATCATGCTCGGCACGAACGACACGAAGGAGCGCTTCAACGCGAGCCCGGCGTGCATCGGCATCGGCATGGAGCGCCTTGCCATGAAGGCGGAGACCGTCGCCGCGTGGCGCGGCGGAAAGCCGAAGCTTCTCATCGTAGCGCCGCCGCACATCGGCGCGGGACATAACGACCCCGCCATGGGTGCATCCTGCCACGCAACATCCATGGGCGTAGCGGAGGAGTACCGCCGCCGGTGCGAAGCGCACGGCTGGGCGTTTCTTGACGCCGAAGGCGTGGCGGAGTTCAACGCCGTGGACTATATGCACCTCAGCCGCCGCGGGCATCGTCAGCTTGCCGATGCGCTCGCGCCGGTGGTGCGTGAGCTGACTTGATGTTCGGCCGCGTATTCCGTTATCAGGGCTGGCTCTGGCGGGCTCTGAACACGCTGACGGACATTCTGGCGCTGAGCGTGCTGTGGCTTTTGTGCAGCATCCCTGTGCTGACGCTGGGCGCGGCGACGACGGCGCTCTATGATAGCGTCGTGCGGTGCATACGCTATAAAATGCCCCGGCCCTACGAGCGCTTTTTCCGCACATTCAAAAATGAGATCGTGCCGGGCGCGCTGCTGACGCTGCTGTGGGGCGCGGTCGCCGCGCTGGGGCTTTGGATGCTTGCGCTGCTGCGGCAGTACAGTGCCGAGTCGCCCTCTGCCGGGGCGGCGGGCGCGGCGTACTATGTCGCGCTGGTGCTGCCGCTCGGTGCGGCGTGCTGGGTATTTCCGATCCTCTCGCGCTGCACGCTTGGCTTCGGCGCGCTGAACAAAACAGCGCTGAAGCTCGCCGTGGCTCATCTGCCGTCGACCGTTGTGCTCGTGCTGATGACGGCGGAGATCGCGCGGCTGAGCGTGCAGTGGATATTCCCGCTTGCGTTTATGCCGGCTGTGCTGATGCTGCTCTGGTCGCTCTTCACCGAGCCCGCGTTCAAAAAACACGGCGCGGGGATCACCCCGGAGAAGGAGAACAGCACGGCCGCAGAAAAGGACAAATAAAGAAACAGCGGCTCATCCGTTTCGATCGGATGAGCGCACCCAAAGCAATCCTGGCAGGATGTGCCGGATGGCCGTTGTTCACAAACTGCCTGGCATAGACCTCCTCCGCTTCATCCCAAGGCACCAAATCCGCCAGCTTCACCCACTCGTTGTTCTTATCCAGTTGGCCATAAGGAAACACGAAATCCTCAATCCGCATCTGTCTGTTCATACGATACATACCCGCACCCTCCAAAACTGCACGCCTTTTTCTGACTTTTGACATTATTCCCGTGCAGTTATTATAGCATATTTTGTCTGGAAATGCAGTAATATCAATGCTTTTTGGGTTGCGGAGGGGACTCTACTTAAGATATTCTTAGCGTTCAACACTCCGGGATTTCTCCTTATCGGGGGAATCCTCCTCCGGCGCTTCATCAAGCAGGGCCTTATCTTTCTGATCCATGTTCAGCAGGATGTTCAGCTCCTTCAGCCGTACGGATTTCTCCACTAGCTCCGCTTCCTTGGCAAAGGGTGTTTCCATTTCTGCCTTGGCATTGGTGAGCTGGGTGCAGGTGTCCTGCAATGCTGCTTGATATTCTGCCAGTTCCTTTGCAAGACCGTCCACCAGGTTGTCCATACGGGTAATGTTACCGAAAATGTCCGCGCCCAGGCTGATGGTGTGGGACATAGCCCCTTTCATGGTGAGCTTATAGTCTGTATGATCAGCATCGTACTGGAGGGACATGAAAAAGCCCCGGTACTGTCCCAGCGAGATCGCGTCGGAGCCTTGAAGTTCGGTGCAGGCGTTGATAACCGCTCTGCCAGCCGCTTCCTTTTCGGAATAGTGGGTTCCCTTAATTTCCATGCCGATAAAGCCCTCTGCCGGTTTGGGGTGGGCCAGCGCTGTTGCCACATCCTTTTTATACCCTGCAATGGCCTCAGTGAGCCTGGCAATGTCAGCGGGATACCTCCGCAGTACCAGATTTTCCAGAGCGAACCGCTGATTCAGGTGGTTCGATTTCAGCATATTCAGCTTACTGACTTCCACATCCAGATTGCATTTCTCGATGATCAGGGGGTTGCCGGTAGCCAGGGCCTTGATTTCGGAATAACTCAGGGCGGTTTCGTCCACGTCATCTGCGATACGGGCGGGAGCCTTGCTGGTCATGATCTGGGCGATGAACTTCTGCTTGTTTTCCACCAACTGGTACAAATATGCGTCAAAGGTATTTTCCGTGACATAGCGAAAGATTTCAACCTCCGGGTTTTGGTTGCCCTGCCGGACAATTCTTCCCAATCGCTGGGCAAGATCACTTGGGCGCCACGGGCAATCTGCGTCATGCAGGGCAATCAGTTTATCCTGACAATTCGTGCCTGCACCCATCTTTGCGGTGCTGCCAATCAGCACACGCACCTGCCCGGAGCGCACTTTGGAAAACAGTTCCTTTTGCGTTTGAAATTTCCCTCCTCATCCAGCACCTCCAGAGAACACAGCAGGAAATAGCTGGAATCCTCGCCAAAGGCAAGGCTGTTGCCTCTACTGGAAAGAAGACCGTACTTTTTCGTATAGTCATCGTACAGCGTGTTGAGCCGTGTCTGCTCCTTCTGAATGTCCTCATCGGGGTAGCCTTCGGTCTGGTAGTCAATAAGCCTGCGCACACAATCCCGGAGAGCAATCATGCCGCGGATGCGGTTCTCCGCCGTAACGGAAAACTCCACGGGATTCATGCGACTGTTTTCCCGGAAGTACACCTTCCCGTCCACGATAGTGTAGCTGAAATTCCGCACATTGGGATCAGCGGGGATGGAATTATCTTAAGGAGTTGGAGGAGGATCCCGAAGATCTAGCTAAAACAAGAGCCGCACGAAGTAAGAAAAACTCTATCTACAAGCAGGTACTTACATGTCCATTCTGTGGGAAGCCGCTTACAGAGGAGAATTTCTATATAGATATTCCCTCGAAATCGGTAAGCATCTATTGCTCGGATGATAAATGCATGTTCTACAGGTACAAGCCTAGTAATAAGATGAAAATCCCAGTTTACTTGGTGGACGAGGAAATTTACGCTAAATGCCCGACCATTATTCTGTCAACAGTTGATAAGTTTGCCCGCCTTCCGTGGGACGTTAATACAAATGCTCTGTTTGGCCGTGTTGACAGAATTTGCAGTCGCGATGGATATGTAGCTGTTGGCGCAGACCATGCTCGGCATAATCGTACAGCTGAGTTACCTGCATCTACACTTAAACCGATGAAACCATTTCTTCCGCCAGAGCTGATTATTCAAGATGAGCTTCACCTTATCACAGGCCCCTTGGGGACCGTATACGGTGCATATGAAACAGTTATTGAAGATATGTGTTCCTATAGTTCCATATAAAATCCCCCCATCTGTGATTATTATATCACAAATGAGGGGATTTGGGTAGTTTTTTGACAAGCTGTCTGCCCCAACCTCCGCAAGGAGGTTGGGGCAGTTTGCTTGGTTGTTGCCGAGGAGAAGCCTTACGGTCTGTCTAAGGGGGCTGTGAGGGCTGCGCTGAAGATTTCCTCGGAGGGTACCGTCAGGGGGGGCTCGTTCAGTTCTGCACTGAGGGGGATCTCCTGGTTTTCGGGGTCCAGGGTGATGAGGTAGTCCCCGTCTGACAGTGCTTCCAGATGGATCAGGACCAGGCTGTTTCCTACACGGAACAGGAGCCATCTGTAGCCCTGGGATGTCATGGACTGGATGGTTGCCCGGTTCAGGTGCAGATGTCGCAGACTGTGGGTCAGGGTGATGCCGTCGGCTTCCAACGCCCAGATGTAGAGGACATCGCCTTGAATTTCTTCCAATCTCTGTCCAGTGATGGTAACGCTGCGGGTACCCCATACCTCTTTCAGTGTGAGGGTCTCCCCTGCCAGGGTTTCGGGACGAAGTCTTGCAAAGCCGTAGGGCATGAATCGGAAGTCCCTGTCGCTGACGATGTTTCCAAATCCACGGATGAGGGCCTGCATGGCAACGCTGTAAATATTCCGTACAAAGATGCTGCCAAACCTGCTGTTAATATGGACATCGCCGGGTACACGGATAATGAGGGGTCTCTTTTCAGAACCAATATCGCCCAGTGCGTCCAGTTCCAGAGTTCCTGCTGTAATGTGTTCCGGAACACCGTCTCCGGCTCCTACGCCGCCATTTACATCGATGTCTACACGGTCGCCCTGAATATGGTCGATGATCACATCTTTCAGGAAGTCCAGATATACTTCCACACCCTTTGCGGAAACCCGGTCCGTATCCACCACCAGATGGTGTTCTTCCTGTCCGATGGAGCTGCCTGTCCCGGCGGTCAGGTGCAGGGTACCCGCTGTGATGTTTGCGGTTCCCTCCGGAACGGTCCCTGCCGTCAGGTGTCCACCGGCTTTAACGTTGACCAGGCCATTGGCGGTCAAATCCCCCATTTCCAGGTCTCCGGCATTGTTCACGGTGATATTCTCTGCCGCTGTGCCGGAAATGCCGTCCACATCGGTCTGCACATCCAGGCTGCCGCCCAGTGCGTTGGCTTCCAGGAGGGAGCCGCCCAGCACGGAGTCGGAAGTGATGCCGCCGGTGCTGTCCAGACGGAGTTCCGCGTTCTCAGGATTTTGTACCTCGCCCAGGTGCATATCGCCCTGCTCCGACAGGTTTACATTGCCGCCGGATTTCAGGTTGGTTTTTCCGCCCACCTGGGTATCCAGGGCGTTGTCCTCTTCTCCGATGCTGCCTCCCGCGTTCAGGGTCAGGTCGCCGCCGGTTTGCACCGAGGGTGGCGTATTTCTGGCGTTTTCCAGGGCCTTATCTGCATCCGTCTGGGCCTTTTGGGCCTCATCCAGAAGTTTCTGGGCTTTCTGGGCCGCCGCGTCCGCCAAAGCACGCTGATCTTCCGCATTTTTCCGGGCCTGGTCTGCCACGGCTTTGTGGGCATCCCGGAGTTTGCGCAGGTTTTCCAGCTGATTTTGAAGGTCCGTAACATCGGCCTGAGGGTCTGCTGCCAAGGTATCCTGGAGTTTCTTCTGGGCTTCATCCAGTTTCTTCTGGGCTTGTGCCGCCAGGGCCTGTTTTTGGGCCGCGGTCTGTTCCAGAGCGGAGGCGTATTGATCCCTTACAGAGGACTCTGCCTGAGCAGCATCAGAAAGATTCTTGGCGTCATTCGCTTTCTTCTGGCTGTCTGCCGCCTCCGCTGTGGCGTTGCCGTTGGCATCGGTCATGCTGCCCGGAGCCGTAAGGACGGTATCTGTGCCGGAAACCACCCGGTCAATGGTCAGGTCGCCGGTGATCTCCTCCAGGTCTATGCGGTCCTTGGCGGTGGCCGTCAGCGTACCGGAGCCGGTATTGCCACTGGCGGTATCCACCCGCAAGGGGTCTTCGGGGGAGCCGATGCTGCCACCTGCGGAAAGAATGATCTGATCCGCGGAAACCAAAGAACGGTCTTCTGCGCCCAGGATGTCTCCCACTGCGCGGAGTTCTGCTGTGCCGCCTGCCGTAACCGTCCCCACTGGCATATCGCCGCTGCCGTTGGCACTGGCTGCCGTGTTGTCAACGGTCAGGTTTTGATCTCCATCGATGTTCAGCTTGCCATTCTGGGTGTCAGCCGTTACATAGAGGTCTTCCTGGGACTTGAGGTTTACGTTCTCTTCCGCCGAGGCCGTCAGATGGTCCGTGATCTTCACCGTAATAGGTGCCTGTTCCGTGCCGATTTTGGCATCCGTCGAATGGAGGGTGCCGGTGGTACCCTGGATGTTGGGCGTACCCGCTGCCTTTTGCTCCGGCGTCCGGGTATCGGCAAGGATGCCGGGGGCCTGGACGGAAACATGGTCCGCTGCCGTCAGGCTGCCAAGGCCCATATTGCCGGTCTGTTCCGTCACATAGATGCTGCCGTTCTGCGCGTTGGCATCCAGCCGCTTGGCAGCACTCAGGTCATCCAGCCGTACCCAGTCGTAAACTAGGTCTACATCCATGGTCCATACAAAGCGTTTCTGGCCCTGTGCGTCCAGGGAAATCTCGCCGTGAACCTTTTGGGACCCGGGAAGAACATTGACCACCACGCCGGGGGCTTCTTTCACCTGCTCTGTGATTATGGGCTTGTCCTGGGTGCCGATGCTGCCGCTGGCGTTCAGACGGATGTTTTCGCCGGTGATATGGGGTCCGTCTCCCGCGGCAAGGATGCTGCCGCTTTGTACATCCAGATATACATCTCCCCGCTCGGATTTGATGTTTTCGGCGGTGAGGTCGCTGGTGCCGGTAACGGCCAGGTGAATATCTCCGTCATTGTAAAGAGTGGTCACGCCTGTGCTGACACCGATTTCCCCATGGAACGCGCGGGGTTCTGTTTCGCCGGTATCCTGAGAAGTGGGTGTTTCATGCTCCCGAATGGCTTTCTGGAACAGTTCTTCCCATTCCTCATCGGTCAGCAGTTCTCCAATGAGCCGGTCCAGGTTTTCAATGGGCTGTTTGTCGGTTTTGCCGCCGGTTTGGATGTCCAGCAGTTGTGCCAGGAATTCCTGCTGTTCTTCGGCATTCGTTGTTTTCAGAGCGGTGTAGATGGCATCCACGGCACCGGAACCCTGTTGCAGAATGGCTCTCATGGTCGCTTCCGCATGGTTGGGGTTCAGGAGGCTCTGCTTTTGCTCCTGAGAAAGGCCGTTGAGCATTCCCAGATTTTGCAGCAGCTCTTCCCGCTTCTGGTCTCCCAGAATGCCCGCCAGGGCCTTGCTGTCCAGTTCCGCGCCGATCATGGACTTGACCGCCACGCCGTCCAGAATGTCCTCCAGATTGCGGCCACCTGCCGTGAAGCGGTGGGCCAGGTCTGCGGATTCTGGCAGTTTAAAGGTGGTTTCTGCCGTCTCGGTGGAGATGTTTTTCAAATAGTCACCCACCAGACCTTCTTTTCCGGTTTCGGGATCCCGGCCCGGGAACTCATTGACCTTGGGGTTATCCCGGGTGGTGATGCAGTAGCCATCCAGCAGCAAATCATCCTGGGTCATCCAAATGGGTTTCATGGACTGCTCCTGTGCCACGATCAGTTCCAGGACATCCACATAGAGGTCGCCCACCTTGGGAAGCTTCATGGTCAGCTCCGCGGGAATATCCACCACCAGCCAATTGTCCTTGGTTCCCACGCTACCGGCACTGAGGCTGAACAGCGCGTTGGTGTTGTTATCCGTATCCGCATACTTTACGAATGCCCGGTTTCCGTAACCCTGCTCATAGGTTTCAAAGCTGGTGCCGCCCTGAGTCCGGACCCCGAACGTACCGCCTACGGAAACGGTGTTTTTGCTCTCCGCCGACATCCAGTCGTCAAAACGCATATCCGCTCCCGCCTGGAAGTCCGTGGTGGTTTGCCAGGTACGCAGCTTGGTCAGGGTCACGCTGCCGGTCTCCGCCTGGGCCTTGAGGGTTCCGCCGGTGACCGCCAGATTGCCCTCAACGGTCAGATCCTTGTGGGCCGTCAGGTGGGCCTCGCTGTCTGCCAGGGTCACGTTGCCCTTGGTTTCAATGCTGCCGTTGCTGCTGGTCTCCGTCAAGGTGCTGCCGGTGACTCTTTGGTCGCCGCCTACGGTGATGTTGCCCTTGGCATCCTTGGTGACGGTACTGCCACCGGTGACGGTTTCGTCACCGCCCACTGCAATGGAGCCGTTGCTGCTGGTCTCCGTCAGGGTGCTGCCGGTGACCTCTCGGTTGCCATCTACGGTGATATTGCCCTCGGCGGTCTTGGTAACGGTGCTGCCGCCGGTGACGGTTTCGTTGCCGGTCACGTGGATGGTTCCGGCATCAATGTCCACTGTGCCGCCATCGGTGACTGTCAGAGCTTCGGTCTTGACAGCCCCCGGTGCTTGCACCTGCAAGGTGCTGTCCTTGCCTGTGACCGTAATGGTCTTGAGTTCCACGTTGCCGGAGCTGGATGCTGTGGGTTCCTTGTTGGTCAGGATGGATGCGGTACCACCGTTTTTCACGGTCAGGGTCTTGTCCGCTGCGGTCACGCTGCCGTCTGCCGTCTCCAGCTTCCAAATCACGCCGTCAACCACAATGTTGCCATCCAGGCTGGTGTCGCCCTGGTCGATGTAAACATAGGTATCCTTAACGATGACCTGCTCCATATCCTGGTTCAGGAACTCAACTTCCTTGGCCTGGATGTTCAGCGGCTTGTCTTCCGTACCGATGGAACCTTTGCCGCCGGCAGAGATGATGGTGGCCTTCTCCTTTGCTACCACGCAGGGGGCCTGGGGGTCATCATTGCCATTGAACAGGGAACCATTGGGGTCATTGACACGGATTTCTACATTTTCTCCGGCGGTAATGTTCTTGACCGTATAGTCGGTGCCGCTTTCCACTGTAGAAATCTTCTGCGTTGCCGGTGCGCCTACCATGACCACGGAGCCATCGGAACCGGCCTTGACATAGACGGGGTTGCCGTCTTTGTCATAGGTGGCAAATTCCATGAATGTGATTTCTTTCTGGCTGTCCTGTCCCTTGTAAATCCGAAGTTCAACATTTCGTTGTGCCTTGGAATCAAAGTAGGAAACCGTGATCACACCGTTCTTGACCTGAACGTTCCCCTCGGGAATCGCCGTCCAGCCGTTTTCCCCGTCTGCGGAATAGTAGAAAGTGCCGTCATACCGCCAATTGCCGGTGGTGCTGATATTGTTGATGTCGTGGGCAATGTGGTCTGTCAGCCGTTCCAGGGTGATGTTCTGTCCGCTGCGAACAGTGATCTTGGGGCCAGGGTTCTGCGTAGGCTGAACCTCATAGAGAATGCCCAGGGTCTCCGCTTCCGTCATGGTGTGGCCATTTTCGGCGCAGTGGAACAGGCCCTGATGGTTCATTACATAGACATGGTTCTGGCTGTCCACATAGATGGTCTCGCCGTTTTCGTTGACACCGGTCAGATTTTTGCTTACCGCCAGCTTGCCCAGTTCTTCCGCAATAAGCTTTGTGGAGGTGTAGACCTTGCCGTCAAACTTGGAGGCAAAGTTCCCCTTGATATTGACGATCAGGCCGCTCTTGGTCAGGTACATGGACTCGGTGACCTTGTAGGCATCGCTGCCGTTCACCACGGCGTTTGCCGGAAGATGGGTGGTTTTCAGGCCGATATCTGCGATTTTTCCGGTAAAGGTGATGGTATCGCCCGCACTTCCAAACCGCAGCACCAGAACCTGAGAATTCTGCTCTGCGCTATGCCGGGTGGGATCGATGAAGTTCTCCCGGGAATTCCTATCGAACCGCACCGTTCTTCCGCTGGCTGTGAAGGTCGCTACATGGTACGTTTCGGTCCATTCCTTGTACTGCGCTTGCTGGGTATAGCCACTCTCAACGATTCCATACTGCTGGCCCGCTGCGTAAACCAGCTGGTAGGTTTTCTTGCGGCCTTCCCATTTACACAGAATCTCATACTCCTGGCACAGATTTCCATCCGTGTAATAGAGTTCCAGCCGTTTGTCTTTCTGCCAGTTGTCAAACGCTTTCTCATTCACCAACAAGTACCGCTCGTTCGTTCCATCCCGCTGGGTCAGGGGTTGCGTCGTGCTGCCGGAATCACCTTCCGGCTTGTAGTTCAGGAAAACATTACCGGTAAGCTGCCAGTTGATGGGGGTATCCGCGCAAAGAGCGTAAAGCGCAGTGCCATTTGTGTCAGTACCTGTCTGCTTGTAGAAAGTATATACCGTTGTATTGTTTTCTACAGTGGTCTTCCGGTAGTAGGGAATCGACTGGCCCTTTGTAAAGGCTTCAAAGCTTCCTGTGATGGTCTTGGTTTCCTCAGTGCCATCATCCTTTTTTTCCACAACGTAGATGGAATCTTGTTTCGGTTCGCCCTTTTCATAGCGGATATTAGCCGAATCCTGCCAGCAACTTTCCTCTGCGCCCTTTTCCGGTGCGATGTCCGGTCTTTGCTTTTCTTTCACGATGGAAACCTGGTCGCCGGAAACCGCCACATACAGGATGTACTCCACGTCTTCCATATCGCCGGTGGCTGTGCCATTGTTTGAGTCTAGTTTCGGCTCCTTGAACGTGTAGGGGTGGTAGACAATGTTGCCGTCCTCGTCCATCATGCCAAGCCGGTAATACTTTACATTGTTGATTTCCATATTCGGCTGTTTGTTGGCAAAGCAGGCAACTCCTGTATCTGTGCCATATTTTACTTCCTTGCCGTCCAGCAGGAGCTTGCTATAGCCCAGGGCTTCCTGATGTTTTACTTCCTTTTGTTCCACATTGACACGTTTTGCATTGCCGTCCAGGCCATCCACATAGTAGGTGTTGCCGTTTTCGTCCTTGAACTCATAGAAGTAGACGGTCTTTTGGGAATCATTGGGGTCTGGTGCTGTGAAGCGGACACCGCTAAACTGGCTTTCATTGGAAATCGAGGCGGAAACCTCCTCCAATTTGTAATACTGAACCACAACGGATTTCTGCATGGCCTGGAATGTTCTGTTTGTCCAGGCGTAGTGGGGTCTCCAGGTCACATGCCGGACCTGGGTAATGCCAAAAGTATTGTTGGGGAAATTGGCATCCAACGTGATGTTTCTACCCGTCACTTCTACCTGACTCTGGGCCTGGGTCACATACGCCGCATTCCAGAAGATGTGATACAGCGGGGAGGTGGAATCCGTGACTGTTACGCCGTAAACCGTCTCAGAAACACTGAGTTTTTGTCCGTTTACATAGTAGCCAAGAACTCCGTTCTCCCGTTTGACTGTAACAGTCAAATTGGTACCCAGGAAGTTATTGAAGACAAATTCCTTGCCATCGGCCTCTATTCTGACCTTATCCAGATAATCCGCATTCTTTGCCAAGAGGGCATTGCCCTTGGTGCGAGCATCCCGGTAGTAGCCGTTGTGGGTTTCCACCTCACCGTTTTCAATCATCAGGTAGCCGCCATTGAATTTTTCCTTGTGGTCTACCCGCTGCTCGGTAACGGCACTCAGGGCATAGAATTTTACAGAATCTCCGTCCCGCTCTACCAGGTAGTAAACGGTTCTGTTTTCCGCATTGCCGCTGCTCAAGACATTCTCAAAGCTGGGATACAGGCCCTCTACATAGTAGTATTGTTTGCCATCGGATGCAAACCCCTGCGCCTCAACCAGCCGGGTTTCCCATTCCATCAGCTTGCCGCCTACGTTTTTGGTCAGGCGGATGGTCATGCCGTCAAACAGGCCCACAGTTTCCAGCCACTGCTGGGTCACGACCTGGGTCAGGACTTCAAAGGACGCATCCTCCTCTACTGTCAAACGCCCGGTGAGCAAGTCGATGGAAATACCGCCGCTGAGCTTGATTTGCTGAACCTTGCCATCCGGCCCGTAGATAAACTGGTAGTTCCCCACGTTGGAGGTAATGCCGTTTTCCACGATCCGGGCAATGTTGCCGTTTTTGTCCGCATAGATCAGCGACCCATTGGGCAACTGGTAAAGGTACAGGTCCTCTGCCGGGTCGTAAGCCGTCAGGTACCGTTCCAGCATGTCCATGCCTTGGATGATGTAGTTATTTGCCAGGTTGACCTGACTGCCGACCACATAATCCAGGGTCTCGGGGACGGGAATGGTAACGGTGGTGGTGCCTACTACCCAGTAAATCTTTCTGCCCTTTTCCAGGCTCAGGTAGACATTACCCTCCACAGATTGGATATTGCTCAGTTCTACCTGGATGTCCTGGCCGGTAGGCTGGGGGTTTGCGGGAAGTTCTGTTACCCATTCAATGCCCAGACCCGTTACGGACATGTAAATGTCACGCAAGGCGGATACTTGGACACGACCCACTGCCGCATTCTTGGAGAAAATCCAGGGGCTGAACTTTTCGGAGCTGCTGCCCACCGAGGCTGCACCGCTGACCACCAGGGTATGCGCCCACAGGGGGCTGATGGCACCCGCTGCAGACCCGACTTGGGAAACAGCCGTCAGTGCGCCGCCGGTCTCCCCGATCCAGGTGATGGTTGCCGTGCCGTTGTAAACCGGGATCAGGCCCATAAGCCGTACACCGCCGGTTCCGGAGCTGGTGACTGTGAATTCCGGGGCGTATTGCGTATGCAAAAGATTATAGTCAGAGGAACGCTTGCCGTCAATAAACACCTTGGGATTTACAAAGCCGGTATTGACATAGGTCATGGACTTAAAAATCAAATCCATATTCGTGCTATTGGTAACCGTCAGGGCCGGGAGCATGGATTGGTCGTAAACGGTCAGGCCGGTAACGCTGCCGTAGAGGTAGGCGTAACCTGGCAGGTAGTTTGCGATATTGCCGAAAGTCAGGGTCGAACCTGCCTCCATCCAGATTTGCTCCTCATTCCGGATGCCCACCTGCCGCACACCGCTCTTTTCCGAAACATCGATGAACACACCGGCGGCTGCATCACCCAGATACAAGGTGATGTCCTTGACGGTAATGCTGCTGCTGCTTTGGAACTTAGACTTATCACTGGTATGCTTGCGGATAAATCCACCTGTATGCTCCTCGTGGAGGATGCGGTCACCGGTGATTTTCCGGTTGTCGATCCGGATGCTGGCACCCTTGTAGGTAAGGTCCTGGACGGTGACGGTTGCGGCTTCCCTGGTAATGACCTTGCTCTTGGCGTAGGCATGACCAATGGCGTTCAGCTGCACCCGTGCATCGGTATGGACGTTGGCATCCAGATAGTCCGGCTCAGAGGTGGCGTTGATCACGGCACCATCGTGGCCGATGACCGTAACGTCCTCTACCCTGGTATTGGCCGTCAGGGAAACCGTCAGGTCGTTCATGGCATCAATGTTGGCCCCAAGTCCGCTGCCCTTGGCGTAACCGTAGCTGTAAACATCCAGCTTCTTGAGGACGGCATTGATATAAACATACCGGCCCTCGATCACCTGGACGTTCCGGATACTTACATCGGAATTCAGCTCAATTGTCGCCTGATTGTGTACATCCGGGGCCACACCCAGGCCGGAGCAGTCTGCGGAAGAATTGGTGACCACACCGTTCTGAGATGCGTTGGCGCGAATGGTGACGGTGCCGAAACGGTTTTGGATACTGCCAACGTTCTGAATATCGACCTTGGACGTGGTTTTCAGGGTCAGATTCGTTTGAACCTTGCCCAGAGCCACCACGCCGCCGGAGGTGATTTTTGCGGTGGTGGTGATCACATCGTTTTCACCGGCATTGGCGCAGATGCTGAGACTACCGTGATTTGCGGAGAGGTTGCTGTTTTCCGCAACGGTGATCATGCAGCTGCGAACCAATTCGTTGATGGCGGTCAATTTACCCTCGGTAAAGAATCCGCCGCCGTCTGCCACGGTCTTAGCCGTCATGGTTGCCTTGGAGTCGGCAGTAACAGTCAGGCTGTCATCCGCCTGGAGCTTGGCACCGATGGTAACGGTGTTGTTGGAGGTGATGTGATTCTCACCCTTGGTATAGTCGGCGTTGATGGCAAAGCCAATGTTCGTGCCTGTGGCATCGGCCTTGGCCTCGGTAGTATCTTCCGAGGTGAGGGTGATGCTGCCCTCTGCCGTCAGAACCGCTCCACCGGTAACGCTTACATTGGTGCTGTACCAGCTGCTGGTGGGAAGGCTTGTCTTGGTGATTCCAATACCGGAAACTTCCGTACCCTTTTTCACAATGGACTGGGCTTTGCCTGTGTTGTAGGCCCGGAGAATGATGTCCTCCAACGCCTGAATGGAGCCGCCGGTAACAGTGAGACCCACGGTCTGGGGCTTGTCGCTGGCTGCACCCACCTTGGCATCGGACGTTGTGGCCGTTGCGCCTACCACGCCTACACCACCGGCCCTGTGGGCTTCGGAGGTGGAAGCGGTATTGCCGATGGACTCGGCCTTAAAGGTTCCGTCGATTTCCATGCAAGCCCCTGTCACTGTGACAGAAACCACATCCCGGGTGGAGGAATCGGAAATCATCGAGCCGATGGATGCCAGGCCCAGACTCTGGGGCAACGCTGCCTTGGCAAAAGATTCTGTGACGGATTTGGCCCGGGCGGTAAAGCTGCCCGTTAGGGTCATCCGGTTTTCGCCAACGCCCCTAACCGTCAGGGTATTCTGGGTTGCAGTGGCTGCCGTTGCCTTGTTGGCACTGGCTCCTACCAGAGAGATACTTGCCCCGGCTGTGGAACCGGTCTGGGCATCGGCCTTGCCAAAGTCTCCCTCCCGGAGGATTTCAGAGCGAATATTCACGTCGCCCTGGATGTCCAGCTTGCCGCCGTAGGTAAAGGAGGTATTCTGGACTGCATTCAAATCCGCATTGATCACGTTGACCGCAACGTTCAAGCCGCTGACTGTCACGGTTGCGGAACGGCCCAGGGCCTTTGCGCTGACGTGGCCCAGGTTTTCAAGGCTGATGCTGCCGGTAATGTTGCCTCCTGCCGCCGCGCCAAAGGCTGCCTTGGCGGTGGAAGAAGTGGTGGCGTAGGCTACGTTGCTGCTTGCACTGCCGATACCTGCCACCAGACCACCGGCAAAGCCGGTCTCTGCCTCAGACTGAGCATAGTAGTCATTTTTCACGTTGACAGTGGCCGCTTCAATGGTCTTTGCGTTCAGCAGGGCTTCCATGCTGCCCTTAGCGTTGGCCCTGACCACCATGACGGTGGCGTTATACAGGCCAAGGGTAGAACCGTTGTACACCTCTGCCTTGGCAATCAGCCGACCCAGCATCTGAACGTCCACATTGCCTTTGGCCCGGATGGTTCCGTTTACAATGGCCGCCTTGGCCTGGGCTTCCATCTCCGCCAGGGCCAGGGACTCTGTAACGCCCAACAAGCTGACGTTCACATTGGAACTGTTGCCGCTGCCCACCATGGCCGTTGCGCCATCACCAGATTCATTAAACCTGGAAATCACGCTGATGTTGCCGTTGGAGGACACATCAGGGGCTGTGCTTTCAGAGCCAATATGGGCCGTATGCTGTGCGGTGACCTTGGAGAACACATTGTTGGCTGCCAGTTTAACACCGGCAATGGAAACGTTGGCGGGCAAAATCTTTGCATCCGCTGCCGCAGTCCCCTGACACAGGACGATTAGACTGTCTCCCTCACCGTCTTCTGCGCTGAGGGAGCCGTCCCCCTCAATTCCTGCACAGGCTACACTACAAGCCTCTGCATAGGCAACGTTCAAGTCCGCTGCCGCCATATTGACAGAGATACCGTTATCCGACTGTTTGCTCTCGGCGGTGGCCTTGGTTTGATACTGATTCGTCAGGTTCAGCTTCCCTACACGGAGCTTCTTATTCTTTTCCAGGTACAGATCCGCCTTGGAGCTGCCGCCTGCATAGGCGTAGACCACGGTGACTGTGCCGGAATAGTAGCTGCCTGCGCTGCCGGAGTAGACACCGGCATCCGCCAGGGAGGCGGTATTGGCCATGACAGACAGCGTACCATGAATGGTTCCCGAAATTCCGCTGACCAGTGCCGTATGGACTGCGTTGAAGTTTGCCACACAGGCGTTGGCCGTCAGGTTGGCATAGCTGACACTGCCGGAAGTAGCGGTGCTTGCGCCCACCCGGGCCTTTGCGCCCATTTGGGAATTCTTGTTCAGGTTGGATACCAGGGTCACGTCTCCGGTAACGGTATTCAGGCTGCAATCTCTTACAAAGGTGTTCTGCCGCACATTGTTCACGGCAACGGCCACGTTGGCCGTAACGGCCACAACGCTAAAGCTTGCCGTTGGGGTCACGATGTTGGCATTGGCCTGGGCTGTCCCCTGGGCGGTAACGGCCATATTGCCATGGACATCCAGAGTACCAGTGCCGGAGATTCCCGTGTTTGCGGTAGTTGTGGCACAGGCTACTGCCGTATTGAGTCCGATATTTGTAAGCGTTGCGCTGACACCGCCGGAAGCGGGTGTAACGTTGGTATCTGCCAGGGAGGTATAGGTATTGGTGACGGTAATATCCTCACAGGTGAGGGCCTTTTGGGCATTCAGAACCGCCTCAAAGGTTCCGGAAGCGAAGCTGTAGCCCATCATCACGCCTACAGATACCCCGCCCAGGCTAAAGTTTTCGATCCCGGCGTAGGCCGTAGATGCGGCGGTATTGGAAACCGCCACCTTTCCGGCCTTTCCGCCAAAGCTTGCCCAGGCACTGCTGGTACCGTCAGACAGGGCCACGGCACCATTGCCGGTGGCTGTGAGCATTCCGGCGGAAGCGGTATAGATGCGGGACTCTGCCACCTTGGTAAAACTGACTGTCGTGGACTTGTCTTCACTACCCTTCTTCTGTTCCGCTGTCAGGTCTTCTGCACTGACCGCAGACAGGACGGAGGAAACCAGCACATCCTTTTGAACCGTCAGGTTTTCGGCTGTATCCAGCCGGGCTTGCTGCTGAGAACCCACCCAGGCGAATGCCAGCGTGGCACTGGCGGTGACACCGCCCAGGGCCGCATTGACAACCAGGGTGTGGGCCTTGGCACTGCCATAGGCTAAGACACCAAGGGACTCTGCCTCCATGCTGCCGGTAAGGCCCAGCAGCTCGGCGTTGTTCACAGCCTTGTTAAAGGCCAGGGCCAGATTGATGCCCACGGCGGCGGAACCGGCAGAACCGGTGACCGCAATAATGCGGCTATAGCTGTCGTTGGGCTTGTCCTGAGAACCGGCCTGGACACGGACACCGCCGGTCACTTTGACCTTTGCGCCGGTCAAATCCAGAATGGCCTTGTTCACGGAACCGATGTAGGCCACGTCCACCGTGGCACCCACTGCGACTGCGCCGCCGGTCACGCCGGTGGAGACCACATGCACATCTCCATCAATGGCGGCCTTGACGGTCAAATCACCGGTGGTGATGTCCACGCCACGGATGGCACCGATGTTGGTAATAAAGCCCAGTCCCACTGCAACAATGCCGTTTCCGGCAATGGCACCACCGGCAATTCCGGCTCCCAGAACCTCCGTCTTGCCCGCTGCCTCAGCGGTGACGGTGATGCTGCGGACCTGGATGCTGCCACTCTCTCCGGTCACGGTCTCGTCAGGAGCAAAGCCCACATAGGCTCTTGCGTCCAGCTTGTTGACCACGACCACCACGCAGGCTCCAGTTGCCACTGCTCCGGCGGAAATGGAGAGGATGCCGCCCTGGGCATTGGCGGTAAAGTCATGGCTTACCACCAAAAGGGCATTGGGCGCGCTGACGGTCACGTTTTTCCCCACGTAGGTCCGAACCTTTGTCAGGTTGATGGCCGTTGCGATGCCCGCATTGACGGCAACGCCGCCTGCTGCCAGTGCCGCCACGGCGACCTGGCTGTTGGTGGTGCCGCTGTTGCAAACCCGGATGGTGCCGGAAATGTTTTCGATACGGCCGTTGCCATCAATGGCCGCTACGCTGCTGCCCTGGAAATAGGTTGCGCCAATGGACACATTCACGGCCACCGCCCCGGCGGAAATGCCGGTATTGACGGTCAGCACATCTCCAAAGTTCATGCAGCTTTCCACATACAGGTTGGCAGCCTTTGCAACAGAGCCTCTCAGGATCGCATTGGTCTCGGAAGTGACCACCAGAACCGCTCCGCTGACACCCACGCCTACAAAGCCGCCGCCTGCGGTGACGGAAATCAGCCGGATAGTAGAATTCTCCTGGGTGGGAATGCCCAGGGCATCCATTTGCTCGTTGGTTCCGCTGTTGGAAACTCGGTTGTTCCGGTCCGAGTGGGTCTTTACAGACTGTGCCTTGGCTCCGACCCAGGACTTTACTTCAATGTTGCCCCCTGCGCTGAGGACTGCGCCGGTATCCACCAGGGCATTGACATTGGAGCTGAGAACGGAAACCGTCAGGCCAACGCCGACCCCTGCCCCACCGCCGCCTACGGCGATAGAACCGGAAATCATGTTGGCGTTCAGGTTGTCACTGGCCAGCACCCGAATGTTTTCCGCTGCTGTAACAAGGGAGTTGCCTCCAATAATGGCAGAAGTGGCATCCGAAAGCTGGGGAAGTTTCTGAACCGTGTAGCCCGTTCCACCTGTGGCAGCAAAGGTGCTGTCATTGAATGTATTGGCACTGGTCAAATCCGTTTCTACATAGGTGCTGTTTCTGGTGTCGTAGAGATACCGCTGGGTGTTGCGGTAGGTGGTAGAAGCTTCTTCATCGGTAATGGCGGTATAAGTGCCGTCACTGTTTTTGATGTAGAGCTTTCCGTCACCTTTCACGGGGGCGGTATCTGTACTTTCCTGGCCGTAGTTGCCGTAATCCTCGGTGCCAAGCTTCTGGCCGTCACCCTGGAGGGACTGGCCTACCTTTTGGCTGGGGTCACGGCCCTGTAGATACTGGCCGTTGCCCGCCGCAAAGGCGCCGGAAACCTGGGTTTCGGGATTCATGGCAGCAGGTGCCAGATACTTGCGGTCTTCCTCGGAAACTGTAAAGGCTTCCAGAATCAATTGATTGTTGCTGTCACGCTGTTCTTTCCCCTGAGAGTCAGTCTTGGCTTTATAGAAGCTGCCGCCCTGTTCATACAGGGTCACGCTGCCGCTACCTTTGGGGGTAAAGGTATAGAGGGTATAGGTGCTGCCGCCGTTTTCCACGGTTCCGTAGAGGGAATCGTGGGCATCCCGGCTCATCAGCGCACCTGCCACCACGACAGACAGGTTCACACCCACTGCCGCCACACCGCTGCCCGCCACACTGGCACTGACAGAGAGGAGATCTCTTTGAGAACTGCCCTGCACCGTAACGTTTCTGGCTTCCACAGTGTTCTCCACACCGATGGCCGCCCGAACGGTGGCAAAGCTGACGGATACCAGCGCATTGACACCTACCGCCGCCGTTCCGGAAGCGGCCAGGGTCACAACAGCGGCTACCAGGCCATAGTTGTCCTCTGCCCGCACCGTCAAATCGCCGGTGGTGCGGATGGTCACATTGCTTCCTGTTAGGGCTTCGGTACGGAATCGCAGGACGACCACATCCAGCGTGCCGCCCACACCGGCGGTACCGCCGCCGGACGTGCCCGCCGCGTCACCGGATACAAACTCGCGAGAAACAGCGATCACTTCCACGCCGCCATTGCCCGCTTGCAGCAGGGCCTTGTCCAGAACCTGAGCCAGCGTCTTGTTTTCAAAATAGGTGACCACAGCCACTGCGGTGACCGCTGCGGCACCGGAGGCTGCCACACCGATACCGATGTTCAGCAGCTTGCTATCGTCATTGGCCCTCACACGGATGGCATTGGCCCCGGTGACGTTGCCGCCCAGAGAAGCCTGGGTGCTGTTCATAAATACCAGTGCGTTCACATCACCGGCCACAGCGGTGCTGCCGGAGGCTCCAAAGGCCACGGCCAGCAGATCCAGGGTACTCTTATTTTCGGCGGTCACGGAAACAGTACCGCTGGCATTGACACTGCCGGAGTTTCCTACGGAAGCCTTGACGTTCTTATCGAATACGCCGACCACCACGGTTGCGCCTACGCCCACACTGCCAGCGGCACTGAGGGCACCGGCAAACTCCACTACGAATGTATCGTCCGAGGCATCGACGGATAGGTCGCCCTCTTCGCTGTCTTTGTCACCCTCAACGCCTACCGTAACGGTAACGGCATCCCCGATCTCCGCTTTTACCTTGTTGGAGACCACCAGGGTGGCCACGGTGCCGGTAATGGCATTGCCGGTACCGGCGGCAGCGGAAACCTCAGCCATGACCACGGTTTCCCGGGCATTGGCACTGATGTTCACGCCACGGCGGCGATTATACCGATTTTGGAGGATGTTGCTGCCGGAATCATAGGTCTTTGCGGTGATGCGGCTGCCGGTTTCCACGGTGGTCAGAACACTGTTGGACAGCACCAGGGTACCCACCGTTGCGCCTACGCCGGTGGTGCCAACGGAAATACCGCCGGCTGCCAGAGCGTAGAGAGCCTGGAGGTCTGCGCTAATGTCTACGGAGTCAAGGGCTGTAATCTGGCTGCCTGCCCCGACTCTGGTTTCAATGGCGTTGGTGGACACGGTAACGGGAATGGTGCCGCTGACGGTGTTGCCGGTTCCGGAAGCCCCTACCGCCACCCCAACGATGACGGCGGTATCTTCGCCGGAACTGTGGACGGTCACGTTGCCGCCCAAGGACTCTACAGCTGCGCTGCCCAGCTCCACAATGGCCTTGTGGTTCAGCACATTGACCAGAACCTCTCCGCCAACTGCCGTAGCACTGGGTGCCACCGCCACGCTGAGAGCCACTTCTGCCAAAAGGCTGTTGGCAGAAGCAAGGATGTTCACGTCCTTCTGCGCCGTGAGCCTTGCCCCGGAGGCGACTAGAACCTTTGCCTCGGTTTCGGATACCAGCACACCCACCACACCAGCGGCACTGGCCGAGCCACCGGCCGCCATGGCGGCGGAAGCGGAGGCCGCCACATTGATAAGGCGTTCCCGGTTCCGGGAGGTGATGTCCATACCGCCCTGGGTGCTTGTCAGGGTAGAAGCACCGATTTGGGTCAGGACTTTCGCCTGGTCCACGATGATGGCAACGGTGCCGCCTGCGGCAACCTTTGCGTTTCCGCCGGAAGCGGACAGGGTGACCAGCAGTTCATCGGTATCCACCTGGGAAGTGACGGTAAGGGTATCCTGGGCCTCGATGGAGCAATTGTTCCCCACCAGGCTGGAAACGGTATTGTTGTTTGCAATGACGTTGACGGTGCCGCCTACGCTCAGGTTTGCAGGGGCCGTGCCGGTAGAGGCACTGGCCGCCACGGTGACCACCATCACATCAAAGGCTCCGGAAGCGGTCTGGTTGTAGCCGCCCTTCTGCACCAGAATCACGCAGTCGTCACCCAAGGAGGCTTCAACCACATCCTGGTTGGAAACACAGCCCACCGTCACGCCGACACCCGCCTTAGAGGGGGCCGCACTGAGAGAACCGGCCAGAACCCGCACATTGGCATCGTCCTTGGCTTCCAGGGTCATTCCGGGGTTTTGGGACTTGTCACCGGTGAGGGTGACACACACGCCCCGTCCCAGCTGGGCCAGAACCTGATTCTTAAAGAAGATCATGGCCACAGACCCGGCAACAGAGGCACTGGAAGTGCCGGTTGCAGAAGCTGGGCTGGACATAATAGACCCGGCTACCGCATCTACATAGTAGTTGGCGGAACTGAATACATTCAGCGCATTGACAAGGCTCAGTGCATCGGAAGTGGAGACATTGACATCCAAAGTGTAGGAGCCGTCTTCTCCCCGCTTGTCCAGGTTGATAAAGCCGGTCTTTGCGTTGGCCTTTTCCTCGTCGGTAAGCTTGGAGGTATCGGTAATAAAGGTTCCCGCCTGAATGGCACTTTCAAAATCGCTGCGGTCTACACGAAGCTTGTTTGCGGTGATTTCCAGGCTTTCACCCCGAATATCGGTGTAGTTGCCGATTTGCACTGTCACCTGGTCATTGCCATAGACCAGACCGAACGCTGCGCCCACACCGGCCTTGGAGCCTTTGGAAAGGCTCACGCCACCGGCCCGGATGGCAAGCTTGGTCTTATCGGAAGCGGAAATACGGATGTTGCCGCCCTCAATACGGATATTGTTGGACTTGGTGGCAATGTCGTTGCCATTGCCGTCAAGCATAGCCACGATGACTTTGGACTTGGCGTTGTCTACCACGATGGCCAGAGATCCGGCAATGGAGACCTTGCCCGCTCCGCTGACGGCCCCTGCCAGGGCCTGGGCGGCCAGAAGTCCTTTGTACGCCCCATCCATATTCTGGGTCAGGTCAGATTCAAACTGCACATCTCCCAGGGTGGTTCCCGATTTCTCCGTCTTCTTGGCGGTAATATCGCCGGAAACCAGGGTGATGGCTTCGTTGCCGTCTACGCTGATGGCAACGGCGGCGGCAATGGAATTGGCGTTTCTCGCCTGGCTCATAGCCATGCCGGTACCCAGGGTTTTGAAATTGCCATGGTTGGTGCTGAAAATCCGGACATTGGCACCGGAAACATTGCCCGCAACGGTGGTGGTGGCCTTGTGGTTGGTGATATTCAGGCCCACTGCCGCTGCCACCTGGAATTTCTGCGCCCCGGTGGAGTTCACGTTGGGCAGCTTCTGCGCCCCGGTGGAATTGGCCTGACCCACGCCATTGTTGGCGGTGCCGGAGGCTGCGGAGGAATCCGCACCCTGGGCATTCTGTGTCCGCAGGGCATTGCTGGACAGGGAGGCGTTGGCGGAGGTCTGACCGCCGTTGGCATTCTGGTCCAGTGCCGCATTGGCGTTCTGCTGGGTCTGGTTTTGAGGCTTGCTGCCGGTATCGTTGCTAAAGTAGTCTCCTGCCATCAGCTTGTTGGCCGAGGTTTCGGTGCTTTCCACGCCCTTTGCCACCTTATTGAGATAGCGGTCCATGTCCGCACCCATGGCAGTGGCCAGTGCTTCGCTGTTGTCCCGGTTGAATGTGAATGTACCAATATACACATCCCCGTCACTTTGAATCTGGCCCAACATGGCGTTTTCCACCCGGGCGTTCACAATATTGATGGCCGCACTGGCACCTACTGCCGTAGATGTTCCGGCTGCAAAGGCACTGGACTTGGTGGCAGTGGTACCGGTCCGGGAGGCGGAAATTTGGACGTTTACATAATCCTCTGTTCCATCCACGCTGACCTGGACATTGTTGTCACCGGCGGTTGTGATTCTGGTGTTCTTGCCGATGTAGCTGCGAATCACATCATTCGTAATGTTCAGTGCCACGGCAGCATCCAGAGCCACGTCCTTAGAGGTGTGCTGCTGTTTGCCCTGGGAGGCGGTTGCCAAGGGGTCCGTTCCCGCCACACCGGCGGTCTGGGTATCCCGGATGGCATCTGCCCGCACATCCAAAGAACCGGCCCGAACAACTCGGTTGTCACCAATCCCGGCCACCACTTCCACAGTGGTGCTGGTCATGGCGAAGCCTGCGCCCACGCCCACGGACTTTCCGGCGGCGTTAGTCACCGGCGGGGTCTGAGCAGAGTCAGAGGGGCTTGCCGCCCGGAATGTGACCTGAATGTCGGTGTCTCCGTCAGGCATATAGAACAGGTAAGCCGTACCGCCCTCAGCATCTACAATGGACAGATCTTTCACGGTAATAGGCGTTTCTTTCGTACCCGTCACAAATTTCAGGGTATCCAGAACGAAGCCGTTCTCTGCCTTGACGATGACCGCCAGACGATCCCTTGCCGCCCCATAGAGCGTTGCCTTTTTTGTAATACTGCTGAGAGAGCCGTCCATTTCCACCAGCTTGACCTTGCCCTGGAGGGTGGTACCATTCTTAATAGAATAGGTGTTGGTGTACTTCCCATCGGCTTTCTGGGTGGTAAAGTCATCCGCATTGTTGGTGCCATTGACCGTGACCTTAAGGCTACCCATAAAGTCGGCCCGCAGTTCCACAGGAGACTCGGCACTGACATCCAGCTTTTTCGTAACACCCGCCAGGTCTTTGTCCAGAATCACATTGACGCAATAGGTGGTTTCTCCATTCTGGGTGGTTGTCACATATTGGAGGATCAGTCCATAGCAGCCGTACTGGTTGTCAAAGTAAATGTAGTCTTTCTGATATTGGAGGGCCAGAGTCTGCGCTGCCCCGCTGGCATCCCGATAGGTCAGGCTCAGACCGTCCTGGGTCTGGTAGCCCGTGTTCGGAGTGATGGTGACCAGGTAGCTTTCCACCTTGGTCGTTATGCCGTTTTCCGTGGTCTCCTTGGTCGCATCCGGGATGGCATCGAATTCCACCTTGCCGTTTTCCCCGGCGTAGGCTTTGAATACACCCTGGCTGGCGGTGGGAGTCTCCCCGGTGCCGGAACCGGCGGCGGCATTGGGGTCATTGGAACCGGCACCCATATTGGCATCGGCCTCGCCCTTGCTGTTTTCCGCCGCTGTGGCAACGGTCTTTTCATACTGGTTGCCCAAAGCACGGATGAGGGCATCCTGTGTCACCGCAAGAACCTTGGGGTTGTTTTCCTCGCTGGCTGCCACAATGGCCGCTGTCTCTCCCTTGAGGATGGCCAGGGCCACGCTTCCGGCCACGGAAACTTTCTGGGCACTGGCACCGGAGATGGCCTCGGTGGTGAAGCTGTGTCCAGGCTCCCGGGACGTTGCCTGAAGCTTTACATCCAGCAATTCGGTAAAGGTATCCAGTGCCGCATTGGTCAGTGCCTTTCCTGCGGCACTGAGGGCAGACTCCACCTTTTCCTTGACCACCGTGCCGTTCAGGCCCTTGACAAAGGCCATGAGCTTTTCTGCATCGCACAAGCCACGGGTCAGCTCCTGGCTCAGGTTTCCGGCCAGATGGCCCAGGTTCTCTGTCACAACGGTGTGAAGATTGGTGGCTCGAAGCCCCGCAATATCCTGGGGCAGTACCGGGCCGTCAAAACCGGGAACGGTCTGCAAGCCACGGTTGATGATTTCCGCCAATTTCTGCACCACCAGGTCTGCGGCACCCAAGAGAATGCCGTTTTCCCCCACCAGTGCCGTTTTGATGGCCTGGGAGAATCGCTGGGTGGTCAGGCCGCTGGTGTCTTTGTTTTTAAGAACTTCTTCCAGCAGCGGCTTGGTCACGTCCACAATGCGGCTTTCCAGAATGCCCGCAATGGACTTCCAACCCTCGGTCTTTAAGTAGTTCACCAGTTCGCCCCGGATGTTCTGCCAGGTCTGGGCGGCGGTATCGGCCTGTACATCCCCGCCCATCAGGTCGTTGACCAGCTTTTTGAGGGAATCGGGAATGGCCATAAACTGGGCCATAAGACCGGTAAGGTTTTCTTTCAGCGTATCATAGGGGTTGTTCTGGGCCAGCTGTTCCAGGCCGGTACCCTCCAGAAGGGCTTTCAGGGTGGCATCCACGATCTGGCCGGTAACGGTGCCGATTTGCTCCGGGGTCAGCAGGTCCGAAAGGCCCAGAGCCTTTACAACTTCTTCAACCTGTTCCGTAACGGTCTTGCGAACCAGTTCTTCCAGCCAGCCGACCTGGTTTTTATCCACAGTCTCCTGGGAAGACTTTTTCTCCTCCGGGATACCGGCATAGACTTTCAGGTGGGAAGCCTTGATTTCCGAGTTCCCCAGGAGGGCTTTGTTGGTATACTCTACGATATTCAGCGCAACCGCCACGCCTACGCCAATGCGGCCCTGAGAAGCGGAACCGTTGGCCCGGAGTTTGCCGGTGTTCTGTGCCAGACTCTCCACCGTCAAATGGCCGGATTCCCCGTCCTGGGCGATGGCTTCAACGGTCAGGTCATCGGTGATCTCCGCAGAAGCATGAATGCTCTGAATGTTCAGGACGAACGCTGCTGCCACCTGGATGCTGCCCTCTGTGGTTGCCGCACCGGTGCGGCGGGAGGCGGCGGCTCCTAAGGAGGCGGGAGCGGTATTAGAAGTGCCTACAGAGCCGGAAAGCCGCTGGGCTCCGGAAAGTGCATTGGCCGCTTGTCGGTCTGCCTCCCCGTCACTGTCGCCCGCTTCTTCCTCAGAAGAAGCTTCCGGTGCCGGAGACTGGACATTATCCGAGGAAGCTGCACCGTTGGCACCGGCATTAGACTCAGCACTCAGATGGTTTCTTGCAAAGGTGGTAACAGAAACATTTCTGCCACTGGCGGACCTGTTGAGCCGGGAAACCGTGGAATCGTTCAGCACGGAAATCACGAAGCTGCCGCCGACTCCAACGCTGCCCCCTGCCGCAGAGGCGTCTGCCGCCATCTTCCGGGTCAGGTTGCTCTCTGCCCGAATGGAAATGTCTTTATTGGCCCGGAGGGCAATGGGGTGGTGGCCCAGCCTGGCCTCGGTTCTGGCACCGGACACACCCAGGGCCAGAACGGGTGTAACGGAGATGCCACCGGCAGAACCGGCCCTGGCAGAAACCAGGCTGCTCTCTACCGTATTGGCTTCGATGTTCACGGAGCCAATTCCATCAGGAGTCAGGCTCTTGATGGCAACACCGTCTTCTACCCAAGCAATGGTATCTACACCGGTAACGGAGACGGCAATGCTGGCTCCGACTCCCAGGGAACTTCCCTGGCCCTTGGCAGAGCCGTCCGCCTCATTTTCAAAGGAGGTATCCGCTGCGGCACTGATGTTCAGTCCGCCGGAGCCAAGGGTCAAATCCGCATTGTTTTCCACCAATGCCAGGGTCTTGGCAGAGCCTACCAGAACGGTAACGGCACCGCCCACACCGATGGAGGCATCGCTATAGCCGGAGGCCGCGGAAACCACCGCCTGGACTTCCGAGGAGTCCGCCGCCAGTTCCAGACCATCGGCACGGATGATGGCGTTCCGAACCACTGCGGAATTGCTGTGCTTGGCCACGTTCACGCCCACGGCTGCGCCTACGGAAACCGCAGAGGAACCTGGGGCAGGCTGTAGGGAGGAAACACCGGGAGTAAACTCTGCCTTGACGGCAATGACCGTTCCCGCTGCCAGAGCGGCAGGAAGCTTTGCAACGTATTTCCCCGCTGCGTTTTTCATGGCCGTCAGGATGGTGGTGGAAGTTCCGCTGGTCAGTTCCAGTTTTACACTGCCGTTTTTCACCTTGTAGCCATCATTGGGCGCGGCGGTAATGACCACTTCTTCCCCGGCATCGGCCCGGGAGGACTCTACGGAAATGCTGCCGTTGCGGTAGGTATCCGCCACAGCGATTTGGGCCGCCTTGTCTGCCAGGGTCACAAGGGCCGTAAAGGTAACGCTCTCAGAACGCAAATCCTTTCCATTGAGTGTCGCCGGAATTATGAACTCATAGCTTCCCGCCTGGGACGCCGTGGCTCCCAGCTGTCCTGTGAAGCCCGTTCCGGTGACCTTTATGACCACGTTCTGGATTTTTCTCCCGGCCTGACTGCCGGTATCGGTCATGGAAATGACCACGGTATCGCCTACTGCCCCGGCGTTCACGGAAGCCTGAATATCAGAAGCAGTGGCATTTTGGGCGGTGCTGTCACTGCCCAGTTCCACCGCAACGGTATGCTGCTTGGCGTGGAAATTGGCAATCAGCATAACATTCGCATCGGGCATTTTAAACGTGCCGGTAAAATCCCCGTTCAGGGTGATCGTCTCAATGGTGTCCTGCAACGCCCCGGCGGGCCGGTAGCGCAGGGTCACGTCTACGGAGGTATAGCTTTCATCCGCTGCCGTAACAGTCACGGTCACTTCTTTTCCAACCTGCATAAGGTTCGTGTTGGGAAGGTCTGTTACCGTAACAGTACCCACGGCTGCATCTACTGTACCGTCTTTCTGCATCTCGGTGGTGACGGTCTTTTCGTTTACCGCAAAGGATGCGCCAATGCGGATCACCGTTCCTGCCACCAGGCCATCCAGCTGTGCCAGTTTCAGATAGTAGTTGCCTTTCTGGTCGCTTTGCAGCTGCACCGTTTCCAGGGTGTTGGGGCCACCGGCTGCGCCCTGCTTTGTATACCTGACCCAAGCCGGAGTCTGGGTGTCATACTGATAGCCCTCTCTTGGGGTGATGGCAAAGGCAAACACACCGCTGCCGGGTTTTCCGGAAAGATGGCGAATGGTGCCGTTCCGGGTGCCATCGATGACCAGGGTATTGCTTACAAGGTATTCCCCCTCAATGGCTGCGCCGGAAGCGGCAGGGGCGGCAAAATCAATGTTGACCTGACTGCCCCGCTGAATGCCGAGGCTGGACAAATCCACCTTGTAGGTCTTGGTCGCACTGTCGAAAGCTGCCGCTGTGGTGACACTGCTACCTGTAGCGTCAACATAGGTAAACTGCACACCGTTGGGGGTGTAGGGAAACGCTGTTGCGGAAGCCACCTTGAGGACGAACAGGCCCTTGGCTGCATCGCTCCGGGTTTCATCCAGGGTCAGGGCTTGCCCCACAGAGGGCTTGATGTAGACCGTGTATTCCGCCAGATACTGTTCCGACGTGGTTTCGGGAATTTCCTGTCCTCCAGTCTCCGGGCCAGGTGTAGGCTCCTCAGGCTTCTCCACAGGAGAGCCGTCGGCCTTGACGACGGAAGCGCAGCTACCCTCTGCCTTGACGGTGACGGTGCCACCGGCGGTAACGGTGCCGGTGGTGGTAACGGAGGCATCGTTGTCATTGATATTCACGCCCACAGCCAATGCCCCTGCCAGCTGAGAGGAAGCGGCACTGCCCTGGTTCTGGGGGGTGGAAGTCCGGTCGGTGGGAACCGTGGTGCTGTTCTCCAGGGCAAAGCCCGCATTCAGGGTGATGACCTTGGCACCACCTCTGGCAGCGGTCACGGGAACCCGCACCATGTAAACACCGGTATCGCTGGGGGTGATCTGCTCGGTGACCCGTTCGGATGTTTCCTTATAATAAGTCATATCCTCAGGAATTGCGGCACCCTGCTCTACAGTGGCTTCCCGGAACGTATCACTCTGGGCATCGTAAGTATAATACTTGCCGCTGCCAAATTTGGCCTCCTGAACCGCCCGATAGGAAATATCGTAGCTGGCCGTCAGGGAATTGGTGACCAGTGCATAGTGGCTGGCGGGGTTCACCGTCAGTACAAAGTACTTTCCGGGTTCCGCGTAAAGGGTATCGCCGCTGTTGGCCTTGGCCAGGTCCACGGCCAGAGTACCCCGAAGCTCAAAGTAATCTGCCAACTTGTCCTGGGTCGGTGCGGTGACCATCTTATAGATGGTGCCTTCCTTTGTATAGTAGGTCTTGTCCTGGGACAGGGTGGTATCTTCCGTTTTGGAGTAGGCGGAGATGTCGCCGTTGTCCGTAAGCTCTATTTCGATTTCAATGCCGCCTGCGGTGGGCTTGCCGTTTTCGCTCTGGTGCTGGGTGTTGTCCCCAGTGTCCTGAGTACCTTGGGTGGCATCGTCAAACAGGTCGCCAATACCGGCATCGCTTCCCTGCTCCGGCGTTTCCCCGGTGCCGGTAGCCGCCGTGCCTTCCTTAAAGGTCGCCAGGATGGTCACGTTCCGGGTGGGCATTTCGAAGCTATAAGTCACCGTGCCGTCTTCGCTGACACTCTGTACTTGGGGGGTGATCTGGGTATAGGTCTGGGACAGTTCCGGCAGGTACTTGACGATGACGGAATCCACCGTGTAGCCCTTATTGGCTTTTACCTGGAAAGTCACCTGCTCTGCCTTGGTGTAGATACGCTGATCTGTGGGAATCTTCTTGTCCGCCGGAATTTGGTCGGCGGTCATAGGGGTGAACTTGCCGCCCTTATTTATATAGTAGGTCTTGCCGTCTTCAAAGGTCGTTTCCAGGCACAGCTCAAAGGCATTGGCCGAGGAGGGGGCGGTAACGGAACCGTTTTTGGTGGCCTGGGGGGTAATGCTATAGTCCTTGCCGCCGATGGACTGCTGAATGCCCAGGAGTCTGCCAAGGGCCGTGGTGCTGAGGAAATCCATGGCCTGCCCTTTCACCACATCCACCACCACGCCCAGTAGGTCTTTCACACTGGAAGCGGCACCGGCCACGGAATCGGCCTGAGCCGGGTCTTCCCCGTCTGCGTTGCCGGAGGTGATGGCATTGGCCGTACCCCGGAACGGCGCGGTGGCCAGGATGTTCACATCGCCCCCGGCCTGGATGGTGGCCTGGTCCTGAACCTGGGCGGCGCAATTCTGCACAGCTGCATCCACAGCCACGAAGCCGCCGGAGTTGCCGCTCATGTCGCCCTTGGAGGCAGCGGCGGAAACGTTGGCCGTGGCGTTTGAAAGCAGGTTCACATTTCCGCTGGCTTCCAGCCGGGAGGTCCCGCCTACGGTCACACGGCTTTCATTCACGCCCACTGCCACCGCAAAGGATACAGGAAGCTTGCCGGTGGTAGCGGCGGCATTTACGTTCATCTGAGAATCTGCCTGGGCGGTAATGTCACCACCGGCGGTCAGTTTTGCATTGCGAATATCCACAATGGCTTCCGTAATGGCAACGCCTACAGCCAGGGGTACAAAGAGGGCTGCCAGTTTTTCATTGCTGACATCCAGGTTGCTGACGGCGTTGGCCACAATGCTGATGCTGCCCATGAGGGCGGTGATGGCACCGTAGACAAAGGCTTTCGCGGCACCGATTTTCACGTTGATAAAATTGGTGGTTTCCGTCAGGCCGGGGATCAGGTCTATAAGTGCCCGGTCCTGTCTGCTCTGGGCGGTCAGGTTCACGCCGCCGGTAGTCGCCGTAATGGAGGCCTGGTCAGTGACGGTAATGGAGGCGGCGGAATTGAAGTCAAACAGAGAACCGCTGATCTCCCCCGCCACGGGGACTGTCGTTCCATGGGTGTCCGAGTCGCTGGCCTGGATGGTAACGCTTCCGGCCTCAACCTTGCCGGAGACCTTAACGGTCTTGCCGTCTACGACCAGGTTCACACCGGGAAGAACCATGTTGCCAAGCTCTACATTACCGTTCCCGCCCTGGATGAGCAGGTTGGTCAGGAACAGGTCTTGATTTTCCCAGGAGGCGGTCAAAGCCTTGTCCATGGGTCCGGTGTAGACATAGTTTTTAAAGGAGCTGGGGGTCACGGCTGCAAGGTCTGTAATGTTTTCCGACTGCTTGTTGGTCAAAGAGTCGGTGAACACTTCCACGGAACGGTTTTCAATATCCAGCCGGATGGTGTTTTGATTTCCGTTCACCAAAGTAAGGCCTGTTGCGCTGCCGTTTAAATTGCTGCCCTCGGTAAGAGAGCCGGAATACAAGGCTCCTGTCAGGTTCAGGGTGTCTTGCCCCGCCCCGGCATTCAGGGCCACGGTTTTCAGGGCATCTGCCAAAGAGGTATCCAGGCAGATCAGGTCCTGTCCCCCTCCAGCGTTCACGGAAAGGGTGCTGTTCTCCCGGTTGGCCTTGATGCCCCCCAGCAGAACGATCCGGTCGGCACCCGTGCCGGTCTGCACCTGGGCTTTCAGGGTTCCGAAGCTGTGGTTCAGTTGAACGCTGTTGTTGCCGTCGCCGGTGGCCACGTTCAGCTGATTGACATAGTTTTCACTGACACAGGTGGTATACTCCAGCTTGTTGTCGCCGCTGCCCAAGTCCGCCAAAATCTCATAGGAGCCTTGGGCGGCAACCAGGACGGTATCGTCCCCCGCGCCTGTTTGGATACGGATCACGCCGCCCTGGCCACTCTGAGTATCCAGCTGCGTATCCGAATTGGTGGCCACGATGCTGTAGGATTCTCCGGAGGCGGAGCCGTACAGATTCAGATTTCCATTGGTGTTGATGGCACCGCCCAGCATGACCAGGCCCGCCAGCACCAGGGAGATGCCGCTGACGTTCACGTCCCCGGTCAGGGTGGCTTTTCCCTCACTGTCCGCGCTGACGGTTTCTTTGTCGATGCTGCCATCGGCGTTCTTTTCGTAGGAATCCTCTGCCAGGATGTACAGCACCAGCTTGCCCGCATTCAGGGCCTCATTGTTGACGCCATTGGCAATGGCCTTTGCCTGGGCATCGGCCTGGGAGATGTTCAGCCCGCCCTGATATTCCCCTGCCCCCACCGTCACGGTCAGGGAGGTGGTGTCTGCGGTAAGGGACTCAAAAGCCTTGTTGATGGCTTTCTGAATGGCGTTCTCCGACTCCGTGACCACGGTGCGGCTGTAGGTGCCGTCGGCTTCGTTTTGAGTCAGTTCGCTTGTCTTGCCCGTGGGGTTCTGCGGTATATCCTCCTGGGCAAGTTGACCGCCGCCCTCCGTAAGGACAGCCTCTACCCGCTCCGGCTTCTTATTCAGGTCTTTATCCTGGTAGCTTTCGGTAACGGTAATGGAGGGTTTGTCATTTTCAAACTGCTCCGGGGTGCCAAGGGTGTTTTCCTCGCCCTTGTTGACCTCTGCCAGGGTGGCTTCACCCTGGGGCGCAGTCCACTCTACGGTTTCTGTCGGGGTCGTCTGGGTACTTTCTCCTGCCCCCGCTTCCCCGCTTTGGGCAGCAGCTCCGGCTGGTGCGGAAACCACCGATGTTTCCGATGCGTTCCCCTCGGTGCCGCCGGAGGCGACTGGGGCAGCCCCAGCGCCATCTTCCACGCCTTGGGTGGAAACGCTGGGCGGCTCCGTCCCCTCAGCCAGGGCCGTTACCGGTACCAGCGCGCAGAGCAGCAGCACACACAGCAATGCTGCCGTGAGCGACGCAAATGGGCTTCTTCTTTTCTGGGTACTTTGTTTCATGTGTATCCCCCCGTGACATTGGCTGCGCCTTGATACGCATCATTCCGGTTGTTCATCCAAATATTCCTTTACCTGGTCCAACAGTTCTTTGGCTTCCGTAACCGCGTTCTCGTCATCCCCCGCGTCAATGGATGCCTGCAAATACGCTGCCGCCGTCAGGTGATCTTCCAGTCGAATTTCGCACAGTGCGGCATTATACATACAAACCGAGGTGTATTCCCCCCGCTCCGCGGATTCCAGGAAGTATTCTACCGCCTGTTCGTCCTTTCCCACGCTCATGGCACAAATGCCTGCGTAGTAGGTGATTTCTGACAGCTGGGCATTCTGTTTTCGTGCTTGCTCAAAGGCCTGGAGGGCGGCTTCGTAGTCGTTTTTTATAAAATAGGAGAACCCGATCCACTGGTTCAGCTCTCCCATCTCTCCATCGGTTCCTCCCTGGGCTTCCATCAGTTCCAGGGCTTTTCCCCCATCCTGAATCACCGCGTCATAGTCTTTCAGAATGTAGTCACAGGCCACCCTCTGTACCCACAGGAGTTTTTCATCGGCATAGCCCGCCCGGATGGCGGCATCAAAGGATTTTCTGGCATCCTCATACCGTTGGGCTTCCATCCGGCACATGCCCAGCATGGCATGGACATCGCCGGTGGGGTCTTCACCGCCCTCCCGCAGATACCGTTCCAGGTCCCGCAAGGCTCCCTCCGTATCTCCCAGGAGGATGCGGCATCTGCCCCGGGCAGCAAGGATATTTACTTCGTAATTCTCGCTGGAAATGGCCTGGGTGTAGCACTTTTCGGCGTTTTCGTAATCCTGGGCACTTTCGTAAAGGCCCCCCAATGCCGCCTGGACCACCGGCTGGGGACCTGCCAGGGACTCATATCGCTTTAGGTCCTTTACCGCCGCCTCCATATTGCCCAGTTCGCTTTCCATCTGCGCCCGGAGAAGATAGGCATCCGGTATGGTTTCATCCAGCTGCAATGCCTTGTCGTAGCAATCCTGGGCCGTTTTAAAGTCCTCTGTCAGGGTAAACAGGCTTCCTTTTCGGAGCCACAGCAGAGCCAGTTCTCCGTCAGAGTCCCCGGAATACAGGTCGATACAGTGTTCCAGGTAGCCAATGGCCTCCTTGTAGTCCCCCTTGGCAATGCTGAGGGAGGCGTAGGTTTCAAACTCCTCAAAGGTCTTGGGCTTTCGCACCGCATTTGTGAGGATTTGCCAGGCCCGTTCCACCGCTGGCTCATTCAGGTAGCCCGTATTGCTTTGCAGCACCTGGGAAGCATATTCCAGGGCAGAACCCGCATAGGCCTTCCGCAAGTCCCGGATCCGGGCCTCCCAGGCAAGCATCATGCTGCCCAGCAGCACCGCCGCCAGGGCAAAGGCCAGAACCCTCCTGCCTGTGCGGTAAGCAAAGGAAAACCGCTCCGGTTTTTCCGCTGTTTGTATACTCAATGTTTCCATGGTCATCACACTCGCCGCGTTTGATTTTTGAAGTTTTGTCGCCCGTTCCCGCTGCCTGTATTTCCGGCAGCACAAGGGCGCAGCGGGATTTTCCGGTAGATGCTCCCCCTGATTTTTTGTTCCGCGCATTGTTGGCTTGTACGCCAAATATAACAAGAAAATCCCCAAAAAGCAAGATGGCCCATGGATATTTGGATGTACTCACAAATCCGGGACTCCCTTTTTATGAAATATGTCCAAGCAGCAAGGACAGCCGTTTTCCGCGCAGCGACATCTAAATGTAATTTTCGCATATCTTTTTTGCTTCCCCGGCGGCTCCGGAAAAAGCGACCCAAGCCTCTGTTCTGCCAGCAAAGGCTCCCGGTGAAATTCTGGTCAAGCACCCCTATCTAAGGAAACTTTTTCTTGCTGTCCTATAGAGAATGTGGTATACCACTAAAGACAAGTAGAAATATGCGCTTTTTTCATCGGCATAAAAAGCGTCTTAGAAGGAAGGATCACTGCATGTATCGAAAATTTGGGAAGCGGATTTTAGGCATTATCCTTTCCGGTTGCGGTAATGAGATGCAAGTCGAAGCCAGAAAGTTAATTGATCAGATGCAGAAATACGTCGATGAAAAATTGGAGGAATTGAATGAATGTAAAAGAGATATATAACCAGCATCCCTACAAGGAAATCATGTTGTTCACTGGTCTTCTCGAAGTACCTACCGAGCTGTATCAGCGTAATTTGGATCCTGACCGAGCCAATCGCATCGCTGAAAACTTTGACCCCCGTCTGCTTAATGATCCCAAGGTTAGTGAGCGCGATGGCCACTTCTATGTTTTCGACGGCCAGCACACCATCGAGGCACTCCGAATCCTTAACGGCAATAAAGAGCTGTCTATCCGGATTCGGTTGTATCAACACATGACCGCGAAAGACGAAGCCATTCTGTTTGCAAAGCAATTTGGCGATGCTGAAAGTGTTTCCGCTGGATCGAAGATGCGTGCGCTGATTTTTGCAGAAAACGCCGAGGCGGTAGCATTTTATAAAGCTGTCCAGAGTGTTGGCTTTTATCTGGACTACTCCCATAAACGGGGCAACAACCGAATCGGCTGTATTGCAGCTGCTTTCCGGGAATTCCAGAGATTGGATGCCGATTGTTTTTACGAGGTTCTGACTCTGATTCGTGATGCCTGGGATGGCGACGCCGAATCTTTCCGTTCCGAAGTGTTTACCGCCCTGTGCCGCTTTGTAGTCCAGTATCGCGGAGAATACGACCGACATCGTTTGGTTAGTCGCCTTAGAATGGCCGGACCGATGGATATCTACGACGGTGGCCGAAATGTGAGCAATGCAGAACTCCCCGGTGAACTGAAGTATATCTATCAAGTTCTGAAAATCTACAATGGTACCAGCGCAACGAAAACACTGCCCTGGAAGTTTTGAGGTGATAATTATCATGCCTGAGAATTGGATTTACCGGCGTGGGGACATCTATCTTGCAAATCTAAACCCTTTCAAGGGCTCTGAACAGGGCGGCACCCGCCCTGTTCTTGTTTTGCAGAATGACGATGGAAACTTCTACTGTTCCACGCTGATTGTTGCTCCTTTGAGCAGTAAATTGAAGAAACTGGATCTCCCGACCCATGTTCTGCTACAGAGAGGACGGGGGCTGCGTCTGACGTCAATCGTTGAGCTTGAACAGATTCGCACAATAGATAAGCAACGTATACTGGACTATATCGGGAAGCTATCGCATGAACAGATGGAGAAAGTCGATCACGCTATCCATGTCAGTCTGGGCCTGTATATCCCTGAAACGGTTGAGGCTCCCTGAAGTCGGCTGCATGTGTATTCCGAAGCGGCATATCTTATATGTCCTGGAGGGCTTCGACTAATTCCACATACAGGTATCTGGGCGGCAAGCTCAGATACCTGCATTATGTAAACTGTGCAACCTGTAAAGGAGGTAAGAACATGAGTACGAGAAAACATGGCGAAGTCTATTCTCTGCAAGGAATCCTGAGCAGAGCAAATGAAGAGCAAATTTACATCAGCCGGTATCTGATTGTTACGGCAATCAAATCCGGAGATCTGATTGCAAGAAAGGTTGGCAAGACCTATCTCATCCAATGGGAACTGTTCCTTTCCTGGGTCCTTTGCACACCTGTCGTAGAGGACGAGGAAGAATCCCAGGACGAGTGAGATCCTCGAAAAAAGAGGGGTTGACAAATTTGCGTGAATTCATGGTGTGCGATAAAATACAACCATAATCAAAGAAAACAGACAGGAGTGCACCATGAAGAAAAAGATACATACGAAGAACTGAAAAAAACAAAAAACAAGAAGGGGGCCAAAGCTCGGGCAACACGAAACCTCATGAATCTTTTGGATGAAAAAGGTATCAGCAACCAGAAATTGGCCAAGGCAGCCCAAATCAGTGCTAGTACGGTCACAAACGCAGTTCGCGGTGACCCCATCTGTATAGAAAGTGCTGAAAAAATCGCAAATGTTCTGGACTGTGAGGTACGTGACTTATTCCGCAACGCATCAACTGGGAAAACATTGGCACCAAAGACAGTCCTTGAATACCACCGCTTGATATCTACGATCCTGCGCCAGGCAGAGAAAGAGATGATTCTGATGTACAATCCAGCTACCCGTGCAACGCCACCGAAAGCCAAAGCTCCCACATCAGATTGCCATTGCAAAGGCCAGGGCCGCTGACGTTCGTGCCGGTGTGTTTGCAGGAAGAGACAGCAAGCCCAAAGGAAGTAAGCTCAGGAGTAAATTCAGAGGAGCTTAAAATACATAGGACCCAAGCAGTTATGAGGCTGCTTGGGTCCTATTTTTCTGTTTTGAGACACAGAATCACCTCTTTGAGCAGGCGATTTGCCCAGTCTCTTGGCCCTCAGGTTAGGTTGCCAAATTTGATGAAGTCTCTGGTAAGAGGACAATTGTGAGGGAGCTTGAGTAAGCTCATAGCGCCCGGATCCTGAAATTCCATCGCTCAAGGATATCAAAAAACCGAGATTATTCAAAGTATTCCGTAGAATTGTATAATGAAAAGAGCTCTTTACCATTTTGAATGCAATTTCCTGGAACTTTCTCTCGAAAGTGCCGTTTCACCCCAAAAATCATTTTTGCCCAAAAAGTTAGGAAAACACTGTCCACCGCTGGCGTAAACCCCAAATAAACCCCAAGTCGTAGGGTCTGTAACTTTTGTAACCACCAAAAAGTTAGAAAAACAGCCGTTTTCTTGTGAAAACGGCTGTTTTTTATGGTTGCGGAGGCAGGACTCTAGCCTACGACCTCCGGGTTATGAGCTGCTCATTTTCTTTTAAAAATAAGCTTAAATAGTTTCAATTAAGCAAAGAAACGTTGAAATAGCGCGGTTTCGATAGTGAAAAAGTTCAATTGGATTTGAGCAATTTCGCATAGGCTATCCCCAAACTATCCCCACGGAATTGGGCGAAAAAGTTCGGAAAATTCGAGGTGGCGGCACATCCAGTTCAATGGAGCGGATGTGCCATTCTATTTTCAAATTATGCGGTACAGCGGTTTATTGCTCAATTCCGCGGTAGCCATGTTTTTCCGCATTTCCAAGTAAATAAAGGAAAGCAAACGCAGGAATTCGCAGCAAATCCTTGCCGTATTTTGTATTGTGAACGCCAAAATCGTCTGCATTCTTGGTGATGATAATTGCTGCAGACGATTCCTCGCACAGTTCTACAATGGCATCATCATCCGCAATTGGCGCGCCTTCCCGGTATTTGACTTCAATCAGGATATTGTTTGTGTTCGGGTAATCCACCACAATATCAATTTCTTTTCCCTTTTTGCCGCCTCTGAAATAGCCGACGGAGGTGGCGTACTGATAGTAAAATGCGGCGACATGCTTGTAAACGGCAGTTTCAACGATTTTACCCATCTCAACAGGGTCTGTCAGAACGGAGTCATCCATCAGAACGGCATTTCGGATGGCAGCGTCTGCAATATAGATTTTTGGCCGCGCTTTCAGCACCTTTTTCCCCGCCATATCCACCGGCCAGCTCTGGTAAATCAGATTTGCGCTTTCCAGATACTGGATATAGTTTTCTACGGTTGTGCGAGATACGCCGTTCAGTTCTTTCGTGATTGCCTCAATGGATACAATTTCCGAAGATACATTGCAGAGGTACAGGAAAATTCTCTCAAGCTCTGTTGCGTTGCGAATATTGTACAGGGAGGGAAGATCACGCTTCAGCACTTTATCCACAACATCCTCCCGCATGATTTGTTGTGCCATCAAATCGTTATCAGCCAGTGCCAATTCCGGGAAACCGCCAACCTGCAAATACCGCATAAAGTGATTCTGGACTTTGGAAAGCTGCATCATAATTTGCGTCCGCTCAATTTGGCTTTTGTGGAGCAGCGTTGTGACTTTTAAATCGGAAGCAATGTTGGGTCTGTCTAAATTCAGCAGTTCACAGTACTCGTAAAAAGACATGGTGGGAACCTGGATAACCGTCCAGCGGCCGGCGCCGCTCTCTCTGCTGCCTTTCATCAATGCCGGGCTGGCAGAACCGGTTGCAACGACATAGGTATCCGGCTGCGTATCGTAAATGATTTTTAACCAGCGATCCCAGTCCTGTGCATACTGCACCTCATCGAAAAAGTAATAAACATCCTGTTCCGCATAAATGTTTTCGTGATAGCAATCCAGGACATCCTGAAATTGACTGAGTTTCAGCATTGGGTGATCCAGAGAAATAAAAACAATTTTCTGAGGCGGGATCCCGGATTTTAAAAGTGCCTCGATCATCTGGTATTGGATCGTTGTTTTCCCGACACGTCTCGTTCCCGTTAAGACTACGGAACGACGGATCCCCTTATCCGTCAGCCGCTTCATCGCTTCGTAAAACGCAAACCGTTTATAGGTTTTTGACATTTGCGCGCTGACCATCCCGGTTTTCCACCAAGGGTTATAGGCACTCAGGACTTTCAGGATACTTTCCTTTGTTGTAATTGCCAATGCGATCAACTCCTTTCTTATAAGAATACCCTGAAAATCAATTTTTGTCAATAAATATTAGAAGTATACTATAAATATTTCTTCGTAAAGATTGACTTTTAAGCTGCTGTATCTGAATATTCCATCAGGCATGCAAATGTTCTGTAGATTATTCCTAGGTAATATATCTGACTGTAGACATTCTAGAATGGGGGGTAAAAATATAGGGTGCATTTGTTGCTGCAAAACTGTGTATTTTTGTCAGATATTGCGAAGAATCAGGGATCACATGAAGAAACGATAGTCGTAAAGTGATCCTTCAAATTGGGATAGAAGCCATCCGATTCGTGCAATTTCATTCGAAGATTCTATCGTGCAGGGCAGTTTTGAATACAATCCAAAACTGTTCCAGTTCATTTTCGACAACCCAAGAATTTCCGTTGCAATCTGTGCCATATCTCCAGAACCATAGTGCTTGACGACTCTTAGAGGAAGTGGAACGCTTTTGCCACCCTGGAAATATCTCCTGTTCTGAGAAATCACAGATGGGGCAATTCCATGGGTAAAAAGATACATGGTGTTTTTGTCAATTGGGAAGCACATCCCTCGGCGTACAGGATATCCGTCCACCTGCGTGCAACGCTCATTTAATGCAAAGCACCTCAGGTTATCCTCGTATGTTATCTCAAGAAGCTCTATATTCTTGACTCCCGCAGATGACAGGCTTTCCACCAATCCTTTGACTTCCTCTTTTCGGAAAGGTGTACGTTTGTGAATAACGACCCGCTTCGGTAGTTCAGAAAAAGATTTGTAGAACAATTCTTTGATATTGAGGCCAATCCTGTATGCTTCTTCTTCGGATAAATACGGATTTTTCTTTCTGTCAAACGTATAATCTTGAATTTTGGAAAGCTTGTACTTCATACCACAACCATCAGAAGAGTATATATGGCTACATCCAATCACCACATTGCTATCCGAGGCTATGACCATTTACCAGAGTGGAAACTACAGTCTGGTTCTGCCCCCGGAGCTGGAAGAAATCGCGCGGACTGCACAGCGGGAATTTATGCCGGAGGACAGCAAGGCCGGACTGATTCAGAAATTCCTGGACAGCTACAAGGGAGACTATGTCTGTTCTCTCATGCTCTACCGGGAGGCGCTGGGCAACGGTTTGTCCGAGCCGAAGCAACAGGAGCTGCGGGAGATCGGCAGTATTATGAACGATTCCGTCACCGGCTGGGAGAAGGGTGCTCAGCACCGCTTTGAAATCTACGGGCAGCAGCGTTCCTGGCGGCGTGTCAAAGCGGAAGCCTTCCCGCTGATTGAAGAACAGTTGGCACTCCCGGATGGCTGGGCGTAAACGGCTTCGGTTTGCCCTGTTGACAGAATAATACCATTTTCTGTCCAGCCAATCTTCAAAAGAGGTGATTTTACTTGAAAACTTGCAATGATTCTTCTTTTCCCTTTTGTAAACAAGGGGGATATAGAAAAAGCTATGGAGCACATGACACAATAAGAAGTTATTCGGTGTGCGTTGACGCACCGGGATTACAGGAGGACACAGCTTGCAGACAAACACCCCACCCCGCGCAGAGTTCTTACCCATCGACAAACTACGCCCCTTTAAGAATCATCCCTTCCGGGTGAAGGATGATGCCGAAATGGAGCAGCTGGTTTTCAGCGTCCTGACCCAGGGGCTGTTGACGCCCATTGTGGTTCGGAAAACCGATACAGAGGAATACGAGGTGATCTCCGGTCATCGGAGACTCCGGGCGTGCCAAAAGGCAGGAATCGAAACGGTTCCTGCTTTAATTTATTCCATGGATCGGGATGCCGCCATCATTGCGCTGGTAGACAGCAATCTCCACCGGGAGCACCTGCTGCCCAGCGAGAAAACCTTCGCATACAAGATGAAAATGGAGGCGATGAGCCATCAGGGTCAGCGGTCGGATTTAACTTCGTCGCAGGTTGCGACAAAGTTGGATTCCGCATCGAAGGGTGACGAATATGAAAAGAGGCTGCAGAAATTCTGCAGCCTCTGTGCTATGTGGGTTACTTATCTTCCGCTCTAGCCATTGCCAGCTGGAAGTCCTTGGCATCAGTGAAAATTTCCTGCTTGTAGGGATTCTTCTTCTGTTCCTTGGAGCGCTTGATAATCAGCGCCAGAGCCAACACATTGATGGCCAGCGAAGCAATGGAAATCACGCCCTGGGGAACAGGATTTACCAGGGTCGGACGGATAGCGGCATCCATGAAGCCGTCAGCATACAGTACCGGGAGGGTAGTGAAGATGCTCCTATCCTGGAACAGGGGGAACACCTGAGCGAACATACACCACAGAGCCAGGGTATTTGCCCGGTTCTGGATCCAGCCGCCCTTATTCCACAGGGCATTAGCAACAGTGGGAGCCAACAGCAGCGCCAGACCGCAATACCATGTGTGGGTAGGCAGGTTCAGATAGGTGTACTGGAAGTTCCACACATCATAGGCCAGGATATACAGCCAGATCATATCGGGCCACAGCATATCTTTCTTATCTTTGGAAGCGTAGATACCCCACCAGCCGGTCATGCAGAAGATGTTGATGATACCGGCAGCGCCGTTGAGCCAGTTCCACCAGCCACCATAGAGCCAGACATTTTCGCTGGACAGCCACCAGCCGTCGGGAGAAAGGGCACCCTTGATGCCGGATTCGAAGTCGCTGACCACAGCAATCAGAATATTGGCGGCCACGATCAGGAAGGGGAACACCTTGAACCAATCCGTTTTGCCGATGGACCACTTGTATTTCAGCATCATAAAGCCGATGCAGCCCAATGTCGCGGCATAGAGCTTGAAATAATGGAACCAGCTGTTCATGTAGACATAGGTGGGATTATTCAGCGCCCACTGGGCCCCCATAGCAGCGCCTACATAAATGGAGATAAAGTAAATAGTCAGACCTGCGGGCAGAACCAGGAAGCAGGCAATGCCGCCCCATTTTGTCCGGCGTGCAAATTCATTGGCGAGAATCAGACCCACAAATACCATCAGCCAGCCAAGAAGCTGGAAACCGGCGGTTTCGCCATAAATCTGGAATAACATAAGATAACCTCCTTATATAACTTCTACTTCTTTGATGTTTAGTTCGTTTCCCTTCAAAAGCCAGGTCTTCTCACTGCCACAATATGGGCAGATGCGACCGTGCTGCACAGTGGGGTATTCCTGCTTGCATCCGTCACACCAGGTAATTGCCGGCAGGATTTCCACCTTCATTGCGCAGCCTGTGAGCATAGGCTTCTTTTTGATGGCCCATTCCCAGCAATCGGTGAGATAGTGAGGGATCACCGTGGATACCTCACCAATCTCAATGGTTACGCTCTGGATCTGGGTCACATCATTTTCTTTGGCGACTTCTTCCAAAGAGTCGATAATATGAAACACAACACCCAGTTCGTGCATCTACTGCTCCTTTTTCTTGGAGAACTTGATCTTCAGGGCCTGCTTTGCACCGTTTCCCAGAACATAAGGCAACTTCTTCTCGCTGGGGATCATGTTGGAACACTCGGGGCGCTCACGATGGAGCTTAATGGCACCGAATTCACACTTGGTGGTGCAGACACCGCAGCCGATGCACTTGTTGGGGTCAACGACGGATGCGCCGCAGCCCAGGCATCTTGCCGTTTCTGCCTTGACCTGCTCTTCCGTGAAGGGGAGCTTTGCATCCCGGAAGGACTTCTTGTGGTCAACATCCTTACGGGTGCCGGGGATCTGACGGGAGGCGTTGTCGTACTGCTCTACCTTGATGTTGTCCTTATCCAGGGCGATGAATTCACGGCGGTTACGGCCGATAGTCAGACTGGAATGGGGCTGCACGAACCGGTGGATGGAGATAGCACCCTCACGGCCAGCAGCGATGGCATCGATGGCAAACTTGGGGCCGGTGTACACATCGCCGCCAACGAAGATATCGGGTTCCGCGGTCTGATAGGTAAGGCTGTCTGCAACTGCACCATTTCCGCGGCCCAGTTCCACCTTGGAGCCCTTCAGCAGATCACCCCACAGAATGCTCTGACCGATGGACAGGAATACCCGGTCGCAGGGAACGGTCTTGGTGTCATTTTCATCATATGCAGGTGCAAACTTGCCGTCTTTATCCCATACGCTGACGCAGCGCTTGAAGACGATGCCGGTTACACGGCCGTTTTCAGTGAGAATTTCCTTGGGGCCCCAGCCGCAGTCGATTGTCACATCCTCTTCCAGAGCTTCTGCGATTTCTTCTTCGGAGGCGGGCATCTTGTCCCGAGGCTCCAGGCAGAACATAGCTACAGACTCTGCGCCGCAGCGCTGGGCGGTTCTTGCCACGTCGATGGCCACATTGCCGCCGCCAACAACCACAGCCTTGCCAGTTACAGGATAGCTTTCGTCAGCGCCGACAGTGCGAAGGAAGTCCACGGCGGTCATGACACCTTCTGCATCCTCACCGGGGATACCCGCTTTGCGTCCGCCCTGGCAGCCGATGGCAATGTAGAATGCCTTGTAACCCTGTGCACGCAGTTCGTCCAGCGTCACATCCTTGCCCACTTCAATGCCGCACTTGATCTCCACGCCCATGGCCTTGATGATGTCGATTTCGGCATCGATCACATCTTTCTCCAGCTTGAAGCTGGGGATGCCGTAGCGGAGCATACCGCCGGGCTTTTCGTTCTTTTCGAAAATCACGGGGGAGTAACCCTTTTCAGCCAGATAGAAAGCACAGCTTAATCCCGCAGGGCCTGCGCCGATGATAGCGACCTTCTCAGAGAAGGAGCCGTTGAGGGAGGGAACCACCTTTTTGGGGATATAGCGGGTTTCTGTGTCCAGATCCTGCTGGGCAATGAACTTCTTGACCTCGTCAATGGCGATAGCCTGGTCGATGGAGCCTCTGGTACAGGCGTCCTCACAGCGGCGGTTGCAGATGCGGCCGCAGATAGCGGGCAGGGGATTATCTTTCTTGATCAGCGCCAGGGCTTCGGTGTAGCGGCCCTGAGCGGCCATCTTCAGGTAACCCTGGACGGCAATGTGTGCAGGACATGCAGTCTTGCAGGGAGCGGTACCGGTATCGTAGCAGTTGATGCGGTTGTTGTCCCTATAGTTTTCATCCCACATATGGGGGCCCCATTTCATCTCGCTGGGCAGGGGATGCTTGGGATACTCTACCTGCTTGCCGTCCTTGGTGCACAGTTTCTGACCCAGCTTCACAGCACCGGCAGGGCAGACCTCCACGCACTTGCCGCAGGCAACGCAGTCGTCCTTTTCCACCCGTGCCACATAGGCGCTTCTGGACAGGTTGGGGGTGTTGAACAGCTGGGAGGTACGCAGAGCATAGCAGACATTGATGTTGCAGTTGCAGATGGCGAAGATTTTGTCTGCACCGTCAATGTTGGTGATCTGATGGACGAAGCCGTTTTCCTCGCCCTTGCGGAAGATTTCCAGAGCCTCTTCCTTGGTGATGTAGCGGCCACCCTTACCGGTTTCCACCACGTAATCAGCCATGTCGCCCACGGCAACACACCAGCCTTCGGGGTCATCGGCACAGCCTTCATCGAAGGTCAGACGGGATTTGCGGCAGGAGCAGGGAGATGCGGCGTACTTGCCCTCATACTTATCCAGCCAGTGGGAGATATGTTCCACCGAAATGGACTGGTTCTCGGTTTCGATGGCCTTTTCCACAGGAATCACGTGCATGCCGATGCCGGCGCCTCCGGGAGGTACCATGGGGGTGACCTTCTCCAGAGGCAGACGACTCATCCGCTCGAAGAAACGACCCATTTCGGGATATTTCCTCAGGATGGTGTCATTCATGTTGGTAAATTCCGCACTGCCGGGAACGAACATGGGCAGGACCCACTGCTTGGTGCGGGTGGGATTCTCCCAGTTGTACTCTAGAATGCCCATAAAGGACATATCGCCCAGAATCTTTTCCAGTTCTTCCTCGCTCTTGCCGGTGAGTTTTACCATGTTGGCCATGGTCTTGGGCTTTCTCACACCCATCTTCAGAGCCACCTCTGCCTGCTCGTCGGTTAAGAGAGTAGCAAGACCCCAGTACTCGGGATCGTACTTATTGAGCTTTTGAAATCCCAGCTTTACGGGGATCCGGTTGGTGATCATTTTGCCTAAGTCTAAAATGATCTGCCTGGGATTTTCTTCTTTATCTACCCACTCGGGATAGAAACCTGCCAGATAATCTGCCATTTCTCATATTCCTTTCCAATTCTTTACTTCTTCTTTCAGCCAATCAGCAACAGCCTCGATTCCCTCGCCGGTTTTGGCACTGATGGGGAAGATGACCGCGTTGGGATTGCGCATACGGATGTACTCAGTACATTTTTCAAAGTCAAAATCAAAGTAGGGGGCTACATCGATTTTGTTGATAAGGACCGCATCACAGACCTAGAACATGAGCGGGTACTTGAGGGGCTTATCGTGACCCTCCGGTACGGAGAGGATTGCCATGTTTTTCACTGCGCCGGTGTCAAACTCCGCGGGGCAAACCAAATTACCCACATTTTCCAAAACCACCAGGTCGGCTTCACCGGCATCCAGACCGTCCAGACCCTGGCGGGTCATAGCCGCATCCAGGTGGCACATGCCGCCGGTGTGGAGCTGGATGGCCTTGGCGCCGGTGGCGGCGATAGTGACAGCATCCACATCCGAGTCAATGTCCGCCTCCATCACACCGATCTTCAGGTCCTCTTTCAAAAGCTCAATCAGCCGGGTCAGGGTGGTGGTTTTGCCGCTTCCGGGAGAAGACATCAGGTTCAGAAGATAGATTCCCTTCTGCTTCAGTTCTTCCCGAAGTTTCTCTGCCTGGGCATCGTTGTTTGCGAATACACTTTGCTTAACTTCCAAAATTCTTACCTTTTCCAAAAGCATCGCTCCTTTCTGGTCATACCAGCATAGCGGCATTTTTCTACTGATTATAGTTTAAGTTTATTTGGGATAACTGTCAACTATCAACTGGAAATTCTATGTTTTATAGAAAAATCTCAGGTTGAAATTCGACAGTTTGCATGATAAAATAAATTCGTGGTATGTGGTATAACCAAGATATTTGCAGGAGGATGCCATATGAATTTTGAACAGCTTTACGCGCCCAGTTTAAAAGAACTGTTTGTACAGAAATTGCAGGGGATGATTTTGTCCGGAGAACTGCCTATGGGAGAAAAACTACCCTCAGAGCGGGAACTTTGCCAGCAGATGGGTGTCTCCCGTGCTGTTGTCAACGGCGGCATTACAGAACTGGCTCGTCAGGGCTTTTTGGAAGTGCGTCCCCGTCAGGGCGCCTATGTTGCCGACTATCGCCGTGATGGAAACATGGAGACCCTTATGGCCATTATGGACTACAATGGCGGGATGCTCGGCAAAGAGGAGATCCGCTCCATTCTGGAAGTCCGCTGGGGCTTGGAGCAGATGACCCTGCATCGGGTCATTGACAACGCCAGCGATGAACAATTGGAGATGCTTGGAACATTTGTTGATCGACTGGATGAAAATCCCACACCTGCCCAGGCTGCGGAGATCGCCTTCCGGTTTCACCATGAAATGACCCTCATGGGCGGCAACCACATCCTGCCCTTGATTTATACCTCCTTCAAAGTACCATGTATATCCCTTTGGATCCGCTTCTGCAAGAAATACGGTGTCGCAGCACTTCACAGCAATGTGGAGGAGCTCTACCGACATCTGCTCAATCGGGATAAAGAAGGCGCAAGACGCTGGAGTAATGTATATTTAGCAGAGGCCATTAATGGTACTCAGCAGATCTATGAAGCATAAAAAGTAATCAATCTTATGTGTCAGCCGGGCCAAACGGCTGGAAACACGTGAGATGCGCACGAGAAAATGAAACAACACCGGTCAGACAGAAATTGCCTGGACCGGTGCTGTTTTTCTTAAGGCAACACCGCATAATTTGACAAGAAGGCTCAGCCGGGATTTTTGTCCCAATTCAAAGTTTGGAAAACGAAGGAATACTGTATGTACCCGCAAGGGGTATGCCGCATCCGTAAGCCAGCTTGTGCTGGCAACGGCTGCGCTATATTTCTCGTTTTTCAAACTGAAGAAGTGGGGCAAAAAGGCGGCTGAGACTCGCAGGCACAATTGTGCGGTGTTGCCTTAAATTACAAGCCGGAATATGTACCGAATACGCTCTGTAAATCCGGTATTTATGCGACTTTTTCGGACAAAAAATTTAGTCCTTTCGGGCGTCCCGTTCTTTATAGTGATCGATCACAAAGTGAATCCTGTCTGTGATCGTATCGATCGAATTCGTTTTGAAAGTGATATACCGCTTCAAGTGGGATGCTGCGTCACTGCGCTTTTTCAGTTCCTTTTGCTCGAGATCCGTCCGCTTCTTATCTGCTTCGATCTGAGTAAGTAATGCTTCATACTATTTCTCGATAAAATGGTTAACACCATTTTATCCTGCGAATCCTTCGCAGGCCGCCGGTGGCGGCGAGAAATGTATGGACTTACGTTTTTTGCGGCTACGCCGCTGGCTGCTGAAACAGCAGCCGAATAAAACGGTTTTTAACCGTTTTATTAAAAACTAGTATCACACTTGTCCTTGTCATATTCGGCATCGATTCCAACGGAATACAGGTTCTCGATCCTTGCCAAACCACTGGCATAGCTATTCCCGCTTTTTGCGCCTACATAGTCAATAAAACCTTCTCTATCGAACATAAACCGTCCTCCAATGACGAAGAAGATATGTAAATCCATTATACTTGGTTAATTGTGGGAATACAATATGAAAAACAGCTATTCCTCCTTGCTTTCGCGGATTTCCCCCAAATTGGTCACAACAACGCCTTTTCTTAGGGCGTACGCAGTCAGCTCTTTTGCATTGCTCGCCGGATGCCACCCATAGGCAATCAGATAGTCCACATGATCGATCATATACCGGTTTGCTCTCACGATAGCGTACCGGCGGGGAACAGATTCCATGCCCGGTGGGTAGAAAGTACCATCAAACCCGGGTGGTGTTTCAATGGGGCGCTCTGCCGGATGATAGGAGAGCAGAAGCAGCAGAGTAATTCCCGGATACAACGCCTTTGCTGAGATAACAGCCCTTGCAGCCATGCGGTCAAAACCTCCGTAGTTACCGACAATGAATTCCGTAACACCACAGTGAACAATGTGATGCTCTACAGCCTCTGTAAGCGCTGAAAAGATTTCCTCGGAAATTTCCCTGTGGCCAATAAAGAAGCAGCTTTTCATATTGCACCTCAATATTTGGTAATACCAAATTTTAATTATTATATTTGGTATTACCAAATATATCAAGACCCCTACGGCATATAATGATGCCATAAGGGTGGTGAGCAGTATGAAACCGAGAAAGCTGGAGCTAGGCGATCGTAACATCATCGGCAAGCGTGTTACCGAGGCGCGGCTGGCACAGGGAATGAAACAGGTGGAACTGCTTGCCAAATTGCAGCTTGCCGGGATTGATATCAGCGTACCCGCGCTGTCTTTACTGGAAGGTCAGAAACGCCCGGTATCAGATATTGAGCTGAATGCCCTGGCAGACATCCTGAATGTATCCGTTGACTGGCTGCTGGGTAGAGAATGAAAAAACGCCGTCGATGCGAGTTGCGCTCACACCGACGGCGATGTTTATTTTATGCCCTGTTTTTCCTTGAAAAAAGCAAGAAATCCGGAAAGCAAAACAACGGGAAAAAGTTTAAAATTCCCGGTTTTCTAAAAAAGCATTTTTCGGAACTATCCCCGCGGCTATCCCCACGGCATTTTGGACCGCCCCATTTTGCGCCAAAAAGTTAGAAAAACGTCGGATTTATTATCGAAATCCGGCGTTTTTATGGTTGCGGAGGCAGGACTCGAACCTACGATCTCCGGGTTATGAGTTCAAAAACAGGCGTATTCTATCGTTTTGCAATATTGAAAAACATGTTGATACGCAGCACTTTTTTGGTTTCATCGTTTGGCATCGTTTATTAAAATAATTCAACTTTTTGTAACGGAGTTGAATTTTTGTTGAATTTTCGACTATATTGTTTTCCTAACTTTTTGGCAGAAAATGGGGGTGGCGGATTTTGCCCCGCCACCCCGCTAATTTGGGGGCACTCACGCGGATTCATATTCACCGCTTGCAGTCCTTTTCAAACCGTAGCGGGCAGCAATGCTTTCATCACTTTCCCCGGCGGCTATCCTGCGCACAATATCCTCAATGATTGCAAGCTGGTGCGCGTCTGCGCATGCTATCATTCGAGCAAGCTCGTCCCGGGCGCTCATGCTTTCATCTCCTCGCTTTCATAAAAGCCGCGAACGAAGCCGCGTACCTGATAAAGGTACCCCAATGGCAGCTTCCGCAATTGCTCCACAATCCACGCAATAATTTCTTCTCTAGGCTCCGTTCCTTGCCTACAGTCGGGATTCACGACCTTTGCACTACTGGCAACAAGTGCCTTGATGTACAATGCTTTCAGCCGTTCCAGCGGTATGTCATCCAGCAGCTTCATGAGTTCCGTTTTTAGTATCTCGCGATCATCCATTGTTCTTTCCTCCTGATATTTCTTGACTTGTGGCGGGGTGTGGGGTATAATATTCACAACCCCGCCGGGGTGATTAAGGCTTCTTGTGCTGATGCTTTCCAGGGCTTGCACAAGGGGCTTTTCTTATGCAAGGGTAAACCTCCGGGCGGTGGTCTGCCGGGTGAATGCCTGGGCGACCTCCGGCATTGCCTTTTTCAAGGCCGTGGTGTCGATTCTGACGGTGGTGACGGGTTTCCATGTGATCTTGTACTCCCCGGCATAGGCCGTCTCAGAATCGCCCATGTGTGCCTTGATGGCACCCTTGATTGTCTCCGCTTCTGCCTGAGCTTCCTCGATCAGCCGTTGCAGCTCTCTAAGCTCCTGGCACTTCATTTCCAATTCGTTGATGCTCATGGTTTTCTCCTTTCGTGGTGGCGGATGGTTGTTAAACTCGTTTCTGAGCCGTTTCCCCCGCGTGTAGCTGGTGGGTTTTCGGACAAACTACATCGGGTGGGGTGTTTATACCTCCGGGGCTAGTTTGCGGATTTCTCCCGAATAGGCGAATGGATGTTTTGCGCCATGCGGGCTTTTTGCGCTGCCTTACGCTCTTCTGTCCACTCCTGTTTCTGGATAAATGGGTTGTGTCCCTCCCGGTAGGGGTACAGGGCGCATCCGGTGCAGGTGCATAGTTTGACCTCGTTGGAGTTGCCGCAGCAGCAGTCAAGGTACTTGGCACGGATGGCCTTGATCGGGGTCAGTCGTTTTTCTTCCATTGGTTTACCTCCTAAGATTTTGTTTGCCGTCTCTCCGTGCTGCCTCCGCCTCTTTGTGTTTGGTATAGGACTTACAACAAGCGGTGTTGAAATTGGGCTGTCCTGTTCTTCATGGCTATATGATACTATATCGGGGACGATATATCAAGATGGAATATAGCACAAATATATCGTACCCAATATGTGCATTTTGTATATTGTACCCGATAGAATAATGTGATATAATAGCGTTGAAGGAGGTGAACGAATGACAGTTTCAAAAGCCCAGCAAAAGGCAGTTAGCAAGTATATGAAAGAGAATTACGATGAAGTAAAGGTAAGAATGCCAAAGGGACAGAAGAATATCATTAAAGCCCACGCGGATAAACACGACGGGGGCAGTGTGAACGCCTTTATCAACCGGGCAATCACAAACCAAATGGAGCGGGACAACACACCGGATACCACCCCCACGGAATAAAAATTCCCGCCTGAGTGGCGGGAGTGTTGACAATCTCTCAAAATCGAGGTATAGTATAGGAAACGAGGGTGCTACCGGTAGACGGTCAGCCCTCCAAGTTAGTCAGTTGTGACCGCACTCTTTGGACGGAGGGGCGGTCACTTCTGGTTTTTGTACATCATAAAGATGCCAATAATGCCAACGATTAAAATGCCGATCTGGATAAGGTCGGAGTACGTAACCATTCGCACACCCCCTCTCTGAAAAGTGGGGGCGCAGAAGCTACCCCCGATGATGGGGGCTGACCGCCTACCGTTACTGGTAGCACCATCGACAGCATAGCACAGAGAATGACAAAAAGCAAGGGAAGATTACAATATCTGAGCGGCAACGAGGAATCTTATACCGTAAATTTTGGCGATATCTTGTACACGGACAGCTGAGGCAGATTGACGAGAAAAGCATGGTGACACCCTGAAACCGAAGCTCACCTGTTACAGGCCGTCTCTGGGCGCTACAGAGGGAATTGCAGAAGCAAGCCGGGCAAGCATCTTGAAATGCTGCCCGGCGGTTCCTTTGTGGCTGCCGTGCGGTCTGCCTGCCTGAGCAATAACTCCCCTGGCTGGTTGAAATATAGGCCAGCACCGAAGGGCTATCCTTTGAGCCACCCACCCCCCGGGGGGGATAGCGGGGAAGGGGGTGGGGTCATTCGATAAGGTATAGATATATGCAACACACCCTCTCTTATCGTTTCTCGATAATCCTCTCTATTTCGTTCACATTATATTCATATTTTGTTTGTATTTCATTCATATTTAGTCTAGAAAAGAGCGAAGTGCAAATGTTACGCTGTCACAGGTGCAGGCTGCCGCCGTGTATGGTTTACTGCCGATGGCAATAGCTGCCGCCTTAGTATCACTCACTTGAAAATGACACGCTGTGGTGTGTTTTCCGGCTTGTTTGGATACATACAGGGGTTTCCCACACGTCCCAAAAAGGAACCGTGTGGGGCGTTAATAGCCTTTCTTTCCCCTGTCCGATATCCGGCTTACGGCGGCGTATGCCTCCCGCAGCGTCTCAGCGTCCATCTTCTGGAGCTGCCGAAGAATGCAGCTTATCAGCGTTCTCTTTGCGCTTTCGTTGTTCATGGTTTCCTCCTGTTCGCGGTGGGGGGTAGAGGGGAAAAGGGCGGGGGGTCTTTGAAATCAAGCCCCCCAAAAAATAATAACCCATCCCATAGCTCCCGGTATGTATCCGTCAGATGTCCTCTATGCCGTTGAGGAAGGCGCGCAGATCGCACAGCTCCTCCCGGGTCAGGGTAATCCCCTTCTGCATGGTGTGCTCTCCGTTCGCCTTGTCCCGCCATTTCCGCAGATCGTACCGGGCAGGCGCTCCGGCGAACGATACCAGATTCAGCTCAAGGGGCAGGGAACCGGCAACGCTCACGGTTCCGAAATGCTTCTCGATGGTGTAGGAAAACTCCTTTGTGTTTGTCATGTTCGTGGCCTCTTGATGTCAAATTTTCAATTTTTTACACAGATTTATGATAGCTTTCTCATATTCAGAATGAGAAAGCCCCATTTTCTTAAGCTTTTTCTTCTCTTCCTCGTATTTTTCCCATTTGCTCATTGCCTAACCTCCTGATGTGGGGGGCTAGGCAATGAGCCTAAGCCCCCGTGAATTGGGCTGCTCTGGCTCTTGGCTCTGGCAATTATAGAATTTCTTTGAACGTGCTTGTCCTCATCCAGAAAGAAAACTGTGTTTCGCCGGTCGCGCCGTGGCGGTTCTTGGCCACGTCCAGCTGCGCAAGCAGCGGATTCCCGTCGGTGGGGGGAGTCTCGTTCCGGCTATCGCGCCAGAGGAACAGCACGGCATCAGCGTCCTGCTCAATGGCTCCTGAATCCCGCAGGTCTGACAGCCGGGGGCGTTTATCCTCCCGACTCTCGACCGACCGGGACAGCTGGCACAAACAGATTACCGGGACGTTCAAGGAGATGGCAAGCAGCTTTAGCTCCCGGCTGATGGCGGTGACGGTTTCATAGGTGTTTCCGCCCCGGGTGGCGGGCTGGATTAGCCCGAGATAGTCAATGATCACCGCCCGCAGCTCTGGCACAGTCTGTGCCAGAAGCTGGATTTGCGGCACGGTAAGCCCGTAGCGGGAATTGATGAAGACGCCCTGTTCTGAGAGTGCCGAATTGGCGAGGGCGATTTTCTGCCAGTCCTCGTCGGTCACGGCACCGCGCAGCAGTTTTCCGGCGGGTATCCCTGTCAGACGGGCAACACGCTTCGCCGTCAATTGTTCGGGAGACATTTCCAGAGACACAAGCAGAACGTTCCCGCCGATATTGTCCGCCAGATTCACGGCAAAGGTGGACTTGCCCATTGCCGGACGTGCCCCCAAAATGTACAGGCCAGACCGGATGAAACCGCCGCCCAGAATCTCGTCCAACCGTGGAAAGCCAGAGGGGACAAAATTGTCCCGCCCTTCTCCCGCCTCGACAACCAGATCATTAAACCGGTGGAGGGTGTCGGCTGGACTGAGCAGTCCCCGCTGGTAGCTGCTGCCCCGGATGTCCTCGGCATCCCGCTGTAGTGTCGCCAGCAGTTCGTCAGGGCTGGAAACGGTATCTTCCTGAATCCGGGTAGCCAACTCCTTGATTCGCCGTACACGTGCGTCCTCCGCCACACGGTGGGCGTAATCCGCCGCATTGGTGCAGGTCGGTACGACCTCCATCAGCTCCGTGAGAAGTTGGTTTGACAGCTCCACGCCCTGCCGCTTCGCTCTGGCCTTGATAGAGCAGGGGTCTACCGGTTCACCGTCCGCCGCCAAGGAAGCGGCGGCGGTGAATACCGCCCGGTACGCTTCAACCTGGAAGTCCTCCGGCTTGACCAGTCCCCGAACCACCGGGAGGACGTTTGCCCCGTCAATCAGAATCGCCCCGGCTAAGTAGCTTTCATTTCCGGTCATGCCGTACCCCTCCTTTTCCACTCCCCTGCCTCCTGATCAAAGTAAATCTCTGGCTGCCGCCCGCCCTCTAAGGCGGGCACAGCCTTTTCTTTTTTTGTTAATTCTTTCTTTTGGAATACGTCCGCGTTTTGCGGATGCGGAAAACGCGGATGCGGTGTGTCCATATCCTCGTTTTGCGGATGCGGTGTGTCCGACACCGTCCAGATGCTTTTATCAAACTGGCCTGCTTTTTTACTCCTGCTGATTTCCAAATACCCGACTTCCTGTAATCGCTTCACACAGTTCAAAATTGCCGTTTTCCCATCTGCCGGGAGTTCCTGCAAAATCGCCTTGTGGGTGAATTTCCAGTCGGGGGGCTTGCTGAGCATCCAAACCAGCAAACCCCGGTCACGGCAAGAAAGCTGTTGATCCTGCAAAAGCTCGTTGGGCAGGGTGGTAAAGTTTCGGGCGTGCCGTTGTCTCAAGACCGGCATGCTGTCACCTCCGCTCGTCAACCCGGCGAATGCCGGGAGATTCCCCCATGGTGGCGGGGGCATTGTCGCAGTCGTCCGCGCAGGTCAGAAACTCCACCAGGCGCGGGAAGTAGATCAACGTCTTCGTTCCAGCCTGCCGGGTCGGAATGGCTCCGATCTTACCCAACGACGCAATGTGTACTCGGAAACCGGCACGCCCTCATCTTTGGAGCGCCGGACGGCCTCCCGAATGGTCAATACATCGGACATTAGACAGCCTCCTTTTTCTCCCGCGCCACCTCCTCGATGATGGCAATGATTTTCTCCTGCTCAGCTGCTGGCAGTTCCCGCCGCAATTTGCGGGAGAAGTTCCCATCATTGCACCCATAGCGTTCCGCGATTTCCCACAGGTACACACCTGCCCGCTTTGCTGCCTCGCGAATCTTCACATTTTTCATAATTTTCCTCCTAAACTCGAAAAAGTTGTTGACTTTCTGCCTTGCAAGCCTTATTATATTAAATGAAAACGGCAAAAGCAACACTAAACCACAGGTTTTGAAAAGTTGCAATAGCTATCAGATTTACTAGGTGGTACAAGGTTCGTAATCGGCATTTTAGGCTGAGTTTGTCAACAATTAACGAAAAAACGGGAGGGGCAGCATGGGGCGCGTCAAAAAGAGCTTTAACGAGAAGTACAACTCACCATTCGCTGTAAACATGCGGGAACTCATGAAAGAATACGGAGTCACGCAGGACACGCTTGCGGCCAAAATAGGCAGAACGCGTCAGACCGTCTGCCAATACGTGAACGGTGACAGCGAACCGGGGTATGAGACGCTTGCGAAAATCGCAGACTTCTTCTCTGTGTCAACGGATTATCTTCTCGGTATCTCGCTGGCGAAAACGCCGGGAACGACCATGCAGGCCGTGACCGAATACACCGGACTGTCTGAGGACAACGTTTTAAGTCTGCACCAAATGCAGGGAAATAAGGCTCGCGGGGCTTTTGAAACCCCCAAAGACGGGACTGTAATCATTAACGGCGGTGAACCGTATCTGGACTTTCTGAATGACATTCTAGACGCTGTTTACACCGGGAAAGAAACGTTTGTACGGGAATATATTTTACTGCGTTATTATGCGGAATGGCTCCGCTCCGGGGAAACAATGGTCAAGGGGCAATGGAAAACAAGAATCCCGGTGCCGCAGCTTATTGAAAGCTACAGCACCAGGATAACGAGGGCAATTGAAAAGTATCTCGTGGACAAATACACGGCTGCAGATGGGCAGGTGAAATAATGGCTAACATTCAAGAACGCCGGGACAAGTCCGGCAAGCTGATCTCCTACTCCATCCGGGTTTTTCGTGGCCGTGGGGCTGATGGGAAGCAACTCAAGCCCTTTACCGCCACCTTTGATGTTTCCCCTACATGGACAGAAAAAAGCGCAAGAAAAAAGGCTGAGGTTTTCGCCGCAACCTTTGAAAAGCAGTGCAAAGAGGGAACCGCCACCGATACCCGCCAGACCTTTGCAAGCTACTGCGATTATGTAATTGACCTGAAATCCCAACGGGGCGTGAAGCACTCCACTACCGTCAGGTATAGGGAACTGACCACCCGGATTTATCCCGCTATCGGGCATATCAAGCTGAAAGACCTGCGGGTCGACCACCTGAATACCCTTTACACCGATTTGTCAAGAAATGGCACAAGAAAAGGCGGTGAACGCGCCACCGCCAAAATAGACCTTGCTGCCTATCTGAAAGAAAAGAAACTGAGCCGGGCGAAGATAGCCGAAGATTCCGGCCTTGCCGCTTCCACCGTTTCCGCTATGGTCAAAGGGAAGCCCGTCAGCCTGCAAGTGGCTGCCGCTGCTGCCGGGGTTATGGGTGTCAAGCTGGAAAAAGTGTTTACCATTGAAGCGGACAACCGCCCGCTGTCCGCAAAAACAGTGCAGGAACACCACCGGCTGATCTCCACCGTTCTGGAACAGGCAGTAAAAGAGGGGCTTGTACCGTTCAACGCCGCCAGCCGTGCCGATCTGCCCAAAGTAGAGCGTAAAGAGGTCAACTATTTCCAGCCGGAACAGGTGGCGGCTATCCGGGAAGCGTTGGAGCAGGAGCCAATCAAGTGGAAATGCCTTGTGCATCTGTTTCTCATTACGGGCGCACGCCGGGGCGAAATCCTCGGTCTGAAATGGGATAAGGTAGACTTTGAAGCAAACAGAATTTATATTTGCAGCAGCATCCTGTATTCTCCCGATATCGGGATTTACGAAAGCACGCCGAAGACGGAACGGTCTAAACGGTTCATCGCCCTACCGGTGGAAACAATGCAGCTTCTGCGGAAATACAGAACATGGCAGACCGCCGAACGCCTCCGTCTGGGGGAATACTACGGCAATCAGGACTTTGTTTTTGCTCAGGACAACGGGAAGCCCATGCACCCGGATACAGTCACGGACTGGTTGAAAAAGTTCGCTGTCCGCCACGGGCTGCCGCACATCAACCCCCATGCGTTCCGCCACACGATGGCCTCCATGCTGTATTTCAACGGCGTGGACAGCGTCAGCATTTCCAAACGCTTAGGACACGCTCAGGTTTCCACCACTGCCAATATTTACGCCCATGTGATGGAAGCAGCAGACCAACAAAACGCGGAAATTCTATCGGAAATATTTTTGAAGAAAGCGTGATTTTGAAAGCAAGTTGAATTATTGTTGAATTATCCCGACAGTCAAATTTTAAAAATTACTAAAAAAGTTAGAAAAACATCGGATTTCATGTCGAAATCCGATGTTTTTGTGGTTGCGGAGGCAGGACTCGAACCTACGACCTCCGGGTTATGAGGTCTAATTTTCGAACTTTTTCGTGCATAAAACAGCGCTATTTTGCGTTTTTAATATATTTCCTGAATATTTTTGAAACATTTCAAATGTCAAAAATCTATGAAATTCAGGGGCCGAAATGCGTAAACCCCAAATAAACCCCAAGTCGAAGGGGTAAAAAGTTCAGAATTCCAAGAAAACTCCTATTTATACATAAAAAGCAAGCAAAAATGGTTCGCTAAAAGCGTTTCTTTAAGTCTGTCAAGTGTCTGAATAATTCGTAAAACCAGATTTTATCACCGTTAATCACCGTACATTCATTTTATCATATATTGATTAATGCTTATCGACTTAACACAGCAAGCCACAATATCATGAAAAAGTCCGATTTAT
>ENA-OPCP01000107-OPCP01000107.1-human-gut-metagenome-genome-assembly--contig:-NODE-107-length-78524-cov-10.915534_pt1 | contig 78524 bp, 80 predicted proteins | sample MGYA00241563_ERZ501477 | MGnify/ENA primary metagenome ERZ501477 (study PRJEB25962, sample SAMEA2042572) | human gut metagenome | biome: human gut; feature: human-associated habitat; material: faeces... | reverse complement strand
TGCACTCCGAAAAGGATGCAGCCCGCCGGCTCGTTGGAATATCTCCCGCGGCCGGGCTATCCCATGATGTAAGCGGCCTTTTTGCCCAATAATTTATATACCAGTGCCGTAAATGCCCATGCGACGGCGAAGATACATACTGCCATTACGGGGACTTGCAGCGGGATGGGCAGCGACGACGGGCCGATGAGCAGGAAGAACGGCCCTACCAGGAAATAGTGCACGATGTAGATCCCGAACCCGCATTTGGTCATGTTGGCGAGCAGCCTGACGATGGTTTGGCGCCGGATGCGGATTTTTTGCATCAGCAGGAATACCGCCGCGGTCATCATCGCCACGTTCGGGCTGCAGAAGGTGAAGAACAGTTCCATGTCCGCCTCCGTCGACATGCTGTCGGCCGCTGCCGCGGCAAATCCGGTGTAGGTGATGCAATATCCGGCTCCGAATAGTATGACGCTGGTCGCAAGTGTCCTTGCCATGCTCCAATCGTTGCCTTTCTTCATGTAGTGCCCCAGCAGCAGGTACCCGTTGAACCCCGCGAAATAGTAGAACAGCCCGTATGCGTTCCAGGTGCTTTCGCCGAACAGGTACCCGACCCCGAAATAGGGGGCTATGTATGCGGACATGTAGGGCAGGAAGAGCGAGACGAACCAGATCGCCAGGAAGGCCCGCATCTCTTTCCGGGTCGCCTTTTCGACCCATGCCGAGAAGAACGGCATATAGAGGTAGAGCCCTATCAGCAAATACATGTACCACATGTGGTTCTCCTTGAAGCTGAACTGGAACGGGATCATCGCCACGTCTTTGAGCGAGTCGCCCAGCGCCTGCGATTCGTGCCCCTGCGTGTAGCAGAAGAAATCCCCGATGATGTTTTCCGGCAGCCCGAGCACCCCCGTGAACCAGGGGAACATGTTGTAGAGTACCGACCAGATGAGCACGGGGAAAAGGATCCTGAAAATACGTTTTTTGTAGAATGTCCCCAGCGGTTGCCGCACGGGCAGCAGCAGTAAGCCCGTCATCATCGTGAACAGCGGCACCGAAGGGCGGAACAGCGAACCGTAGACGGTCGCCCAGTGCGTATATTCGGGGATGCCCCGCATGGCTGGCGAAATGTAGAAGGGGTCGATGCAATGAACCCCGATCACCATCAGTATGGCAGCCAGCCTGATGACGTCCAGCCATACGATGTGTTCCTTCTGTCCTGTGTTCCGGATCATTTTCTTCATTCGGTTTTTAGTGGGTGCGCAATATATCCTTAAATGTCGCGCAGGCGTGGCGTGTTTGCGGGCGCCGTGCGGAGTGCCGGCCTTCCCATGCGGGCCGCAGCCTGCTGAAACGTGTGCGAAGATAACGATTTATTTGCAATTATGCCCGCCGGATACGGTTCCGGTTTCAATAAAGTCGGCGCCGGCTCCGAAATGTCAAAAAAAATGCGTAACTTCGCTTGATAAAAATCAAGCGCAACACAGATGGCATCTAAAAATACATCCTCATCCCCCAACGGACGGCAGAAAGTCCAGCGTTCCAACAGCGACAGTGCACGCTGGGTCGCGGGCCTGCTGCTGCTTTTCATCGGGCTGTTCGCCGCCTCGGCCGTACTGTTCTCGTTCTTCACCTGGTCGGCCGACCAGAGCGGACTGCTGCTCTCGCCCGAGGAACGTGCCACGCTGGGCGTCGAGCCCGGAAACCTCTGCGGCTGGGCGGGTGCCAGGCTGGGACGCATGCTGGTCGACAACTCGTTCGGCGTATCCGGCATCCTGATCCCGGTGATGGTGCTGCTCGTCGGCGTGCGCGTCATCCGCCAGCGCCCGCTGCTGTTCAACCATTCGATCCTCTCGCTTTTCCTCGTCCTGATCCTCAGTTCGCTGACGCTGGGCTTCGCCTTCTCGGACAAGTGGAGCCTTTGCAGTTCGACGGGGTGGGGCGGTGCCTTCGGCATCGAGACCGCGGCGCTGCTGCGCACGCATATCGGGGTGTTGGGGACGTTGATCCTGCTGCTGGGCTGCTGGATCCTTACGGGGGTATTCATCAACCGCAATTTCATCAACAAGGTCAACCGTGCGGGTAACGTCATGGTCGACAAGAGTGGCAGGATCGTCGAGATCGTCAAACATAAGGTCGTGCACGCGCACGGGCAACCGTCCGATGCCGCCGGGGATGCGGCTGGCTGCCGTAGCCGCGGAATCCGTCGGGAATCCCGGAGAGAGGCCTGCTAAGCGGTCGGCCGACACTCCGGCCGTGGAGTCTGCCGTGAAGGCGGAGCCCGAGGTGGTCGTGCGCCGTCCCGAACCCGAACTGGCCGTGCAGCGTCCGGTGCCGGAAATGCCCCGCGCCGTACGTACTCCCGGGCCTGCTGCCGCCGGGACTCCCGCCACCCCGCAGGCCGCCCGCCGCGATGCGGACGACGATCCGTTCGTGGAACTGGGCCCCGATGGCATGCCCATTGTGCCCGAAACCCCGCAGGCGGCAGAGGCCGCCGCATCCGATGACGACGGCGAGTTTACCGAGGTCGACCTGTCGCGCCCCGAAGGCCGGCTGGTGATCGGTCCCAGCGGGCTTGTCGAGCTGGAACGCCCCGCGGTGCGTCCTGCCGCCGGCACTGCTGTCCGGCCTGCTGCGCCCGTGTCCGACGAACCTTTCACCGAATTATCCCTGGGCGGGGAAGACCCCGTCGGGACACCGGCCCTGGCTGCCGGGATGCCCTCTGTTGCCGGGATGCCCTCTGTTGCCGGGATGCCCTCCGCTGCCGCTCCTGTATCCGGGGAGCCGCTCCCCGACGGGCCGTTTACCGAGATACCCGTCCCTGCCGGGGGCGTCGTCGTGACCGTCGAGGCCAACGAAGCCCGCCTGGTCGATGAAAAGGCGATCCCGACCGAGAGCTACGACCCGCTGAAAGACCTCGTGAACTACCACAAGCCGCCCGTGACGTTGCTCGAAGACTATGTTTCCGACTCGGAAGTGAGCGACGAGGAGATTTTCGAGAACAAGACCAAGATCGAGGATACGCTCCGCAATTTCGGCATCCCCATCCAGCGTATCAAGGCCACGGTCGGCCCCACCGTGACGCTCTATGAGATCGTGCAGGCGCAGGGCGTCAAGATCTCGAAGATCCAGGGGCTCGAAAACGACATCGCCCAGAGCCTCAAGGCGCTGGGTATCCGCATCATCGCCCCTATCCCCGGCAAGGGAACCATCGGCATCGAGGTGCCCAACCGCGACAAGCAGGTGGTGTCGATGTACTCCGCCGTGCGTTCGCTGCGTTTCCAGGAGTCGAAGGCCGAGCTCCCGGTGGTGATCGGCCGTACGATCCAGAACGAGAATTACGTGTTCGACCTGGCCAAGATGCCGCACCTGCTGGTGGCGGGCGCCACGGGACAGGGTAAGTCCGTGGGGCTGAACGCCATCATCACCTCGCTGCTCTACCGCAAGCACCCCGCGCAGCTCAAGTTCGTGATGATCGACCCCAAGATGGTCGAGTTCTCGCTCTATGCCAAGATCGAGCGCCACTTCCTCGCCAAGATGGAGTCCGAGGACGATGCCATCATCACCGACCCCAAGAAGGCGGTCTACACGCTCAATTCGCTCTGCACGGAGATGGACAGCCGCCTGGAACTCTGCAAGAAAGCCGGGGCGCGCAATATCGCCGAGTACAACGAGAAATTCACCGCCCGGCGGCTCAGCCCGCTCAACGGGCACCGCTACCTGCCCTATATCGTCGTGGTGGTCGACGAGTTCGCCGACCTGATCATGACCGCCCGCGAGGTCGAGGGGCCCGTCATGCGCCTCGCGCAGAAGGCGCGTGCCGTCGGCATCCACCTGATCATCGCCACGCAGCGCCCCGACGTGAAGGTCATCACGGGCGGTATCAAGGCCAATTTCCCCGCGCGTATCGCCTTCCGCGTGATGCAGATGATCGACTCGCGTACGATCATCGACCAGCCGGGGGCCAACCAGCTCATCGGCCGCGGCGACATGCTCTTCTCGAAGGACGGGGAACTGACCCGTATCCAGTGCGCGCTGGTCGAAACCAAGGAGGTCGAACGCATCGTCGAGTATATATCGAAGCAGCAGGGCTATACCTCGGCCTATTCGCTGCCCGACTATACGCCCGATACGGGCGATTCTTCGGGGAGTATGGGCAGCGAGGACTCCGCCCCCGTGAAATATGATTCGCTCTTCGCCGAGATCGCCCGCGACGCCGTTTCGGGCGGCAATATCTCGACCTCGATGATCCAGCGCAACTACGAGGTGGGCTTCAACCGTGCCGGGCGCATCATGATGCAGCTCGAACGTGCCGGCATCGTCGGCCGCCAGCAGGGAGCCAAGCCGCGCGACATCCTTTTCCATGACATGCCCTCGCTCGAAGCCAAGTTGCAGGAGCTGGGCCTATTCTGATGCTGCCATGAAACGACTCCTGTCCCTCCTGTTGCTGCTTTCCGCGATGCAATGCGTCGCCGCACTCCCCGTCGCCGCACTCCCCGTCGCCGCGGATGTGTCGGCTGCTTGCGGATTTGCGGCCGCCTCTGATTTCCCGGCGGTTCCCGCCTCTGCCTCGGCTTTTGCCTGCCGCGACGCCTCGGCCTCCGGTTTTCAGGCTGATCCCGCCCCGGGCTTCCATGCGCTCTTTGGCTTCCATGGGTCGCCCGTTATTTACGCCGCTTTCACCTCCGGTTCCGCGGCGGGTTTCTCTTCCGGTTCCGCTACGGATTCCGTTTTCGGTTCCTCCTCCGGTTCCGCGGCTTCGGCCGCTGCCACCGGTGCGACGCAGGGGGCCGGCCCGTTGCCTCCGGCCGCCGACCGTGCCGCCGGGATACTTGCCGGGGTTCGTGACGGCTTCCGGGCACTGGGTGCCTACGGGGTGTCGTTCGAGGTGCGCTCGGACGAATACGTCACGCGCGGGCGCTATGCCGTCGAGGGGGAAGGTTATTACCTCGTGCTGGGCGATGCCGAGGTTTACTGCGACGGAGCCGTGCGCTACGAGGTGGACAACCGCCGCCGCGAGGTGACGATCGACGTGGTCGACACCGACAGCCGCAATATCCTCAATAACCCCGTCCATGCTTTCGATTTCCTCGGCAGCGAATATGCGGCCTCGCTCGTCGGCGAGCAGGAGGGGCATGCCGTGGTGCGTCTGACCCCTGCGCCCGGGAATACCTCCTCGGCGGGCAATATCGTCCTTACGGTCGATACCGCCGCGATGCGTCCCGTGTCGCTCCGCTACGATTACGACGGCGAGCAGGTGCAGGTTTCGGTGCTGGGCATCAAGCCCCTCGAAACGCCGCTCAAGGCCTTTGCGAAGGATAACTACGCCGGGTACGAATTCATCGACTTCCGCTGACCATGTTCCGCCGGCCGATCATGCTGCTGTTGTCCGTCGCCATCCCCGCGGCGACGCTGGCTGCGGCGCCGGAAGACCCGTCGCCGACAGGCGGGCAGCTGCCTTCCGGCACGGCATGGGAGCTTACCTCCGAGCGCGATCTGCTCTATGCGGCGTCTTTCGTAGGGGATTCCATACCGGTGCGGGTGTTTCTCGAATCGGGCGTCTATTTTCCGCTGGTCGACAGCGCGCTGGTCTGGTCGCACCCCGGGCTTTTCGAACCCGTCGAACTCGAACGTCCCGTGCGTTTCCGCATGGCCGGCGGCACGGACTATTCGGCCCGCTATAAACTGGCACCGGGGGTCAGGGTGGGGGATACGCGCAGTTTGTGCGAGAGCTATGTCGTCGATCTGCGGCGACGCAAGCCCTGCGACCTGCTCTACCCGCTCCATACCTTCACGACCGACAGCGTGGCTGCGCCCGGTATTTTCGAGCTCGATGTCCGCCGCGGCATTTTCCGTCCGCTCTCATCCGGGAGCCTGCCGCAACCCGGCGACGGGTGGGAGGCCTACGAACTGGTGGCAGACGGGCAATCGGGGATGTTTTGGGTTGCGGATACGGTGCGCTTGTCCGATGTCCGGGGACGCAGCCGTGCGATGCCGATGCGGCTGGTCGTCGATCTGGGCAACGCCAACCTGCTGGCACTCTTCGCATTCAAGCCTGCGGTCGGGAAATTCGTGTCGCGTGCCCCTGTCGATCTGGTGGAAGGCCGGACGCCGGGCGGGATGACCCTGCGGGTGCTGATGCCCGCCGTAGCCACTTTCATGGGGCGCTACCCCTTCTGCGGGCTGCCTGTCGTGGTGCTCGACAAACCGATGAAACTCCCCGGCGACGGTTTCCTCGGCGTAAAATTCTTCTCCGCCTTCCGGGTGGTCTTCGATTTCCGCCACGGGCGGTTGTGGCTCCGGCTGGCGGATTGACCCCTATTTCCGGTTGAGGTACCAGTAGAGCCCGCCGACGAAGATGCCGCCGCCCGCGATGTTCCCGAGCGTGGCGGGAACCAGGTTTGCGGCGACCATGTCCGCCGCCGTCACCGGGGCGCCCAGCATCATCCCCAGCGGGATGAAGAACATGTTGGCGATGCAGTGCTCGTAGCCGATCACCACGAAGCACATGACCGGGAAAAACAACCCCATCATACGGCCTGCCGCGTCGTCGGTACTCAGCCCGAGCCATACCGCGAGGCATACCAGCCAGTTGGCGCCCACGCCGCGCAGGAATACCGTCAGCCACGGCATCGAGACCTTGGCCTGCGCCACGTTGCAGGCCGCTTCGCGCCACAGCTCCGACGAGAGTACGCCGGGCAGCACCACCAGGAAATAGGCGAAGAAGGCCGCCCCGATGAAATTCCCCGCGTATACCAGCCCCCAGTTGCGCAGCACCTTGCCCCATCCGTACCTGCGGCCCAGCGCCCCGGGTACGAGCACGGCGTTGTTGCCCGTGAAGAGCTCCGCCCCGGCGAATACCACCAGGATGAGCCCCAGCGGGAATACCAGCCCCGAGAGCAGGCGCTGCAACCCGGGCGCTTCGGCCGCCCCGGGGAACCCGAACCCCGCCATCAGCGAGAAGAGTCCGCCCATGGCGATGTATGCGCCGGCCAGGAATGCCAGCAGGAGGGTCTTGCCCGCCGGGAGTTGCATTTTGCCCGTTGCCGACTTCTGAGCCAGCGCGAGTACTTCCTTGGGTGTGTTTATCTGTGCCATGTTCGGGAAATAGAGGCCGCAAAGGTAGTGAAACGATCCGGAACGCGCAAGCGGATGCCGTCAGTCTGCCGGGAATTTTTTTTGAGGCCGTCAGATCGCCGGAAAAGGGGCAAAAACGGGGCGTTGTCCCGGAAATCTTCCGCCCGGATGCGATATTTATGGGCTTAAAGTTGCTCAGATCGGAAATAAATCGTATTTTTGTTCGTTAAAAGACTGTAATTTTAAAGAGATAAGATGCTAACTGAAGAAGAAAAGAATGCAGGTTTGATAGGACGTATCATTCCTATCAATATCGAAGAGCAGATGAAGTCGGCGTACATCGACTATTCGATGTCGGTCATCGTGTCGCGTGCGCTTCCCGACGTGCGCGACGGCATGAAGCCCGTGCACCGCCGTATCCTCTACGATATGAGCGCGGAGCTCAACCTCTACTCCGACAAACCGACCCGTAAGTCGGCGCGTATCGTCGGCGACGTGCTCGGTAAGTTCCACCCCCACGGCGACTTGTCGGTCTACGACGCGATGGTGCGTCTGGCACAGGAGTGGTCGATGCGCTACCCGCTGGTCGACGGCCAGGGTAACTTCGGTTCGATGGACGGCGACTCGCCGGCTGCCATGCGTTACACCGAGGCCCGCATGAAGAAGATCACCGACGAGGTGATGGCCGACATCGACAAGGAGACCGTCGACTGGACGCTCAACTTCGACGATACGATCCCCGAACCCACGGTGCTGCCCACGAAGATCCCGCTGCTGATCGTCAACGGCGCCAGCGGTATCGCCGTAGGTATGGCCACCAACATGGCCCCGCATAACCTCTGCGAAGTGGTCGACGCCTGCTGCGCCTATATCGACAACCCCGAAATCACGGGCGAGGAGATGCTCCAGTATATCAAGGGCCCCGATTTCCCCACGGGCGGTATCATCTACGGCTACGAGGGTGTTCGGGAGGCCATGCTTACGGGCCGCGGCCGCGTCATGATGCGTGCCAAGACCGACATCGAGCATACCCCCAGCGGCCGCGAGTGCATCGTCATCACCGAAATCCCCTACATGATCAACAAGGCCGAGATGATCAAGAAGATCGCCGACATGATCAACGAAAAGAAGATCGACGGCATCTCCTACATCAACGACGAGTCCGACCGCAACGGCCTGCGCATCATCATCATCCTCAAACACGACGCCGTGGCGAGCGTCGTGCTCAATACGCTTTTCAAGAACTCTCCGCTCCAGACTTCGTTCGCGGTGAACAACATCGCGCTGGTGAACGGCCGTCCGCAGCTGCTGCCGATGCGCGACCTGGTCAAGCACTTCGTCAACCACCGCCACGACGTGGTGGTGCGCCGTGCGCGCTTCGACCTGCGCAAGGCCGAGGAGCGGCTGCACATCGTGCTGGGCCTCCTGATCGCGCAGGATAACATCGACGAGATCGTGCACATCATCCGTTCGTCGCAGACCCCCGACCTGGCCAAGCAGGCCATGATCGAGCGTTTCGAGCTGAGCGACCTCCAGGCTTCGGCCATCATCGAGATGCGCCTGCGTGCCCTGACGGGGCTCGAATACGGTAAGCTCACCGCCGAGCGCGACGAGCTGACCAAAACCATCGCCCACCTCAAGGAGGTGCTCGCCGACGTCGGCCTGCAAATGCAGATCATCAAGGACGAGCTGCTCGAAATCAAGGAAAAATATGGCGACGAGCGCCGTTCGGAGATCGTCTATGCCTCCGAGGAGTTCAACCCCGAGGATTTCTATGCCGACGACGACATGGTCATCACCATCTCGCACATGGGCTACATCAAGCGCACCCCGCTGGCCGAATACCGCACGCAGAACCGCGGCGGCGTCGGCGCCAAGGGCAGTGCTACGCGCGACGAGGACTTCATCGAGCACATCTACGTGGCTTCGATGCACAATACGATGCTCTTCTTCACCGAGAAGGGGCGCTGCTACTGGCTCAAGGTCTACGAGATCCCCGAAGGCGCACGCTCCTCGAAGGGACGCGCCATCCAGAACGTCATCCAGATCGAACCCGACGACAAGGTTCGCGCCTATATCAACGTCAAGCGCCTGAACGACGCCGAGTATGTGAACAACAACTTCATCATCATGTGTACCAAGGACGGTACGATCAAGAAGACGAAGCTCGAAGCCTACTCGCGCCCGCGCCAGAACGGTGTGAACGCCATCGTCATCCGCGAGGGCGACCAGCTGATCGAGGCCAAGCTCACCAGCGGCAATGCCGAAGTGATGATTGCGGCCCGCGAAGGCAAGGCCATCCGCTTCAACGAGTCGACGGTGCGCCCGATCGGGCGTGTCGGCGCCGGTGTGCGCGGCATCTCGATCGAGGAGTCCGACGAGGTGATCGGCATGATCTGTGTGGAACCCGATTCGACGCAGGACGTACTGGTGCTGAGCGAAAACGGTTACGGCAAGCGTACCGACCTCGACGAGTACCGCATCACCAACCGCGGCGGTAAGGGTGTGAAGACGATCAACGTGACGGAGAAAACCGGCAAACTTATCTCCATACAGGCCGTTACGGACGACAACGACCTGATGATTATCAACCGTTCGGGACTTACCATACGTACGGCCGTGTCGCAGATCCGCCTGGCGGGTCGTGCTACGCAGGGCGTGCGTATCATCAACCTGCGTGACGGCGATGCCATTGCCTCGGTGATGGCCGTGCCTGCTGCCGGCGATGAAGAAGAAGTACAGTCCGCAGAGGCTACCGGTGCCGGGGACGCAACACCCGATGCAGGACAGCCGGCGGAGGAATAGATGAAATGAATTTGAAAAACTTTAAATTAAATTTGTTATGAAGAAAACATTTTTGACGGCTTTCGCTGCCCTGCTCATGGCAATCCCCGCTGTTCAGGCGCAGAAAGTCAACAAGAGCGGGCTCCTCTCCAAGATCGAGAAGAGCGACGCCGACATCGCCGACGCGAAGAAGAACGCGAAGGCCTCCACGTGGATCAACCGTGGCAAAGCATTGTACGAGGCTGCCGTGGAACCGACCAAGAGCCTCTTCGTCAACATGGACGCCGCGATGCTGAAGCTGGCCGTGGGCGAACCTTCGGCCACCAAGCAGGTGACGCTTCTCAACGTTCCCTACGAAGCGTGGGAATACCCCTATTTCATCGCCTATATCAAGGACGGCAAGGTAGTTACCTGGACGCAGACCGACTGGGTGCTGAAAGAGGCCCCTGCCATGGCCATCGAGGCTTACAACAAGGCTTACGAGATCGACCCCAAGAGCGCTGCGAAGGCGAAGGACGGGTTGCAGCAGATCAGCGATTTCTGTTCGCAGGTCGGTAATACGGGCATCGACACGGGCGAGTACGTTGCAGCCGCCGACGCCTATGCCACGGCTTTCCAGGCGCAGTCGAGCCCCGCTTACGGCGCAGCCGCAAACCCCGCGCTGCTTTACTATGCCGGTTACCTGCGCACGGTGGACGGTTCGGCGCACCCCTCGTCGTTCGGACAGGGTGCCGAGTACCTCAAGAAAGCGATCGACCTGGGGTATACCGACGAGGAGGGTAACATCTACTACTACCTCTTCCACTGCTACTACGGCCTGAAGAACGTCAGCCAGGACAATGTCATGCTGGCCAAGGACGCCCTGATCACGGGTATCGGGAAATTCCCGAAGAACGAGCGTATCCTCGACGGCCTGATGCAGCTCTACACCTCCGAAGAGGGCGTGGGCGACCCTGCCGACCTGGTAACGCTGATCGACTCGGCCATTGCCGACAACCCCGAGAACGTAGACCTCTGGTTCGGCCGCGGCCGTATCTTCTATGCGCTGAAAAACTACGACGAGAGCATCGCATCGTTCAAGAAGGTCGTGGAGCTGAAGCCCGACCTGTTCGAAGGCAACTATTACCTGGGCGTGTTCTACACGATCAAGGCCGACGAGATGAACAAGGTGATGAACGAGAAGCAGTATAGCAGCCAGACTGCCTACGATACCGACCTGAAGGAGGTGAATGCCGTCTATATGGATGCCGTGCCCTGGTTCGAAAAGGCATACGAGCTGAAAAAGGACGACGTCAATACGCTCGACTTCCTCAAGTCGATCTGCTTCCGCCTGCGCGACGAGGAGGGCATGATGGACAAGTACAACAAGTACAACACCCTGCTCAAAGAAGCCAAAGGCGAAGAATAATCCCCTGCGGGGGCGGCGCTGCCGCCCTGCGCTTACAGGAATCCCGGCTCCGCATTTCGGAGCCGGGATTTTTCATGCGCCGATGCGCCTGTCGTGATGTCCGTGCCGTCGAATTCGTAGGGTAATATCCGTGCAAGATACTCGTGCAAGATATCCGTGCAAGAAATCCTGTGCGGCATCCGTGCGAAATGCCTGTGCTGTTGTGCCGATCTCCGGGCATTCTGCCTGTGGCGCGACCCGCGCTTCAAGGTTTCCGGATGTCGAAGCCCAACTGCCGGAGCATCCCTTCGTGGTCGAGGCAAAAGCGTTTCATCAGCAGGTAATGCGGCGTCTGCTCCAGTTCGGTGAGTTGCAGTCCGTTGTCCGCGATCTCGTAGATGTCGGCGCCGGGGTAGGCCATGACGATAGGCGAGTGGGTGCTGACGATGAACTGCGATCCGCTTTCCACGAGTTGTTTTATCCGGCACAGCATATACATCTGCCGCGACGGCGAGAGGGCGGCCTCGGGCTCGTCGAAGATATAGAGCCCGTTCCCGCGGAGCCTGTGTTAGAGCAGGCTCAGGAAGCTTTCGCCGTGCGATTGCCTGTGGAGCGACTTGTCGCCGTAATAGCGGTGTATGCCGTCGGCTATCTGGTCGATCTCGGTGGCGACGTTGTAGAAACTCTCGGCACGCAGGAAATAGCCGTCGCGCGGCTGCAACCCGCGTCCGAGCACGAGGTTCCCGTATAGCGGGGAATGAGTCTCGCGCGTTGCGAACCGAAAGTTCTTCGACCCGCCCTCGGCATTGAATCCCGCTTTTACGGCGATGGCTTCCAGCAGCGTCGATTTGCCCATGCCGTTCTCGCCCACGATGAACGTCACCGGGCGGCGGAACCGCAATCCGCTGAACCCCGCCAGCGCGGGCACCGTATAGGGGTATTCGTGCGGCAAATCTCCGGCCTCTTTCAGTCGGATATATTTGATATAGAGTGCGTTTTCGGATAAGATCATGGCGGGCTTTTTTGGGTTCCGTTCCGCTAATTTAGTGATTTTCCCCGGATATGCGGCCTGTTATCGCAGGAAACCTTCCAGCTTCCGGACGTTGCCTCTCCCGGGCCGTTCCGGCCTCTCCCTGCCCGGGGATTCACCGCCTCTTCCTTATGCGCCGGCTTTGCGGTAGATTGTCCGCAGGCTGTGCGTCATGAAGTATTGCAGCACGCCGCGCAGGAACATGTACAGCGTGAAGGCGAGCCACAGGGCGTTGTTGCCTATGAGCGTATGCCCGATATAGAAGATGCCGAAATAGGCTGCCGTAGCCCAGAACATCGAGTTGCGCATGACGCGCGTCTGCGTGGCGCCCACCATGATGCCGTCCATGATGAAGGGCATGGCGCTGGCTACGGGGATCAGGATGATCCATACGATATACCGTCCGGCGACCTCCACGATCGTCGCGGCGTTTGCGGCCGAATCGTCGATGAACAGCCCCACCAGGTCGCGCCACCAGACGATGTAGATTCCCACGAACAGTACCGACACGGCCGTGCCCCATGCGATGCAGCGCCGCAGGCAGTCGCGCAGCGCCTTTACGTCCCGGGCGCCGATGAACCGTCCGGTCAGCGCTTCGGCGGCATATGCGAAGCCGTCGTTCATGTACGAGAAGAGCGTGAAGAGCTGCAACAGCAGGGTGTTCACGGCCAGCAGCACCGGGTCTTCCATGCGGGCCGAAGCCCCCGTGAAGAAGGTGTAGACCGCCACGATGCAGAGCGTACGCAGCATGATGTCGCGGTTGACGATGAAGAAGGTTTTGAGCGGTTTCATGTCGAATACCTCGGCCCAGTCGATGCCCGTCAGCACCTTGCGGTAGCGCAGCATGAGCAGCAGCAGCGAAAGTCCCACGCCCGTCCACTGTGCGATCACCGAGGCGTAGGCGATGCCGACGATCCCCATGTCCATGCCGAAGGCGAACCAAAGGCTGCACAAGACATGCACCGCGTTGACCGAAATAGCCGTGAACATCGGTATCATGGCATTCTGCATACCCGTGAACCAGCCGTTGAACCCGAACAGGAGGATGCCCGCCGGTACGGCCCAGATGCGGGCGTAGAAATATTCGCGCGTCATTTCGTTGCCGTTCAGTCCCCACAGAGCCAGCTCGCCCAGCGGGTATTGCAGGGCGAGCATCAGCAATCCCATGCCTGCCGCCACGACCATCGCCCTTACGAGCATGTTGGTGCATTCGTGGAAATTCCCTGCGCCGAACGCCTGTGCCGTGAGTCCGCTGGTTCCCATGCGCACGAACGAGCAGTTCCAGTAGATGAAGTTGAAGATCGACACCCCGATGGCCAGTGCGCCGATAGTCGCCGCCGAATCCGCGCCCCAGTGCCCGGCGATGGCCGTCGACACGATTCCCATCAGCGGCACGGTGATGTTCGAAACGATATTCGGGAGCGCGATGCGCAGTATTTCGCGGTTCATGTTCATAGGTGCGGGGCGGGGATGTCCGGCAACCCCTGCCGGACGTCGTTTACGGGTGCAAAGATAAGGCAAAAGCGGCGAATTTGTAACGGCCCCTGTCTTTTATCGCCAAATCGGGTCTGCAATATGCCGTAATCCGGAAAAATGGATTACCTTTGCCCCACAAACTCATTCAAATACGTATGAAAGACAACAAAAACGACTCGACCACGGTACTTTCGCGTTTCGGACGCGACAAGCGCCAGCGTACCGTGACTGCTACGGCGGAGCGTGTCGAGCGTCGCCCGCGTTTACAGCGTGATGCTGCCGATTCGGAGCAACCGTCCAGCGAGGGGCCCCGTGAGCGGGCCTCCTACAATCCCCATTTCACGGCGGACAACCGCCCTGCATTCGACAAACCGCGCCGCCAGTTCGGCGACAAACCGGCTTACGGCGAGCGTAAGTCCGGCGATAAACCCCGTTACGAGCACCGCGACGGCGACAAACCGCGCCGCCAGTACGGCGACAAGCCCGCCTACGGTGAACGCAAATTCGGCGACAAGCCCCGTTACGAACACCGCGACGGCGACAAACCGCGCCGCCAGTATGGCGACAAGCCCGCCTACGGCGAACGCAAGTTCGGGGATAAGAAATACGGCGACCGTAAATTCGGTGACAAACCCTATAAGCCGGGGCCGAGGAAGCACGACGACAAACCGGCGTCCTACCCGAAATTCACGCCCGAAAAGCAGGTCGGCGAAATGCGCCTGAACCGTTTTCTCGCGCAGTCGGGCCTCTGCTCGCGCCGCGAGGCCGACGATTTCATCACCGCGGGCCTGGTCACGGTCAACGGCCAGATCGTCACCCAGCTGGGCACCAAGGTGCTTCCCACCGACGAGGTGAAATTCAACGACAGCCGCGTGCAGGGCGAGAAGAAGGTCTACCTCGTGCTCAACAAGCCCAAGGGTTATGTCACGTCGCTCGACGACCCCCATGCCGGCAAGACCGTCATGGATCTGGTCGAAGGTGCCTGCACGGAGCGCATCTACCCCGTAGGCCGTCTGGACAAGAACAGCCTCGGGTTGCTGCTTTTCACCAACGACGGCGACCTTACGAAGCAGCTCACGCACCCCTCGTACCTGAAAAAGAAAATCTACCAGGTGACGCTCGACAAGCCCCTGGCGCGTGCCGATATGGATCGCATCGCCGAGGGCATCACGCTCGAAGACGGCGAAATCTTCGCCGACGAAATTTCCTATGTCAAGGAGAACAAACAGGAGATCGGCATCGAGATACACTCCGGCCGCAACCGTATCGTGCGCCGTATTTTCGAATTCCTGGGCTACACGGTCACCAAGCTCGACCGGGTCTACTACGCCGGCCTGACCAAGAAGAACCTCAAGCGCGGAGCCTGGCGTTTCCTCTCCCGCGAGGAGGTCGAACGGCTCAAGTCCGGCCAGTACGAATAAGTCCCTGCATCCGGTCTTTGTCCGGAGGGATAAGGGTACAATCAGAAGGAGGCTCCTGTCAAGGGAGCCTCCTTCTGTTTTAACAGCGATAATCCCGGCATATCCGGGTGGTTGCGGGATGTCCCCGCATTCCTGCGGTATGGCGGCGATTCCGGTGCGCCCGGAAAACCACGGCACCCGCGCGGCGGGAGCGTATGGTGACGGACCGTGCCTGTTGCCGCCGTGCCTGTTGCCGCTATGCCAGCTGCACCCGTCGGCCGCTGTCTCCAGGCCGCCATGCTGCCGGGCAAATGCTGCCTGCCGCCTTGTCAGTGCGTCGCCTTGTACCAGCCCGTGTTTTGGATGTTGTTCACCACGATCCCGCTCGTGCTCGGCGCGCTGGTCGAAATGCCCGAATAGGTCGTGAGCGGCCTCTTGCCGCCCGAATAGAAATACTCCGTATGCAGCCGGTAGCGTTCGGGGACGGTGCGCGCGAGCTGTTCGTCGAATTCCTTTAGCAGGGCGGTGTCGTCGCACAGTTGGTAGACGTAATCCGCCAGGTCGTAGAACCGCGTCGGGGCGTAGAGGTACTCATATTGCTGCAACGGTTTCTCCGGGTCGGGGATATACGCGGGCGATGCATTGTTGATGAGGCGCATGACTTCTGCCATCTTATCCACCTGGTCGCATACCGTCACGGCGATCGCCCCGCAGTTATAGTTCGGGGCCTCGTATTGCTCGTAGAATTCGTAGAAACTCCGGCATACGCCGTCCAGGTCGTATCCCGTGCCGCCGTCGGTGAACAGGTAGGGCATCACCAGGTCGTAAGGATAACCGTAGGCCATCACCTCGCAGGGCGAGGCGATCAGGTGTCTGGTGATTTTGCGTAGGTCGTACGCCACCTCGATCGACGACATGAAACAGTCGTCGAAGAGGATGTATTCGAACCGGATTCCTGCGGCCGTTATCGCCTCGGCGAAGGTCGTCGTGTTGGTACACCGCGAACCGCCGTCGCCGAACCAGCGGGTGAACTGCCCGTCGGGCGAAACGTATTCCCAGTGCCATTTCTCGGGGACGGTTGTCGCCGTCGGTTCCGTGCCGGCCTTCGCGTCGGCAGCGCTCCGGCCCGAGCCCGATGCGGGGATCCACGCCATGCCGTGCGACCCGATCGTGATGCCGTAGCGTTCGGCGGGTGCGGTCTGCTTGATGTAGTCGAAAATCCCGGTGATGGTCTCGGCCTGCGTCACGTTGAGGTCTTCGTACGTGCGCAGCTCCGTTTCGCGGCACTCTCCGTTGTCGTAGTACAGCTCACTGAGCGTACCTTTCGTCGTGCTCGTTTGTAGGAACAGCAGCAGGCGGCTGTCATGCAGGATGTTTCCTGCCACGGCTTTCTTCACGTCCTCGATGTTCTGGAGGAAATGCGTGTACAGGTTCCCCGACCACGGCAGGTACATGACGACCGTCTGGGGTGCGACGGTCGGGCTCTGCACTACGGTGACCGTGGCCTCGGCCTTCCCCGACGACAGGCGCAGCGCCATGCTGCCCAGCGCCTTTCGCCGGGTCGTCGTATTGTCGTCCTGCGCCCTCACCGTTACCGTCGTCTCCCCGCGGCCGCCTTGGGTAGGGGAGACGTCGAAGCCGCTTCCCTCCGTGGTGAGCGACCACGCTTCGGTCGACGACACTGTGAATGCCGCTTCCGAACCCGCCGTGCTGCGCAATACCACTTCGTCTTGCGTCGTGGTCAGCCCTGCGCGTTCCTCTGTTTTTTCGCACCCGGCGAGCAGCGCCACTGCCAGCAGCAGGCTCAGCGTGCGCCGGATTATTTGTAGGTACGGGGTTTTAGGTTGTTGAATTGCCATGTGCGGTCACGTTTATAGGTATATCCTTCGGGCTTGTTCCAGTATACGCGGCCGAAGTCGTAATAGAGCCCTTTGCGTTTCTTGTCGCCGACCATCCGGGGCGCCGTGAAGGGGATGAATTCCACCGTACGGCTGATGATGCGGCTCTTGCCGTAGGTGTAACCCTCCGATGCCATCACGTCGAGCGCATGGTCGAACATCAGGATATGGCGCGGGGTCTTCTGCGTGAGGGCATCCCCCGAATCCTCGATCGCGCGGAGCACCCCCTTCACCTTGTTGTAATACATCTTCTCCTGCAGCTTGTTGCCCAGCGCCCCGTGGGCATAGGCCATCAGGTTCAGGATCTTGGGGCTGAACGGGTCGCGGGCGAGCGCATCTTCGCCCACGTAGAGCATCGCGTCGAGCGTTTCGGCCAGCGGGTTGTCGGGGTCGAGCCCCGATGCCAGCATCAGCAGCTTGTCCAGGTCGGGGTTCGCCTCCATCGGTTTGTAGCTCTCCTGGTGGGCGTAGCCGTAGTAGAGGTAGTGGTAATCCTCGTCGGTGAGCGTCTCGTCGCCCGCGTTGTAGCGCATCATCAGCGAAGTGTAGTAGAACGGCGAATCGGGGTCGGACGTCTTGGCGACGATGTCCTCCTCGACGGGGACTTTCGCCGCGGCCAGCGCCGGGAGCAGGAGCAATGTCAGCAGTAAATTTTTCATATCCGTGTTTTGTCCGTATTTTAGGCACTAACGCTCAAATCAGCGCAAATCGTATTCCGCGATCAGTTTGCGGAACTTTTCGCGCAGCGCCTCCGAACCTTCGACGAGCGGCAGCCGCATCGTCGGGCCGATTATGCCCATTTCGGCCAGTGCGCACTTCACCCCCACGGGGTTGCCCTCTTCGAACAGGGCGTGCACCGCTTCGTCGAGGCATTCGTATGCCTTTTCCGCACGGTCGAACTCCCCGGCCTTGGCGTAGTTCACACACTCCATGAACCGCTTGGGAAAAGCGTTCGCGGCCACCGAGATCACGCCGTCGCCGCCGCGGCGCATCAGTTCGAGCGTCATGCCGTCGTCGCCCGACAGCACGATGAACCCTTCGGGGCGCCGGTCGAGGATGTGCTGCATCTGTTCGATGTCGCCCGATGCCTCCTTGATGCCGATTACGTTCTTCATTTCGCGAGCCAGCCGCAGCGTCGTCTCGGCCGTCATGTTGACGCCCGAGCGTCCCGGGATGTTGTAGAGGATCACCGGCAGCGGCGAGTGCTCCGATACGGTGCGGAAATGCTGGTAGAGCCCCTCCTGCGAGGGCTTGTTGTAGTAGGGCGTAACGCTCAGGATGGCGTCGGCGCCCCGCAGGTCGAATTCGCGCAGCTGATCCAGTACCTCCGACGTCGAGTTGCCGCCGCAGCCCATCACCAGCGGTACGCGCCCCGCGATGTGGTTGGTGATGAACATGGCTATCACGGCGCGCTCGGGCATGTAGAGCGTCGGCGTCTCGGCCGTGGTGCCCAGCGCCACGATGTAGTCCACGCCGCCTTCGATCACATAGTCGATCATGCGTGCCAGCGCCTGATAGTCAACTTTTCCTTCGGGTGTAAAGGGGGTTATCATGGCGGCCCCCACGCCGCAGAGCTTGTGTCGTATCATATGATTCTGTTTGGCATTATGTAGTTTTTTATGCGTATTCCTTTTCCGCGGGGCTCAGAACAACTCGCCTTGTTGGACGGGTTCGCCGTCCCCGCCTTCCGTCGCGGCCGCTTCCGCCCCCTTCTTCCCGGAGGGTTTCACCTGTTTTCCCCGGCCCGCTGTCTCCGGCTCGCTTTTCCCCGGCTTTCCCGCGGCGTCTTTTTCAGGTTTGTCGGCCGCGCCTTTCCCCGGCTTTCCCGCGGCGTCTTTTTCAGGCTTGTCCGCCGTGTTTTCCCCCGGCTTTCCCGCGGTGTCTTTTTCAGGCTTGTCCACCGTGCCTTTTCCCGGCGCACCCGCATCATCGGCTGTCGCTGCCGGCTCCGGGGTTTTACGTCCGGCGCTATGGGGCATTGCTCCGTCGCCTTCCGGCCCGGCCTTTCTCGCCGCGGCCGGGGCGCCATTGTTCCTGCCGCCGTTATTTGCCGTTGTTGCGCCGTCGGCTTCCGTCCCGTTTGCCGCCGGGGCTTGCTGCCCGCCGACCATGGCGATGAACTCCTCTTCGGAAATGATCTTCACGCCCAGCTTCTCGGCTTTCCTGAGCTTCGCCGGGCCCATGTTGTCGCCCGCCACGATGTAATCGACGTTGGCCGATACGGCCGCGAGGTTCCTGCCCCCGTGCATTTCGATCAGCTCCTTCATTTCGTCGCGGCTGCGCGAGAACTTGCCCGACACCACGAAACTGCGGCCTGCGAGCGACTCCGACGCCAGCTCCCGCGCCTCCTCCTCGAACTTCAGCCCCGCGGCACGCAGGCGGCGGATGATGGCGTGGTTCTGCTCGTCGGCGAAATACTCGATGATCGCGTCGGCGATGCGCCCGCCCACCTCGTCGGCCTGGGTCAGCTCCTCGCGCGTGGCCCGCATCACGGCGTCGAGCGAGCGGAAATGCTCAGCCAGGTATTTGGCCGTCGTTTCGCCCACGAAGCGGATGCCGAGTCCGAACAGCACGCGGCGGAACGGCACCTCGACCGATCCGCGGATGCTGCGTATGATGTTGTCGGCCGACTTTTCGCCCAGCCGCGGCAATTCCGCCAGCTGTCCGGCCTTCAGGTCGTAGAGGTCGGCCACGTCGTGCACCAGCCCGTTCTCATAGAGCAGTTCCACGGTCTCCTCGCCCAGCCCCTCGATGTCCATCGCCTTGCGGCGGATGAAATGGATGATGCGCCCGACGATCTGCGGCGGGCATCCCCCCTGGTTGGGGCAGTAGTGCTTCGCCTCGCCCTCGTAGCGCACCAGCGGCGTGCCGCATTCGGGGCATACGGTGATGTATTCGAACGGTTTGCTGTCCGCAGGCCGCTGCGAGAGGTCTACCCCCGTGATCTTGGGGATGATCTCGCCGCCCTTCTCGACGTATACCATGTCGCCCGGGCGGATGTCCAGCAGGGCCATCTGCTCGGCGTTGTGCAGCGTCGCACGCCGCACGGTCGTCCCGGCCAGCAGCACCGGTTCGAGGTTCGCCACAGGCGTTATGGTCCCCGTGCGTCCCACCTGGAACGACACGCTGTCCAGCCGCGTGAGCGCCTGCTCGGCCTTGAACTTGTAGGCCACGGCCCATTTCGGGGCCTTGGCCGTGAATCCCAGCTGCCGCCTTACGGCGAAGTCGTTGACCTTGATCACCACGCCGTCGGTCGGGAAGGGCAGGGCATGGCGCCCCTCGTCCCAGTGGGCGATGTAGGCGTCGATCTGCTCCGCAGTGCGGCATATGCGCGCCGCGTCCGAGACTTTGAATCCCCACTCGCGGGCTTTCTGCAGGCTTTCCCAGTGGTTCGTGAAGGGCAGGTCGTCGCCCGCCAACTGGTAGAGCGTGCAGTCCAAGCCGCGGCGTGCGACCACCGACGACGCCTGCTGCTTGAGCGTCCCCGCCGCGGCGTTGCGCGGGTTTGCGAAGAGCGTCTCCCCGGCCGCCTCGCGCTCGGCGTTGATTTTGTCGAACGAGGCGTAGGGCATCAGGATCTCGCCCCGTATTTCGAAGTAGGGCGGCCAGTCGTCGCCCCTCAGGCGCAGGGGAACCGTGCGCACCGTACGTACGTTGGCCGTCACGTCGTCGCCCTGCGTGCCGTCGCCGCGCGTCACGGCACGCAGCAGCCGCCCGTCCTCGTAGGTGAGCGATATGGCCGTGCCGTCGAATTTCAGTTCGCAGACGAACTCCGTCGGCCCGGCCTCCTTTTCGATACGGGCGATGAATTCATGCAGTTCGTCGAGCGAATAGGTGTTGCCGAGCGAAAGCATCGGGAACCGGTGCTTTACGCTCCGGAACTCCGACGTGATGTCGCTTCCGACACGCACCGAGGGCGAATTGGGGTCGGACAGTTCGGGGTGCGCCCGTTCCAGATCCTGCAATTCGCGCATCATCGTGTCGAATTCGAAGTCGGAGATCTCGGGGGCGTTTTCGACGTAATATCTGAAGTTATGGTACTCGAGCTGCCGCCGCAGCTCTTCGATTTTCTCGCGTATCATAATATAAGTATAACCTGCGTAAAGGTACGTATTTTGTTTATAACATCCTGCAAATTCAAAAAAAATGCAAAAAAAAATTACGGATGTGGTGCGATATGTAAATTTTGCTTATAATTGCAGAAAATTTCCAAGCATTACTATGGCTAAACAGAATACGACGAAGAAACATATCGTAACGAGCTTTCACAACCTGACTCCCGAACTGCAGGATGCCGTAAAGGAAAAATACCCGCTGGGGTTCACCGAAGCGATGATGCGCGTGGACAAACCCAACGGCGATTTTTTCTATGCCGTGCCGTTCGATACCGACGAGATCGCCTATATGGTGAAGATCGACGTGAAGATCGACGACAATGCGCAGGAGGAGGACGACAGGGATTACTACGACGACGAAATCAAGGGCGCCGACGAAATCCAGGACGACGCCAATTCCGATGACGGCGGCGGCGACTCCGACGACGACGTGAATATCTGATCCGGCCATGCTGCGCTTTATCCCTGCCCTCGCTCTGCTGCTGTTCACGGCCTGCGGCCTTGCTGAGAACGAGCAGGATGATAAGAACAAGCGTATTTATATTACATTCACAGACCCCGCCTTCGAGCAATTCTGTCTCGGAATGTTCGATTTGGATCACGACGGACGCATTTCGCGCTACGAGGCGCAGCGCGTCCTGGTGATGGATTGCTCCGGCCGCAACATCTCCGCGATGTGGGAGATCGGCGAGTTTTCCCGCCTGCGCGAGCTCGATTGCAGCGGCAATAACCTCACGCGGCTCGACCTGCGCAAATGCCCCGACCTGCAAAAGCTCGATTGCGGCGACAACGAAATCACGTCGCTCGACATCGACGGCCTGCGCGGACTGGCGGTGCTCGATTGTGCCGGGAACCTGCTCGCACGCCTCGACCTGAAATCCAACTCTTCCCTGCGCCAGCTCGATTGCCGCGGCAACCTGCTGGTGACGCTCGACCTGACCCCCTGCTCGGGGCAGTTGCAGGCCGACACGCGCGACAACCCTTTCCTTACGACCGTCTATCGCCTCGGCTCGCAGGGCGTCGATTATAACGGGCCGACCGAGGTGGTCGTCCGCTGACCGGAGCCTCCGTTTCCTGCCCCCCCCCGCATCGTTTTCCGCTGGCTGCCCGCGTCCGTTTCCTGCTGGCTGTCCGTGTCCGTTTCCCGCCGCCTGCCCGCATTGTTCCCCGCAGGTTCCCCGCGTCGCTTCCCCGCTGGCTGCCCGTGTCCGTTCCCCGCCGCCTACCCGCATTGTTCCCCGCAGGCTCCCCGCGTCGCTTCCCCGCCGCCTGCCCGCGTCGTTCCCCGCTGCCTCCCCGCGTCGCTTCCCCGCTGGCAGCCCGCATTGTTCCCCGTTGGCTGCCCGCGTCGCTTCCCGTCGGTTGCCGCGTCCGTTTCCTGCCGTTCCCGGCGTTGTCTTTTGCCTTCCGCAGCGGGTTTGCGGCACGCTTATTTCTGATACATTGTTGAAAAGTCGCCGCCGCGGGTTGGGTATTTCGGATAATAATTCTTACCTTTGGGTGCAAAAAATGTCTTTTGCGCCATAAATATTACCGGATACAATGAAAAAAGTTGACGTTATCCTCGGCCTGCAATGGGGTGACGAGGGCAAGGGAAAAGTTGTGGATGTGCTGACGCCTGGCTACCAGGTCGTAGCCCGCTTCCAGGGCGGCCCCAATGCCGGTCATACATTGGAATTCAACGGCGAGAAATACGTGCTCCGCTCGATCCCTTCGGGCATATTCCAGGGCGGTAAGACCAATATCATCGGTAACGGTGTGGTGATCGACGCCGTCCTTTTCCGTGAAGAGGCCGAAGCGCTCGCGGCCAGCGGCCACGACCTCACCCGGCAGCTCTGCATTTCAAAGAAGGCCCACCTGATCCTGCCCACGCACCGCATCCTCGATGCTGCGTACGAGGCGGCCAAGGGCAGCGCCAGGATCGGCACCACCGGCAAGGGCATCGGCCCGACCTATACCGACAAGGTCAGCCGCAACGGCATGCGCGTGGGCGATGTGCTGAGCGCCGATTTCGAAAAGATATACGCCCGCGCCAAGGCTCGCCACGAGAAGATCCTGCGCAGCCTGGCCTGCGAGTACGACATCACCGAGTTGGAACAGAAGTGGTTTGCGGCGGTCGAGTACCTGCGTCGTTTCAACATCATCGACAGCGAGTATTTCGTCAACGAGTGCCTCGCCGCGGACAAGAGCATCCTGGCCGAAGGCGCGCAGGGAACACTGCTCGACGTGGATTTCGGTTCCTATCCGTTCGTCACCTCGTCGAATACCGTCTGCGCCGGCGCCTGCATCGGGCTGGGCATCGCCCCGAACCGCATCGGCGAGGTCTACGGTATCTTCAAGGCCTACTGCACACGCGTCGGCAGCGGCCCGTTCCCCACGGAGCTGTTCGACGAAACGGGTGCCCGGCTGCGCGACATCGGTCATGAGTACGGAGCCGTCACGGGGCGCGAGCGCCGTTGCGGATGGCTCGACATGGTGGCGCTCAGGTATTCGATCATGATTAACGGCGTGACGCAGCTCATCATGATGAAGTCCGACGTCATGAACGATTTCGAGACCATCCGCGTCGCCACCGAATACGAGATCGGCGGCAAACGTACGTCGTATTTCCCCTATGAGGTCGGCGACGACCTGAAACCCGTCTACCGCGAGTTCCCGGGGTGGAAGTGCGACCTGCGCGCCTTCACCCGCTACGAGGACTTCCCCGCGGAGTTCAAGGCCTATGTCGAGTTCATCGAACGCGAGACGGGTGTTCCGGTGAAGATCATCTCCGTCGGCCCCGACCGCGGCGAAACCATCGTAAGATAGCTATTAACCATAAATACCTACTATGAAAAAACAGCTGAAAATTGTTGTATTGGCAAAGCAGGTGCCTGATACCCGCAACGTGGGTAAGGATGCGATGACCCCCGAAGGGACGGTCAACCGCGCGGCGCTGCCGGCCATCTTCAATCCCGAAGATCTCAATGCGCTCGAAATGGCGCTCGCGCTTAAAGACCGCACCGACGCTTCGACGGTTCATATCCTGACGATGGGGCCCCAGCGTGCCGCCGACATCATCCGCGACGCGATGTTCCGCGGCGCCGACGGCGGTTACCTGCTCTCCGGCCGCGAATTCGCCGGTTCGGACACGCTCGCCACGTCGTACGCCTTGTCGTGCGCCCTGAAAAAGATCCGGCCCGACATCATTTTCGCCGGCCGCCAGGCCATCGACGGCGATACGGCGCAGGTCGGCCCCCAGGTGGCTGAGAAACTCGGCCTGCCGCAGGTTACCTATGCCGAAGAGATCCTCGACATCAAGGACAGCACGCTGGTTATCCGGCGCCGCCTGAACTGCGGCACCGAAGTCGTCGAGTGCCCCGTCCCGGCTGTCATTACGGTCAACGCCTCGGCTCCCGAGTGCCGTCCGCGCAACGCCAAGCGCGTGATGACCTACAAATTCGCCCTCTCGGGGTCTGAAATCGCCGCGGCGCCCGAATCGGAAGCCGCACGGCGCGCCGCCGCCAAGCCCTACCTGCAGATCGTCGAGTGGGCTGCCGCCGACGTCGATCCCGACCCGCAGCAGCTCGGCCTTCAGGGTTCGCCCACGAAGGTCAAGAAGATCGAGAACGTGGTTTTCCAGGCCAAGGAGGCCAAGAAGCTCACTGCTGCCGACGAGGATATCAATTCACTGATGGTCGAACTTATCGCGAGCCACACGCTCGGTTAATACGTGCATAGGAGATGAACAACATATTCGTATATATCGAGAACGAGGGCGGCAAGGCCGCCGAGGTGTGCCTCGAACTGATGACCAAGGGCCGCGAACTGGCCACGACGCTGGGCGTGAAACTCGAAGCCGTGGTGCTGGGCGAGAACCTCGCCGGCATCGAGCACGAGCTCGCCAAATACGGCGCCGATACCGTATGGATCGCCGACGACAAGGTGTTCGCACCGTTCCGTACGCTGCCCCATACGGCCGTCATGTGCGGCCTGATCGAGCAGGAGAAACCCCAGATCGTGCTGTTCGGCGCGACGTGCAACGGCCGCGATTTCGCGCCGCGCGTGTCGTCGGCGCTTTACAGCGGCCTTACGGCCGACTGTACGCAGCTGGTGATCGGCGACCATAAGGACGCCAAGAGCGGCAGGGAGTACAAAGACCTGCTCTACCAGATCCGCCCCGCCTTCGGCGGCAACATCATCGCCACGATCGTCAACCCCGACAACCGTCCGCAGATGGCCACCGTCCGCGAAGGCGTCATGCGCCGCGAATATGCCGCCAAGCCGGGTGCCGGCGAGGTGAAGAAGATCCAGTGGCAGAAATTCGTGAAGGACGCAGACCTCGCGGTGAAGATCATCGACCGTGAGATTGCCGAGAGCAAGATCGACATCAAGGGTGCCGGCGTCATCGTCGCGGGCGGCTACGGCATGGGTTCGAAGGAGAACTTCGACCTGGTGTTCGAGCTGGCCGACGTGCTGGGTGCCGAGGTGGGCGCGAGCCGCGCAGCCGTCGACGCCGGGTTCGCAGACCATGCGCGCCAGGTGGGTCAGACCGGTGTGACGGTACGCCCCAAACTCTACATCGCCTGCGGTATCTCGGGGCAGATCCAGCATACGGCTGGCATGGACGGCTCGGCCATGGTCATTTCAATCAACACCGACCCCGAAGCCCCGATCAACAAGATTGCCGACTACGCCATCACGGGCGACGTCAACGAGGTGATCCCCAAGATGATTAAGTACTACAAACAAAATTCGAAGTAATGGCTAATTTCTTTTCAGACAATAAGGATTTGCAGTTCCACCTCCAGCATCCGATGATGCGCAAGATCGTGGAGCTGAAAGAGCGCGGCTTCGCCGAGAAAGACCTCTACGATTTCGCGCCGCAGGATTTCGAAGACGCCATGGACTCCTACCGCCGCGTGCTGGAGATCGCCGGTGAAGTCTGCGGCGAGGTCATCGCTCCGAATGCCGAGGGCGTGGATCACGAAGGCCCCCGCGTCGTGAACGACCACGTGGAGTACGCTGCGGGCACGGTTCAGAACATGAAGGCCATCGTCGACGCGGGCCTGAGCGGCCTTACGCTGCCCCGCAAGTACGACGGCCTGAACTTCCCGCTGGTCTGCTTCGTGATGGCAAACGAGATGGTCGCCCGCGCCGATGCCGGCTTCGAGAACATCTGGGGTTTGCAGGACTGTGCCGAGACGCTCAACGAGTTCGCCTCGGAGGAGCTCAAGGCCAAATACCTGCCGTGGGTTTCCGCGGGCGCTACCTGCGCCATGGATCTCACCGAACCGGATGCGGGTTCCGACCTGGGCGCCGTGATGCTCAAGGCTACGTGGTCCGAGGAGAAGCAGACCTGGCTGCTGAACGGCGTCAAGCGCTTCATCACCAACGGCGACGGCGACGTTTCGCTCGTGTTGGCGCGTACCGAAGAGGGTACCACCGACGCCCGCGGGCTGTCGATGCTCGTCTATGACAAGCGCGACGGCGGCGTGAAGGTGCGCCGTATCGAGAACAAAATGGGTATCAAGGGCTCTCCGACGTGCGAGCTGGTCTTCACCAACGCCCCCGCGCAGCTGGTCGGCGACCGCAAGATGGGCCTTATCAAATACGTGATGTCGCTGATGAACGCCGCCCGCCTGGGTATCGGTGCGCAGTCGGTGGGCTTGTGCGAAGCCGCCTACCGCGAGGCGCTGAAATACGCCCAGGAGCGCGAGCAGTTCGGCAAGCCGATCATCCGCTTCGCGGCCGTTGCGGAGATGCTCTCCAACATGAAGGCCAAGTTGCAGGGTGTCCGTGCGCTGTTGTACGAGACGACGCGCTTCGTCGAGGTCTACAAGCAGTACGGCCATATTGCGCACGAGCGTCCGCTCGAAGGCGACGAACGCCAGGAGATGAAGTTCTACAACCGCCTGGCCGACGGCTTCACGCCGCTCGTCAAGCTCTTCTCGTCGGAGTACGCCAACCAGCAGGCTTACGACGCCATCCAGATCCACGGCGGTTCGGGCTTCATGAAGGACTATCCCTGCGAGCGCCTCTACCGCGACGCACGTATCATGAATATCTACGAGGGTACCTCGCAGCTGCAGGTTGTGGCGGCGATCAACGCCGTGACCAAGGGCACCTTCATGGAGCAGATCGAGCGTTACGCCGCCGCCGAATACAGCCAGCCCATGCAGCCCGTCGTTGCGAAGCTGAAGGAGCTGACCGCGAAGTTCTCGGAAATGACCGCCCATGTCGAAGCCGGGGACAAGGAACTTTGCGGCTTCAAGGATTTCCACGCACGCCGTCTGGTCGAAACCGCCGGCCATATCATCATCACCTACCTGCTGGCCCGTCAGGCCGGCGAGTCGGAGGAGTATGTCGATTCGGCGAAAATCTTCTGCAAACTTGCCGAGGGTAAGATCTCGGAGGCCTATACCTACGTCATGAACTCCACGCTCGAAGACGTCGCGCTGTTCCGGGCGGGCGAATAGGGGAGGTGAACCGCATTCCTGTTGGAAAAAATCCGGGTGACGAATCGAATCGCCCGGATTTTTTTAATTTGCACCGTGTAATAATTACATTGCGTCCTATGAAAACTCTTTTTTCCCTGCTTGTTTCGCTGTTGCTTTCCGCCGGTTTGTACGCACAGTCCTTCGACGATTACCGTGCCGCCGCCGAATCGGGCGATCCGGTAGCTGTTTCCAATGCCGGTGTTTGTTTTCTCCATGGCTGGGGTGTGGAGCAAAACCATGCCGAGGCGCTGAAATGCTTCCGGCAGGCTGCCGGCCACGATGTTCCTGCCGCCTATTACAATTTAGGGCTCTGTTACGAGAAGGGGTGGGGTTTGCCGCAGGATTTCACGCAGGCCGTTGCCTGTTACCGCCGGGCTGCGGAGCAGGGCGATCCCGACGCCCAGCGAGCTTTGGGCAATTGTTATTTTTCGGGCCAGGGTGTAGGCCGGGATTATGCGCAGGCGGTCGTATGGCTCCGAAAGGCTGCTGCACAGAACGATGGCTGCGCCCAATACAACCTCGGGGTCTGTTATGCGAACGGGTTCGGTGTTGTCCGGGATTACGCCGCGGCGGTGAAGTGGTACCGCATGGCCGCTTTGCAGGGCGATGCCGACGGACAATACAATCTCGGGGTCTGCTATATTGAGGGACGGGGTGTCGGAGTGGATTGTGCCGAAGCGGCATCCTGGTTCCGGCGGGCTGCCGAACAGGATCATGCGGGCGCCCAGTATAACCTCGGCGTATGTTATTATATGGGGCATGGCGTGGATGCCGACAAAACGGAAGCCCGCCGCTGGATCGCCGCCGCGGCCGAAAAGGGCAATGCCGATGCTGTCAGGGCATTGCGGCTCTTCGATTGATCCCGTGCCCCGCCCCGGCTTGTCGTGCATCCCGGCGGTGTCTGCTTGCGGTTTCTGTCTGCGGTGTCTGCCTGCGAGGGGCGTGGCGCGTACAATACCAGAGCAGGTTCGACCCACGGGTCGAACCTGCTCTCGTTTTTTATGGTATTCGGTCATCCGGCCTAAACCCGGGACGTATCCGGTACGATCCGAAGGTTTTCGGATTCTTATTTATCTTTCGGCGGGTAATTGAGCGGTGCGAAAAATTCGTCGAGTGTAATGTTGTAAAACTTGCAAATAATTGTTATAGTCGTCAGATTCGGGAAATTCTTGTCGGATTCGAGTTGTGCAATTCCCAACCCGGTCGCTTCGGCCAACTCCTCCTGCGATTGGTGGTCGTGCAAGCGCCTTAGTTCCTTCACCCGCAGAATGATTTTTTGAAGCAATTCTTCGTCGCGGCGTTGTTTTTTTTGTTCCATTGCCCCCCCCCTGTGAGTCTTATAAAATAAATTCGCATGTCCGGATTATTCGACAGGGTAGTCGCTTTCACCGAAGAATTCACGGAGACTGATGCCGTAGAAACGGCAGAGTATTGTCAGTGAGACAAGTGTGGGGAATTTTGATCCGCTTTCAAAATGGAAAATATCCAGACCGGTATTTTCTATAACGTATTCCTGCGAATAATTATGATCGCGGCGCAACTGTTTCATTCGTGAAATGACATATTGAGCCAATTTTTCGTCCGTTCGTTTTGGTTTCGTCTGCTTCATTTGTACAAATGAAAGGATCAATCTAATTTTCTGCTCTGTCTGTTTGGACAGAATAGTTTTTTTACTATCTTTGTGAAAGCAAACAGAAATTCCAATTACAGAAATTATGCTAACTTTGCAGAATAATACGGCATCGCCGTAACGACATACCATAAGGTTAAGACAACCTTTATGCCCCACGAACTCGCGACTGTCATGTTATATGACAGGTTCTTCTGGCGTAAATTTGTCTGAAACCCTTGCTATGTCCCGGCCTCGTGCCGGGACGGCTTGGGCGTAAGGGCAACTTCCAGAAACGGTTCGCGAGACCAGTGGGGGAGTTTGCACCTGCGCCCTTGCTTTTTTTTCGCAGGCCGCAGGTCGTATGCCGCCTCCGGGTACGGTTCGGGCGATGAATTCTTCTCCCCTGAACAGCGTCACTATTGTTCGTCCGGCCGTACCCGTTTTTTTTCGCCCCCTCCCTGTTTTTGCCTCCCGGTGCATCCCGCAATGGAAAAGGCCTGCGCATGACGTGCGCAGGCCTTTTGCCCAGTTGCCGTCGCAGGTCTACGCCTGCGCCGCTTCCTTCTCGGCCATCACGCAGCGCGTGGTGCCGAAAATATTGAGGTTGAGGTGCCCGGCGATGTAGGCCAGCGCCTTCTGTGCCTTGACCGAGTTGCCGGCCTCGTCGAGCGGCGGGGCGAAGGCCGCTACGCCCATCACGCCCGGGACGACGCCCATGATGCCGCCGCCCACGCCCGTCTTGGCCGGGAGCCCCGTCGTGAAGAGCCAGTCGCCCGTGTGCTCGTAGAAACCCACGGTCGCCATCATTGAGGCGATTTTGGGCGACAGCTCGGGCTTGAAGACCTGTTGTTTGGTCACGGGGTTCTTGCCTCCGTTGGCGATCGTCGCCGCCATCGTGGCGAGCTGCTTGGCCGTCACGCCGATCGAACACTGGCGCGTGTAGATGTCCAGCGCCATGTCCGGGTCGTCGTAGATGCGGTTGTAATTCTTCAGCAGCCATGCGATCGACTTGTTGTTGAAGTTGGTCGCCGTCTCCGACTTGTACAACTCGTCGATCACCTCGACCTGCGAGCCTGCGAGCCCTTCGATGAATCCGGTGATCGCCTTCCATTTGCCGTCGCTGTCGCCTACGGGCTGCACCATCGAGCAGGCGCTGATCGCCCCGGCATTCACCAGCGGCGTCGAGGGATGGTCGTTTTCGAGCAGGATCGCCATGATCGAATTGAAAGGCAGCCCCGTCGCATCGGCGCCGATCTTCGTCAGCACCTCCTGTGCGCTGTACTGGTTCATCGTCAGGATGGCCGTCGGGACTTTCGATACCGATTCGATGCCGAATTTGTAATCGGTGTCGCCCACGGCGATCACCTCCCCGTCGGGCAGGCAGGCCGCGATGCCGAAGAGGGTCGACGGTACGTTGGCCAGGTAGGGGATATAGTCGGCGTTCTTGCCGCCCGTTTCGTTCTTGCAGCGCTCGTAGGCCTGCTGTACGGCCTCGCGAACCGTTGCGTTGTCGATTTTCTGGATCATTGTCTGATGTATTTACCGATTTATTTGTTGTGAAGTTCCGTATCCGAAGGTTTCGCCATCGGTCCGGGATCGTTGGTATGTACCGGAGCCGCTACGACGGGCTGCTGCTCCCAGTGGAACGGGGCGAAGTCGGCCGCGGCCTCGGGGTCTTTCCACGACGGTTTGCGCATGGCGTAGATCACGAACGGGGCGCCCACGACTACCACGCAACCGATGATGAGCACCGAGAACCAAACGGTGTTGCTGCCGGTCGAGATCTGGCTGGGCGGTACGAAGCTCAGGACGAAGGCCAGCAGGGCTCCGCAGAAACCCAGACAGCCCAGGAACCACATCAGGCCGTTGCCCTTGCCCAGGCGGAACGGGCGGTCGGTGTTCTTCATCTTGTAGCGCAGCACGATCGCCGCCGAGAACATCAGCATGTACATGATCAGGTACAGCAGTACGGTCAGCTGCGAAAGTATCTGGTAGAACGACTGCACCGAGGGCATCACGACGAACAGCAGCGCCAGCAGCGTCACGACGCAGCCCTGAATGAGCAGGATATTCTTCTGTACGCCGTTCTTGTTGGTCTTCTGGAAGAACGGGGGCAGGTAACCCGCCTTACCCACGGCGAAGATACCCTTCGAAGGGCCGGCCACCCAGGTCAGCACGCCGGCCAGCACGCCGAACATCAGGGCGATGGCGATGATCGGGCCCGCCCACGACATGTGCAGGTAGTGGAAATAGTTGTCGAAGCCCACCAGCAGCGACTGCGTGAGGCTGATGTCCTTGGCCGGGATGATGAAGCCCAGCGAGAAAGTACCCAGCACGAAGATGCAGACCGTTACGAGCGAACCGATGATGATGGCCTTGGGGTAGTTCCGCGACGGGTTCTTCACGTCCATGACGTGTATACCCATCATCTCCATACCCGCATAGAACAGGAAGATACTGCTGGCCAGCACCAGGTTGTCGAATTTCGACAGGTCGGGGAAGAAACCCTGCGACATGTCCATGTGGTTGTGTCCGCCGGTCGAAATGTAGATGATGCCCAGCAGGATCAGCAGGCCTGCGGGAATGATCGTACCGATCATACCGCCCCATTTGCTGATCTTGCCGACCCATCCCAGGCCCTTGAGCGCGATGAAGGTGGCGATCCAGTAGATTGCCAGCACCATGCAGAGCGTGAAGACCTTGTTCGAGGCCAGCGTCGCGTCGTGCGCATCGTTCATGCCGATGAAGGCGATCGACACGGCGCCGAACGTCAGTACGGTGGGGTACCAGATCGTCGATTCGATCCATTGCAGCCAGATGGCCAGGAACCCCGTGCGGGCGCCGTACGCCTCGCCGACCCAGCGGAATACACCGCCCTGTTTGGTGGAGAACATCGCGGCCAGCTCCGCGGCGACCATGGCCGTCGGGATGAGGAAGACGATGGCGGCAAACAGATAGTAGAATGCCGATGAAAGTCCGTAGACGGCCTCGGCGGGGAGGCCGCGCAGACTTACTACGGCAGTCACGTTCATAATCGCGAGTGTCATGACACTCAATTTGAACCCTGTGCTTGTGGTAGTTTTCTTTACATCCATAATTCGGTTTGATTGAAATTGGTTTTAACGCTCATTGAGGTTGCAACTACCGTGCAAATCTGCCCGGCAGGCTCATTTTGTCCGGGCGATAGCGGCAGTGTTGCCGAAAAAAACTATATTTGCACATAAACTTTACGCCTATGTACCGCACCGCGTTAATCCTGGCCCTGGCCCTCTTCGCCGCCTCCTGCGGCGGACGCCGTTCACAGCAGCAGCAGACGGCCAGCGTGCCGCAGCCTCGCGTATTCCTCCCGGCGATCGCGCCGGCGCGCCTCTCGCCCGAAGAGCAGCGCGACTACCTGCGCTGGCACTATTGGGACCGCTTCGATTTCGCCGATACCCTGTTCGTCCGCGAGGCCGATACCGCACAGATGGTCGAGGCCTATGCCCGGTGGGTGGCCCTGATCTCCGACCGTCCGGCTGACGCCGCGCCGATGGATTCGCTCATGCGCCGCGCCTCCGCCTCGCGCCCGATGCTCGACTACTTCACGATGCTCGCCCAACAGGTGATCCACGACCCCAATTCCCCGCTGCGCAACGACGAATTCTATATCCCTGTAATGCAGGCCGTGCTGGCGAGCCCCTACTACGACGAATACGAACGCATCGGGCCGGCCTACGACCTCGCTATGGCGTCGCAGAACCGCCTCGGGCAGCGTGCCAACGATTTCCGCTATACGCTCGCCTCGGGCGCCACGGGTACGCTCTACGGCGTGAAGGCCGAATATACGCTGCTGTTCATCAACAACCCCGGCTGTGGGATGTGCAAGCAGCTGCGCGAGCAGATCTCCGGCTCGCCCATGCTTTCGGAGATGATCGAGCGCGGCCGCCTCAAAATACTGGCGCTTTATCCCGACGAAGACCTCACCGAGTGGCGGAATTACCGCGACCATATCCCTGCGACCTGGATCAACGCCTACGATGCCGGCTGCCTCGTCCGCGAAAACGGCACCTACGACCTGACGGCCATTCCGTCGCTCTACCTGCTGGACAGCGACAAGCGCGTGCTGGTGAAGGATTCCACCGACGTGCCCTATATCGAAGAGGTTATCGACCGGAGAGGGTAGGGCGCCCCGTTCCCGGTGCCCGTCCCGCCATATACGTCCTCTCCGCCCTCTCCGCCGTCCCTTTCTGTCGTCCTCTCCACCGTCCCTTTCTGTCGTCCTCTCCACCGTCCCTCTCCGTCGGCTCTTTTTGCCGTCCCTCTCCGCCGGCTCTCTCCGCCGTCCTCTCTGCCGTCCTTCTCTGCCGTCCTTCTTTGCCGTCCCTCTCCGTCAATTCCTCTCTCTGTCGTTTCCGTTCCGCCCTATCCTCTCTTCCCCGTTCTTCTCTCTGCTGTTTCTTTTTCTGCTGTCCTTCCTCTGCCGTTCCCGCCTCTTTCCGCGCGCGTGCACATTGCATCCGCTATAAGCGTTGCTTATCGCCCTATAAAAAAAGACAATCGTGATTTTATCCGGATTTTGTGCCTAATCGTTACCTTTGCACTGCACAAACAGAAAAACTAACACTCAAACATTATTACGATTATGGCAAAGAAATGGCGTTGTACCGTATGCGGTTACATTCACGAAGGCCCCGAGGCACCCGACCAGTGCCCGATGTGTAAAGTTGGCAAGGAGAAATTCGTCGAGGTCGTGGAGCAGGAGGGCAACCTCGAATTTGTGACCGAGCATGTCATCGGTGACGGCAAGGGCGCCAGCAAGGAGCTTTGGGAAGGTCTCCAGAACCACTTTATGGGCGAGTGCACCGAGGTGGGCATGTACCTTGCGATGAGCCGCCAGGCCGACCGCGAAGGGTATCCCGAGATCGCCGAGGCATACAAGCGTTACGCATGGGAAGAGGCCGAGCACGCCTCGAAGTTCGCCGAACTGATCGGCGAGGTGGTCTGGGACACCAAGACCAACCTCTACAAGCGCATGAACGCCGAGAGCGGCGCCTGCGAGGACAAGATGCGCCTGGCACGCATGGCCAAGGAGCAGAACCTCGACGCCGTGCACGACACCGTACATGAAATGGCCAAGGACGAAGCCCGCCACGGCAAAGGTTTCGAAGGCCTTTACAAGCGTTATTTCGGCAAATAGTATTAGGTATTGCAATATATGCGAAAAGGGCGGCATTCACGTGCCGCCCTTTTCATTTACGCATTTCGCGCAGCTTCATAAGCAGTAAAAACTTGTCTGTGAGCCACTCGTACCCCTCCTTGGCGGCACGTGCCACGTCGTAGACCGTTTCGACCTGGTCGCGGATGCGCTCCACGCCCTCGCGTATCGCGAGCAGGTAGATCACCGCTGCGAGCACGGCGAAGAATCCCCCGACGATGAGCGACGAAAGGATGAAGGAGCCCGTCACCACAGACAGCCACTCGACCAGCGCCGTAAGCAGCAGGAAGATGGCGATCGAGGCCGTCATCACGAAGAAGACCAGCGCCGCGACGAAGGAGCCGCCCGAAGTTTTTCTGTTATCCGTTCCCATGAGGCGTCGCCCGGGCGAAGTTTACTTTTCGTCGCATTTGCAGCGGGCCTCCTCGACTTTGCCGCGCACTTCGTCCACCTTTTCGCGTACCTTGTCGACTTCGTCGCCGATCAGGTCTTTGATTTGTTTGCGGAGTTCTGCACCCGACTGGGGCGTGAAGAGCATCGTGAGGGCCGATCCGATAATCAAGCCGCCCACGAGCGATACGATGACGATTCCTGTGTTTTTCATAGTTATTGGTGTTTATTTGATTCAGCCCTTCGAGTTGCAAAGTCCGCGCCAAATTGTTACCTTTGGGAACATGATTCCCGATCCCTGCACAACCGTGGCTTTCACGGGCCACCGTACCTATTGCGGCGAGGCTTCCGCAGCACTTGCCGCCGCGATCCGCGGACTTCATGCCCATGGCTTCAGGACGTTCCTCTGCGGCATGGCCGTAGGCTTCGACCTGGCGGCCGCCGAGGCGGTACTCGAACTGCGCGATTCCCTCCCCGGGCTGCGGCTCGTCGCCGTAGTGCCCTTCGGCGGGCAGGAGGCGCGCTTCTCCCATGCCGACCGCGTACGTTACCGCGCTGCGATGGCCTCGGCCGACGATGCCGTCGTCCTGTCACCGGTCTACCATGCGGGGTGCTATGCCGTGCGCAACAACTACCTCGTCGACCATGCCTCGCTGCTCGTCGCCTGGTACGACGGTTCGCCCGGCGGCACGCGCCATACGGTTTTCCGCGCCCTGCGCCGGGGCCTGGAATTCGTGAACCTCCACCCGCAGCGTGCCGGAGTCGCGCTGACCGAACCGACGCTTTTCTGACGCGGTTCCTCCTGCGGCACAAAAGGCTCGGACAAATTGTAAATAATATATGAATAATTCATCGGAACAACTCATCGGCAAGAATCCGCGCATAGAGGCCGTGGATGCCTTACGGGGTTTTGCCGTTATGGCTATTGTCTTGGTTCACAACCTGGAACATTTTATCTTCCCGGTCTATCCTGCCGATTCCCCGGGCTGGCTGAATACATTGGATCAAGGGGTATTCAACGTCGTCTTTACCCTGTTTGCCGGAAAGGCCTATGCGATTTTCGCCCTCCTGTTCGGATTTACGTTCTATATTCAAAGCCACAACCTGAAGCGGCGGGGCGGGGACTTCGGCTGTCGTTTCCTGTGGCGGCTGGTACTGCTGGCAGGTTTCGCAACCCTGAACGCGGCTTTTTTCCCGGCCGGGGATGTCCTGCTGCTGTTCGTCATCGCGGGGCTCGTCCTGTTTTTTACGCGCAACTGGAGCGATGGGGCTATCCTCGCCGCCGCCGTCGTTTTCCTGTTGCAGCCTGTCGAATGGTACCACTGCGTAGCCGCCCTGCTGGATCCGGCCCACCGGCTGCCCGACCTGGGGGTCGGTGAACTGTATGCCCGAGTGGCCGAATACACGAAAGCCGGGAATTTCGGGGATTTCATCCTGGGCAATGTCACATTGGGACAGAAGGCCAGCCTGTTGTGGGCGGTAAACGCCGGGCGTTTCGTCCAGACTGCCGGGTTGTTCCTCCTGGGTTTCTATATCGGCAGGAAACAGTTGTTCGCCGCCACCGAAAAGAATCTCCGCTTCTGGGTGAAAACGCTGATCGTCTCCGCCATTGCCTTCGCCCCTTTGTATACGCTCAGGGAGCTTGTCATGGACAACGGTGCAGTCGTCGGGCAGACAGCCGGAACGGCGCTCGACATGTGGCAGAAGCTGGCTTTTACGCTGGTCTTGGTCGCTTCGTTCATCCTGCTTTACCAACGCAGGAAGTTCAGTGCCGCCGTTGCCGGCCTGCGCTTCTACGGCAGGATGAGCCTTACGAACTACCTCTCCCAATCCGTCATCGGGGCCTTCGTCTATTTCCCGTTCGGCCTCTACCTTGCCCCTCGGTGCGGATATACGGCCAGCCTGTTGGTCGGGATTCTGGTGTTCCTGCTGCAGGTGCGGTTCTGCAAATGGTGGCTGGGGAGGCACAAACAGGGGCCGTTGGAATATATCTGGCATAAATGGACTTGGATCGGAACCGATAAATAGCCTGCCGCTTCCCGCTGCCGCTTCTCCTTCCGTTTCCCGCAGCCGCTCCCCGCTGCCTGCTGCAAAGCAAAATCCCCGGAGGCGATAGCCTCCGGGGATTTTCAAAATGTCCCTGCGCGGGATTATTTCCAGTTCAGAATCTTGTGGAAATCGTATTCCTCGGGGTTTGAGACATACTGCTTCGCAGCTTCGTAGTCCGCAGGCGTGATGGCGTTGATGATGTTGTCCACCACCGACGAGAACTTGTCCGACTTGATGTCCACCAGACGGGGCGGTATCTTGCCCGTCGTCGGATCCTGCAGGTCTTTCAGGTAGAGCGGGTTGACGTTGCCTTCCGAATCCACGTAGACCATGCATCCGGTCTTGCCCTCGGCAAAGAGCTTGTGTACGCCGATACCCAGTTCCGAGCAGTACGTCAGGTCGTATGCGATCGGGGTCTGGCAGCGGATCTCGTAACCCAGCTCCACGGGGCGGCTCTTGACCTTGAGACCGATCTCCTTGAGCTTTTTCTCGATCATCTCGTTGAAGATGTGCGCCTTCGAGACCTTGCCCAGCTCGGGGTGCCCGTGCTCGTCATAGGTGAAATGGATGCCGCTCTTGCGGATTTCCTCGTCGCTCAGCGCGTGGAATACGCCTTCCGAGATGACGGCGGCGCCGTAGTCCATGCCCATGATCTTACGCTTGATGATCGACGAGATGACGAGGTTCACGATCTTTTCGACCGTGATTTCCGTCTTGTCGAACATCTCGGGGATGACGATCATCGGGTAGTGGCAGGCCTCGCCGATGCCGAATGCCAGGTGGCCGGCGCTGCGGCCCATGGCAGCCAGTACGAACCAGTTGCCGCTCGTGCGGGCGTCCACGTAGACGGCGCGTGCGATGACGGCACCCTTGTCCTTGGCCGACTCGTAACCGAACGTCGGCGTGCCTTTGGGCAGCGGCAGGTCGTTGTCGATGGTCTTGGGCACGTGGATGTTTGCGATGGGGTATTTCTTGGCCTCCAGGAACTTGGCGATGCGGTTCGCGGTCGATGCCGTGTCGTCGCCGCCGACCGTCACGAGCAGCTTGACGTTGTTGTCGGTGAAGAACTTGAGGTTGAAGTTGTTTTCGAAATCCGAATCCTTGGGCTTGAAACGGCTCATCTGCAGGAACGAACCTCCCTGGTTGAAGATGCCGTCGGCCATGGGGTAGTCGATGTCCACCATGCGGGGCGACGGGTTGAAGAGCCCCGTGTAGCCCTCGTGCAGGCCGATTACGCGGTAACCTTTGCGGAGGAAAGTCTTTGCGACGCTGCCTACCACGGTGTTCATACCGGGTGCGGGGCCGCCGCCAGTCAGAATTGCGATTGCTTCTTTCATGATTGTGATTGGGTTTTTATGTTTGAACCTGAATTAACCTAAATTGCCGCCCAAAATTACGATTTATTTTTCAAACGGGCAAAAAAATGCCCGCCCTCTTGCAGGATGCAATTTTATTTATTATATTGTGAATAAAATAAAGCGCGGGCTTTATAATAAACATGCCTTGCTAAAAAATGTTGCCATGAAAAAGTTCCTGTTTTGAAATCTTACTTCCAACAGAAATCCCCTGGCGACTGTCCTTTTCCCGAAATACCACAATGTAAACACCGTGATTGTATAGCCATGAGAACCTTATCGAAATTTTCGTATTCCGCCACCCTGGTGCTGGCGCTGGTGTTGACCGGCTGTGCGGCAACCAAATCGGCCTCTGCCCCCGAACCCCGATCCGTTGACGGGGACGCCGCCTCGGCCGCCCTGCACGAGCAGGCGCTCCGGGCGCTCGATGCCCGCATGTTCGTCATCAAAGGGGATGAATTTTACCTGCCGGGCGATAAAATCCCGGTGAAACAATCTCCGGACAGTTACATTTCCATGCAGGGGACGCATGCCGTCATCCGGCTGTCGCCCAACCTCTTTCCCCGCAGTACGTGGCGCACCCTGAACATCGAGGACGATGCTGCCGAAATGACGTTGCTCAAACGCAAGCGCAGCGGCGACCTGCAGTACCGGCTTTTGATCGTCGGCCCCCAAAACGCGCAGGACCGGGAGGTGATCGTGACGTTGTATAAGGGTTCGAACAAGTGCTTTGTCCGGATCAATAAAGATCTCAACAGGCGCAGCCATTACCTCAATTTCACCGGGCATATCCTTCCGGCAGGGGAGTAATGGGCCTGCGGCCGCCCGTCGCACAGGCTGCGCCCCGCCCGCAAAGAAAAACGGTGTCCGGAATTCCGGACACCGTAAATTACATAAAATTCAGTGCTTGGATATATTGAGTAAATACAGCTCTTATTCCCTGAATTTGGAGGACGCCGGGTTATTCAACCACGGTTACGTTCACAGCCTGCTCGCCTTTGGCACCGCTGCCGACTTCGAATTCGACTGCCTGCCCTTCGTTGAGCGACTTGAAACCGTCCGTCACGATACCCGAGAAATGAACGAAGATTTCCTTGCCGTTCTCTCCCGTAATGAATCCGTAGCCTTTTTTGCTATCGAACCATTTAACCTTGCCTGTCATAAAAATGTAAATTAAAAAGTTTGTACTTGGCAAAGTAAAATAAAAAACATTGGCTTTCAAAACTTTTTGGCATGTTTTTTCATCTTTGGCAGAAAATTTTTATCTTTGTCCTGAAGATTGTTTTTAACGTCGACGCAATATGAACAAAAAACTGAAACTCGCACTTGCGACCCTGCTGGGATTCTCGGCAGCCTGTTCCACGGTCAAGAATGCGCCCGCCAAGGGCGAGGGCGAACAGCAACAGGAAGCCGGTGCGCCCGAAGTCAGGGATTCGGTTGCACCCCCGCGCGTGATGGTGATGTACGGGGTTCGCCCTCCCGGACAGAAAACGATCGGCGTGCCTCTCAAGGAGTCGGCGGTCGGCCCTGCCGAAGACGAGCAGCTCGACCCCGTAGCCGAGAAACCCGCCGACGACACGCCCTATATGGACACGAAGGGCAAGAAGGCTCCCGAAGGGGGGAAGTAACCCATGTCCCGTCGCCGCCTGGGGCTGCGCAAGCGTCTGGCCCTCAATATTTTTTCCGACCTTTACTCCTCGACTGTCGCCGAGCACAGGCTCGATACGCTCTTCTGGGAATGTACGTTGCGCTGCAACCTCTCGTGCCGCCACTGCGGCAGCGATTGCCGCGTGGATCCCGGTGTGCGGGACATGCCGCTCGAAGATTTCCTGAAGGTGCTCGACGAGGAGGTTACGCCCCATGTCGACCCTGCGCAGATGCTCATCATCTTTTCGGGCGGCGAGGTGCTGGTACGCCCCGACCTCGAACGCGCCGGGGCGGAGGTCACCCGCCGCGGCTATGCGTGGGGCATGGTGACCAACGGGCTGGGGCTGACCGAATCCCGTTTCCGCAGCCTGCTCGATGCGGGGCTGCGTACGGTCTCGGTGAGCCTCGACGGCTTCGAACGCGAGCACAACTATATCCGCTGCAACCCCCTCAGTTACGAACGGGCGCTCGGCGCCCTGCGCATGATCGTCCGCGAGCCGTCGCTCGCCTGCGACGTGGTGACCTGCGTCACGGGGGCGATGGTGCCCAGGCTCGGCGATTTTTGCGGGATGCTCGTCGCCGAGGGCCTGAAACACTGGCGGCTCTTCTCGATCTTCCCCATGGGCCGTGCCAAGGACGACCCGTCGCTGCGCATGACCGACGAACAGTTTCGTGCGATGCTGGAGTTTATCCGGCAGACCCGCCGTGAGGGGCGCATCGACGTCAGCTATGCCTGCGAAGGCTTCCTCGGCGGGTATGAAACCGAGGTGCGCGACCATTTCTACCAGTGCGCCGCGGGCGTTTCCGTCGCCTCAATCCGCGTCGACGGCGCCATTTCGGGCTGCACGTCGATCCGTGCCAATTTCAACCAGGGCAATATCTACCGCGATCGGTTCTGGGATGTGTGGCAAAACCGCTTCGAACCCTTCCGCAACCGCGAGTGGGCGCGGCGCGGCGAATGCGCCTCCTGCAAGATGTTCCGCTATTGCCTCGGCGGCGGTATGCACCTGCACGGCGACGACGGCGGGTTGCTCTATTGCCACTATCACCGGCTTTGACGCATATCCCTTCCTGAAAAAGGGGCCGCCGTCCGTCGGCGGCTGTTTTTTTCTCGGTTGTCCCTTTCCTTGTCGGCTCTTACCTCGGCGGTTCCGATCTCGACTGCTCTTCCTCGGATGCCCTTCCCTTGTCGGCTCCGATCTCAGCGGTTCCGATGTCGACGGCTCATCCTCGGATGTTCTTTCCTTGTCCGCCTTTCATCGGCGGCTTTTACCCGCGGCATTGCCTTTTCTGCCGGGTGGCGAATTACTATCACTTTTACACCGAGAGGTCGGCAAATCAGCTTGGAGGCGTGCCCGACTATGCAGGGGAATACCACTACCACATGGACGGACTGATAGTCACTTATTGGGACAAGCTGGTCGCACTCAAGGACAAATATTTCAGATAGCAAAATCCCTCACCAATGGCGAGGAATTTTGCTAGCATTAAAATGTCATAAGTTTTCCTTAAGCCAAGTTGTAATTTTTTTGTCAATTTTATATGACGCCCAAGAGCTATTTGATATCTTTATTACTATAATTTCACCTTTCCCATTTACTGCTTTAGAAAGGCCATCTCTAATGTCGGAAGGATTATCATTACTCGCAATAAACCAAGTCCGAGCAAAAATTTTAGCCCATGTAGGATAACTTTTAATATATTTACTTATTTTACTGTAATCTTCATTGGAATTATCCAACGAATATATTATGATATATGTATTCATGTATTTATTCTTTTGAGGCTTTAAAGTAATATCCAACAATAAAGCCAAGAGGGCCGGAAAGTATACCTGATACAGCGACTAATAAATCTTTATAATCGTCGGGGGTGTAATTAAACAAAAGACCAATGCCAAATACAAAGAGAATAGCTCCAAAAAAGCATGCTACATAAATTAATGCAATAAGACTGCGAGTACTCTCACGACGACCTTGCGAATCGTCTTTGCTTTCATTTACTTCAACGTTGTTGTTGTCTGCTTCTGCCATGTTGGGTATTTTTACAAAAGTAGCAATTATTTGTTTTTTCAAAAATATTCTTATGCATTTTTTATTTTTGTTCATACCGACTTTTTATAAAAAGGTGATTACTTTCCGATTTGCGGCATCCACCTTTTTCTGATTGCGGTTGATATAAATATTTGTTACCGGGTTCCCGGTTGAATGTCCCATGCCAAGGGAAATTGTTTCATCTGGTATGTCGAGTTCTGCGGCCAGCGTTGCCCACGTGTGCCGTGCCCAGTAGGTGGAGAGTTTGGGAAATAACGGATTCCTGTGTTTTTTCCCTCCGCGGCCTTTGCGCTCGACAGTCCCGATTTTACGCAGGTTCTCGTTCATCCGATGGGTGAAGTCTTTATAGTTGCCGTATGTGTCGAGGACATCGAGCAGGTAATTCTTACCCCTGTATTTGTCGATGATCGCCTGCGCTTCGGGTTCGACCTTGATTGAAAACATGTGTCCGGTTTTGGAACGCCGGTATTCGATTCTGCCGTTTCGGATTTCTTTGAGTGAAAATAGATCCACCGAGTTTATGCCGATCAGGTATACCATAAGCATGAAGATGTCGCGGTACTTCTCTTGGTGCGGCTCGCAGGGGTAGTCCCGCAGCGTGCGAAGTTCTTCGACGGTAAGCGACCGTTTCGCCGTTTCTTCGTGCTTGATCTTGAACTTTCGGAAAGGGTAGAGGGTAGTCAGTTCATCGTCGATGGCCGCATTCACGACAGCGCGGATATTTCGCATACTGATTGCGATTGTGTTGGTGGCTATCGCTTTGACCCCTATGATCGGCTTGCCGTGTTCGTCGAGGTGTTTCGTCCGCAAAAAATGCTCAAACTTTTTGAGCCATTCGATTGTAATGTCTTCAAATCGCCAGCCGTCAGTTTTGCCCGTCTTTTCCGCAAACCATCCCATACGGGCATGGGTGAGTTGATAAATTGCTTTTGTGCCGGGGTGTGTGATCCGATCCACGTATTCGGTGTAAAAAGCGTCGAATGTCATTTGTTTATCTTCCGGGGCGACGTATTCGACCCCGTTCATGTGGGCGATAATGCGCGCTTTGATGTCTGCGGCTTTCCCGTTGAGGCCGTGGGTCAGTTGCACCTCAAGCAAAGCATCCTCTATATTGTTGAGACCTCTGCGCAAAGCGCGGTTCATCTTCTCTCGCTGGGGAGCTTTTATGATTTCGTAGCCGTCCCACCATTCGGGCGGGATGGTCAGGCCAGTGTTGATAACGAAATTCTTACGTCTTGGCAGGTTAACCCGGTAATAGAGCGGGTATTTACCTGATGCGCTTTTGTAGCGCTGGTCATAATAGATACTAACAGTAGCCATAGTGTAAAATGGGTTTAAAATTCTCGCGCATTTTCTCACTCCCTCGCTCCAAAAGGCACCTAAAAGCCTGTTTTTGCACCCTTTTTTGCGGGAAACTACGGTAGTAGAACGGGTATATACACAAAAAAAAGGCTCAAAATGAGTTTTGTATATTCCTCATTTTAAACCTTTCACAATTTGTCGGGGAGACTGGATTCGAACCAGCGACCTCCAACTCCCGAAGCTGGCGCGCTAACCGGACTGCGCTACACCCCGAACATTTGGGGCTCTTATCGTTTTAAGAGCGCACAAAGATAAGTCGAAAATCCGAAAAGTCAAAATAATTTCTGCAAAAAACGCCTTCCCGGTTATATTTCGGCTGCCGCCCCTTCCGTCGCCCCTTCTGTTGCCCCTTCCGTTATCCTTTCTGTTGTCCTTCCCGCCGTCCCTTTCGTTGCCCTTTCCGTGGTTCTTTCCATTGCCTTTTCTTATTGCCTTTCCCCGTTATCCCTTCCGTTGCCCCTTCCGTCGTTCTTTCTATTGCCCTTTCCCGTCGTCCCTTCCGCCGCCGGCAAGCCCCGACCTTTCGAATTGCTGCGGACGGTGGGGTATAGGGGTGTAGGGTAAGTGTTCGGTAAAGTGCGTGTTGCTAATGGTTTTGGCTTAGCTTTGCATTTCGAGATGGTTGTACTCGGCTGTTTTGGCCGCTATCAGCCGTTCCGATTTGCTCCTTGTCCAGGTAGTTGCGTTTGGGCTTGCCTTTCTCGAAATCCCAAAACTTTTCGTGCAGGGAAAGGCCGAGCGAAACGTATTTGCGTTTGCGGTCTTTCGTAACTCGGAGCATTAAAGGGAAATAGCCGTCTTAAGAGGTTTGGATTTGCAGCAAATGACTTCAACATTAGCTTTCATCGTGTAAATCTCGGTTTACACATTGGTTTACACAAACGGGCAAAAAACGTGTTAACCGAGCCAAAAACGGCAAAATAGGGGAGTCTGCCACAAAACGCAAAAAAGCCTCTCAGATGATTCTGAAAGGCTTTTGTTACTTGTCGGGGTAGCGGGATTCGAACCCACGACCCCCTGCTCCCAAAGCGTAATTCGGCGATTTTTGCCGATTTTCAGCAGTTTTTATTTTATTTTGTAAATAGCTGTTTTTCAGATGCAAATATAGTGATTTTATTTTGATTTGGTTTTGGTGATTTGATTTAATTATGTATATTTGTTTCGAAATTGTTTACCCGAATCCAAATTTATAAACAAATGAACTACTCGAAAGATGGGGTAACTGTCGCCGCGGTGATTGATACAAGCCACCCAAAGAAAAACGGTTTGTTTCCGGTGCGTATTCGTGTCACTTATCGCAGGCGATTGTGTTATTACACTACTGGTAAAGATTTGACCGCTGAAGAATGGGAAATGTTGCCGACTACAAAGGCCCGTACACTTGTGGCCATTCGCAAGGACATCGAAAGCAGCTACCAGATCGTGCGGGCGGCTGTTGAGGAGTTGGCAGGGGCTGGCGGGTTCTCGCTCGACGCTCTCAATAACCGACTAAAAGGCGCAGCATCCGATACGGTTAATACGATGTTTCGGGCGAAAATAGCAGAATTGGAGAAGGCCGGACGTATAGGAAATATGTTAATATACGACAATGTATTGAAGGGGCTGGAGCGGTTTGCCGGGATGCGGATTCGGTTCGATGTTATCACGGTGGCGTGGTTGGGAAAGTATGCCGATTTCATGCGTAAAGAAGGGAAGCGGCAAACTACAATAGCAATTCACCTGCGAACGTTGCGCGCAGTCCTCAACGATGCAAAGCGCTTGGGCGTGCTCAAAGAATCGCAATACCCGTTTGGCCGGGGACGATACGAAATACAAGCCGGTACGGGGCGCAAAATGGCTCTTACTTTGGAGCAAATAGGGCAAATAGCCAATTATGACGATGGGAGCGAGGCGACGGCCAAATACCGCGATTATTGGCTATTTCTCTACCTGTGCAATGGGATTAATGTTGCCGACTTCGTGAAGTTGAAGTACAGGGACATTGTGAACGGCGAAATTTGTTTCATCCGGCAAAAGACTGAATCCACCAGTCGAATATTGCGGGATATACAGGCGGTATTAACGCCTCCGATGCAGACTATTATCGACCGCTGGGGGCAAACACCATACCCCGACGCGTTTATTTTCCCAATTTTGACCGGTAAAGAAGATGCGATAACCCGTAAGAATAAAACCAAGTACCTGACCCGTGCGATCAACAAGCGCATGAAGGAGGTCGGCGAAAAGCTCGGCATCGGTAATATCTCGACCTATACGGCCCGGCATTCGTTCGCCACGGTGTTAAAGCGGGCGGGAGCTAACATTGCCTATATCTCGGAAAGCCTCGGTCATCAAGACCTCAAAACAACGGAAAATTACCTCGCCAGCTTCGAGCGGGAGGAGCGGGTAAAGAATGCGGAATTATTAACTAAATTTTAATGGGTATGGGTAATAAAACGTTATACGACCTAAAAATAAGTATTGATAAACTTGCATATAAGTGCCAAGTATTAACTGGTATTGGACACCATCCTAGTGAAATTGCCCTCCGGTCTGAATCTTATGTTAAGTATCTATCAGCTCAGTTTGATGGTGACAAGTTTAAACAAGCCATAAACAACGCTGTTGTTACCCGACCAAACATAATTGAAGATATTGTAACATGGGGAATGCCTATATTATCTTTTTTGGAAGATTTTAAATGGGTAAAATATACTAAAAAAAAGCTTTCGCAAAAAGACGGGGCATTTATAGGATTTAGATATTTCACAGTACAAGATGCTATGCTTTTTGCGTCTTTCATATATGAAATGAGCGTTATATATTCTTTTGATATAAATAAGAAATTAGAAACTGACAAAATTAATCTCGAATTTTGCACACATAGAGGTAATCCAGTCTTTAGATATAAAGATAATACACAAAAGCAAAGCGTAACTCTAAGCTCATCGGCATTAGATGCTCCGCAAGAACGGTGCCCTTTGGGAAATATGCCGGGCACAACTAATACACACACATTTGAATCATATTTAACAAGCAAGGCCCCCGAAGATTTAATAGATCGCTTAAAAAATGCTAAACTAAAAAACAAATCAGCTGGAGCTGCGATTACTGTTATGCAAGAACTGGGATACATTATCCCTATTGTTAGTGGAGAGCGCACAAAAATTTACACCGCTTTATCTATTCTACTTGGGGATATTGGAGATGCAAAATCCGTAACGGCCTACATAAATAACAGACCGCTTTCATCCACAGATAGAGACGCATTGTTGCGCTTATTAGAATCTCCGCAAGATTTATAGTTATTTTTATTTGTTCAATCTGTTCCATTAGTTACCAGAAACTAATGGAACAGCTGTTTTATAGGAAGTTGCAAAACAATTAATGTCCTTTGCATTGTGGTCGATCACGAGCCCGGACGCGGGCAAATTTTGAATTTTTAAAGCCACAATGTTATGGAAGTACAAAGCCAGGCAACAGTATATGTTGCATCATCAGAACAACTGGAAGGCTTGATTTTAAAAGCAGTCCGCACTATTATCCCAGAGCTGGCAAGTTATCGAAAACCAGCCGAGGAAGCCTCCGACACCCTAACACTTGAGGAAGCGATCAATTTCCTACAAGCAATGGGTTATCCAACAACGACATCAAGTATCTATTCCCTGACCTTTAGAAATGCGATCCCCTATCGTAAGGTGCGCCGGCGCCTTGTGTTCTCTCGCACGGAGCTCACAAAATGGATTGAGGCAGGTACTTTGCGTCCCGAGGAACAGCGGGCGGCCGCAGCATTGCGGATCGCACAGTCGGCAAATAACCAGCAATAACACCAGGGCTATGTATGAAATGAAGATCGCCGCCGGCGCTCGAAGCGAGCACGCAGCGGCAACCCCTGGTAGCAAAGATACGCAAAAAACTTTAGCGTTCCATCAGCAGCGCGTCTATAATTTACTCCAATCTGGCAAAAAATATTCTGCCGCAGACATTTCCGTCGCCCTGCGATTGTCTGACCCTCGGAGTTGCATACGCGATTTGAGGGCCAAAGGCATCGACATCCTCGATGAATGGGTGCCCAGCGAGCACGGCAGTAAATTTAAGCGGTATTTTATCCGGAAGGAGGCCGACCATGAAGCGTAATAGTTTTATTTTTTATCGCTCTTTTCGGGGTGCGATGGAAGGGCTTGCACCCGTTGACTATCGGTTATTTATGGATGCGGTTGTAATGTATGGCCTTGACCGTATCGCCCCCGACTTGCCGCCTGATCTATCCCGTATTTTCTATGATTATTGCTACCCTCAACTTGAGGCGGATTGGGTTAAATGGGAGCGTAAGCAAGCCCGGAAAGGAGGTACACGATGATCCGCGACACGATGGTCTATTACCGCTCATTCCGTGAATCTTTGCGCGAATTACCGCCGGATTTGTATAAGGTCGTATCGGAAACGATATTCGACTATGCTTTTGAAGGCATTGCGCCTGGAGCGGATAGCAATGCAGTTGCAAAGGCGTTGTTTATTGCGATCAAGCCCGTAATTGATAACGCACATAACCGATACGACGCCTGTGTGGAGAATGGCCGAAAAGGCGGAGCGCCCAAAGGAAGCCGAAATAACCCAAGTGGCAAGGCGGGCGAACCTAACCAAAGACCTAACCAAAGACCTAACCAAAGACCTAACCAAGAACCTAACCTTTATAAGGATAAGGATGTTGATAAGGATAAAGATATAGATAGTAAGGGGGATTGTAAGGGGGAGCCTACGAATGCAGAAGGTAACGACACTTCGGTAACGACGAGCGCGGACAAGCCGCGCCGAGGGACTACCAAACGCACGGCGTTTGTCGTCCCCTCGCTCGAAATAGTCAAAGATTATTTTTCTACGATCAAAGGAGGCGATACGGATGCGGAATGCTTTTACGACTATTTCACGGCCAACGGCTGGCGAACGGGTAAAAACCCGATAAAAGACTGGAAAGCCGCCGCGCGAAATTGGATGCGCCGCAAATCCGAATTCAGCAACACGACCCAAAATCAAACTAACCATGAAACGAAGCGAATCTATCAAGACTTATAACCGCCCGGCGTCCGTTGAGGGACTTCCGGAATCGCCCGAGCTTGAAAGAGCCGTTTTGGGGGCTTTGATTCTCGAACCGGATCAACTGCCCGACGTGGCGGAAATCGTCGAAATTTCGGCATTCGTAGACGCAAAAAACGGCAAAATCTACGGCGAGATGCTCTCGATGTTGGAGCGAGGCGATAAAATCGACCTCTATACGCTTTCGCAACGGCCGGAACTGAAAGACCGTGATATGTTGCGCTACTTCTCGGAGCTGACCAGCGCAGTAGGTTCCGGCGTTAACGTGCTGGATCACGCCCGGCAGCTCGCAGACACCGAAACCCGGCGGCGTTTATGCCTTTTCGGCTACGAACTCGCGGCACGCGCTGTGTCGGATCCCGACGGCGTTGTGGATTGGGCTACTTCGGAAATAACCGCAATTGCTGATCGGGTCGTACGCTCGGACGCTATTACGCCGCTGTCGGACGTCGTGCGGGCTACCCTCGACGACCTGGAGCGACGACAGCAGGCCAGGCAAGCGGGCGAGTGTATCGGCATTCCTACCGGGTTGCAGCGGCTCGACGCTCTTACGGGCGGCTGGCGTGGCGGGCAGCTCGTGGTACTGGCTGGCCGCCCTGGGACGGGGAAAAGCGCCACGATGTTGCATTTTGCCCGTGCTGCGGCCGCATCGGGCGTTCCGCTTTGCCTGTTCTCGTTAGAAATGCCTTCCGGCCAACTGGCCGGGCGTATGCTGGTCGGTAGCTCGGGTGTAGATTCGGGAGCGTTTCGCACCGGCAATGTCGACGGTGCGGGCTGGACGAAGATAGAGACGGCCGGCGCCACCCTTTCGGCTATGCCTGTATACCTTAACGATAGCGCTAACATCACGATGGGTGCTATCCGCTCTCAATGTAAGGCGATGCACCGCCGGGGCAAGTGCGGTATGGTCATTATCGACTACCTGCAACTTCTCGACACCTCGACCCGCAACCCGAACAGCACCCGCGAACGAGAAATAGCTGCCGCCAGCCGTTCGGCCAAACTGTTGGCAAAGGAGCTCGACGTGCCGGTTATCCTGTTGTCACAACTATCGCGTAAGGTTGAGGAGCGCGCCGATAAAACACCGTTGCTGTCCGACCTTCGGGAATCGGGAGCTATCGAGCAAGACGCCGACCTTGTTGCATTCATTGACCGCCCGGCGATGTATGGTGCGCAAATGATTACCACGACCCGATACGGGCTTATATCGTCCGAAGGCGTCGGGGTGCTGCATATAGCTAAAAATAGAGAGGGCGCCATAGGTCGGATATACTTTCGGCACAATGAGAGCCTGACCCGGATAACGGACTATGAGAATACGGCGGCGGACACAACCGGGGAGGCCGAGCCGTTTTGACGCAATACGCAATTTGAGCGCATGAAAATACCCACGTGGGACAAGTGCCCACGACGTGAAAGAAAATAGAAAATTCAGAAAGCCTATATGAAAAAACAGCTATTATACCCGCCTTTGCGGGACGAGTTTACCAAGTTCGGCGACAAATTCGAGAAAATCGCCCATAACGAGGCTAACGGGATGTACTGCTACAAACGCACGACGCCCGGCGGGCTGACCTATTACGAGGTGTTCAGAGCACCTAAGGCCAAAGACGAGGACGGAAATATTTATCACCACTATCCGAGTTCTGCGCAATTCGGTTTCGGTACTGCCTTGTGCATCCGGGGCTACGAACTACACGCCGCTGACAAAATCGCCTTCTATATGGCCAACGGTTTCGAGGCGGGGAGGTTCCGTGCATGACTGGCCGACAGGTGTAAATAGCCCAAGAAATAACCATTTTTCAACTAATAAAACAACATGAAGCAGATCAAGATCGACAACCAACACGGTATCGGGCTGACGCTCGACCGCGTAACGACCACGATTGTAGACAGCAACGGCACACACAGGGGTGATGACGAAATTATCCTGTACGTCCCGGACGCAAGCGATTACGACACGGATTTCATACAGGGCAACTGCGCAATGCTGTGTTTTAGCCCTGCCCAAGCCATAAGATTGGCGCGTAGACTATTGAGGCTGGCAGGAAAGGCGAAAAAAAACATAGGCGGATCTACGCCGCCTATGCCCAACCCAAAATCGTAACCATCCTATGAAAGCCACAGGCAAATGTAATTGTGAAACATTAAAAAACAACTAAAACCATGCAAGAGCAAGACAAACAGCGGGGTGTGTACATCCCCGAGTATGAAGAAGAGGACAAGGCATTAGCGAAAGAGTGGGCGCAGGCACTTCCCGACGCCGAGCATCCCGGTTATGTCCCCAAAGATTCGGCCATAAATCCGAATATCCGGTTTTGAACCAATGCAAACTAAACTATTATCGAATATGAAAGCAAAGACAAACAAGTACGAAGAGTATATTAAAGCCCACGCAGCCGCTATTCCCCAACTTGAGGCCGCAATCCAGCAACTGAAAGTGGCGCGCCTGGACGTATCCACCGAAAGCATTGCGGACATTGCGCTGTCTGACGGCAAGGCTATCCGAACACAGGCGAAACGGCTTGCCGCCGAAGACGCGAAGCAGATCAAGATCGTAACGACACGGGAGGAGCTCACAGCGCGGGCAAATGAGTACATGAATAGCGTCATTGACAATTCACAACAGGCGATCAAAAATGCGCTGCGTGTCGGTGAGGCTGATGCCCTCGACCCTAAGGCATTTATCGTAAGCGGGGATAAGGTCAAATTGTCTACCGACTGGCTGGCCGACCAGCACCAACGGCGTACGCTCGAAGTGGCAGTAATGCGCGGGCGTGTACTTCAGCAATGCGATCAGGTGCGCCGTGCGGTTGAAGCATTGAATACTTTGATCGCGGATCATCCGAGTTTCAAGACTGCGATCCTGCCGGAAGACACGGACTACCGTAGTGTCATTAGGGTATCATACGAAGGCACCATAGAACTCCATCCCGACGCGTTGGATTGCCTCAAAGAATAAGAGAGGGGGATAGTCCCTCTCTCTTATAAGGCATTGTCGAACGAAGCATTACATTATTCGCAAAGGTAAGGATTATAAACATAATTAGCAAGCGGATAATGGGGAGAAGGACGGAAGGGCGGGCAGTAATTGCCGACTATTCGGTGTGGACTGTCGAATTAAGCCGTGACGAGCTTATGATAATACTGGATGGTCAGAAAAACCACCGGATCAACCGAGCCAAACGAAAACTCCAGTTTCTACGGGCGCAACGCGACAGGCGCCGAGGGTATGGCCGGATGAGAAATAAACAAATAAATCAAAAAATAAGCATGGAGAAAACAATTAAAACAGCAGATGAAATCAATAGCGAGACTGTATTAGCACTCGAAAAAAAGTACGGCAAACAGGCCGTAGAAGAAATTGACCGGGTGCTTCGGGAATGCCATGAACGGCGGGCAAAGGAAAAGCAACAGGTTAGAAAGATAGTGGATTCTATGCAATTCTAAAAAAATATTCAAAATGGGACATAACAATAAGGTTATCTATGAGGATTCATCAGCAATAGCCGCTCAGCGACGCGCTTATTATAGTTTCATTGCCGACGCTCAGAAAATTATCGATGAAATTACAGCCGCCGGCATTGTTTTCGGCGACGATATTTTAACACGACTTTCCAATGTAAATGATCTTACGGCATTAATTGAAGAACAGGTAACGAAGGAGGCGGCAAGATGCAATTTGCACTGTCAAAAAAACAATATATGGATAGTGTAAAGCCCTTATACGCACTGGCGGAACAATGGCAAAGGCGCTACACCCAGGCAAAGGGAAACTGCGATATACGAAATGATTTATTCTCAATATCTCAAGGGCATATATTCCTACTTGAGGATAAGGTAGATAATTACCTGAAAGAACAGCATGTTATTTACCTCGATACCGAAGCGAAGGAGCAAGTATACGCCCAAGCCCAGGACATTGTAAACAAGCTCGAAGAACTGGATGCATACCTTCGTGAGCATGGAAATGTCATGCGGGCGGTATCGAGGTCGGGCTACCTGACGACAAATGGCATTATTTCTATCGGCAATAACAATGAGTTTTCCATCAATCTGCCAGGATTTAGATATGTGGAGAAATTTACACGACGTTAAAAATACAAACAATAAATTAAAAAACAACTAAGGTATTACACCATGGAAAAAGTAAACAAAGAGATTATGATACAGACCTTAGCGGAGCTTGCAGATATGTTACCCGCTGATGGCAGGAAAAGGGATTTTATCAGCATCCGTATTGCCCGGAGAAGCTACACAATATATAGGATGACCCCTCAGACCACAGCGGAGATCATGACAGCCCGGCATATTAATAAAGAACCGGATAAGAGCGAAGCTTGCATAGCAGCGATGGCGCATAGTGTCGCTCTGGCTATCGTTGGCAGCCGCAATGTATTCGCCGGGATCAGAATATGGTTTTTGCGTCGTCGGATAATGCGGCGGGCATCATTGCCCGAGCTGTTCGATGCATACAATAAAACCCTGGCGATGCTTCCTATTGAGGACATATCGCAAATAACCGCTATTATGCTCGGTTTAGCAGAAACGATAGCCAAAGAACCCTAAAATAAACAACCCGCGTTATGGTTTTTACCGTAACGCGGGTAATTCAAACTTGCAACTACGGAGTTCCCTTAGAATAGCAAATTAATGAATTTTTTAATAAGTAGCAATGAGTGCATTATCATTCAAAATAAATGCGGACACCGCAAAGTTAAATAATTTTATCAAATCGCTGAAACTGTTATATCAGTTGTTGGAGAAATTTCCGTCTAACTCAGACGGGTTTAAAGTCATAAATCGCCATATTGCCGATATGGAGGCTCGCGTCGAACAGGCAATGCGCAAAATCGCCCAGATGGAGCAGCAGGCAATGGATGCGGCGTCCAAGGCTGCCGCATCGGCCACGACCGGAACTGCTGGCGACGGTTCTACGGCAGGAACAGCGGCTACCCAGGCCGAAACTGCGGCACATCATGACCTGCTTAGTGAGCTAAAAGCCGCTAACGACGAAAAAACAAAGGCAATGGCTCAAATTAGGCTATATTCAAATGAGATCGCACGATTAAAAGCGGATGTCGCCGCGCTCAATAAGGAAGAGCAGCAGAACGGGCAATTGTCTGCAAAGAAAAGGGCGCAAGTATTGGACGCTGCCGTATCTATCGAGGAATACAAGCAGGAAATATCCCAATTGAAGCGGGAGCTCGCCAACCAAATCAAATTGGAGAAGGCCGCCGTCGGCTCTATCAACGAAATGTCTCAGGCGCTTACCCGTATGCGTGCGGTGTATAAAAATATGAGCGCTGCGGATCGTGAGGGGGCGCAAGGGCAAACGATGCTTAAAAACATCGAATCGCTCGACATGAAGATCAAAGAACTGGATGCGTCGATGGGCGTCCATACTCGCAATGTCGGCAATTACGCCTCGGGATTCAATATGCTGGGATTCCAAATTCAGCAAGTCGCCCGCGAGTTGCCGTCGCTGGCATATGGCCCGCAAATATTCTTTCCCGCCATATCCAACAACCTGCCGATGCTGGCCGATGAAATAGCACGGGCGAAGAAATCGGTTGATGAATTGAAGAAAGCCGGGCAAACCTTCACGCCCGTATGGAAACAGATAGCATCGTCGATCTTCTCCTGGCAAACCCTGCTTGTGGCCGGCGTAACCGTGCTTACCCTTTACGGCAAGGAGATAACCAACTGGGTAGCGTCGCTGTTCAAAGGTAAAACGACGATAGACGCCTCTGCCGCTGCACTCGAACGCTTTAATTCCGCTATGGCTCAAGGTTCGGTGTCGGCTCAATCCGAATTAACCAAATTGAACCTGCTGTATAGGGCTGCGACAGACCTTTCCAGGCCCTATGAAGAAAGAGCCGAAGCGGTCAAAAAACTGCAAGACATATACCCCGCTTACTTCGGCAATATGGCTGCGGAACAGGTTATGGTCGGGAATGCTGTCGGTGCTTATGAAAACCTGCGCGATGCAATTATCGAGGTCGCACAAGCCAAAGCCGCCCAGGAGCTCATTACAGAAAATGTAATTAAAAAGTTAAAAATAGAGGGTACAGATGAATATAAACGTATTCAATCCTATGCAGATCGCATTGATACATTACAATCGAAAATAAATGATCTGCAAAGTAAGGGCATTAGCAAAAAGTCGCCAATTATAGAAGGTTTGAGTGGTGCTATTGCTGGTTTGGAAAAAGGCATTGAGCGTGCAAGCGAAGCTATCCGCACGAAATTAGAGCTTCCGGATGATATTCCTAATGATATTCGGGAATATCTTGCAATACTTGATGAAAGCAGCGAAGAATTAGCATCTGTTGCAGAAAAATCATTTATAGGGAAAACCCCCGCCGAACTTAACGCAGAATGGAAAAAAGCACGCCAAGAGGCCGAAAACGCAGCAAAAAAAGCCGCATCCGATCAAGAGCGCAATCTAAAGGAGCTCACCAAGCAATTGCAAAAGCTCCGGGATGATGCATTGCAGGCCGAAGTAGATTCTATGAAGGAGGGCACGGCCAAGAAACTCGCGCAAATAGACCTTGACTACCAGAAACGCGCCCGTGCCATACAAGAAGCCGAAAAAAAGCTACTTGAGTTACAAGAAAAGGAAATTGATGCCCAATATAAAAATGACACTTCGTCTGAACGATTCCTCGCCGGACAGCAGATGATTGCGCAGTACAAAGGGAATGTAAATCATTTGGCGCGCCCACTTGTTGAAGCGGCGGAATTGGTAAAAAAAGGCTGGGAAGATGCCGGAGAGGGTATTGCCACCGTTTTCAGCAGCCAATATGGTATTTTGGATGCCAAGGGAAAGGTGACTGAGATTTTAGTCACCCCAATCCTGCCTAATGGGGACATTTTGTCTCCACAGGAATTGGAAGATTATATATACACTCAACTCGAAGGGGCACAAAACATTCTTGCCGCAGACACCAAAGGTTTAGTTATCGCCACCAATGTAGCTGCCGATGGGTCTGCTGGCGAAAAATATCATGAACTTCAAGAGGTATATTATGCTGACAATATCAAAGCGGCAGAAGGTGTTAGAATATACACGGAAGCCTTGAAAGAGTTCAATAAAGAACAACGAAATAAAGAGCGGGCGAGTGTATCGGGTATAGCTATAACTCCAGAGGGATTATCGGATGTTGTCAACAAAGAGATTCAAGCGTGGAATGAGTATTTGAGAAAATACGGAAATTTCCGAGAAAAACTACAAGCGACAAAAGAATATTACGACGAAAGAATTAGAAAAGCTACAACTCAGGGAGACCGAGAAAGGTTGAAAAAAGAGCGCGATGCAGCCCTTGCCGAGATTGAAACTAAACAGTCAGACAATTGGATCGCCTTCTTTTCGTGGATTGAAACCATGTCTAAAAGCATGGCATCAAACATATATAACACTTTGCGCAATCAGCTAAACCAGATGCTTGAGGCGGGTAAAATTTCAATAGAAGAATATGTAAGGGCAACACAGCAACTTGACCAACAATACCGCGACAAGTTGAATGAAAGAGGTAGATTTCAAACATATCAAAATCAAGGAATAAATGGCTTGATTGATAACTACCAGAAACTCGGAGATGCCATGCAGCTCAAAGGTGCCAAAACCGGCGATCAAAATGTGCAAGCAATGGGAGCCTCTATGTCCAAAGCAGCAGGAAAGGCATCGGGAGTGATTTCTATGATTGATATGATTGTTACATCAATTCATCAGACAATTCAAGCTATGCAACAACTGACGGATAGTATTGTCGACATGATGGCATCTTTTGGGCAAGATGCAGAAATTGATACAACATTAGGCAAATGGGCTGAATTATCAAATTTGATGTCCGAATTTGATAATCATGTGTATTCTTCGTGGGAAAAATTTAAAAGTGGCGACATAATGGGCGCAGCGTCAGAGGCGACCAGTAGCATACTTGGAGTTATTACAAGTATAAATAAATGGATAGATAAAAGTAAAGAAAGAAAAATACAAAAGCTCCAAGATCAGATAGATGCATTATCACGTTCTTACGACAGGCTATCGCGTTCAATAGAAAGAGCGTATTCTACAGATGCGAAAGAGTTAATAGAAGACCAAAATAAGTTGCTTGAGCAACAAAAGTTATTAATTCAGCGTCAAATACAAGAAGAAAAGAGCAAGAAAGACCCAGATAAAAAACGCATTAAAGAGTGGGAGAAACAATATGAGGAGATAACAAACCTTATAGAAGATAATGCCGCAAAGGCGCAAGATGCTATATTCGGTTCAGACATTCAGGCTGCTATCAATGATTTTGCTGAAGCATATGCCGACGCCTGGGCACAAGGAGAAGACAGGGCAAAATCGGCTAAAGACTTTGTAAAAAACATGATTAAGCAAATGGTGATTGAGGCCATGAAGGCCGATATAAAAGAACCTATGCAAGTCATACGCGATAAGCTGGAGGAATTTTGGGAAGATGGTATTATTACCCAAACGGAGGAGAATATCATTGATGAAATGATTAAAAAACTCAATCAAGATTTGGATGCTTCTTTTGGCTGGGCGGATAAATATTTTGACGACAATACAGCCTCTAAACAACAAGCAACATCCCGAAGCTTTCAAACGATGTCGCAAGATACGGGAGATGAATTAAGCGGTCGTTTCGCCGACATTCAAGGCAAAGTAACCGACATCCGAAACGCTGTAATGTCACAACTTCAAATGCGGGATTCGGTAGAAGGAATTATAGAAGCAATACACAATTGTCTGAATATGGATTCGAGAATCGACGAATTGTCAGCCGCTTATTACGAAAGTTTGCGGATTGATGTGGAAACCCTTTTAGAGGTTAGGGAAATAAACGTAAGCACCAAAAGCATGGATAAGACACTGGGGCGCATTGAGGATGGGATAAATAGCATAAAAAGAAATACCGAAAATTTATAAATTAAATATAGTCTAATATATTCATATATAAATATTTAGCATTATGACAACCCAACACAATAAGAGTGTAGATGCCATACGGGCGATGGCACTACAAACGGGAGCTTGTGAAAAGATAAACCGCGTCCAAGACTTCCCCGAGCTAATCAAACTGATGTTTACCCCACAAGGGATCGAGTTCTGCCAAGACCACAACTTCCCCTCGGTCGAAGTGTTCAGGGAAAACCGAAGCAATCTTCAAGGATTGGAAGTATATGTCGACGCCGGCGACATCACGCTAAAGGGCAAAGAATATGTATGCCTGGTCGGTGATACGAAGGCCACTATCGAGGCTTCACGGCCTCAATTCACGCATACAATCATATTAATGCACGGCGCACGAGCCAAGATCAATGCAAAAGACTACGCCGTACTGAATATCGTAAATATCAGCGGGGAGTATTCGGTAAATAAGGATGGAACCGTTATTGTGTTATAGATAAAGCCGGGATTAATCCCGGCTTAATTCTACGGAGGCAAATTCGCCTAATAAAACATCAAAAATCATCATGCATTCCCATATAGTCCTTAATCTTATCGCATAAATCCATTATATATATTGGAGCAATGGTATTCAGTGCTTTTAATGCCTTGTATTTATTGCTCATACTCATCTTGGATAAATTTACTTGCCTTAATTGTTCAAATAGATTCTTGCGATCAGACTTGCGTTTTGTCTTATTTAGAGCTGCATAGTATAGCTTTGCTGCTTCGTCATATTTACTTATCACAGCGCTATCGCGTTGGTATGACGCATAAATTTCAGAAATAGTATAAGAATATATCTCGGTTTTTATCTTTGCATTCCCATATGTAAAATAAGGTGTGTTTATTAAGCCATAATCAGACCATGCACACCAGAAGGAAATCCAGTCAAATTGTGGGGTTTCAAATAAATTAGAAAAGGTTGTTATTTTAATATCAGAGATTGAATACCGATATTTATAATCTTTACAGTCAATTTTTATTTTATAGGTAATGAACGATACCATACGATAATTGGAATCGTAATTGTTTCGAATATAATCACCTATTTTAGCTCGTCCTGATGCAATTATTGTCCTATTATCGTTATTTCGTAGGGTAATATCAAAATCATCGAAAAGAAGTGCAAACATATTTTGTGCCCGCCCAAATAGTATTACTGCACTATCTCTTGATTCAACAATTTCCTGCACGACCCCCTTTTCATTAGCTTGATGTGGTGCGGCGTGTGTATGTAACAACGGAAATATACTAAGTGCGATTGCAAGGCATTCTAAAGAAAACAATCGAATGAACCCTCGCGCATTATCCTTATGCTTCATATCCCTCGTAGTAATAAGACTGTTCGATGCCTTTGAAAATCACCTCCCGATCATCTGTGCGGTCGGTCAATGCCTGGCCGAGCAAGGCGCGTAATTCCAGGTCATTGATCGGGCTGCGTTCCATAGCCTGCAAATACAAATCCTTATCCACCTTCCGCCAGTCCACAACCTGCATCAATCGTTTTTTCAGTATCATGTCAAGCCAGATACGGGTGGCCCGACCGTTGCCCTCCATGAAGGGGTGGGCAATGTTCATTTCCACGTATTTCGCAATTATTTCCTCAAAGGTTGTTGCCGGCATTTGCTCGATCACCGGGAGGATGGCACCCAGATAAAGGCAATTTGCAAATCGGAAACCACCCTTTGCGATATTCAGCGTCCGGATTTTTCCGGCAAAGTCGTACAAACCACCGAACAAATAGCGGTGAATCTCACAAAGCCCGGCCACGGTTCCGACCTCTATACGGTTGATGTCCCCCGATTCGAATAGGGCGCGCGCTTGTTCGAGGCTGGCCGCATCAATCTGGTATGTTTTCTTGTTCATGATGTTAATTTTGCGTGTTATCGACAATAGACAGATACCGCCGCAGGGACGCTATTTCCGCCCCTATTACAAGCCTTTGAAAGGCATCGGGGTATTGCTCGACGTGTGATTGTTCCAATGCCTTGTAATAGCCTATTTTCGCTTCGTCCGAGCCTTTGAGGTTGACGAGCGTGTAGCCGTTGCGCAATAGGTATAGATTCATCAACAGACGGGATGTGCGCCCGTTTCCGTCGATAAACGGATGGATTCGTACCAACTCGTCGTGAAGATATGCAGCTACCAAAACGGGGTGCACGGCCTGTGCCTCCATTTCGGCAAACCTCGACATGAAAGCCTCCATTTGCGGGGCGATAAGGTACGGTTGCGGCGGTGTGTGGGTGCTGCCCGAAATCATGACAGGCACGGTACGATAACGTCCGGCGTTCTCCCTGTCGATCCCGTGCAGTATAAGGGCGTGTATCTCCTTTATCGTTCGATCGCTTATCTCCGTACTGCTGCGCGCAAAATCTTTGATGTAGTCGATGGCTTCGGCGTGGTTGATTGCTTCGAGGTGTTCGCGCATCGACTTGCCCGCGATCGTTACGCCCTCGTTCACTACAAGCTCCGTTTCTTGCAGGGTCAGCGTGTTCCCCTCGATACGGTTGCTTTCGTAGGTGTATTCGATTGCGAATGCCCCCTCGATCTTTTTCAAAGCCTCAACGGGCAGCGGGCGCAATGCGGACAAACGAGCCTTTAATACGTCGCATTCCTGCAATAGTTCGTGTATCGTTTTCATATTATTCCCCCTTCTCCACCTTGATAAGTTTGCCGCAATGCGGGCAATGTATTACACCCTCTTTCGGGGCGGCGAACAACTCCGACACCTCAACACCCAACACGCCCGCAATCTTTTCGAGCAACGGCAACGATGTACTACCATTTGCTGCCCTGCTTAATGTAACCTCCGAAACACCCAATTTTTCGGCCAATTCCTTTTGCGTGGTATTGCACATTTGGCATACCTCCTTGATTCTCAATTTCATTATCGCGTGATGTTAATTGTTTGTACCTGCAAATATACAATAATATAGCACTAAACGATAATTAAGGCCAAAAAAAATACATTTCGTGATAATTTTTTTTGTCGATTTATTTTGTTGTTATTATCATTAAATGTATATTTGCAGTAGAGAATTAAAGTTAAACGATAATAACCATGAAAGCAACCTACAACAAATCGAAGATTTTCCGTAACGCTTGGTATCTGAAACGTGCCAACGCCTCGATGTCGTTCTCGGCCTGCCTGAAAAAAGCATGGCGCAATGAGAAGCTGGCGATGCTGACCGCGAGGATCGAGAACCGTCCGACGGAGCAGCCGAAGGCCACGGAGTACCGTCCCGAGCTGCTGATAGTGCCCGCGGACTATTACGGCAACAGCAGAACGTACTACGGCGACTAAAAAATAGCGAGATTCAACCAAAATCACGATAAAATTATGAAAGAGAACGTAAACACGACGAGTTCCCCGGAGATAGATTGGCGGGCGGAGTATTGGAAAGGTGTACGCGATTACATCGAACAGGGTGATCGCCTTATCAAGGCACAGCAGCGAATAGTTGAACTAACAAAAGAGCTTATAGAATGCCGTGATATTTTGGCCGGCAGGCGCACAATCAATCAATACCAGTGCAAAACCAGCAAACTAAGTTAATACCATGACCACAGCATTAACCCCGGCCGACATTCGGACAATGGCCCGCAAAGCGGCCGATTACATTACCTTTTACTGCGACGGCCTCAGCAGGGGATTTGAGATTACCCACAAGGGATATATAGCCTTCATCAACTACGAGGCGAAGATGTGCAACGACGAGAGGCAAGACCTCGTGCTGGTGCCGGCGGTTTGGGACGCCGAAGGCAAAGAGTATCCCGATATATCCGAAGCCTTGCAATTAATGTTGAACTAATCATCTACGGTTATGATCTACGAACTATCCTTTGAAGGGCACACGGTGGGATATTTCCCCACCGAGGCCGAAGCCGTCCGCCGGGCAGGTTACCTCCCAAAAGGCAGGTACACGATCCGAGAATGGGAAAGGGACGGCGATTTCTCAATGTTCAACCCACAAACAAACAGGGAATATGAGTTTACAAACCAATGACACGGGGAAACCCTTCGACCTCAACAGTTTTTTTGAACTCTACGAAAACGCCCTGGAGACCCAGTCTAACCTAATCGCGGCACGTCATGATTTGGTTGTAGAAAATATGGCTCTAAGGGCTCGTATCCGAGAACTGGAAAGGCAATTATCATCAGGCAACGATACACCCAAACCTAAGGGGCGTTTAATTAAGCTACACCGATAATCACAGTTTAAATTTATACAGCATTTGAATCATGGGAAAAGACGAAATTTTAAGACGGCACGAAGAATTGGAGACGGCAACCAATACGATAATAGCAGAGGCCGAGCAGTTAATACACAAGCTCGAAGGCGGGCAGATAAAGGCCGAGGATATGCCCCGCCTGGAAGAGATTAAACAGAAGTTAATAGCCCAAAGGGAGGCTAACGCCAAATTTAATGCCGAACTAACCCGGTTGGTGCATGAACAGAGCGACGAACCCACCCGCACCCCACGTTGAGGAATTCCGCATATACCCCGAGGATGCCCCAGCCGTCAATCCGGGCGGCTGGGTTGGTTGTTGGCGTCTATTGTGTCCAAAATACACAAAGGTTACACAAAGGGTAAAAGGTTGTGCCGGCGTCGTTATTCCCGACGCTCTAACGATTCGTTATACCGATTGGATAAAACCCCTAAAAACCGCTAAGGTTTTGCTAAGGGTAAAATGGTGAGATTACGGGGTGGTTACGGGGAGGGTATTTTCAATTTAGGCACCGAAAAATCGACTTTGAAACGACTTGATGATCCCAAGGTTACCCCAAGGAAAAACAAGCTTAAAACAAGCGTAAAGCGTAAAACAACGGTAAGGTTACGGTAAGGGTAAAACAAAAACAACGTCAAGGTTACGTCAAGGGTAAAACGGAAACAACGGCAAGATTACGGCAAGGGTATAAAGAATTACAACGAGGTTACAACGAGGGGAAAATCAACCCCAAACAAGGATAATTTTTGCACGTCACTACGCGCGCGTGCGCGAGGCAATAGAACTCACGAATCCTTTTACAGGTATATCAGTTGAATTTTCCGACATCTATGCGCGCGCGTGCGAGATGAAACCGGACGCCGGCCAGCTCTTAATGTGGTTTTCTGCGACTTATCGAACAATTTAATGCGTTTGTGTGGTGTTTTTACGGGGTATTATGTGAACTTTTAGAATAATAAGGCGGAATCAGCAAGATGCGGCCCGTGCTGTCTTTGTATTCAACCAGCGGAAATTTCCGTCCGTTGGGGGACAGCGGTCGAACCGGTGTTTGTAGGGGATCGACGGTTTTAAAAATGGGCGAAGTTGTTTTGAAATTGTTTACCCGTCCTAAAACGAATCAACCACCTACATCGCTGTAAATGGTTGATTTTCATCTGTCGGGGTAGCGGGATTCGAACCCACGACCCCCTGCTCCCAAAGCAGGTGCGCTAACCGGACTGCGCTACACCCCGTCGTTCCCGACCCTGACCCCGTGATTGGCCTTGTGCAACCCCACGGGGTTGTCGTGTGTCAATCCCGGGCATTTCCGGCCGGGGGAACCTTCCGGATTCCGGGTTGCAAAGATAACCGCTTTTTTTTGTTCCGGCAAACTTTTTCCCCGAAATCCACTGTGCCCGGCGGTGCGCCGGATTCCGGTTGCGTGAGTTGCCGGTTTGCTTGCCGGACGTTTTTCGCCGCTCTGGTTTCGGGGTTCGGGGCAGCCTTTTGCCGATGCCCTGACGTTTTTCTGTCTCTGTCTCTGTCCCTGTCTCTGTTCCAGTCCCTACTACCGTTCCTGTACCTGTTTCGGATACCTGTTTTCTATTCCTCTGTTGCCTGTTCCGGGTTCCCTGTTCTGTTGCCTCCCCGGATATATAGCGCCTCGATCCGTATGCGTTACCTTCCGGAGGACTGGCAATCCCGTTGCGTCCCGTTGCGTCCCGGCGGCAGGGGAGCCCCTCACTTCCCGGGACGTTTTTTGCTGTTTTTACGGCCTCCCCGTCCGGATCGCCCACTCCGCTATGTACTCTTCCGCCAAACCGGGGATCTATCGCCGAACTTCCGTCGCAGCTGTGCCGCTTGCCGGGGATGCCGCCTCGCCGCTCCCGGCTGTTTCTGCCGCTTCTGTCGCACCACCTGCTGCGGTCGTTATCCCTGCCGTTTCGCTTGCACCTTCGGTTGCTGCATCTATTGCCGTTCCGGTCGTGGTGGCCGCACCCATATCCGCTGTCCCTGTGCCATCCCCGGCGACGGGCGCCCCGTCCTCCGTTGCCACCTCCACGGTTTCGCCGTCCACTTCTATCGCTATGGTGTAGCGGTCACGCCCTGCGTAGGTTAGCATCGCCGCCGAATCCATCGCCTGTACGCGGAAAGCCGGGGCTGCCGCGCCGTGCGTCGACTGCATGTAGTCGCTCAGCGCCTTGTTGCGGGCGGCCGTCATGCGTACCAGTTGTCCGGCCGCCTGTTCGCGGAAGAGCGCCATCGCCTTGTCCTCGGCCGAAAGCCCCTGCGGGGAGACACCCTGCGCCGCCAGCAGCGAATCGGCAAAGGCCATGATCGCTGGGGTGCGGATGTCGGTCTGCTGGATCTTTTCGTATTCGAGCATCGAAAGTTGCCGCCTTTGCGTCGAATCCGCCGCCCTCATGTGTGCGGCATATGCCATCCGCAGTGCGTTAGCCGCCTGCCGGGGCAGGGCGCGCCGCATGTTGATGCGCTGCGTCAGGGCGATATGCATTTCGGGCTTGTCCCGCAACGCCTGCGCGATCTTGTCCAGCGAGGCGTATTGTTCCGAGGTGAAGGCATATTGCTGCGGGTCGATGTTGATGTATTCCAGGTTGTCCCTGTTGCCCGAAAGGAACGAGAACGGTGCCGTCACCACCTTCAGCAGTACGTTGCCGATCGCCTTGAGCACGATCTTGCGGTAGGAGAATTCCGGTGAGTCGAGGCTGCCCCTGACCGGCAAGTCCATCTTCACATGCCCTTTCTTGTCCTTGAGCACATAGAGCCCCAGTTTCAGCGGGATGTTCATTTCCGCCTTGATGTCCTTGCGTTTCCTGTCGACCTTCGGTTCGAACATGTCGAGGTGGTTGGTGCCGTCGAGGTAACGGTCGCGGATAACGTTCTGGCTGCGGAACGTGAGGTTGCCCTTCGTCAGCGGATAGGCCGTGAAATGCTCGCAGTAAGGGCCGAAGTCGCGCAGGTCGAGGTTCGACAGCCAGAGCGTGATGTTCTGGTTGTCGATGTTGTCCAACGCCCCCTCCCAGCGCAGTTTCGCCGAGCCCGTTTTCTGCATGCGGGCATCCACCGTGAGCTTGTTGTGTTTCGACGGGTCGAAATCGCGGCTGTGCATGCCGATCTGCGAGACGGTGTATTCGAACGGGCGGTGCAGCGTCAGGTCGCGCACCGTCACGCTGCCCCGGGCTATCTCCAGGTCGGCGATCCTGAGCGTCGGTGTGACGTCCCCGGGGGCGTCCGGAGCCGTTGCCCGATCCTGTGCCGCGTCGTCCGTTGCACCGCTTTCGGATATTCTCCCGGCTGCCTGTGTTCCTGCCGTGCTGCCCGTGGGTTTCATCAGCGCCGAGAAATTGTCGCCTTCGGGCGTCATTTCGAACAGCGCCGAGACCCCGGCGGCATAGATTCGGTCGAAACGAAAACGCATCGACCCCATGTCGCCCTCGGCGAGCTTCATGCCCAGCGTATCCACGCCCACCACGGGCCGCTGCTGGCGGTCGCGCAGGGCGAAACCCGCCAGCGAGGCCGTACCTTCGGTGCGCAGCGACAGCAGGTGCTCGGTATTGCCCCGCAGCCGTATGTCGGCCGAAAGCCGTCCGTCCACCGCCGCGACGTCGAGCGCCTGCCGGAAGTAGGGCAGCGTCCCGGCCAGTGCGAAGTCCTGCAGGCGGATGCCGATGTCGAATTCCGACGTCGCGATGTTGTACCCCACGTCGGTCGAGAGCGAACCTCCCTCTGCGAAGTTCAGGACGGCGCCCACGTCGGTCTTCTCGCCCGAGAAATAGACGCCCGGGATGTGCAGGTTGATGTCCTTCATGCCCCACGTGGCGTCGAGCAGCAGGTCTTTGTAAAACACCTGCCCGTTGCGGATCGAGATGTCGTAGATGCCTATTTCCCACGGCTTCGACGGCTTTTCGGGCGTTGCGGCCGCCAGGATCGTGTCTCCCGCGAAATGTGCCAGGATGTCGTCGAAACTGAACGAGTTGCCCCGCTGGTAGACCTTTATGCCGGGCGCCGCGAACGAGAGCTTCTTGACGACCACGCGGTTGGACAGCAGGGGCCACAGCCGCATGCGCATGTCGAAACTGTCGAGCCGGAAGAAGGTCGTCGAGTCGTCCGCCCCGCCGATGCGCAGGTCGCCGATGCGCAGGCGCCCCGTGAATATGTTGAACTTCAGCCGTTCCATGCGGATCGAGCGGCCTAACAGTTCGCGGTCGTGTTTCTCGATGTAATTTTTTGCCAACGGCGCTATGGATACCGCCACGGCAAGCACAATCACGGCGATCACGGCCGTGACGATCGATGTGATTTTAATCCACTTTTTCATGAGGCGTTTATTTATGCCGGGTCGCAGCCCTGCCGCCGGGCATTCCGTGCGGCGTTGCTATTTCGTTGCGGTTATCTCTTCGAACAGGTGTCCGAAATCCTCTCCCGGTGCGGGCATGTATACTGCGAATCCCAGTGCCTGCGCCGCTTCGACGTTCTTCTGCCCGTCGTCGATGAAGAGCGTTTGTGCGGGGATGATGCCGCTGTCGGCGATCACCTTGCGGAAAATCGCCTCCGAGGGTTTCAGCTCGCGCAGTTCGTAGGAGAGGTATACCTTGTCGAAATAGTCGTCCATCGTGTGCCCGTCGGCCGTGAATTCGCCGCGGATGACCTCCATCGACGCCGGGTTGTTGTTCGACAACACGTAGGTGCGGATCCCCGCCCCGCGCAGCCGTTCCACCTGGCGCAGTTTCCAGACCGGAACCCCCGCCAGGAACGCGCCGTATGCCCCTGCGATCTGGGCGTCGGTGACGTCGTACCGCCCGTCGAGCTTCCGCATCGCGTCGCATGCCTCGTGGAACGACAGGTCGCCCCGTTCCAGCCGTCCGATCATCTCGGCGGGATAGCAGGGGTTTATCAGGTCGGCGACCCGGTTCATGCCGAGCTGCCTGAATGCCGCTGTGCAGCGGTCTATGTCGAGGTCTACGAGGACGCCCCCGAGGTCGAAAATTACATTTTTAATATTTTTCATAGTCATCTATATGTCTTGTCCGTGCGCCGCGTTCCCGGAGTGTGGCTCCGCCGTACTGCTTCCTGCCTCTCCCCGGCGGCACAGCCCGGCGCCGTGCGTGTTTTACCCGGCAGGACGGGATCCGTCCTGCGGTGGCCGGCTGCGCCGTCCCGCCTTATTTCTGGAACTTCATCGTGAAACGCCGTACCGGACGCAGCACCCACATCGGCAATACCTTGCAAAAGGGGATCCAGGCGCGGTTCCACCAGTCGGGTACGATGCACCGCCTGCCCCTCCACAACGCCTTCAGCCCCCTGCGCGCACAACTGTCGGGGGTGATGAGCACGCCCAGTTTGCAGCCGATGCGCTGCCAGTAGGGTGTCAGCCCGTAGAGGTCTGTCGCCACGCCTGCCGGGCATACCGCCGTGACGCGGATGCCCCGTTCTCGCACCTCCTTGGCGAATGCCACGGAAAACGAACGCATGTAGGCTTTCGAGGCGCTGTATAGCGCCAGCCCCGGGAACGGCATCCATAGCGAGTAGGACGACATGTTGAGGATGTGCCCCCGTACGCCGCGGCGTACCATGTCCGCGGCGAAGAGGCGGCATAGCTGCGTGACGGTCAGGTCGTGCAGCAGGATGATGCGCTCGATGCGCTCCGCCGGCGTGGCGAGGATGTCGCAGAACGAGAATATCCCGGCGTTGTTGATCACCACGTCGACCCCGATCCCCTCGGCTGCCATGCGGTCGTACAGCTCCTGTGCCGCCCCGACCCGCGCCAGATCTATCGCAATCACCCGCACGTCGGGCATCGCGGCCTCCGTTGCCCTGCTGCCGTCTCCCTTTCCGCTGCCGACGCTTTGTTCCGTACTGCCGGCTGCGCACGCCCCGTTCCCGTCCGTCCCGGCCCCGGGTTCCCCCGTAGCCTGGGCAATTCCCGCCGCCGGTTCGCGCCCCGCCGCCCCGCTTCCGTTTGCGGATGCCGTAACTTCCAGTCCTTCCGTAATTTCCAGTCCTTTCGCGGCTTCCGGCCCTTCCACGGCCTCCGGTCTTTCCTCGGCTGCTTTTCGCCCGGCCGGCCGGGCATTCCGTATCTCTTCCGCCACGGTTTCGAGCGGTGCGCGGTTGTTGCCCGCGATCACCAGCCGGTAGCCCAGCGCTGCCAGCCGCAGGGCGTAGCAGCGCCCGATGCCCGACCCGGCGCCCGTCACCAGCGCCCATGCGCTGCCCGGCGCCACTGCGCCGCGTTCCATCCGGCGGCCCTGCGGTTCGGCCGTGCCGTCCTGCGAACCCACAGGGGTGCAGGGGGTTGTCTCGGCCTTATCCCCGCGTTCCCTGTGCCCGGTCTCGGCCGCGTGCTCCCTGCACCCGGCCTTGTCTCCGAGGTTCCGGTATCCGGCCGGCGTCCCGCCTTGTGCCGCGGCCCCGGCCGTTTCGCTGTTCCGTTTACGCTTCTCCATGTGTTCCATGCTTACGGCAGCTTGGCCAGTTCTTCCTGTATCCTGCGCGGCAGCCCGTCGCAATGCTTGCAGCATTTCATGTCCACCGAGTACATCCGCGCGATGCAGTAGTTGCGGTGGTCGCAGCCGCTGCGTGTCGAAGCGTCGCCCTCGCGGAGCTTGTTGACGAACGCCGGGTCGTTGACCAGCGCCCGGGCCATCTGCACCAGTTCGAACCCTGCGTCCAGCGCCTTGTCGATCCCTTCGCGGCTCACCAGCCCGCCGACATATACCAGCGGGCATTTCAGCTCGGCGCGGAATTTCTTGGCGTCTTCCAGGAAATAGCACTCCTCGAAGGGGAACTGCCGGATCATGAAGGGCCCGCACCAGCGGATGAAATAGCGCAGCCACAGGGGCGAGTAGTAGCTCATCGTGTAGATCGGGATCAGCCCCCGCATCACGGCCATCGGGGCCTTGGACACGAACCCGCCCGAAAGCACGATGCCGTCCACGCCGAAGCGTTCGATCTCGCGGGCTATGGCGATGCTTTCGGGAATCTCGATGCCGCCCCTGAACCCGTCGTACATATTGTGCTTCACCAATACGGCCGTCCCCGTTTTCGCCGCGGCCTCCATCACTTCTGTGAGGCACATCCGCATGAAGCGCATTCTGTTTTCCAACGTCCCGCCGTACTCGTCCTTCCGGTGATTGGTGTAGGGCGAGAGGAACTGCGAGATCAGGTAGCCGTGCCCGGCATGTACCTCCACCGAGTCGAACCCCGCGTCGTGCGCGGTGTGGACGGCCTTCCCGAAATCCCGTGCCACCTGCGCGATCTCGTCCTTGCGCATACCCCGCACGGGGGTGTAGGCATAGAGGTTGAACCCCGTCGATGCGCCGATCGGGATCTGCCCGGCGGTCGTCAAATGGGTCATGTTGCCGCAATGCCCGATCTGGATGCCGGCCGCCGCGCCTTCGCGGTGTACGGCGTCGGTTATCCCGCGCAGCCCGGGCACGATCTCTGGGCGCAGCCACAACTGCTTGTCGAACGACAGTCCGCTGCGGCATACCGCGGCATAGGCCAGCGTGGTCATCCCCACGCCGCCGCGTGCCACCGAAACGTGGTACTCCTTGAGCTGCTCCGTGGGGCCGAAATGGCGCCCCATCGACTCGAACGCCGCCGAACGTACCGTGCGGTTGCGCAGTGTCACGGGGCCTAATTTATAAGGGGTGAACAGTGATGACATTTTCCGGTAGGTTAATAGATGAAAGGTATGATCTTTTTTCGTTTCAGCGCCGTGAATTCCTCCCCGAACTCCTGTGCGTAACGCTTGTAGAGCGATGCTGCGCGGGGTGCGAGGTTGGCGAACGTCCACCAGGCGAATACCGCCCCGGCCCACGACCACGAAGCCACGGCGAAGCCCGTCCATTCGAGCAGTTCGCCGAAATAGTTGGCCGACGAGACGTATCGGAACATCCCCCCGCGGGGAATGTAGTGGCGCGTGTCGCCCGGCTTGCGCAGGTTGCGGATGATATGGTCGGAATGGAGGTTTACGGCCATCCCCGCCAGGAACAGGGCTCCCCCAATGTAAATGTAGGGCTTTGCGAACCAGTCGGCGTAATAGCTTTCGGGCGAGACGTAGAAGATCCACCCGCCCTGCATCAGCGCGTTGAGCGTGTTGAACGCCATGCCCATCACGACGATCCCCAGCGGCATCTTCGACTCTCCGCGCAGCAGCAGCGGGAAGATGAAGGCGCGCTGCAGGTAGTGCGCCTGGAACAGCACGAAGAGCGCCATGGGCCCGGCCTCCCATGTCCGCCCGGACATGAGCCAGAGCACGCACATTGCGATGAACACGGGGGACTCCATCACGACCCAGCCCACCTTGTTGGGTACCGGGGGGCCGTATTTCGGGTTGAACAGATAGCCGTACCCGGCTTCGAAAAAGTGCAGGGCGACGTAAACCCCGGCGGCCAGCACGGCCATGACGATCAGGAAGATATTGAATGTTTCTGCCATTTGTCTGCGGTTGGATAAAAACGTCGTAAAGTTACAAAACAAATCGGTATAATGAAAATCGCATCCGCCTCCCCGCCGGTTGTTTTTCTCCTTTCCGGGCACACGGTTGTCTTATTGGTCGCAGCATCTGTCCTGCCGGTCGGATTTTCCCGATGCGGCCGGGTTCCCATCCCCGCTTTGGGCCCTTACCTGTCTCCCCGGCTTGCCGCCCGCTCAGCCTGCCGCTTACCGGCCTGTGCCCCGGCCTGTGTGAAAACCCGCATCCGCCTTCCCGTCCTCCGCCCGCCTTGTGTCTACTGCTTCCTCTCTCTGTTTTCCCCGCCCGGCCTGCGCCCCGGCCTGCATGAAAGCCCGCATCCCGATAAAAAAACGACGGCCCCCACGATTGTGGAAGCCGTCTGTCCGACCCTTCGCAGCCCCGCAGGGCGCGAAATGCTTTGGCTGCGGGCGCCGGGGCGCCCGCTTTCCGGCATTCGTTCCAGGGTGCCGGAGCCCTCTCGTAAAAACCCCTGCCGAAGCAGGGGCGCCGGGACGGTGACCTGTGACGCTTCGGCGTCACGCCGTACGTACGGTCCGATATGGGAGTTGCCCGCTCCCGGCTGTCGCTCTGCCGTCCGGTGCCGGCGGCGCGACATGCCCTTCCCGGGTACGCCTGCCGCCGGACGGGGCATATTAGTGCGTAAAGACTTTTCCTTTCTGGTGTTCCTTGTTCTCGTACTTGATGCGCGAGGTAGTGGGGTACTCCAGCTGCTCGAACTCGGCGATGGCATTGCGGATGTCGCCCATCAGCATGTCGGCCATGTCGCGCGACATACCCTGGCGCACCACGATGCGCATTACGACCACGTCCTCGATGTTCTTGGGCATCGTATAGGCGGGAACCATCCAGCCGCTTTGCTGCAGTTTGGCCTGCAGGTCGAACAGCGTCCACTTGGCCTTCTTGTCGTACTCGGGATCCATCATCCAGATGAACAGCGGGTTGACGACCTCCTCCGAATAGTTCTTGAAGCATTTCATCGTGCCGATCTGCTGGTGGCAGTACTTGGCGATGTCCATCGAGTTCTGCTGGATCTCCTTGTATCCCTCGAATCCCAGGCGGATGAAGTTGTAGTACTGGCCCAGTATCTGCGCTGCGGGGCGCGAGAAGTTGAGGCCGACCTGCGTGATGTTGGCGCCCAGGTAGTTGACCGAGAACGACATTTCGTCGGGCAGGTATTTCTTGTCTTTCCATACCACCCATCCCAGGCCGGGATATACCAGGCCGTACTTGTGGCCCGACGTGGAGATCGACAATACCCACTTGAGGCGGAAGTCCCACTTCTTCTCGGGTTTGAGGAACGGCAGGATGAAACCGCCCGACGCTGCGTCGACGTGGATCGGGATTTCATAGCCGGTCTTGGCGTTGTACTCGTCGAGCGCCTTGTCCAGCCCCTCGATGTCGTCGTCCAGGCCCGTCCACGTGACGCCTGCGATCGGCACGATGCAGATCGTGTTCTCGTCGCACATCTCCAGCGCCTGCTTGGGGTCGAGCGTGATGTGGTCGAGCGTCAGGGGCACGGTGCGCATTTCGATCTGCCACAGCTGGCAGAACTTCTCCCATACGACCTGGAACCCGGCGCTCATCACCAGGTTCGGTTTGTCGAAGGGCTTGCCTGCGGCCTTGCGGCGCTGGCGCCAGCGGAGCCATGCGGCCACGCCGCCCAGCATACATGCCTCCGACGAACCGATGCCCAGCGCACCGGTCTTCCATTCGGCCTTCTCGGGGGTGTTCCACATGTTGGCGACGATGTTCAGGCAGCGGCCGCACATCACCGCGACACGCGGGTACTCCGTTTCGTCGATGTAGTTGATGTTGATGGCCTCGTTCATCAGCCGTGTGGCGTAATCGTCCATGTAGGTCGTTACGAACGTGGCGAGGTTCAGCCGCGGTTGTGTCTGCGGATAGGTCTCGTCCTTGACTAACTGGTAAGCGATCTCGGGAGCCGTCTTGCCCTTGGGGATGAATTCCGTGGGTGCCGGACTGCGCATTTCCTCCGAACCGAAAATGTCGGTCAGCGTGTCTTCGTTGGTGTGTCTTTGCTGATTCATGATGTAAATTTTGTTTTGGTTTACGCCCTCCAACCTTGCATGAACTGTGCCACGGAGCGGTTTTTTTCGGCCTAAACCGGGCTGCGGGGCTTCTTCTGCTTCGGTCGCAGTCCGTTATGAAAAAAATGCCCGGAAAATTTGCAAATCCAAAAATGTTCGATATATTTGTGATATCAAAATAATATCATTCAAAAACTACACGGGTATGGAAAATGGAAATTTCGTTTACAAAGGCTGGAAATGCAATGGTTTCCTGGCATTGGTGCTGATCTTCGGCGGGTTGGCCCTGGGGGTTTACGCGATCGTCGCAGGCGCGCAGCGCATCGACGCCGGGCTGGCGCTCGGCGGCGGACTGGTGGCGGCGGGCGTCGTCTGGAGCCTTTGCATGCTGATCTGCATGGCGGGATTCATGCTGCTCGAACCCAACGAGGCGCGCGTGATGGTCTTTTTCGGTAAATACAAAGGTACCTTCTACGAAACGGGTTACTGGTGGGTCAACCCCTTCATGTCGGCCAAGCAGATCTCGATCCGCGCCCGCAACCTGAACGTCGACCCGATCAAGGTCAACGACAAGACGGGCAACCCGATCCTGATCGGGCTGGTACTGGTCTGGAAGATCAAGCGCGACGATATTTATAAGGCCGTTTTCGAGATCGACGCCCCGACTACGGCCGGGCAGACCGGCGTTTCGGCCACGGCGCGCATGAACATCCTCGAGAACTTCGTGGGCGTGCAGAGCGACGCCGCACTGCGCCAGGTTGCCGGTTGCTATTCCTATGATAACAATGGTGTTGCGGACGATGAGCTGACGCTCCGCTCGAACAGCGAGCAGATCAACGACCAGCTCGAACACACGCTCAACGAACGTCTGGCGATGGCCGGCATCGAGGTGGTCGAGGCCCGCATCAACTACCTGGCCTATGCGCCCGAAATCGCCGCCGTGATGCTGCGCCGCCAGCAGGCCGATGCCATCATCTCCGCCCGCGAGAAGATCGTCGAGGGCGCTGTGTCGATGGTGCACATGGCGCTCGACCGCCTCGGCAACGAGCATATCGTCGAACTGGACGAAGAGCGCAAGGCGGCCATGGTGTCGAATTTGCTCGTAGTGCTCTGTGCCGACGAAGCCGCGCAGCCCGTGGTGAATGCCGGAACCCTGCACCATTGATTTAACCGGGGATGGCTAAAGAGAATAATAACAAGAGTTTCGTACTGCGTATCGACACCGCGACGATGGACGCACTGGAGCTATGGGCTGCCGACGAGTTCCGCTCGATCAACGGCCAGCTCCAGTGGATCATCGCCGATGCCCTGCGCCGCAGCGGCCGCCTGAAGAAGCCGCGTGCGGCCGCCGGGGCGACCCTGCCGGCCGCGGATACGGGCGTTGCTTCGTCGGGCAGGGACTTCCCGCCGGCTCCGGCGGCCGTTTCTCCCGCGGTTGCCGCCGCTCCTCCTGCTGACGTTGCGTCCGGTGAAGGCACGCCGCCGCTGCAGGATGCCGTCCCTCCCGTTGCCGCAGCGGCAACCGGGGAGGCCGGCCCGCTGCCTCCGCACGCCCGTATGCAGTCCGACGACCCGCAAAAAAATAAAGCCGATATAAAAAAATAAATCCGATGTTCAGGATGTGGAGATGCTATTTTTCCGGCCTGCTCGATGCCGGACGCTGGCGGATGTTTCTGCACAGCCGCATGTGGCTCGGCCTGCCCGTGGCAGCCGTTGTCGCCTTCGTCGTAATTTTCCTGCTGCGCCGTTTCGGTGAAGGTCTCCCGACTGCCGAGGCGCTTTGGAAGGGGGCTGTCTGTGCACTGGTGATTGCTTTTTGCTGGGCTTTGGGCGTATGGGCCGCCGTCGGGCCCGAACCGTCCGATGACGACGGCGGGCAGGACGGGGAGGCCGTCGGTAACGTGGGATCCTGTGCGGCGTGGCGGGGCAGGGTGCTCTGTTTCGTATTGCTGCTGGGGGCGTTCGCCCTGGTTTGCTCGTCCCAGATTTCGGATATGCTGGGCGGCGAATGTTCGCTGGCCCGCGGGTTCGGGGGGATGCTGCTCAAGGCGATGGCGGTTGCGGCCGTCGTTGTTCCCGTATGGCTTGATTCGAGACGCAGTAAATGGTAGGATCAATAAAAGCCGGTGTTATGTCGAATCCGATGTTTATAAAAAGGCCCCGCAACGTTCGCAACCCGAAGGGGGTGCGGATCCGGGCCGCTTTGCGGGCGGCAGCCGGGTTGCTGCTCTTTTTTCTGCTGCTGCGCTCCGACGTGCTGCCCCTGTGGGTTTGTGGGGTGCTGCTGGCGGCGAGTATATTGTTGGGAATCTGCGATGTATATGCGGATTACCAGCGCAAGCGTCCCCGGCAGCGGTGGCGCGATGCGTGGCTGATGCTGTTGTGCCTGTCGCTTGTCATGGGCGTCATTATGCCGTCGGTCGTCTTTGCGGAGGCTCCGGACGACCGGACGACGGCCTGCATGTTGCTCGGGCTTGGTGCCGTGTCGTTTGCCGCTTGCCTTTACAGCCTGTGGCGCTGGCGGCGCCTGCGCTCCGATGCCGAACTGCGGCTTTGGCAATTGCGCATGAAGCGCCGCAAACTCACGGCATCCCGCCGGATGCAGGCGAATATGTAATAAAAGGAGGTTGCTATGAATCGGAAATGGATTTTTGCGGTTGTTTCGGTGCTTGCGGTTGCGCTGGTGATGTTCCCGCTCAACCTGCTGTGGGTCGGGCAGTCGCCGTTGCATGCGGCAGTGAGTTCCCTGCTGTTCGGTCTGCCCGCACTGCTCACGGCATGGACGCCCAAAGGGCGGTGTGCCGGCGGCCGGGCCGAATCCCGCAGGGCTGCCGGGAATACGGGATTCCGTACCCGCACCGGGCGCCCGGATCGCATTGTGCCTGAGGATCGCGCGGTGCTCCCGGATCATACTGTACCTGCGGATCATACTGTACCTGCGGATCGCACCGAACCCGTGGATCGCACCGAACCCGCCGGGCGAAAGTCCCTGCTGGCGAAAGTTGCGCTGGGGATCGCTTTTTTCGTGCTGGCGGCGATGCTGGCATACGATATTTCGACCGAAGGCGTCGCCGTCGGAGTTACGAAGGCAGTCGGATTCAGTCTGTTGATACTGCTTGCTGCCGTTGGGCATAGATTAGGTTATCTAAAGTTATAGTTTATGAAAAAAATCGTCGTTTTTACGGGTGCGGGGGTAAGCGCCGACAGCGGTCTGGCGACCTTCCGCGATTCCGACGGGTTATGGGCTTCCTACCGGATCGAGGATGTCTGCACGCCCGAGGCGTTGGCGCATAACCGTGCCACGGTCATCGGGTTTTACAACATGCGCCGCCGCGAGATGCTCGCCGCGCAGCCCAATGCCGGGCACGAGGCCATCGCGGGGCTGGAACGGGATTTCGAGGTCGAGGTCTTGACGCAGAACGTAGACGACCTGCACGAGCGTGCCGGCTCGTCGAAAGTGACCCACCTGCACGGCGAACTGACCTGCCTGCGCTCGTCGCGCAATCCCGATCTGGTCGTTCCGATCGAGGGCTGGGAGCAGAAGCTCGACGCCACGGCGCCCGACGGGGCGCTGCTGCGTCCGCACATCGTCTTTTTCGGCGAGGCGGTGCCGATGTTCGAACGTGCCGCGCAGATTGCGCAGACGGCGGATATCATGGTGGTCGTGGGGACTTCGCTGGCGGTCTATCCCGCCGCGTCGCTGGTGCGCTGCGTGCGTCCCGAAATCCCGATTTATGTCGTCGATCCCGGTAATCCCGATACGGCGGGCATCCGCAATCCGCTGACCCTGATCCGCAAACGTGCCGCCGAAGGCATGCCCGGCCTGGCGGAGCTGTTGCGGGAAAAGTATGCGGCGGGGTAGGGACGCCTGCATTTCGCGCCGGCTTATTCGCCCGCATTTTCCGCCCGCTTATTGCTTCGGCATTTTGCTTCCGGATTTTGTTCCTGCTTTTCGTGCCGGTATTTTGCTCCCGGATTTCACCCCGGTAGTTTCTGCCGGCGGATTCCGCTTCGGCGATTCGCGGCCCGAGGGTTGCAGTATTGGCGCTGTGAAAGAAAACCGCCTTCGGGAGAGATCCGAAGGCGGTTTTCGTTTTAGGGAAGGGCAGCCGGCCGAAAAGTGCTGAAACGGGGGTGTGGACGCCGTTTATTTCAAATCCTTGAAATAGATGTCCAGCAGCTCCTTGGCGGCGATGAACGACGATATTTTGTCCTCCAGCACGCGCTTTTCGTACTCCGCGATGCGTGTTTCGACCGCCGGGTCGTGGTAGAACGAGTTGCGCAGCACTTCGTTGATCGACTCATACATCCAGTATTTGTTCTGGCGGTTGCGGTTGTGGCGGAAATAGCCGTTGGCCTGGATGTGGTCGAGGAACTCTTCGACGCCTTTCCAGACCTCTTCGAGCCCCGTCGCTGCCACGGCCGAGCAGGTGTATACATTGGGCCGCCAGCCCGATTCCGGGACGGGGAACAGCCTTAGTGCCCCCTGGAACTGGGTCTTGGCCAGTTCGGCCTTGTGGATGTTCTCGCCGTCGGCCTTGGTGATGACCATGATGTCGGCCATCTCCATGATGCCGCGCTTGATGCCCTGCAACTCGTCGCCGGCACCCGAAATCTGCAACAGCATGAACATGTCGACCATCGAGTGCACGGCCGTCTCGGACTGCCCGACGCCCACCGTCTCGATGAATACCACGTCGAAGCCCGCGGCTTCGCACAGGATGATCGTCTCGCGCGTCTTGCGTGCCACGCCGCCCAGCGACCCGGCCGAAGGGGAGGGGCGGATGAAGACGTCGGGATTGCCCGAAATGCTCTCCATGCGGGTTTTGTCGCCGAGGATCGAACCCCCGCTGCGTTCCGACGAGGGGTCGATGGCCAGCACCGCCAGTTTGTGCCGCAGCGAAGTGACCATGTTGCCGATGGCCTCGATGAAGGTCGACTTACCCGCCCCGGGAACGCCCGTGATGCCGATGCGCACCGATTTCCCGGCGTGCGGCAGGCAGCGTTCGATGATCTGCTGCGCCTGCGCGTAATGGGCGGGGTTGTTGCTTTCGACGAGCGTGATGGCCTGCGACAGGGTGGTGATGTTGCCCGCGAGGATGCCTTCGACGTATTCGTCGGTCGAAAGCCGCCGCTTCTTGCGGCGCGTGAAGTAAGGGCTTACGATAGGTTGGTCTTCAACGCCTTCCGTGACGTTGAGCGCCGTGTCGTGATGGGTATCTGCGTACTCTTTTTCGTAATGGTTTATCTTCGTGAAGGACATGGTGCTATTTACTTGATTTTTCGATGATTTCGGGTGTCAGCTGCAGTGAGTTGCCCATCCACAGCGCCCGGTTCCGGCTGTCGACCAGCACCCCGAACGGGACGTACTGCACGTTGAACGCCGAGAATATCCTGCCCCCGGTGTCCAGCGCGACGGAGATGTGCCGCGAGAGGAACGGCGAAAGCAGGGGGGCGATTTTCTCCTCGTTTTCCCGCGTGACGACCACGACGTGGAGTTTGGCGCCTAATTTGTCGGTTATCGCCCGGAGCTGTTCGAGCGACGCGGTGCAGGCCGGGTTCGACGAGTGGAAAAACTCGACGTACGTCAGGCCGGGGGTGGCGGCGGGTTTCCCGCCCCGGAGCCATGCCGGAACCTTCACCTCGGGTACGCGTTCGCCGAGGGCGATGTTTTGCGCCTCGGCCGCCGCAACGGGGAGTGCCAGGGCCAGGAGTAAAGTGAGCAAAACTTTCTTCATAAAAAGGCAGCCTTATTTTCAGCGAAGATAACAATTATTTGCCATATAGACGAAAAATTTTACGCAGAGTTATGAAAATCGGATTCGAAGACACCCCGGCTGCACCTGCCGGGACTTACTCCCGGCACCTTGCCGAACTTTTGGCCGAATATGCCCCCGAGCACGAGTATATCGTTGACGGGGCGCGTTATAAGGAGTTCGACCTCTACCACGGCTTCCGCCCCGGACTGCCCCTGCCGCTGCTGCGGAAGATCCCCAGCGTGATGACCGTCCACAACCTCAATTTCCTGCGCTACCCGCACCTCTATTCGCTGCCCGAGCGGCTGGTGCTGCTGCGGCTCTACCGCCGTGCGCTGCGCTCCGCCAGCCTGCTCATTACGGTCAACCGCGATGCCCGCGCCGAGCTGTCGGAGCGGTTGCGGATCGACCCCGGGCGCATCGAGGTCGTGATGCCCCTCGCCGCGCGCATCCCGCATGAAACGCCGGGCAGTGCGCAGCTCGAGGCGGTGCGGCGCAAATACATGCTGCCCGGCAGGTTCATCCTCATGCTCGGCACTGTCGAACCGCGCCATAACCACGAGGTGCTCTTCGAGGCGGTCGGCTCGCTCGGCGAACGTGAGCGTGCGATCCGTGCGGAGGGGCTCCGCGCAGCGCAGCGCGCCGCCGCGGCCGCTGGCCCGGAGCTGCCCGGGCTGG
>ENA-OPCP01000086-OPCP01000086.1-human-gut-metagenome-genome-assembly--contig:-NODE-86-length-88241-cov-14.896820_pt1 | contig 88241 bp, 76 predicted proteins | sample MGYA00241563_ERZ501477 | MGnify/ENA primary metagenome ERZ501477 (study PRJEB25962, sample SAMEA2042572) | human gut metagenome | biome: human gut; feature: human-associated habitat; material: faeces... | reverse complement strand
ATACCGGCTGGTATCTGCGCAACGACATCATCTGGATGAAGGATAACCCCATGCCGGAGAGCGTGAAAGACCGCTGCGCCCGCTGCTATGAGCATATTTTCCTGTTCTCAAAGTCCAAGAAGTATTTCTTTGACTACAAGGCAATTTCCGAACCGATTGCCCCTGCAACGGCAGAACGCCTCAAGCGCGGCATGAAGGGCGGTAACAAATACGGAAAGCCCGTTCCCGGTCAGCCTCAGCCGCAGTCCATCAACCGCCCGCGTGAACACGGGGCAATCAAGGACGCCGACATCAATCCGCTCCGCAACAAGCGCGATGTCTGGAAGATCAACACCGTCCCCTTTAAGGGCGGTCACTATGCCGCCTACCCTCCGAAGCTGGTTGAAACCTGTCTTCTCGCCGGTTGTCCAGAAGGCGGCATCGTGCTTGACCCCTTTATGGGAAGCGGCACAACCGGCATGGTTGCCGCGCAGATGGGGCGGCATTTTGTAGGCGTAGAGCTGAACCCTGAATACACCGAGCTTGCCTACAAGCGGATTGGAGGTGAAATCTGATGTCCAAGGAACCGGAACTCAAAGCCCGTGACAAGGTGGTCGTGCGGATGACGCGGGAAGGCGCGGTTGAGGAAAACCTGACGGCTGGCACCGAGCAGCGTGTGTCAAAGAGGCTGGAAGATGCGGAGCTGGTGAAGCCCGGTGAGACAGTCGAGCCTTCCGAAGCTCTTTCTGCGGAGGAACAGAAAAAGGTGCAGATGCGCCGTCAGCAGCGTCAGTTTCAGACGGAACACGCCGAAGATAATGACACACAGCCGCCCTCGGAAACGTCCGTCACAGAAGAGAAAAGGGCAGAAAATCCACCCCAGAATGTACCCGAACCGCTGCCCTCATTGGAAACGCCGTTCAAGCCTCCAACCTTAGAGCAGCACGGTGTTTCTTCTCATACCGGCACGGTGATTGCCGAAACAGTTGTCACGCACAAGCTGCGTAAGACCTCTGCGGTTGAAGCCGTTGATGCGGATGCTGTTCTCTCCCAAGCGGCGGAGACTTCCTCCGCAAAGCCGATCATCGACGATGCCGTCTCGACCACGAAGCTGATGCAGAAGCTCGAAAGGAAGTCCGAGAAGGCGCATGAGCGTCTGGATGCCGCCCGTGAGAAGCTGCCCACGCACAAGGTTTTCAAGAAAGAGCGTGTCTTCGATGAAGAGACCGGCAAGGGCAAAACCCGCCTTCATTTTGAGGATGAGCTGAAAAAGCCCAAGGGCAAAGGCAAGCTGCAATTTGAGGCAGATAAAACCGTCCGCAAGGTCGGTGACACCCTCGCTTCCGGCATTCACGGCAAAATCCATGAGGTCGAACAGGAAAACACGGCGGTTGAGGCGGCGCATAAAACGGAGATCGCCGCTGAGACTGCCGCTCGGCATTTCAGTCATCATCGGGAAAAGAGCGTCAACAAGCCTTATGAGAAGGTCTCCAAGCTGGAACACAAGGCGGATGCTGCGGATGCGAAGCTCCAATAAATGACGCTTATTTGGGTGCATGGAACGCCATTCCCCCAGCGAAGCCTAACCCTCTGCTGACCTATGTTTGCAAAATCGTTCGGAACATTTCGCTCAAAATCTATTGGAGAAAGGAAGCAGCCAAACGAAGCTGCCATTACACGATTGCTTTGGAGGAAATTGAAGCCTGTATAGCAGCCCCTAACACAGTAGAAGCAGAAATTGAAACCAGAGAATTAGCCCGTATCATTGAAAGTTTTTTGGATACGCTGACTACCGAAAACCGCGTTATCTTTATGCGCCGCTATTGGTTTTCTGACAGCTACAAGGACATAGCCGAGTTTGTAGGGCTTTCAGAGAAAAACATCTCTGTCCGGCTGACCCGTATCCGCGAGAAAATGAAACAATACTTGATTGAAAGAGAGGTATTCGTATGAACGCAAAGAAGTTTTCCGACGCTATGAGCGAACTTGATACAAAATATGTTGATGAAGCCCTCAACTACAAAAAGAAAGCAGGAAAGAAAAAGAAGAAACAGAATTGGACTAAGTGGGGAGCTATGGCAGCTTGCCTATGTCTTGTTATAGTCTGTGCATTTGCACTTCCCCGATTCATTGGAAATGATACCCCTGACACCCCACCCGCTGAAGAAAACGCCTATGGGTTTACAATGGAAGGAAGCGATGTTCTTTATTTCCCGATTTCTTTTTCTGAACGAAAAATTTTCGGAATTATAGATGAAAATGCAACAGGATTGACTGCTGAAAACACCTATAAGATTACCGCAGATGATTTAGGCAATGTTATGGGTATTGTGGGGGATAGCGAAGATGAAAGAATGATTGGAGAAACGGTTTACCATTTTGTCAACTTCCCTAAAGATGACGCTATTTGCATTGTAAAGGTAAACGGGACATATCAGTTTTATGTCAAAGAGGGCGTAGAAAGAACTGAGCAAAACAACATTCCCGATATAATCATTGACGCGCCTGTTGATGAAGATACCTACCATGAGGTAGGTTCCGATACTCCTGCTGAATATGGAACAGGACATGATGATATGGAAACTTCTAATGGAACCATCACATTAGAATATATCACTGAATTACAAGCTAAAGTCAGCACTGCCATGAGTAATGGGGAGTTACCATTTGTTTCTTCTTCTGCTGTATATGAAAATCCATATCGACTTCATATTATTGTAACATCAAACGCAGAAACGGATTTGTCAAAACTAAAAGCATTTGATACGATTGGCGGAGCTTTAGAAATTGAGTATGACGCAAATCACATTTCCGCAGTAGAAGAAATTTTAACAGAATAAGAGAGAAAAAGTTTTTCCCAAAAAGGGCAGCCGAGAAAATCGACTGTCCTTTTTCTATGCCTATGGGCAGAAAGGAGCGACCAACTATGACAAAACCAAAAGAGAAAACCCGCGAAGAACTGCAAGCCGAGATTGAGGACGGAAAGAAGAAAATCCGGCAGTTTGAGAACCGAGAAAAGATGTTGCGTCAGAAGTTATCCAAAGAGGAACGCAAGGCGAGAAACCACAGGCTTTGCAAGCGCGGCGGCTTCATGGAAAGCCTTGTGCCGGAGCTTATTGCCATGCCGGACGAGGATGCGCAGACCTTTTTCCGACTTGCTTTGACGAGTGAACCAGCGCGGGAGTTTTTGAGAAAACGAGCCGAGGAAACGACAAGCTGAAAATCCCTTAGGAACTAAGGGCCCGATTATCCATATCCGTACCCACAACACCGACCTCAAGAACAGGCTGACCGCCTATGCCGCAGCTTACCCCGGCGAGTGCCGCCAGACCGACGCAGACCCGGAAACGGGCTGCATGGAGTTTGATATTGCAAAGGGGCGCTTCTCTTTCCGTCTGACCGCCCCATACAGCGAGGAACGCCGCAAGACGGCAAGCGAAGCGGCGAAAAAGTACGGCGTTCATAGAAAAATTACACATTTTTATGGAGACAGGAATTGAAAAGTTCGTGCCTTGCATGGTATAATCATATTGGATTGGTTTATCCGCGCAAAGCAAAAGATGATGATATGCCCGAAAGGAGGAAACAGCATGACAACTCTGATACAGTATTTACAAAGAGTGCTTATAGTAGCTATTCCAGCGGTTCTCGTTTTTTGTGTTTTACCCCGTACCGAATGAAAGCACTGTCTGCGATGAATTTGCATACTTCACGCAAACATGAAGCGGGACTTATTTTGTTTGTCACTTCGATATTCGGTGTTCTTGCTCTGACATTGTGGCCAACATATACCGCATCCTGCGGGAAGGCAAAATCTGTTGTCTCAAAGTCGGCAGAGCCTATCGTATTCCGAAGGCTCATCTTTTCACGTTTCTCTGCATCGGTTGCGGAGAAGCAGTCACGGCGTAATGCTTGGACTCAATTTGTTTACAAAAAATGTTCGGCAGAGGTCCTCCAATTCGAACCCGGTTCTGGTATAATAGAAGCACGGTATCAGGTAGGTGTCTCTGCTACAAAGAAGGAGGATAATTATGGTAGCAGGACATCTCCGCGAAAAAAGCGGATATTACTACGCCGTGTTGAACTACACCGATTCTCTCGGAAAAAGAAAGACCAAATGGATTTCCACCGGGCTTACTGTAAAGGGAAACAAAAAACGCGCCGAAGCGATCCTGATGGACGCACGACGCAATTTCAATCCCGAAGAGCCGAAGGTCATGAACGGAGACATTCTGTTCGCGGACTATATGGAAAAGTGGCTCGACATCATCAAAAGCTCGGTTGCAGTCCCTACATTCGCTTCATACTCGACTACGGTTAAGAAGATTGTAGCACCGTACTTCCGCGAAAAGGAAGTGACGCTCAAGAATCTGACCGCAAAAGACATTCAGGAGTTTTACCTGAGTGAGCTTGAGCGTGTCAGCCCGTCCTCGGTCATTCATTATCACGCCAACATTCACAAGGCTCTCAAGTATGCCGTGAAGATTGACCTGATCGATGTAAACCCGGCTGATAAGGTTGAGCGTCCGAAGAAAGACCGCTACGTCGGCAGCTTCTATGATGCCGATGAGGTCAACGCTCTTTTCGAGGCTGCAAAGGGAAGCAAACTTGAGCTTCCGATTCTGTTCGGTGCGTTCTACGGTCTACGCCGGAGCGAAGCAATCGGTCTGAAATGGGATGCCATCGACTTTGACCAGAACACCATCACCATTCGTCATACGGTTACTTCCTGTGATCTCGACGGCAAGCGCGTCCTGGTTGCGTCGGACACCACAAAGACCAAATCGAGTATGAGAACACTGCCCCTTGTTCCCTTCATGCGGGAAAGACTTCTTACGCTGAAAGAAGAGCAGCAAGAAAACCGCCGCTTGTGCGGACGCAGCTACATCAAGGAATATCTTGAGTATGTATGTGTCAATGAGATTGGCGATCTGATCAAGCCCCACTACGTCACAGAGAGCTTTCCGAAGCTGCTCAAGGCTAAGGGGATGAGGCAGATCAGGTATCACGATCTCCGGCATAGCTGTGCCTCGCTTCTTCTGGCAAACGGTGTTCCCATGAAGCAGATTCAGGAATGGCTTGCTCACAGCGACTTCGGGGCTACGGCGAACATTTACGCACATCTGGATTCCAGACGCAATGCTCAATGGCTTGGGCTTTGCGCAAAATTGAAAAAGAAAAGCCAGCAGCCGGAAAAACCGACTACTGGCGTGATTTCTGGCGGAGCGGGTGGGATTCGAACCCACGGAACCTTGCGGTTCAACTGATTTCGAGTCAGTCCCGTTATGACCACTTCGATACCGCTCCGTATTTATCTCAACATCAGCACCTCGGAAAACGGGGAGAACTGATGGGGAGAACAAGCAAAAATATTAAGTTAAGAATACCCGAAAAACCCCATAAAATCAAGGGATTCCGGTTAGGGAGCTACCGAGTAGCGACCACGATTTCGAGTCAGTCCCGTTATGACCACTTCGATACCGCTCCGTATTTATCTCAACATCAGCACCTCGGAAAACGGGGAGAACTGATGGGGAGAACAAGCAAAAATATTAAGTTAAGAATACCCGAAAAACCCCATAAAATCAAGGGATTCCGGTTAGGGAGCTACCGAGTAGCGACCACGATTTCGAGTCAGTCCCGTTATGACCACTTCGATACGTCTCCGTATTTAGGCGAATCATTTCGCATAACAATATTATTATAGCGCAAATCCGCCGAACATGCAACCTGAATTGATTGGTTAGCCGCATTATATATTGTCAGTTGTTATAATCCTGCTCCTGCTGTATGATAAGTTGTTATCAAAATGCTTGCCGATTCATTTTTTGTCGGAAAGGTTCGAATCGAGCCTCTCCGACAAAAATAACGAATCAAAGCGTTTCCGAAAGCTGTGCAATAATATCTCTGTTTGCTCTTAATCTTTCGTTCTGCGGTTCTTTTTCAACGGCTTTTTCGGCCATTATCAGTGCTTCTTTTTTTCTGCCCGTATAAAAATACCCCAGAGAAGCATAATCATACGGAGCGGCACCCCATGCTGCGGGTTCCGTTATGTATGTTTTCGGGCGGGTTTCAATTGCAAGTGCTTTAAGTGCAAAATACAGCGTACCTTCAAAATCCTGCCGTGCATATGCATTGCCCGCGAGTTCGATCCACGGTTCACGTAGGTACGGTGCTTCCGCCGCTGCGCGATAGAGCCAGCTTTCCGCTTCCGCAATATCATTCAGTGCCGTGCAGGCACGTGCAATAAAGCGCATCGATGCGCTCCGCTCATCCCGCCAGACAGCGGATTTCATTTCAAGGTGCCTCCTCAATGTCGCAATACAATCGTTCCATCTGCCGTAAAACATGTATTCTCTGCCGAGATAATGCATGTTCCTGTCATTCTCCGGATTTTCCCGCACACTCATTTCCAGCAGAGGCAGGTATTGTGCGCGTGATTTTGATGCATCGGCAAGATGATCAAGCTGAATGCCTTCTGCAATGATATGTCTGAAACTGCCTTCTCCCTCATATTCAAGAACCTCATGTACAGGGTTTACCCATTTGAAACCATGCCGTGCATGTATCTTATCTATATAGAACACCGTACCTTCGCTTCCGTCCTCGTTGAAATTCCATGTATAACGATAGCGCAGCATATCCGCGCCGTTTGACCACGCTTTTTCTGCCGCTGCACGCCATCCGGGATGCAGAACCTCATCAATATCTGTACAAACACAGATGTCGGCATCCTCCGGCACAAGTTCAAGCGACCTGTTCCGCGCCGCATCGAACCGCCATGGGGTTATTATTTCACTCCGAACGTTTACCCCGTGCGCCTGAAGTATTTTTACAGTATCATCGCTTGACCCTGTGTCAAGAACATATACAGCATCCGCTTCGCCCATCGACTCAGCCCAGCGCGCGGCAAATTTCGCTTCATCCTTTGCAATTGCATAAACACACACTTTATAACCTTCCATATCGCTCCCCCTGTTTTCACGATTCTGTTTTGCAGAAAGCCTGCTCCGCCCGCACGCGGCAGGCGGAGTTTACCTGCACCGTCTCTTTTTCGAAGGCACATTTCCGGCTCGTTTACCGCCGCATTATCTATGCTTTAACCACCGTGATCCCGCCTGCATAGTCGCCGTTGGGAGTTGCAGCCGCATGCAGCGCTATGGTTCTTCCGCTTCTGTTTCGAAGCACAAGCTCCGTTCCTGCGGGAATCCGCCCATAGGCCGAGCCTGAAACGGACACAGGATTTCCGCCGGCTGCGGTCGTGCTTGCCGAAGAATAACCATACACATCCCCGGTAAGCGATTCAAGTGCAATCACAATATCACCCGAAGCTCCGGAGCCCTGCTCTTCCGCCGCATTTACGTTCCATACAATATGATACAGTTTTTCATCATTGGAACGCACCGCATTATTTGCCGCATCCGAACTGAGTTCTTCACCGCTGCTGTGAAGGTTTGTCAACGGCAGCACTCCCCCATTCGGTACAGTCGTTCCTTCTCCTGTCGGTTGAACTGCAGACATCAACGCTGCCGACCGGGCAGGTTCGGCAGCAGGGCCTGTCGGGCCTGTCGGACCTGTCGGGCCTGTCGGACCTGTCGGGCCTGTCGGACCTGTTGCTCCCGTTGCACCTGTTTCTCCCGCTGCTCCTGCTGCGCCTGTCGGGCCTGTTGCTCCGGTTGCTCCTGTTGCGCCTGTCGGACCCGTTGCTCCCATTGCGCCTGTCGGACCCGTCGTTCCTGTTGCGCCTGTTTCTCCCGTTGCACCTGTCGGACCTGTTGCCCCTGTTGCTCCGGTCGGGCCTGTTGCACCGGTTGCTCCGGTCGGGCCTATTGCTCCCGTTGCGCCTGTAGGACCCGTTGCTCCTGCTGCGCCTGTTTCTCCCGTTGCACCGGTCGGGCCTGTTGCCCCTGTTGCTCCGGTCGGGCCTGTTGCACCGGTTTCTCCGGTCGGGCCTGTTGCCCCTGTTGCTCCCGTTGCGCCTGTCGGGCCTGTTGCCCCCGTTGCACCGGTCGGGCCTGTTGCCCCCGTTGCTCCGTCCACGCCTCTGATACCCTGCGGACCTGTCGGGCCCATTGCACCGTCAATGCCTCTGATTCCCTGCGGACCTGTTGCGCCTGTCGCTCCTGTTGCTCCCGTTGCGCCTGTCGCTCCCGTTGCACCCGCTGCACCGGTCGCGCCCGTTGTTCCGATTGCGCCCGTCGGACCTGTTGCTCCCGTCGGGCCCGTTGCACCGTAATATGTACATTCACAGCGGCAGCCGCTGCAAGGCGGGAAACCGCACGCATTACCTGCAAACTGCATGCTGTTATCATAACCCATGTTTTGCTCGCTGCCGAAATTGCTTTGCCTCATGCCTCCCTGCTGTCTTCCTCTGTTCGGCGGATTAAAAGGCTGAAAGCCGTTTCCCCTGCTTCCGTTATCATTTCTCATATCATTCACCACATCATTGCAGCGCAGTACCGTTTGCTCCCGCACTGCCGAGATGCTCCTTTCTTATTGTTTTGCTTCGCCGCAGGCTCCAATGTCGGGCTTGTACACGGCTTGCTATAAAATATGAATATTACCGATAAACAGTTACAGGTTTTGAACACTGCTGCCGAAAACAAAACAACCCGCGATGCATGCTTTGCGCACATCACGGGTCGTTTGCCCTTTTCGGAGTAATCACCGAGCATTCGTTTATTTTCATTTTTTCAATTGAAAAACACTTCCTGTCCTAAAAGTTTCGGGGTGCAATGAACCGTCGCTAAAACAATTCAACCTCCAGCCTGTCAAACGTTACCTGTTCCATAAAATCATCCGGGCGGAACACGGTGTGTGAAAAGCGAAGCAGCTCATTGACATGCTTATCAAGAATCACAGGGCGTGAAAGGTTTAATTTCGAGCACAACTCGCAAAGAGCTTCGTGCCAGTCCTCCACTTCGGAAGCGTCCTTCTGCGGAATTTCAACGACATCCTGTTCCGTTGTTTTGTTGTTTTTTCGAACTCTTGCCCAGATTTTCATCTTATTTCTCCATGTGTTTTCTTGAAAGCTGCACCGTTTGGCTATGTGTTGCAGTATCGACGCAGCGGCTGCCGTTAAGCAGCCGCCGCGCAGGTTATTTTGTTTCCAAACTTATCCGAACATCTGATCAGTCGCTCACGAACCAAATATACATCCGGAGCATACCGCTTTCGTCCACGCCCTTTGAGAATCCGTAGAGTTTGTACTGCTTGCCCGCTTCAAGGGGATGCTGGCGTGCGGCAGAATAGTGATCGTGATACTCAATGCTGATCGTATGTCCATCGTTAAGGGTAAACGTTGCAACGAGATAATCGTCATCATAGGTAATTTCTGCAACAGTTCCCTCAATTACAAACCCACGAAGGTCGGTGATATGGACGGGTTTTGACATCTCGCTGTAATCACCTCTCCAAACGGTGGGAACATATTCGTTAAACACCGGCGGACGTTCCACAAAGAACGGACGCGTGTAAACCGTTCCGTCCGCAAGGGTTGCGGTGAGCTGGAGCTCATAGCACTTTGCGGCGGTGGGAAGGTTTACGGAAAACCTGAAGTTCCCGTTTTCGTCAACTGTGGGCTGATCCTTAACGGTGCATTCCGCATCCTTGGGAACAACCTGAAGCACAGCTCCTACGGGAACGGTACCGGTGAGTTCAATTGAAGTTTCAACATTCAGAACTCGGGTATCGACTTCCTCGGGTATTGAAATTATGTCGGCTGCGGTCAGCTGCTTGTTGACGGTCGCCTTGAAGGTTCGGCGCATGATCATGTATCCGCCGAGCTTGATTTCACCGACGATCTCGTATTCGCCCTTGTCGAGCTTTGTTGTGTAAGCAAAGCTGCCGTCGGGCGCGGGCTGCACGGTTTCGTTGTTGATCGTGACAACAGGCGGATTGTTCTGAAGATCTGTCTGAGTCAAGTCAACATGCCCTTTGATTTCTATAACGCCGTTGTCGCTCGTTATGTCTTCAGCCGTTTCGAAGGATGCATTAAGCGTCGGAACTCTGAGCGTTATGCGCGGAATCTCCAGCTTTGTCAGCGTTCCGTCCTCATTTTTGAGACTTACCGAGGGGTAAATGTCGCAGCTTTCGCCCTCAATGGGTGTTATCGGGCGCAGGCGGTTGGATGCAACATTGAAAGTTACATATCCTTTTTCGGGAACCTGCTGTTCGGTCTGCGCACCTGTGCTGTCCTCATAAACAAGGACAGAACCGGCTTTTGCATAAACAGTGATATAGTAGCTGTCCGGATTGTTGGGGTTGACGATAACGCTGTTTGCTTTTTCGCCGCCGATGCTGCTGCCGTTCAAAAGGGTGTATGCAAGCACGCCGGCCGCAATTACGGCCACAACAGCAAGCACAATTATTGCAATACGCAGACCGGACGCACCGCCTTTTCCGCGTCTGCGATCGCTTCTGCGGTTCACGTCTTCAAATTCATCATAGGAATTATCGCGTCTGCCCCGCTTTGCTCCGTAATCGGCGCTCGTGCGGGCAGTGTCGAAATCATCTTGAATATCAGTCGAATCTCTGCCCTTTCCGCACTGCTTCTTCGCGCGCTTGTTCCCGCGTTCGCGGCCGTCGTATGCATCCGCATCATCGAAATCATCGGAATCATATTCGTCATCCTGGTTTGACTGCCTTTCCGTGCGGGGCTGCTGCCTGCGTGCGTTTGCAGAATCGTTATCCCACGGAAGTCTGTCACCGGCGAATGCGCCCTGTGTATTCTGCGCACTGCTGCGGTTCGCCCGTTCTTCTCCGTTCGGGCTGCTTGTTCTGTCATTTCTCTGCGCAGCGGCAGCGTTTTGGCGGTTATTGTTCTGTCGACTTGCGTTCGGACGTCTCTGAACTTCGTTCCAATCACCGACGTCGCATGTGAACTGTCTTTCAAGCTCATCAAGGTCGCTGTCAGTGTTTTGGTTCATGTCCGCGGGATTATTGTTTTGCGCGGCATTTCGCCCTCCGAAAGAAAACCTGATATCCTTGTTCTCGTCAACGAAACCCCAAGACGGGGTATCATCATCGCGCTGCGGCTCCGAGCGCAGTGAAACTGCGCAATTCTCGCATACTTCGGAATACTCGGGATTATCGTGGCCACAATTTCTGCATTTCATTTGCGTCACCTCCGGTTAATATACAAAAGCACCTTGCAGAGTTCTTCCGAACTCCGCACCTTATTATACCAATTGCGGTTTGCTCTTTACAATAGGTTTTCGACTCCATTTGAAAATAAATTGTGACTTTTTTCGGTATTTTATATCATACTCCGCATCTCCGTCCGGTGATTGTCTTCCGCAGAAGAAATTATCTGTTCTCAACAACCCGCCGCGCTTTTTTATCGAATGCATTTTTATTCGTTTTGTGTTATAATATTGTGATACGGTCGGTCTCCGCGGCGCGCGGAGCTGCAGAGTTGAGGGGGTAACATGGTCGAACAAATTTTGCCGCAAGAGAACAGTGCTTCAAACAAGCTGCCGTTTGCGGATGCGCATTGTGATTTTTTATACGGGATGACATACTATGATTATGATATTCAAACCGTCTCCGGGCATCAGAGCATGAGCCTTCGGAACATGGCAGCGGGCGGAGTGAAGCTTCAGTTCTTTGCCGCATGGATCGACATGCTGCTGAAGCAGAACCCGCTGAGTCAATGCCTGAACATGATAGATTCCTATTATCGAATGCTTGAATCAAATCCGTGTTTTGTGCCGTTCTCCCGTGATTTTGACGTAACTCAGGACAAAATTGCAACAGTGCTGACCGTTGAAGGCGGTGAGGCTGTCGAAGGCAGCGTTGAAAACCTTCGAATGCTGTATCGTCTCGGAGTGCGCGCAATGACGCTGACTTGGAATGACGTTAACAGTCTTGCCTATCCGGCCGGAAAACGCGGAAGCAAAAAGGGCTTGACCGCCCTCGGAAAGCGTGTTGTTGAAGAGATGTGCCGAATCGGAATGGCTGTTGACCTTGCACACCTCGGGGATGCAGGCATTGACGATGTGTTGGGTATTGCAGCACGCCCCGTGTTTGCGTCGCACACAAATGCACGCGCCCTATGCAGTCACCCGCGCTGCATAAAAGATGAGCATATTCGCGCGATTTCAAAACAAGGCGGTGTAATCGGCGTCAATTTTTATTACAGACAATTGACCGATGAACGCACTGCCGAACTCGACGATGTGATACGGCATATCGCGCATTTCATCGAAATCGGCGGAATCGACTGCGTTGCGCTCGGGTCGGATTTTGACGGCATGAACCGCTATATCGACGGGCTTGAAAACAGCAGCGGACTGCCGTTGATTGCGAACAAGCTGAGCCGCATGGGCTTGAGCGATGCGGACATTCGCAAAATTGCCTATGGGAATCTGGCTCGATATATTATGAATTTTTGTTGACAATCTTCCCGATTAAGCATTGTTTGACCGTTTTCAAAGTACTATATACAATATTTGCCGTTAAAAGAGCCCTTTTTGTCTTTCGGTCGCCCTGTTTCAGTGGTATAATATTGGTAATGCGAGAATGGTCTCACCGCCCGCTCCGCCGTTGTGCCGAGCGGGATTATTCCGAAGTGCTCCGCATCCGGTGCATTTCGGCAGAAACGGAGGTTGTGACATTGCAAACGGTTAAAATTGATAACATTTTTACCCGTATTGAGAAAAAGTATATTGTTTCGGACAAGCAGTTCGCCGCAATGCTGCCCGTGCTTTTGCAGCATATGCATGTTGATTCTTACGGAAAAAGCACCGTCAGCAGCATTTATTTTGACACTGCCGACATGCGGTTGATTCGTGCCTCTATAGAGCATCCGATTTATAAGGAAAAGCTCCGCTTGCGATGCTACGGCACTCCGTCGGCAGAATCGAACGCTTTTATTGAACTTAAGAAGAAATACAAAGGTGTTGTGTATAAGCGCCGAATCGAAATGCCCTATGCCGATGCAATGGAGTTTCTCTGCGGTGATGCGCCCTGCCCCGACAAGCAAATTGCGCGTGAAATTGATTATGCGCTCCGCTTTTATCCGGAGCTTCGGCCGTCTTTCGGAATATTTTGCGAACGCACTGCCTATGCGGAAAACGGCGTCGGGGATTTGAGACTGACAATCGACGAAAATCTGCGCTACAGAACGCGCAACCTCGACCTGTTAAGCGGCACGTACGGCGACCCCATTCTGCCCGCAGGCAAATGCATAATGGAGCTTAAAACTCCGCACACTCTGCCGCTTTGGCTTGCCGCACTCCTTGATGAACACAGGATCTTTCCGACAAGCTTCTCAAAATACGCAACCGCGTATAACATCGAACTTAACCGCATTCTTTCTCAAAAACGCGGTGCTGCATATTGCGGCTGAACGATCCGGTATCGTTCCGTGCCCAATGTTTTCATCCATAAACGAAAGGATTTTTCACTATGCTTAACAACGTTATCGACAGTATTTTCTCCACCACAAGCACCTTGACCGCAGGCGGGTTTATTGTTTGCCTGCTTGTTTCTCTTGCATTGGGCGTTCTCATCGCCGTTTGCAGTCGATACAGAAATCGTCCCTCCAAGAGCCTTTCGGTCTCCCTTGTGCTTCTGCCGATGATAGTTCAAACGATTATCGCCCTTGTTAACGGACAGCTCGGCGCAGGCATTGCTGTTGCAGGTGCTTTCAGCCTTGTCCGCTTCCGTTCCGCCCCCGCTTCAGCGCGTGAAATAACAAGTATCTTTCTCGCAATGGCTGTCGGCCTTGCAACAGGCATGGGTTATATTGCAATTGCAGTCATCCTTGCCGTGTTCGTTCTTTTGGTTGACATTGCGCTTGCAAGCATCAATTTCGGCAAAGCGGGTTCCGCAGAGCGCGACCTCAAGATTGTCATTCCCGAAAGTCTCAGCTATGATGAGGTTTTCAATGATATTTTCAGCACATACACTTCCCGCCATGAGCTCATCCGTGTTAAGACCACCAACATGGGCAGCCTGTTCAAGCTCACCTACCAGATCACTTTGCGTGATGCGCGGAAAGAAAAAGAGTTTATCGACAAGCTTCGTGAGCGCAACGGCAATCTTGAAATCACCTGTGCACGCCCCGGCAACGGCAATGTTGAAATCTGATCGTTTTTCATCAGTCTTTCTTTTGCCGTATCATTCTCTGTAAAAAAACAAAGGTACAGCCGCCCGCAATTGCGTTTCGGCTGTGCCTTTTGTTTAAACTTCTCCTTAAATTCAGTTTTTGTTTGAGTCTTAAATATGAATTTCAGGTTCCGAACCTGCGCATTCTCCGCCGATTAGTTCGGGAAGGAATTCTCTGCAAATCACGCGATACGCGGGATGGTAAAGCCGACGGTAAGTCTCGCTGTGATGTATTGCCGGGCAGCCCGCCGCAACGTATTTCTTAAGAAAAGCCGACAGCGTTTCTTCGTCAAACGGAGTTTTCCCCTGCCGGCAGATTTCTTTCAGCAAGCTGAGCTTTTTCAGCATTCCGTCCGTTGAACCCGTTCGAACCTCCGATGAACGCACAAAAAGCTCCGCAAGCCTTGAGAACGGAATCCCGTACCGTGCCAAATGTTCAAGGTGCACCCGAACGAACATCCCGCCTGTTTCATCCGTCAAAGGGTGTTCCCCGGCAGCGGCGGCTTTCGTTGTCAGCATACACGCTTCATACTCCCTCTTCAGATACTCCTCCGCAATCTCTTTGCTGCGCACAAAATGCCCGCAGCCGAATTCGCTTTGATAAAGCAGCTTTACTATGTCGTCCGGCTCACATTTCGGATACAGCTCAATATGCCGCTCGATAACATGCCTCGTTTCTCGCAAAAAGGTTTCATCCCGTTTCGTATTTTTCATATTTCTCCCGTCCTGTTCTTTTCTCGCGCTATTCTATCATATGCATAAGGCCAAATCAACAAGTCTATTTTGAATATCGTTGAATAGAATTTAAACAGGCCACTGTACGGCATCGTTTTCAGAAAAAGCAAAGGAACTTTACCTTGTTTTTTAAAAAACGCGCTTATTCAGTGATACTTGAACTTACGGAGGGCAATATGCCGGATACAAACAACAGCATCAGTCTTTCAGGCAGGGTTACGGACGGCCCGGAATACAGTCATACAATTTACGGAGAGGCTTTTTTCAAGCTTGTGCTCACCGTTCAAAGATTGAGCGGAACCGAGGATAAAATACCTGTCACCGTCAGCGAACGACTGCTCGGCGGAATCCCTGTTGAACACGGTATGTATTTTCATGTTCACGGACAGATACGTTCCTATAATCAACAGACTGAAAAAGGCAGCAGACTTATCATCACCGTGTTTGCACGTGAATTCATTCCTGCTTCGGCGGATGAAACCGATGCTTTTGCATACAAAAACGAAGTTGAACTGTTCGGATACATCTGTAAGTCCGTAATATACAGAACGACTCCTTTTTTACGTGAAATTGCGGACGTTCTGCTTGCAGTCAACAGACGGTACGGCAAATCCGACTATCTGCCCTGTATCGCATGGGGACGAAACGCAAGGTATTTGCAGGATATGAAGGTCGGCATCGGAATGCACGTTATCGGAAGGCTGCAAAGCCGCGAATATAAAAAAGTTTTTGAAGACGGAACGGAGGAAATGCGCACTGCATATGAGATAAGCTGCTCCGCCGTTGAACCTTTCGAACCGACACTGTCTGACTGATACGGCGCATCTGCCGCAAATCAAGGCAGAGCAAACACTTTCGACTGTTTTTTCGCTGTGCAGGCACGGCAAGTTGAAACCGCACTTGAAATCCACGCCCGATTGTGTTATATTCAACAAACAGTTTTGCCGAATGCGGCAGAGAGGTTGGTTTGTTAATAATGCGAATGTATCCGAAAGCAAAAGTATCCGAAAAGGCGGAACGCGCACTCAAAGGCGGGCACCCGTGGGTTTATGCGGAGGAGGTGCTTTCCGTTGACGGTGATTATACGAACGGCGGGCTTGTTGATGTTTATACAAAAAAGGATCGGTTCATCGGAACCGGGTTCATAAATGACAATTCCAAAATTCGCATTCGCATCTTTTCACGCAATGCAAACGACAGGTTTGACGATGACTTTTTCCGCAGGCGAATTCGTTATGCGCTTGAGTACCGCCAAACGGTCATGGGAAACGATTTTGACTGCTGTCGAATCATCTTCGGTGAGGCCGACAGTTTTCCCGGGCTGACAGTGGATCGATTCGGAGATGTTCTTGTTTTTCAAATTCTCTCCCTCGGCACCGAAATGCTTAAGTCCCGCCTGTTTCCGCTGTTTATTGAAGTATTCAAAGAGTTCGGCATTAATATTCGGGCCGTTTGCGAAAGAAACGATGTCGCCATACGCGAAAAGGAAGGTCTGACTCAGCACAAGGGCTTTATCAGCTGTGATCTCCTGCCTCCCGCGCCGGACAGCGGATTGGTAATGATTGCAGAAAACGGCATCAAATACGAAATCGACGTTATCAACGGACAAAAAACGGGCTTTTTCCTTGACCAGAAATATAACCGTCGTGCCGCTGCGAAGATTGCTGCCGGCAAAACGGTTCTCGATTGTTTCACGCATACGGGCGCATTCGCACTGAACGCCGCCGCTGCATGTGCAAAGCATGTCACTGCCGTTGATATTTCTGCGGATGCAATCCAAAAAACGCGCAGAAATGCGGAGCTGAACGGGCTTTCGGGCAGAATGGATTTCGTTTGCGCCGATGTCTTTGATCTTCTGACCGATATGGAATCCAATCGCAAACACGGTTATGATTACATAATACTCGACCCGCCCGCCTTCACCAAAAGTCGGGATACGATCGGCAGTGCGGTAAAGGGCTATAAAGCCATCAATGCAAAAGCAATGAAACTCCTTCCGCGCGGCGGCTATCTTGCAACCTGCTCATGTTCGCATTTCATGACCGATGAGCTTTTCCGTAAGATGCTTCACAATGCCGCAGAGGATGCAGGGGTTCAGCTGCGTCAAATCGAAGCGCGTCAGCAGGCTCCTGATCACCCGATTCTTTGGAATGTACCCGAGACGGATTATCTGAAGTTTTATATTTTTCAAATCGTTTAGTTTTTTTGTTTCGGATAAATATCCAAAAGCATCCGTGCAGTTCCGCTGCTTTCGGATGCTTTTGTTTTTTGTTCGTTTTTGATTGACCGCAGGCTGCACTAATCAATCTGAATTGTGTATCGCGTTGTACTGCGAAGCGGTGTTAAACTTCAACATCAACCGATTTTGTCCTCAAAAGAATCCACGCGGTTGAAATTCGCATGTTCAGTGATGTACTCCTTGCGGGGAGCAACCTTGTCTCCCATCAAAAGCGTTACAAGGTGTTCTACATACGCCGCATCTTCAATCGTTACCCGCACAAGTGAACGGTTCTCCGGGTTAAGCGTTGTTTCCCAAAGCTGCTCCGGATTCATTTCACCCAAGCCTTTATACCGCTGCAAGGTGTACCCCTTCATGCCTTTCGTAATTCGGGCAAGTTCTTCATCGTCATAGGCATACGTAACATTGTTTCCCTTTTGAACCTTGTAAAGAGGCGGCATACCCATGTAAACATGCCCTCCCGTTATCAGTTCCTTTGTGTAGCGATAGAAGAACGTAAGAAGCAGAGCGCGTATATGCGCACCGTCCTGATCGGCATCGGAGAGAATGATGATTTTATGATACTTAAGGTTTTTAAGCTCAAAATCCTCGCCTATGCCGGTTCCGAGGGCGGTTATGATGGAGCGGCATTCGTCATTTTCAAGCACCTGCTCAATGCGCCTTTTTTCAACATTCAACGGTTTGCCGCGCAGCGGCAGTATTGCCTGGAACCGTCTGTCACGGCCCTGCTTTGCGCTGCCGCCTGCCGAATCGCCTTCAACGATGAAGAGTTCGTTTTGCTCCGGTGTTCTGCCCGTGCAGCTTGAAAGCTTGCCGACGAGAGGTGCGTTTTCAAGCTTGGACTTTTCACGCGCCATGGTTTTTGCTTTTCTTGCAGCTTCACGCGCTTTTGCCGCCTTCACCGCTTTGTCCGCAATTGCGGCGGCAAGATCCGAATTCTTAATGTTTTCAAGTATCGGTGCCAACTCGTCCATAACAATAGCTTCAACCGCCGTACGCGCTTCGGTATTGCCGAGTTTTGTTTTCGTCTGCCCTTCAAACTGAATCGAACTCATTTTAAGCGACACGACTGCCGTGAGTCCCTCGCGGAAATCCTCACCCGGCAGCGGCGCATCCTTCTCCTTCAGGATTCCGGTTCGACGGCAATAATCGTTCATGACCTTAGTCAGAGCGGACTTAAATCCGGTTTCATGCGTGCCTCCCTCGGTCGTCGGAATATTGTTGACATATGAAAAGATGCTTTCGGTATAGCCATCGTTATGCTGCATTGCAATTTCAACGATGATTGCATCTTTGCCCGTGCCGCGCATTCCGCGAAAGTATATCGGTTCTTTATACAGCGGGGTTTTTTCACTGTTAAGATAGCACACAAAATCCACAATGCCGCCGTCGTATTTGTACTCGCGGCTCTTATTTTCGTCCTTCAGCCTGTTGTCGGTGAATTTGAACGTTACCCCTTTGTTCAGGTACGCAAGCTCGCGCAGGCGTTTTGCAACGACTTCGGAATTCATTTCGATCGTTTCAAAAACGCGTTTGTCCGGCAAAAATGTTACCCTTGTGCCCTGCCGCCGCGTCCTTCCGACCTCGGCAAGCGGCGCAACAGGAATTCCGGAATGCATATTGCCGTCCGAATCTTCATAGCTGTGGAATTTTATTGAATACAGCTTTCCGCCCGTTGCAACTTCAACCTCAACGTATTCGGAAAGCGCGTTAACAACCGATGCACCGACTCCGTGCAATCCGCCCGAGAAACCGTATGAATCGTTGTTGAATTTTCCGCCCGCATGGAGTTGAGTATAAACAACTTCAACGCCGGACACATGCAGCTTTTCATGAATGCCTACGGGGATTCCCCTGCCGTTATCCTCAACAACCACGGAATTATCCCTGTTAATTGTAACGCTGACGATCGTTGCAAACCCGTTTGCCGCTTCATCAACGGCATTATCAACGATTTCCCAAAGCATATGGTGCAGACCCCTGCTTCCGGTGCTGCCGATATACATGCCCGGACGGACACGAACCGCCTCCAAGCCTTCCATTACCTTTATATCATCAACGGAATAATTGTGCTGATTTTGCATTTTTTCCTCCGTAATCAACAATCAGCTGACTGTTATTTTATATATCATCCAAATTTACAGCATTCCGAGTTCGCCGTTGACCCTTTTCAGCTCACGGCGCAGTTCCGTAAGTTCCGTTTCAAACGGGAACGGTTTTTCAGACTCCGAACGCAGCTCCGCCTCGTCCTGCTCCATACGCTCTATGCTGCCGAGTGTAGCTTCAAGCCGTGTTTTAAGGCCGTTAACAACGTTATCAAGCCTTGCAATGATGCCCATCGCGCTTTCGCTTAAATCGGAACGATAGGTCCCACTGCCCTTGAGCAGAAAGATTCGCCTTGCCCCCGAAATATCGTTCGCAAGAAAGAGTTTGAACCCCCGATATGTGCCGATTCGCTTTTCCTCACGTATAAATGCATGTTCCGCAAGCAGCTCTATCAGCCTTTCGCCCGCATCGCGCCGCCGTGTATAATTCTCGCCCGCAAGCATCATTGAAAACCCCTCGCCGGTGTTTTGTTCCGCAAGAAGCATATCTTTTTGAAGAATGTCGCGCAGTTTCAGCAATTCGCTGTTCTTTGCCGGCAACTGCAAAAGCTGCTCCGCCGCTTCTGTCCTTGCGCGCTCATGCTTTGATTTCAAAACAAGTTTGCGCTGAAGTTCCGTTTCAAGCTCAATCTTTCGCTTTATGAGCGGGTTTCCAACGGCGAGTGACTTGACTTCGCTGTATGTGAGCACAACTTCATCAACCTCGTCACCGCTTCTGCTCGGGCAATCACCGTTTACAATTTGAGATATGAACCGTTGTTTGTTTTCAAGAAGCTGCCACGAATAAGCATCAAAGCTCCCGTTTGTGATGTAGCGATATATCATTACCTCGTCATTTCGATTGCCCTGACGCAGCATTCGGCCTTCACGCTGGGTAACATCCGACGGACGCCACGGAATATCAAGATGATGCACCGCAAGCAGATTGTTTTGAACGTTCGCACCGATGCCGAGTTTGAAAGTTGAACCGATAAGCACACGTATGCGTCCCTTGCGAACTTTGTTAAAAAGCGTTGTTCGCATTGCGTCGTTTACAGCATCATGAACGAACGCAATTTCATCCGCAGGCACGCCGCGCAGGATAAGCTTTTGTTTTATATCGTCGTAAAGATTGAACCCGTCCTTCGGCGTGCTTTGGTCAAGGAACACAAGCTGGGTCAGTTTATCGCGTTCACTCCAGATTCTGAACACATTTTCAACGCATGTATTAAGTTTTGAATTCGGATTATCAGGCTCCTCGGGGTTAACAAGACGCATGTCGAGAGCGGCTTTTCTGCCGTCCGTCGTGATTTTCAGCATGTTGTCCTCCGTTCGGGCAACGCTGCCGCTCTTTACCTCCTCTGCGCGCACCGCAAGCTCCTCAATATACTTTCTGAGGGACTCGCTTGCCGGAACGGTACAATTGATATAATTCACCTTATGCGGAATCCTTTTATCATCTTCCGGAGTAAAATACAAATCCGCAATATCCGAAAACAGCAGCGACAGTTCGGGCAGGTTATAGTACCTGCTGAGCCTGCGGCGCAGCCGATAGCCTATACCGTTCGCCTCAACTTCGAATTCTTCCGTAACCTCGGAAAACATTTTGACCCAATTGTCAAACTCAAGCAGATTCAGCTCGTCCATATGTTCATAGCCGAGGTACCGCTGCATCGTGTACATGTCCGAAACGGAGTTTGTGATCGGGGTTCCTGTTGCAAAAACAGCACCCCGTCCGTCATGCGTGCGCTGTATATAGCGGAGTTTTGCCATCAAATCATCGCACTTTTTCGAGCCCTTCGGGTTCAGCCCCGGCAGACTGCCGTGTTTGGTTTCAATACTGATGTTTTTAAAATTATGCGCTTCGTCAACAAATATCGTGTCGATGCCGAGGTCATCGAAAAAAACAGCACCCTTCGGAAGAGTTTGTTCCTCCTCCCAGAGCTTTTGCAGCCTGTGTTCAATACGCGACGCAAATCTGTTCAGCACGATATATGCATCGCTGTACACTGCACTGCGCATGGACTCCGCAATTTGCGCAAGGTGTGCGTTCAATTCGCGTTCACGCTCCCCGCGCGAAAGCGGGATAAGCGAAAAACTGCCGTAACCCATGATTATCGCGTCACAGTCGCTTTCAATAATCTGTTTCAAAACGCGGTTCCTGTTTGCGGGAGTGAAACTTTTCGGTTCAATTACAATGACCTCCGCCGCAGGATAAAGCCGGGTGAACTCATAATGCCATTGTTCGAGAATATTATTCGGAACAACAAACAGATTGCGTTTTGAAATGCCAAGCCGGCGCATTTCCATTGCCGCTGCCGCCATGACATAGGTTTTCCCCGCGCCGACCTGATGCGCCAGCAGGATATTTTTTGAATGCACGATTCTTTTCACGGCATCCAGCTGATGCTTTTGCAGCTTAATGTTCGGATCTTTGCCCGGAAGGAGCATTCTGCTGCCGTCAAAATGCCGCGGACGGATCGCACAGAAGTTTTCGTTGTAGTAGTTAAGCAATTGACTTCTTCTCGGCTCATCCCTGAAGAGCCAGAATGAGAATCTTTCCGCAATCTGTCGCGCTCTCTCCTGCGCAAGCAGAGTTTCGGCTTTGTTGACACGGCGAACCTGCTGTTCCTTGCCGTAAGGAATATATGTATCGTAAACGGCAATTTCGCGCGAATTGAGCATTCGCTCTATAATCTCAAAAGCGTTCATGCGTTCCGTGCCGTAAGTAAGTTTTGCACGCGTAAAGTCCGTGAAATGCTTTTTTCCGTGAATTATATAATGATTTGCGGCGCGAATGTATTCAACGCTGATTTTCGGCTTTCCGGAAGCGGAACGGATACCGATTAAAGCAATTATAAAATCACGGTAGACCCAAGCGGGAATCCACGGACTGCCCATTGACGCCTTTATCTGCCCCGGCTGCACAACGGGCGGCATCACAACCTCAAGCGCAGAGATATTTTCCGAAAAATCCCAATCATCCGGCATTTGTTTTCGGGTATTAGATTCATCCCCTGCCGTTTTTGCGGTTTCAGCCTGCTGCTCAAGTGCCGATTTTGCGGCAGCAAGCTTTTTCATAATATTTCCGGAAAGGTATTCCTCCGCCGTAACAAAACAGCTCTTTTCGGGATCATAGTAAATCGCACCCTTGAGAGATTGAAATGCTTCCGCTTTATCGACCCGCGCCAGCGCGCAGATAAAATCAATATCAACCCTGCCGATATAATCCACGCAGCGTTCAAGAGCGGAATGCACCGTCAGTGTTTCAGGCGGGTTTTCATTCAGTTGCGAACCGTTTTCTGTCAACTTGCATCCTTTCAGGTTTAACAATATGTTTTTGTTTTCAGCCGAACTCAAAAATCAGCCGAGTCATTCGCTGCAGCAAAGGATCAGTCCCTGCCGTTTACAAAAGCTGTCCAAACCGGCATCCGCGCGATTAAGTGCATTCGCATCAAATGCTTCCGAGCGGGTGGAATATCGGTTTCATTCTTTGGAACGTTGCAATCAGCGGAATGCCTGCCGCCGCTGCAAGTTTCTCCGCCTCCTTTATGCGCTTTGCGACCCTGTCGCTTCTGTGTGCATCGGAACCGGTTGTTATATATTGACCGCCGAGATCGCGGTAAAGCTTTAATACATCCTCACCCCAGCAGGGATCATCCCACCATGCCGAAGTGTTGATTTCAATTCCCTTTCCGTTTTTTGCAAGATATGAAAAAATCTCCGCAAAAAGCTCCTTTGAAACATCAAGCGTCATTCGCCTGTCCTCATACGGCGAATACTTTGCAATGAAGTCATAATGACCGAGTATGTTCATGTAATCGCAGGTTTTAATACCAGTGAGTATCGTCTGAAGGTAGGAAAGGTATGCATCCTGTTTTGTTTTTCCGATGTAGTATTCCGGATAGTAAACATCAAATCCGCCCACAACATGTATTGAACCGATAACAAAATCGAGGTCATGCGGCGCGATGTACTGCCGTGCTTTTTCGGCGCAGTTCCCGTCGTTCAGAGCAACTTCCGCTCCGCGGCGTATGCGCACTCCTTTATACAGTCCGTTGTAAGGCAAAAGCTGTTCTCGCAATGCACCGAGATCCGATGGCTGCATTGACTTATCGCCGTTATCGAAATCAACATGATCCGTGAAGCAAATCTCACTCAATCCGCGTTCGGCGGCGGCTTCAAGCTGCTCCGTCACTGTTGCGGATGCATCTGCCGAATAATTCGTGTGTACATGGTAATCTATCATAATGATTCTCCTCCGTGCCGATTCATCGCCCTTTTCGGAATGACAATTATATCACGTTCGTGCAATATATTCAATATGTTTTTCCCGTGAGTGCAATAATTTGCATGAATCGGCCCCCCTGATACATTATTTGCGGCGTGCACACAGTTCGACCGTGCCGCCGCGCCTTGGAATAAAAAGTTCGTTTTTTTGCAAGTTCAATATGGTTTTGCAGGCCGTCGTCGCCATGCATTCGCATCGTATTCAAAATAAAAAGCCGCCCGACTTACGTTTTCGGAACGGCGTTTCAATATCGGTTTAACAGGCAAAGTTTAATCAGTGCGGCGTTCGGGTTCACAATTAAGCGCAGCTTATCAGGACTCGTTTGCGGAGTTTTGGTCATTTTGACGGCTGCCGCATGTTTCTTCTTTTTCAGTCCGCTGTTTCTCCCACTCGATTTTTTCGAGCCGTCTCTCGCGGCCCTCCATAATTCGCCTGATATTCGGAAGGTGAGCAGTGATGACAACAGCGGCAATCACAACAGCAATGAGCATCAGCGGAATATTGCCCCGGTTGCGGTAAATCACAAGGGCAGTCGCGATTATCGTGCCGACAACAGAGCCTACGGAAACCATTTTTGTTATTGCAATAAGAATAACCGCACAACCGACAGCAATGAGCAGCTGAACCGGGGACAGCACAAGCAGACCGCCAAGCGCGACCGCAACGCATTTCCCTCCGCGGAACTCATAAAAAACAGGCAGCAAATGCCCGAGTATCGCACCCAACAGCCCTATGCAGCCGAGTATTCCGCTCAGATTTTCTGGCATGACATAATTCGAAAACAGTGCCGGAGCAATTGCCGCAACGGCGTAACCCACGCCGACGCTTGCCGCACCCTTCGCACTGTCGCTCGCCAAACAGATAAGCCCCCATTTCCAGCCGAAGGTTCTCAATACATTTGTTGAACCTGCATTGCCGCTTCCGCAGGCATGGATATCCGTGCTTTTGCTTCGTGCAATCTTCACCGCACTCATTATGCTGCCGAGAAGATAACCCGCAATGAGGCAAAAAACGGACAGAAGCACAGTTATCATAGTTTTCCCTTTCAGTTACCGCATTTTAATCAGGCTCAGAACTTAAATCGACCGCAGGAACGCATTTTTAAGAACCGCATACCGTGCATCAGCAGCCGAAATATGTCCTTGCAATTCCTGCATCAATCCGAATCTGCTCCTTAAGAGCGTCCAGCGATTCAAACTTTTTGACATCGCGGATTTTTTTAACGAAACATACCGACATCGGAAGTCCGTAAATATCCTCGTCATAGTCAAAAATATGCGTTTCTATCGTGCGTTTTGTTCCGCCGACAGTCGGGTTCGTTCCGATGTTCGTGCAGGCAGGCATTATATCGCCGTTGACGCGTGCCATGCTCACATACACTCCGTCCGCGGGAATCACGCGGGCGGAATCGGGTTCAATATTCGCCGTCGGATAGCCGATTGTTCTTCCTATACGCTTGTTTTGAACGATTATGCCGTCAAGGGCATAAGCTCTTCCCAAAAGGAGCTGTGCATCCTGAACGTTCCCGCATGTTATCATGTTTCGAACTCTCGTGCTTGAAACAGGCTCGCGCCCCAAAAGCACGGGTTGAATAATCGCCGTTTTGATTCCGTATTTTTGGCAAAGCCTTTGAAGCGTCTCGCTGTTCCCCTGCTTTTTCTTTCCGAAAGTGTAATTAAACCCGGCAACAATAATCTTTGGGTTCAATCTTTCGGCAAGCATTCGGATAAAACTCTCTGCGGAAAGGTCGCGAATCGCACTTGTAAACTCAACCTCATCAACCAGCTCAATGCCCTGCCTGCGCATAAGAGCGGCGCGGGTTTCATTGCTGCAAAGCCGAAGAATTTTTTTGCCGAAAAGCTCCTGCGGATGATTCTTAAACGTAAACACAGCAGGAACAAGTCCGGATTGCCGCGCTATCAGAACGGTTGCGTCAATTATCTTCTTGTGACCGACATGCATTCCGTCAAACATGCCGAGAGCAACCACCGTACCCGGTTTGGCTGCGTTCGTATAGTCTGTGCCCGGCGTGTTAATTTTGTCCTTGTTCTGCATCAAACGCTCATTTCTCCTTCCCGAACCATACGGTGATATGCAATCCGGAATCATCCCGTAGCGCAAGACCCATGAATTCATTTTCAAGATACAGTCTGTAGACCGTTCCCGGCTCAGCCTGCCCGCATTCAACCGAAGCTCCGTTTGAAATAAGCGTCCTTTGCTTTTCGGAAAGGTTAAAAAGGCGAAGTTCCGGCAGGTGCCGCGCAGCCTCGTCAACGGGAACAACAACCGATTGAAGTTCCCCCGCTTCCTTCAGTTCCTTCAGTTCCGCGATCGTATGCGCTTCGCTGATGTCGAAGGTTCCGGAAGCGGTTCGCAGCAGAAACGGCATGTATGCACAGCAGCCGAGGGCCCGTCCGATGTCCCTGCAAAGCGAACGGACATATGTGCCTTTTGAGCATCGAATGCGGATGAGGAAGCTGTTTTGTTCGAGTTCACAAATGGTTTCAAGCAAAAAAACTCTGATTCTCCGCCTGCGTTCCTCAGCCGGAGCTGTAACGCTCCCGTTGCGTGCCAGCTTGTACATTTTAACGCCGTTCACGCTCAAAGACGAATAAATCGGCGGCACCTGCTCAATTTCGCCTATGAAATCAGGCAGAATTTTTTCAAGCTCCGCTTTTGAAACCATGCGGCTGCTTTCGGCGATCACCGTGCCGCAGGCATCCTCCGTGTCGGTTTCCGCTCCGAACCGAATCTCCGCAATGTATTCTTTTTCTTTATCAACAAGATAGTCAAACAGGCGGGTTGCCCTGCCTATGCAGATGGGTAAAACGCCCGCCGCAGCAGGGTCAAGCGTTCCCGTATGTCCGACGCGCCGCTCACCGAAGATTCTGCGTATATCCACCACGACATCGCTCGATGTCATTCCCGGCGGTTTCAGCACGCTGACTACTCCTTCAAATTGCATTGTTAATCAATAATTCCTTTGTTGTTCTGTTGAAACGCATCATTGCTTTTTCATTCGGGCATTAATGCGTATCGGGAGAAGAATCGTGTTTCTCATCCCTTTTCAGCTCTGCAATTGCCGCCTCTGTCGCGCTCGCAACAACGGTTGAAAGGGGCAGCCATGCCGTGTATCCGGCCGCTCTTTCATGCCCGCCGCCGCCGAATTTGTTTGCAATTCGGCAAACGTCCCCGACATCCTTGCTGCGAAGGCTGACTTTAAAACTTCCGTCCGCGCCTTCTCGGATAAAAATTGCGATTTTAACGCTGTCGATATCACGAACACAATCAACAATGCCTTCGCAATCCTCGTTTGTTGCATCAAAGCTCAGCATCTGAGCTCTTGTAAGCACGCCTATGCCGATTCTGCCTTCATCCTCAAGACGGATCCTTGATGTCACAAAGCCCTGAACCCTTGTTTTCGTGTACGGCACCGTTCGGTAAATCAGTCGGTTGACCTCCGAAACATCAACCAGTTTCTTTTCAATGAAATCGGCAATTATCCGCAAAGCATTCGGTGTTGTGTTGCTGTATGAAAGGTTGCCCGTGTCGGTGACTATTCCGGTATAAAGGCAAATTGCGGATCGCTTATCGATTGCAACACCGAACATGCCGTAAAGCTCATAAACAATCTCCGCCGTTGCCGCCGCATCCGAAACAACAAGGTTCACTTCGGCATAATGCGGGTTCGTAACATGATGGTCAACACATGCCTCTGCCTGCGCGGCATCGAACAAACGCACTGCACGGCCGAAACGCGGCTTGTCCGCACAATCAACGGCAATGACGCGGCAATAGCCCTCGGCATCCTCGGGCATTTTGACGGTTTCCGATTCCGGCAGGAATCCGTAAATCTTCGGAACGGGGTTCGAGCAAACGACCTCTGCAGTTTTTCCGAGAGCGTTCAGCAGCAGTTTCAGCGCGAGTGCCGAACCCAGGGTGTCTCCGTCCGGGGAAATGTGCGTGAGCAGCGTGAAACTCTGCCCATCGGATATAAACTTTCGGACATCGGCGAACTCCGCCCCATGTTTAGTCTTCATTTTGGGTGTTTTCCTTATCTTCTTCCGCATTGTTCCGATTCGCGTCAAGCTGAGCGCGCTCGGTTTGCAGTTTGTTGATTATTTCGGAAATATGCACGGAATACTCGATTGAGTCATCAAGAGTGAACTTCAGAGTCGGTATTCGGCGGATATCGATTCTGCGCCCAAGCTCTCTTGCAATAAATCCTTCCGCACGGTTGAGCTGAGCAACGGTTTCTTTTCGAACCGAATCATCCTTATCGTACACACTGACCCGAACCTTTGCAAGCTTCAGGTCGTTTGTTGCTTCAACGAGCATTATTGTCGTCATCGGAGATATTCTCGGATCTTTCATCTCGCGGACGATTTCGCTCAGTGCTTTTTTGATTTCTTCATTTATTCTGTCGTATCTGACTGATGCCATAAGCTCCCTTTCGGATTTTGAATCCATGCCGCCGAAATGCTGCATTTAAATTTCTGTCGTTCAAGCCCGCCTTTGCAAACGGCCTTCTCCGCGTTCCGAATAACTGTTCTTCGGACACATGCCGGTTCTCGGTTAATGCGTAAACGCTCCGGCGGAAATTTATCTGATCAGCGTTGATTTAATCCCCGGTCTGTACCGCGGCGCAAAAAGCGTTTCCGGCACAGCCGGGGACGGATTATTCTGTTGTCAGCGTTTAACCTCTTCCATCGTGTAGGCTTCTATAACATCGCCTTCGTGAATATCGTTGAAGTTCTCAATGCCTATGCCGCATTCATAACCGGCAGCAACCTCGCGGACATCATCCTTGAACCTGCGCAGCGATGCAATTTGGCCTTCATGAATAACCACGCCGTCGCGAACAACGCGAACCTGCGCATTGCGCTGAACCTTGCCGTCCTGAACGTATGCACCCGCAATCGTGCCGACGGAGCTGACCTTGAACGTGTTTCTGACGCTTATTGTACCCAAATGCACTTCTTTGAATACGGGCTTGAACATACCCTTCATAGCGTTTTCAACATCTTCAATCGCCTGATAAATGATGCGGTAGGTGCGGACATCTACCTTTTCCTGCTCCGCAAGATTGCGTGCTCCGCTGTCGGGACGGACATTGAAGCCGATTACGATTGCGTTTGAAGCGGAAGCGAACATAACATCCGATTCCGTAATTGCGCCCACGCCGCCGTGAATGCACTTCACGCAAACTTCCTCGTTGGAAAGCTTTTCAAGAGCCTGTTTAACAGCCTCAACCGAACCGTGAACATCCGCTTTGACAACGATGTTGAGCGTTTTGACTTCGCCCTCGGCAATATGGCTGAACAGATCCTCCAAGCTGACCTTGGACAGGTTTTTAAGCTGCTCCGCTTTGATTCTGTTGCGGCGTTCCTCCGCAACCTTTTTGGAAACCTCCGCAACGTTCATGATATCGCCTGCTGAAGGCACTTCGTTGAAGCCGAGAACTTCGACCGGGCAGCTCGGGCCTGCGGTTTTGACGTTTTCGCCCTTGTCGTTCATCATTGCACGAACCCTGCCGTATGCAATGCCCGCAACAATGGGATCGCCGATTTTCAAAGTGCCGTTCTGCACAAGAACGGTTGCAACAGGACCTCTGCCCTTGTCGAGCTGAGCTTCAATGATGGTTCCCTTTGCCGCTTTGTTCGGGTTTGCCTTAAGGTCAAGAACATCCGCCTGTAAAAGAACCATTTCAAGCAGCTCATCAAGATTCTGCTGTTTCTTTGCGGAAACGGGGACGCATATCGTATCGCCGCCCCAATCCTCGCACACGAGACCGTGTTCCGTCAACTGCTGTTTGACTCTTTCCGGGTTGCTCTCGGGCTTGTCGATCTTGTTCACCGCAACGATGATGGGAACACCCGCCGCCTTTGAGTGATTGATAGCCTCAACTGTCTGCGGCATAATGCCGTCGTCCGCAGCAACAACAAGGATTACAACGTCCGTGACCTGTGCACCTCTTGCGCGCATTGAAGTAAATGCCTCGTGGCCGGGAGTGTCGATGAAAGTTATCATCCTGCCGTTGCATTCAACCGTGTAAGCACCGATATGCTGAGTTATGCCGCCCGCTTCACCCTCGGTAACATGAGTTTTGCGGATCGCATCAAGCAGAGAAGTTTTGCCGTGGTCAACATGGCCCATGATCGTGACAACGGGAGGACGGGGAACAAGATCTTCCTCTGCATCCACTTCTTCGGCATTCTCCTGCATCGTCTCCTCATAAGTCTTTGCAACCTGGTGCTCAAGCTCGATATCGTATTCCATTGCAACAAGCTCACAGGTCTCAAAATCGATATCCTGATTGATGTTTGCAACAATGCCCATCATGAACAGCTTTTTGAGAATTTCCGCTGCGGGTTTTCCGATTTTTTCGGAGAAATCACGTACCGTTATCGTTTCTGTCGTTATAACCGCTTTTTCGATAACAACGGGTTCGGGTTTGCGATATTGAGTTTGTTTTGCGGCTTTCTTCTTTCTGCCGCCGTAGGATCCGCCGTCATCCTCCCAGTTTTTCGCGGAGGGAGCGGTTTCCTTCATGATCGTCTTTTTGTTCTTTGCCTTCTTTTCGGTGTCGAAGGTGCGAACATAGCTGCTCTTGTTTTCAGGCGCACGATTTTCCTTTTGAATAATTGCAGGTGCTTCTCCGGGCTTTCTGCCGACGGGGCGCTGCTGCGGGCGCTGCTGCCTGTTCTGCTGTGCATCTTTGTCATCCGGACGGCCGAAACCGCGGTTATCTCCCCTGCGCTCGCCCTGCGGTCTGTCGCCGCGTGCGTTCCTGTCGTAAGGAGGCCTGTCGCCCTGCGGTCTGTCGCCGCGTGAATTTCTGTCGTAGGAAGGCCTGTCGCCCTGCGGTCTGTCACCGCGTGAATTTCTGTCGTAGGAAGGCCTGTCGCCCTGCGGTCTGTCGCTGCGGGAATTTCTGTCATAGGAAGGCCTGTCGCCGCGGCGGCCGTCGTTCGTTCTTTGCGGACTGCGGCTTCTGTCGGAATTCCTTCCGTTTTCGGGAGACTCGTTCTTCTTGGGCTGCTCTGCATTTTCGGTTCGTTCCGCAACACGTTCGGAAGAGTCGGACTTTGCGGAAATTTCGGTTTTTTCCGCTGTATTCTTAGCTTTTGCAGCCTGTTCGCTGTTTTGTTTTGTTTCTTTGTTTGCTCCGGGCATTTCTTTGTTGTTTTTATCCTTTGTTTCTTGCGCGTCATTGACACTGTCTGCGACCTTGTCAGCAACGTTATTCCGAACCGGTTCTGCCTTTTCGGGCTTATGTTCGGCGGGCTTATCCACGTTTTGTTCCTGTTCCCGTTCCGCCGCCTTTTCGGGTTTGTTTTCTTCGGGCTTCGGCGCGGGCTGCACCGGCTTTTGCTCGGGCGGTTCGGGCTTTTGCGCGCCCTTCTCGGGCTTCCTGTCCGCATTTTCGGGTCTCGGTTCCCCCTGTACCTTTTCCGCCTCCGCCTTTGGTGCTTTTTCGGTGCCTGCATCAGCGGCATTTCCCACTGTGGGAATTCCCGCCGCGGGAATTCCTGCTGCGGCATTTCCCGCTGCGGAATCGCGATCGCTGACGTAAACGCCGCGCTGCTCGTCCGAATTGAGGTATTCAATCAAACGTTCAGCCTTTTCTTTTTCTCTGCGTTCCGCCTCTGCGGCGCGCTCCTTGCTGATAAGTTTGCTTTCATGGCGTTTTGCCGCTTGGAGAGAATTGCCGATGTCTGTTTTGAGGACGCTCGTTTTATCCAGCAATTCCTGTGCTGCGGCTTGGATCCTTTTTGCGTTGTTTAATAATTCAGCCTTTGTCATCGGTCATTGCCTCCATAAGTTCAGTCATTGCTTCATTGTTTTTGTTGGAATTTTTAATTATCATTGCCGAAAAACCTTCGTCCGTCACGGCGGCAACCATTCTGGCAGGTTTTCCGATCGCGCTGCCCATTGCACGGATTCTTATCAGCGGAATGTTTCTGAAGCTGCATGCATCCCGCCATTGTTTTTTTGTGTTTTCGGACGCGCTCTCATCGAGCATAACAAGCTTTGCCGTTCCGGATCTGACGGCTTTCTCAACCGAAAAATCTCCGGAAGCAATTTTGCCCGCTTTCATCGCCAAACCGATTGAATTGTTGAGTTTTGCGTCGGTTGTTGTCAAAGCAGCTCACCCCTCTTTGTTGTTCGCGGATGAGTTCGGCGAATCGGGCACCGCTTCGCGCTTTTCTTCCGCCGAATTTTGCGGTTCGGTTTTTGAATGTTCAACCTGCGCCGCAAGCCTGTCAAAGACTTCGGGTTCGATTTTTTGAGAGAATGCCCTTTCAAGCGCACGTGTTTTAACGGCTTTTTTAAGGCATTCTTCCGTTGGGCATACATACGCACCGCGTCCCGCAGCTTTTCCTGTTAAGTCAACGGAAATCTGCCCGTCTTTGCTGCACACAACGCGCACAAGTTCTCTTTTGGGCCGCATCTCACGGCAGCCGACGCACATGCGCAGAGGGATTTTCTTTTGCAATTCGCAACCTCCGTACCGAAGTCCGTTCCGATTCACCAAGAACCTCGGTTAAAATTTAAATCATGTTTGAAATTTTGTTTCGGTGAAAATCAGATGTTCTGCCCGCCGAAATCATCAAAATTCATCGGAGCACCGTTGAACCCCTGCTCTCCGAATGCCTCGTCATCATTGAACATATCGTTTCCGCTTTCGCTGCCGGGAACGCCGTCAACGGAACCCATCTCAAGTTCCATATCCGCTTCAGCCTGGGAATGACTCTTGATATCTATCTTCCAGCCTGTGAGCTTTGCGGCAAGCCTTGCGTTCTGTCCTTCCTTGCCGATTGCAAGTGAAAGCTGATTATCGGGAACAATGACCTTTGCAGCCTTTTCCGCTTCGTTAATGTAAACCATCAAAACCTTTGCGGGACCGAGTGCCTTTGCGATATAAACCGCAATGTCAGGATCCCACTCGATGATGTCCATTTTTTCGTTATGGAGCTCGTTGACGATGTTTTCGACCCTTGTGCCGCGTTGTCCGACGCATGCACCGACGGCATCAACCTGGGGGTCAAAGCTTGCAACCGCGATCTTGGTGCGCTGTCCGGCCTCACGCGCAACAGACTTTATCTGCACGACCCCGCTCTGAATTTCGGGTACTTCAAGCTCAAACAGCCGCTTTACAAGGCCGGGATGCGTCCTTGAAACGATAATCTGCGGGCCTTTCGTGTCGCGCTGTATTTTCAGAACATAAACCTTGATGTGGTCATTCGGCGCATAGTTTTCGCCGACGATAACCTCATTGAACGGAATTATGCCGTCGGTTTTGCCGAGTTCAACATAAACACCGTTCTTTTCGACGCGCTGAACGATTGCTGTCAGAACTTCGTATTCTTTGTCGGAATATTCCTCAAAGATTGCGCCCTGTTCCGCTTCGCGAATGCGCTGCATAACGACCTGCTTTGCAGTCTGCGCCGCGATTCTGCCGAAATTCTTTGTGTCCGCTTCTTCCTCGAGAACATCGCCGATTTCATAAAGCGGATTTATCTGCTTTGCTTTTTCAATTGAAATTTCCGTAAAGGGGTTTTCAACCTGTTCAACAACGGTTTTGGAAGCCCAGATTTCGATTGCACCTGTTTCGCGATCCAGATTCGCACGGACGTTGCAGCTCACATTGTAGTTCTTTTTATAGGCACTTACAAGTGCGGATTCGATAGCATCCGCAAGGATATCAACGGAAATCCCGCGCTGTTTGCTGATTACGTTAAGCGCACTGATAAGCTCGGCATTGTTCTTCATTATATTTATACTCCTTAGAAATCACAAATATTTTTCGGTTTAAAATTTTAATTTTTTGAACCCGCAGACCCGGGAATGTTTAAAAATCTATGTGCGGACGCACGAGTGCCGCCTGCCTGCGCCCAACGGTGACCGTTTCCGAAGCTTCGCCGGGCTTTCGCGGCAATGTGCGAAGCGTAAATGATTCCGCATCAAACGAAACAAGCTCTCCGCAGAACTCCTTTTTGCCTTTCAGCGGCGCATAAAGCTTCACGTCGATCGTTTTGCCGATGCTGCGCTGAAAATCTTTGTCTTTTTTCAGCGGGCGATCTATGCCGACGGAGCTGACCGAAAGATAGTATGCCTGTTCAATCGGATCCGCTTCATCAAGAATCGGATCAACAGCATTGCTCACAATTTCGCAATCGTCAAGTGAAATTCCGTCTTTACTGTCGATGTAGAGGGTGAGAACCCAATTGTCGTATTCCTTTTGATATTCAACATCATAGAGCTCATAGCCCAATTCACGAACTTTTGATTCCGTGAGTTCAAAAATCCTGTCTGTCAGCTTCAACCGCAATTCCTCCGAAACGCAATGCATGCGCAAGGTTTTTTCAAAATTAAAGAGCGGGTTTTGCCCACTCTTAAATGCACGAATACCTCATGCCGCTCATCCGAAATGATGCATTTTAACACGATTTCAAGGCTTAAATGCATCAAAAAACTCATTACTGAGGTAAGCATACCATACTTTGCCTCAAAAAGCAATAGCTTTCCGAAAAAACATTGCATATATTGCGGAATTTTCCGAATATCGCGCGGTTCGGATGTTCCTGCCGTCCGTGCGGCGCCCCGTCAGAACATTGAGACCTGATCGCTGTCCGGCAAGTCGTCAAGGCAGCCGAGGGCATCCAACTTTTCCATCACGGCAGAATTTGCATGTGTACGCTTCACAAACTCCTCGCGGGAAATGAATTGTCCTCCCTCCGCACCTTTTTCAATCAGCAGAGCGGCGTTATCGCCCAAGCCGGCAATGGCATTGAACGGCGGGCGAAGCTTGCCGTCCTCAACAGTGAAACGCGTTGCTTTCGATTTGTAAATATCTATCGGGAGCAGTTCGATTCCGCGCAGATTCATCTCGTAGACCATTTCAAGGATAACTATCTGTTCCTCGTCCTTTGTTTCAAGTTTATCCTTTGCCTTAAGCTCTTCAAGATTGCCGAGTACGCGTTCCGCGCCGCCGAGGCACTGTTCAATATCAAATTTATCCGCACGAACCGTGAAATAAACCGCATAGAACGCAAGCGGGTAATGCACCTTATAATATGCTACGCGGAAAGACATCATAACATACGCCGCTGCATGAGCGCGCGGGAACATATACTTGATTTTTTTGCAGCTGTCGATATACCACTGCGGAATACTGTTCTCGTGCATTGCATCCTCCATCTCGGGCTTAAGTCCCTTGCCTTTTCGGACGCTCTCCATCGTTTTAAACGACAGCGAGGGTTCTCCGCCGTGTGCAATGAGATAGTTCATAATATCGTCGCGTGTGCATATAACCTCCATCAGCGTTGCGGTGCCGTCCCGCACAAGATCCTGCGCATTATTAAGCCACACATCCGTGCCGTGGGAAAGTCCGGCGATACGAACAAGCTCTTCCATTGTTGTCGGACGCGTATCCATCAGCATTCCGCGAACAAAGTTCGTTCCGAATTCGGGAATGCCGAGGCTGCCGACATCGCATTTCAGCTCCTTAAGGGATATTCCGAGTGCCTCATCCGATTTAAAGATTGACATTGTTTTTTCATCGTGCAGCGGAATACTCTTCGGATCTACGCCCGTTATATCCTGAAGCATTCGCAGCGTTGTCGGGTCATCATGTCCGAGAATGTCAAGTTTGACAAGTTTGTCGTCCAATGCATGGAAGTCAAAGTGTGTTGTTATGCTTTCCGCATCGATTTTTTCCGCCGGATGCTGCACGGGACAAAAGTCAAAAATCTCCAAATCTTCCGGGACGATTACAATGCCGCCCGGATGCTGCCCCGTTGTTCGGCGCGTGCCGACGCAACCCATTGCAAGACGGTTTTTTTCCGCTTCGGAAAGGTTCAGCCCGTATTCCTCGCAATAGTGCAGCACATAACCGTATGCGGTTTTATCTTTAACGCCCGAAATCGTGCCCGCGCGGAAGGCATGACCTTCACCGAACATGACCTCCGTAAACTTGTGCGCAACGGGCTGATATTCGCCCGAAAAGTTAAGATCGATATCCGGAGTTTTATCACCCTTGAAACCAAGGAAAGTTTCAAACGGAATTTCATACCCTTCCCGTCGCAGCGGAGTTCCGCAGTTCGGGCAATCTTTCGGCGGAAGGTCGATCCCGCAGCGTGAGTCATCGCCTACATCGGGAAATTCGCTGTATTTGCAATTCGGGCAGCGATAATGCGCGGGGAGCGCGTTTACCTCGGTTATCCCTGCAAGGTGTGCAACAAAGGACGAACCGACCGAACCCCTTGAACCGACAAGATAGCCGTCGCTGAGGGATTTTGAAACTAGTTTCTGCGCAACCATATAGAGTGATGAGTAACCGTTGCCGATGATTGAGTTCAATTCCTTATCGAGTCTTTTTTGAACGATTTCCGGCAGCGGATCCCCGTAAAGCTCGTGTGCGGTGTTCAGGGCAAGGCCCTTAAGTTCATCCGCCGCGCCCGGAAGTTCCGGCGAGTAAGTTTGTTTTTCGTCCAAAAACGGGCGGAGCTGAGAACACATATCGGCAATCAAATTTGTATTCTTAACAACAACTTCAAACGCCTTATCACTGCCGAGATATTGAAACTCCGCAAGCATATCTTCCGTTGTTCTGAAATAAAGAGGCGGCTGAATCGCTGCGTCTTTGAAATTCTGAGAGCACATCAGTATTGCGCGGAAAATCGAATCCTCCGGTTCGATAAAATGAACGTCTCCCGTTGCAACAACGGGTTTGTTGAGTTTTTCTCCAAGCGCAACAATACGGCGGTTGAAATCGCGAAGCTCTTCATCATCTTTTGCAAGACCCTCACGCACAAGGAAGGCATTGTTTCCGATCGGCTGAATTTCAAGGTAATCGTACCATGAAGCTATCTTCAGCAATTCCTCCTCGCTTTTTCCGTCCACCATTGCACGGAAAAGCTCACCGGCTTCACATGCCGTGCCGATTATAATACCCTCGCGGTGCAGGTTGAGAAGGCTGCGCGGAATACGCGGTGTCTTATAAAAATGGTCAAGGTTTGAATACGAAACCAATTTATACAGATTCTTAAGTCCGGGCTGCGTTGCCGCAAGCAGCACTATGTGGTTCGTTTTCTGCTTGTGAAGATTTTTTATCGTGCAGTCAATCAGCGGAACCGTCGAAACATTCAGCTCACGGCATTTGCTCAGCAAATCGGCCGTGTTTTTTGCTGTCCATTCCGCTGCCGCACCCGCATTCAGCTCCGGAAGCTGTCTTTCCTCCGCCTTTAAGTCACGGCGCAGATACTGCATAAGCATTGAGCCCGAAACGCAGCTTTTGCTGAGCTCGAGTTCCTTTCCGTGCCCTGCCGCGGCAGTCAGTTCATGCAGCAGATCGAGCTGTTCCGGGCAATGCAGAACAAGCGCCGCTCCTCCCGCAAAATCCGAAAGCATATTCACCGCTTCGGAAAGCAGAGGTGCCCCGTCAATATCATCATCCGTGTAACCCGTCAGCTTTGCAATGCGCGGAAGCTGAGGGACGCCGGGGTTCACCGGAGTTCTGAATGTTGAAATAACGCGCCCGAACGAATCGAACTTCACTGCGCCGATATCAAACACGCGCCCGTGAATGCCGCTTCCGAAATATGTCACCGCAACGGCACAATACTCCCTTTCAAGCGGAACAAGTTCGCAATCGGGAAGCAGATAGCCTTCGCAGCCGAATATAACCTTTATATTGTTCTTTTGGGCGGCTTTTTTGGCCTCCGGGAAAGAGTGCACAACGCCGTGATCGGTTATTGCAATTGCCGTATGCCCCCATTTTGCGGCAAGCTCAACAACTTTGTCCAGATCCGCCGTTGCATCCATTGCGGACATTCTTGTGTGAAGGTGCAGCTCAACACGCTTTTCGGCCGATGCGTCAGTTCTGCGTTCGACGGGATAACGGTTTATATCGTCCGCAAAAATACAGTAATCACGGGCATAATTATCGTACCTGAACCAGCCGCGCACCATCAGTGCCGCGCCCTCCTCCTTTGCTTTTTCAAGCAGCTGTGAAGTTCGCGCCTTTGCTGCTTCATCGGGAAATAGCTTTACCGCAACGGAGTTTGTGAGGTCGGTTATAAAAACCGTGATTATAACCGTTCCGCGCTTTGGTGAAACAAATGTTTCAATGCTCAGTATTGTTCCTTTTACAGTGACGCGCCCGGATTTATCGTCCAAATCCGCCATGCGCTGAACTTCGGGTTTGAGAATTTCTTTTCCGTAAACAATATCGCCGGGAGAAAGCTTTTTAATGTTCTTGCGCTGCGTTTTGACGGTTTTTTTCAAAGCTGCCGCACTGCCCCAATCGCGCTTTACGACCGGTTCGGCAAGATCGATTCCGTCATCCGCATTTGCATCGGCAACAATGCGCAGCGGCGTATTCCAACCGTAACTGTGCGCAACAAATGCGCGGAAATCACCTGCCGCCGCCTGAGACACTGCGCGCGTGTACCGTTCCGGGACAAAGAATACATATTCGCCTCCGTGCCTTTCGACGCGGGAACGGCGCAATATCGGTTCAAGCTGCGGTGCAGTTTCACACCAAAGATCCAGAAGCAGCAGTTCGGGTTCACCGTCTCCGCCGACAAGCCGCGCAACAACCTCGGAATAGTCAAAGCTGCATTTGACCGTTTGATATTGAAGCTCCGCCTGTATGTTTTTTTCCAGCTCCTCCGTTTCGGCAGGCAGCAGCAGGCGCGCACACTCGACATCAACACTGATTTCGCCCGTTTTTTTGCTGCGCACGGCAGACTTTATTGCAACCGTCCCGTTTGCAAGATACTCAACGGCAAGGTTCTTTTTTGAGTGTCCGCCGTTCTTTTGCTTCTCTGCTGAATTTTCTTTTTGATTTTTTGCACGCACGGAATCGGGCTGCCTGCACTCATCGATGCCGGATTCCCCGTACTCCGAGTACGAATAATACCCCCCGTCCGGCGGATCATCCCTCCACGGAACATCAGCCGTCATTTCGGAGAAATTGTCAGCCGGCGGAAGATCGTCCAACGGAACATCAGCCGGCGCAGCCGAGCCGGGTGTTCCTCCGTACTCATTTATGTTTTCGTACATATTCAATTCTTCCATACTGCTTTTGTTCATTTTCAACATGGCTTTCTTAACAGCGAAAGCTTCCTTCCGTTTTTCGGGTTGGCTTAATTAAGCAAAATCATTATCAATTGCAAAGCCGCGAAAGCCGCGATCGAGTCATTTTGCTTTGATTCGGTTTGTTAATCAGCTCAAAGATTCAAGGCATGAATCAAGAATCATATCATGTCATTTCATTTCCGTTTCATCATTTCCGATGCATCTGCGATGAACCTGTCCACCACTTGCGGCAGCTTATCCGAATAGATTATTTCGCCCTTTTTAAACACAACTGCGTTCACCGAACCGAACGCAATGCCTATATCAGCTTCACGCGCTTCGCCCGGGCCGTTGACAGCGCAGCCCATAACGGCGATTTTCATTGCATTGCCCGTATCTTCGGGCAGCGCAGCGCGAACCTTTTTGACTATTTCTTCAAGGTTAACGCGGGTGCGCCCGCAAGTCGGGCAGCTCACAACATCCGCCCCGTCCTTACGCAGGCCGACAGCGCGAAGTATCTTCTTTGCTGCCTCAACTTCCTGCAAAACTCCTCCGGTCATCGAAACGCGCACCGTATCACCGATGCCGTCAATAAGCAGGCTGCCGATTCCGATTGCGGATTTCAGCAATGCGGTCTCGCCCATGCCCGCCTCCGTAACACCGATATGGAGCGGATACGGCATATTTTGCGATGCCAGGCGATAGGCGCGTACAGTCGTTACCGGATCCGACGCTTTAAGCGAAACAACAATATCGCTGAAGCCGCAGTTTTCAAGCAGTTCCGCGTGACGCTGTGCGCTTTCAACCATTGCTTCCGCGCATACTCCGTATTTTTGCAAAAGTTCTTTTTCAAGTGAACCGCCGTTCACTCCGATACGTATCGGAACTCCGTATGCCGAGGCGCATTCCGCAAGCTTCCGCACGCCCGCTTCCGAGCCGATGTTTCCCGGATTGATGCGGACTTTGGCAACACCCGCCTTGATTGCACCTATGGCAAGTCTGTAATCAAAATGGATATCCGCAACGAGCGGAATATGTATTTTTGATATTATTTGCGGCAATACTTCAACGCAGCGTTCATCATAAACCGAGGAACGGACGATTTCGCACCCAGCATTCTCAAGCTCCAGAATCTGTTTCACCGTTGCTTCAGCATTGCGCGTATCCGTGTTTGTCATGGACTGAATCGAAATCGGTGCACCGCCGCCCATGCGGACTCCGCCGACATTCACCTGTATTCTACTCATATTCAAACCGCTTCGTGCCCGTTTATTTCTTCCGTTTCGGAGTAAACCGTCAGAAGCTGCCTCCAAACTTTTTTATTGCCCCGTTTGCCGTTTTCGGCATTGTGCGCACGGCAGGGATAAAGCAGGACAAAACAGGATAAATATTGAAACTTTCCCGTTCCGCCTGCACGTGTTTACCTGATATCAATAATATGACTGCAATCCCACTCATGCGGGGTTTTGCTCATTGCAGCATGACCGACGGAAATTCCGATCATGAATTCGCGTTCCACTTCTATACCGAGCAGTTTCTTATATTTTGCCGCATTCGGGCCTTCAAAAGCGAGCCTCGGCAGCCCGAGTATGACGGAATCCAAGCCGATGCTTTTTGCGGCAAGCGCAATATTCTGCACCGCTATACCCGCATCAACCCCAGAAAATTTTGCCGGATGAGCAAAAATACCTACAAAAAGAGGTGCATCGTACATAATTTTGCCGCCGCGCTGTTTGATTCTTTCGGCAAAAGCAGCATCGCCGCCGGCGCACGCCGCCTCCACAACGCCCGCTTCAAGCTCTGCAATGATTTCCGCATTCGTAACGAACACAAACCGCTGATCCTGTGCGTTCATTGCCGTCGGTGCACTGAGCGCGGCATTTTGAAGCAGAGAAATCTGCTCTTGGGTAAGTTTTTCGTCCGTGTAGGCGCGAATGCTGCTGCGTTCAAGCATCGTTTTGATAACATCGTTTACATGTGCCTTTGAATTATCGTTCATTTTCTGCCTCCGATTTAATGTAATCATTTCAGTATCGTTTTACCGCTCACGGCGCACTGCCGCACTTCAAGTATAATTCAATTAAAAAAAAATAGCAACCTTTCGCAGTGAATAAATTGAAAAATTTGCCGCAGCCTCTTCTGCGCATGAGCTTCGCATCCCGTGAACAAACTAATAAGGCAACAGCTTCGGCTTTTCGGCTGTTCAAAAAAAGCAGGAGGTACGCAAAATGAAAGCTATCGGTTTTGTCTCCGGAATGGCGCTCGGCATGGCAGCGGCGGTTGCTGCCGTTTCAGCGGTTTATCCCGACATTCCCAAGCGTGCAAAGCGCGACACGAAGCATATCTGGCGCAGCATGATGAGCAAGCATTGATCCCGCCCGCACAAGCTGTTACAAATCAGCACTTTTGAAGCGGTGCATTTCTTCATGCATATTCATGCACAAAAGCCGCAGTCGTTAGCGGGGTGTTCGTAAGACAGTTAAATAGGCAAAAGGCGTGACGAAAGTGGTCACGCCTTTTTTCATGTAAGGATAGCCGCATAGCGGCGCAAGGGATGGATCCCCTTGTACGGAACGCAGTGACGCACCCCAGACATTCAGGGGCCGAGCTGTTCGGTCTCGCAGAGCGCACATACGGGTTTAACCCGTATAGAAGTGCGCCCTTAGTATCAGTTCGACAAATTGGAATTTGACTTACTTCTTCACGCTTTTTGATAAATGAAGTTCTTTATCATCTGCATATCCAAGCTTGCTATATACAAATTGTGCAACAAGATTTTCTTGCCCTGTTAGAAGTTCATATTTGTGAAGTGGATAATTCTTACTACAATAATCCTCTGCAAAAGTAATCATTTCACTCGCAATGCCTTTTTTTCTGTATGTTGGTTTAACATACACTTCTGTAATTTCAGGCATATATTCATCATAGCAGAATGATTTTTTAAGCTGAACACAAACAAATCCAACTAACATACTATCTTCATCAGCAACAATAACAACTTCTTGCTCATTATTTATAAGAGAATTTCTAATATTATCTATACTAGTTTCACTCTCACCATTAAATTCGTTGTTTAAGATATTTAATTGCTCCGCATCATTTACAGTTGCTATTCTTACCATTACAACCTCCATAAATTATTAGCTATTCGACCTATTCAAGTTTATCGGTCTGTTTAATCATATCATACGGCTTCAATTTATACAAGAACAGTCCCGGCAGACATTACTACCGGGACTGAAACTGTTTTACGAACGCTCCCGATTAAACCGCGGCTTTTTGTTTTATGTTATTTTGTTTATACTCCGCCCGAATCTGCGGAGCTGTCAAGAATTCGCTCGGTGAAAAGCTCAGCCTGCGATTTCCTCGGGATAAACGCTGACGCACTTGCGGCCGCCGTGCTTGGTTTCAAAGCGAAGAATGCCGTCAACCTTTGCAAACAGCGTATCGTCCTTACCGATGCCGACGTTATTGCCGGGATGGAAATGTGTGCCGCGCTGCCTTACGAGGATGTTGCCCGCAAGAACGAACTGACCGTCCGCACGCTTGGGTCCCAAACGCTTGGATTCACTTTCACGACCGTTACGGGAGCTGCCGACGCCCTTCTTATGTGCGAAAAGCTGCAAATTGATCCTGAACATAGTTAAACCTCCCTCTCTGTCAGTTTAAGATAATCACTATAATCTTGTTCAACGGAACGAAGCCCTAAGAGCATCGTTCCAAGTATAAGCTCTGCCTGCTGCAATTTTGAACCTTTAACGGTTTTTTCAAGCATCAGATAGAGCCCTCCGTCTTTAATCTCCAGTGCGGCCGGGCAGCGGACAAGTTCCGAAACGCCCATTGCGGCGGTCTGCGTGATTGCCGAAACCGCTGCACAAACAATATCTTCTCCGCATTCGGCATAACCCGTATGTCCGTGTGCATCAAAGCCTATCGGTTTGCCGTCCTTCAAAAAAACGGTTATCTCGGTCATGCAATTACCTCTCAGCCGATGGAAAGGATCTTGACCTTGGTGTAGGGCTGACGATGACCCTGTTTCTTGCGATAATCCTTTTTGGGCTTATACTTGAAAACAACGACCTTTTTGCCCTTGCCGTGTTCGAGAACCTCTGCTTTTGCAGAAACGCCCTTAACAACGGGGGTGCCGATCTGAACGTTTTCGCCGTCAGCCATCATCAGTACGTCGAAATTGACGTTTGCACCGATCTGCTCATCGAGCTTTTCGACCATGATCTCGCTGCCAACCTCAACCTTGTACTGCTTACCGCCGGTTACGATGATTGCGTACATTATAATAGTTCCTCCTCTTACCAGTCTCGCCCTTCCGGTGAATGCCTTCGCATCACTTTGAACCGTTTCGGAGCGGCTCAATGAGTAATGTTACCATATTCAGCGTGCATTGTCAAGCATTTTTTGCCGCCACAGCTGTATATTTTCGCCCGAGCACTTCCCTTTCCGCGCGTTCTGCCGTATAATCGGCATATGGAGTTCAAATATTTCAAAAACATGCTTGTTGTCAGCGGCGTGAAACCGTTTGATCTTGAAAAATGCTGCACCTGCGGGCAGGCGTTCCGTTGGGTCAAAAACCCCGTGCACATGCAGGCGGGTTTGTTTGACGAATGCGGTATGCCTGATGCCGAAGCTTCCCTTGCATTCGCCGGCGTAATTCGCGGGCGCGCCGTGCTTGTTATGCAATCCGACGATTCGCTTATTGTCACTCCGTGCGCAAAGGGCGAAGCACAGCTTTTTATCGATTATTTTGACCTTAAACGCGATTATTCCGCCGTTGAAGCCACGCTTGCAGCCGACGAAAGGCTTCGGGTATGCCTTCCCGGTTCGTCGGGCATTCGCGTTTTTAACCAGGAACCGTTTGAAGCGCTGATCTCGTTCATAATATCTGCAAACAACAATATCAAGCGTATATCGGGTATTATTGACAGGCTCTGTTCCCTTGCGGGAGAAAAGCTGCCGGTGCGGTACTTTTCCGATTGCGCAGCCGCCGATTGCGATTTTGGTAAAAACAGTGAAGTTTTCGCTTTTCCGACTCCGGAACGCATTGCCGCACTTTCCGAAGATGAATTGAAGCAAATCGGTGCAGGTTACCGCGCTCCGTATATAATCAAATCCGCCAAACGCATTGCCGACGGTTATGATCTTGAAAAGCTGCGGTCGCTTCCGACAGCCGAAGCACGAAAGGAACTTTTGACATTTCCGGGTGTCGGCCCGAAGGTTGCGGACTGCATTCTTTTGTTTTCCCTCGGACACGCGGATGCTTTCCCCGTTGATGTATGGATTGAGCGTGCAATGACCGAACTGTATTTTTCCGACTCATCGACCGCCGACACCCCGGCCGCCCGCCCTGCGCCTGCAAAATCAGAAATTCAGGCCGCCGCACGCAGCATCGGCAAGCTTTCCGGAATCGTTCAGCAATACATCTTTTTCTATGCACGAAATCAAAAACTCGGCACATAAAGCATCCCGTCCGAAATGCCCGAATGCCGAGTTAAATACCGTTTTAAAAAACGACAACACTGAGCGTTTGCTCTTATCCTCTGCCCGCCGCCGCAAAAACATTTGCATTATGTTCAACATCGGGCAAGCTGCCCACATGGGACAGACTGCCTTCAAAGAACAGGCATACATGCCCTTCCATGCCGTTATCCGCCACGGAATCGCTGCCGTGCGGATAGCATTGAATTGAGGCAGCGACTGCCGTTTCTCCGAACATCACAACAACGGGACGTTTAAGAAAGTTATACTCGCTTCCGCAGATATAGTTGAAAGCTTCAAGTTCCGACTCGGAAGCCAACTCCGCCTCGGCATGGTTTTCCCCGCCTGTGAACACGAGCTTGAATTCCTTGCCTGTGTTGCAGTCAATAACCGTATACTCCTCGTTGACATTCAATTTCTGTTTTACGGCGTTCCAGCTTTGAACCTCGCCTTTAACTTTTAATGTATCCGCAATAGGCCCGCGCGGCAGATGAACCGAATCCGGAATGCGAAATTTCGGCGCACTCGGCGCAAACAGTTCAAGCATGGACTGCTCCCCCATTCTTCCGTCAACGCCAAGCCTTTCACCGTAGGCAACACAGCGGGTTTGAAATTCCTCAACCGCTTTTACTGTCATTGCCCTGTAAACCCCGGTCGGCTTAAACCAAAGGTAGCCCAGCTCGCGCAGGCGGATCTGTATCCGCACAACCGTTTCGCCCGCCGAATTTTCGGAATAGATCTCCGTCTGTGTCTGCGGTTCCGCATATGCGGAAAAAAGGCTTAATGCAAGCAGCATTGCCGCAAGAACCGCCGCTGTAATTCGTTTTGTTTTTCTCATAATATTCAATCCTTCCGGAATGTTTGGTTTTGTGCTGCTTTCGCCGCATTCGCCGGCTTTTGAAAGCTTCTGTCAACAGTATACCACAAGTGTTCGGCATGAACAACCGCAAAATCCCTTTTCCTTCTTTTTCAAAACCGATATTGATTAACCCAAAAGCTTTTGATATAATAAAATGCGGCGATTCAATGGCTGAATTTCCGCAATCGTATGCGGCTGACTTTCGGCGTTGAAAAGGCTGCAAAGTTTTGAGTTCGAGGAGGAAACATGTTTAAGCTCAAACAAAACAACACCACAGTTCGCACCGAATTGGTTGCGGGCATCACGACCTTTATGGCGATGGCGTACATTCTGATGGTCAACGCAGGAATGTTCTCCACGCTCGGAGGCGACGCACTCGGCGCAAGTTATTATAACGCCGTTTATATCGCAACCGCACTCTCCGCAGTGTTCGGAACGCTGCTCATCGGCCTGCTTTCCAACCTGCCGCTTGCACAGGCATCCGGCATGGGTCTGAATGCATTCTTTGTTTACTCGGTTTGCATCGGCATGGGCTTTACCTATGCAAATGCGCTCGTTATGGTTCTTGTGGACGGCATCGTGTTTCTTCTGCTCACGGTCACAGGCCTCCGCAGGCTTATCTTTGACGCAATACCGAAAGCTGTCAAGGCTGCAATTGCACCGGGCATCGGTCTTTTCATTGCATTCCTCGGGCTTCAGAATTCCGGAATCGTTGTTAACAGCGATTCCACACTCGTTGACCTGCACTCGTTCAACATTATCTTCGGCCACACCACATGGGCAGAGATAATGCCCCTGCTCATCACCATTGCGGCTCTCATCGCAATCGGCGCAATGTCAAAGAAAAAGATCAAGGGCGCAGTCTTCTGGGGTATCATCGGCGGCGCAGTGCTTTATTATGCACTCGGCCTTCTGACGATCGACGGATTCTATGCAAGCAATGTTCAGAGCAAGCTCTCTCTCAACATCATCCAGCCCTTCCGTGATTTCTTCAACATTTCTTTCGGCAAAGTTTTCACCGAAGGCTTCAACTTCTCCGAATACATCGCTGCCAACGGCGTCGGCAGCTTTGCGGCAACGTTCATCGCTTCCATGCTCGCATTCTGCATGGTTGACATGTTCGACACTCTCGGAACTCTATACGGTGCATGTTCCGCCGGCAACCTGCTCGATAAGGACGGCAATGTTCCCAACATGAACAAAGCCATGTTGGCCGATGCGGCAGCAACATGTTTCGGTGCAGTCTGCGGCACTTCAACAGTTACCACCTTTGTTGAATCCTCCGCCGGCATCGCGGAAGGCGGCAAGACCGGCCTTTCCTCCGTTTTCACGGCTGCAATGTTCTTCATCGCAATGTTCCTTGCGCCCATTGCCGCGCTCATTCCGAGCTGTGCAACCGCCGCTTCGCTCATCTTCGTGGGCATCCTTATGATCGGCGGCGTCAAGGAAATCGACTGGAGCGATGCTTCTGCGGCAGTTCCCGCGTTCATGACCATGGCGATCATGCCGTTCACCTACAATATCTCCTATGGTATTGCGTTCGGCCTTATCTCCTACATCTTCATCAAGCTCTTCACCGGCAAGATCAAAGATATCAGCCTCAGCACCTGGATCATCGGCATACTGTTCGCCGCAATGTTCTTCATTGCCCGCTGATAACCGACATACGAATCGTGTGAATTTGCATTGATTCCGACTTAAACAAACAAAAACGACCTGCCCGCTTGCCGGCGGACAGGTCGTTTGCTGTTGGTGTGGCCTTTATTCCGAATTCATTTCTGCGTTTTTAAAAATCCTTGCATAAATGCGCCCGGGAACTGAAACTTCTTCTCTGCTCCGTTAAACGAAACCGTTATTTTTCCTGTCTCTGTGCCGATAACGGTACCTGTTCCGAACGCCTTATGAACGACAGTATCGCCGATCGCAATGTTTTGAACATTATTTTTGTCACAAGATTCTTTTGCTGCGGGCAAAACGGCTGCAACACTTTTTGTTTTTTGTTCCTGTGCAACAGGGCTTTCATTTCTCATCGAAATTTGCTTCGTTAACTCATTCTTCCGCGCAGCTGCCCAACCTTTTGCGTCCTCACCTTCAGGGTAATACTGCGCAATCTGTAAATCAGCCGCTTGCGGCTTCGGCGCAACTTCAGCAGCAGCAAGCTGCCCTGCCATTGCTTCGTATTCTTCACGCTTAAGCGATGTGCTGAAAAGTCCGACCCGCTCCCCTCTGTGACGATCAATGCCCGTATATGAAAGGCTTGAATCCTCATAGCGTTTGAACTTATAAACAGCATCATTCATCAAGGCTTCGTTGAATACATTAAGTGAAACCAGCAGCTCAAAGTCATTAACTTCAAGTCCGGTAACTTTTTTGAAAAGCTGCGGTTCAAGCTGTGTGATTACATCTTTAAGGCTATATTCCCTATAGTCAGTTAGATACATAAAAACAGGTACACGCGTTGCAAATTTAATCAGTTTTTCCTGAATCATTTTCCGCTTGCTTTTGTATTCTTTTTCTGCTTCCGTCAGTTCTTTTTTCTTCTTTTCAGAAATATTTCCGCCTTCCTTTTTCGCCCTTTTGACGGACTCCGACTTGTTTATTATCGTTTGAATATCGGCATTCAAACTGCGGAAGCCCTCAATTCGCATCAATGCCGCCATTGCTTCCTCGTTGGCCAGCAGTCTTGCAAGCGTTTCGTTATCAACATTCACAAGCAGTGCGGATTCCCAACGCTTAGCAAGCAATGTTGCAGATGTTCCGGCCATTGCCATGTCAAGTATTTCTGCTGCATTAACGCTGCGCATAGTGCTTCCGTCATATGCAAGCACCGGCAAAAAGTTTACAAACTCCTCAACTTTCTTTTCCGGGTTGTTCTCACTGATGTTCAGTCGGCATGAGTAATCTGAAATCTGTTTTAACGCACGGTTCAGCGCAAAGTCAAAAACATAGCACTCTTCCTTCATTATTTCTTTTTTACCGTTGTCTTTTGTTATTACCCACGGGCTTTGCACACGAAATGCAGCCTGAAAATACGTTTCCGGACTTGACATGTTACGCAGCATAAAAATGCCTGTCCACGGTTTGACAGTAACTCCAGTCACCAGTTTTCCGCAGGAAAGCGTGATTGTTTTTGTTTCCAGAGGATCTCGCATCGATTTCAGCACGGGTTCCAAAGCTTTTGCTCCGATTCCGGCCTTTATTCCCGCGCAAATGTTAATATGATATGATCTCCGATGCCCTCGCCGGGAAGATCGACCTCATCATCACCAAGTCGGTCAGCCGATTCGCCCGCAACACGGTCGACAGCCTCACCACCATCCGCAAGCTGAAGGAGCATAGCGTCGAGGTCTACTTCGAGAAGGAAAACATCTGGACGTTCGACAGCAAGGGCGAACTGCTGCTGACCATCATGTCATCGCTTGCCCAGGAGGAAAGCCGCTCTATTTCGGAGAACTGCACCTGGGGTCAGAGAAAGCGGTTCGCCGACGGCAAGGTGTGTGTTCCCTACAAACGGTTCCTGGGCTACGACATGGGTCCTGACCACAACCTCATGGTCAACCCCGAACAGGCGAAGCTGGTAAAGAGGATCTACGGGATGTTCCTGCTTGGGAAGTCGCCCTTCCAGATCGCCAATACGCTGACTGAAGAAGGCATCCCTTCGCCGGGTGGGAAGGATCATTGGAATGCCAGCAATATCCGCAGCATCCTCACGAATGAGAAGTACAAGGGTGACGCCCTCCTTCAGAAGACCTACACGGTCGACTTCCTGACGAAAAAGAAAAAGGTCAACGAGGGAGAGATCCCGCAGTACTATGTCCGCGACAACCACGAAGCCATCATCGACCGGGAAACCTTCGAGATGGTGCAGACGCTTATGATGGCACGGCGTCCAGGCGCCAACCGCCGGAGCTGCGTCAGCGTTTTCTCCAGCAGGGTCAAGTGCGCCGACTGCGGCGGATGGTACGGTCCGAAGGTGTGGCACAGCAACGACCCCTACCGCAAGGTCATCTGGCAGTGCAATCACAAATTCGACGGACAGAAATGCGCCACGCCCACGCTGACCGAGGAGCAGATCAAAGCGCGGTTTCTCAAGGCAGCCAACACGGTCATTGGTGCCAGGGAGCGGTTCATCGCCATCTTCGAGCGCACACTTGCTCCGGCTCTCACGACGGATGACCTGGAACGGGAACTTGCCGACCTGGAAGCGGAGATCAACATCGCCGCCGAACTGGTCGAGGACTGCATCAGCGAGAACGCCCACGTCGCCCTCGACCAGGCAGAGTACCAGAAACGCTACGACAGCCTTGCCGCACGGTACGACAAAGCAAAAGCCCGCCACGACGAGGTGACGGAGCTTGTCGCTGAGCGGACATCCCGCCGGAAGCAGATAGAACTGTACTTCCGGGAACTGCGGAAACGGGAGCCGCTTGAAACCTTCCGCGATGAGGATTGGCTTTCGATGGTCGACCATATGACAGTCTACAGCAAGGACGACATCCGCGTGACCTTCAAGGACGGCACGGAAGTCGAAACCTGACCCACAAACAAAAGAATGCCTCCGAACCACTTAGGCTCGGAGGCACTTTTTTAGTCTTTATCCCACCGATTCGCATCTGTCCACCGATAATTGGGATCGGTGTTGCGACGGGGGTCTTTTTCCCATTTTTCTGCGGACCGACGGCTCATCTCCCGGTCAATCATCTGCATCTCCGGCGTTTTGATGCCCGTGCCGTTCTGACCGTTTTTCAACCACTCCAGACGGCGTCTTTCATAGCCGTCTGCAAGCTCTTGGTCTGTGGCTGACTGTAGCCACGCTCCGAAGCTGTTCTTCTTTTTTCCAAACAGACCCATTTTGCACCTCCAGTCCGGTTACCGCTCTATCTGCCGCTGCCCACGGGGAAATGTCCGGTCAATCAGCTGGACGATGATGTCCTTAATACTATGAACGATCTCAATCAAAACCTCATCGCTGAGTGCGCTATGCTTATCTTCCATTAGAAACCTCCTTGTTCATCGGAGTCCGCCCGTGCGGACTTATACCGTTCCTTTTCCTTCTCGAGCTGACGTCTGTATCCCGCCAGCAGATTTTCCTCGCCGTTGTCCCGAGCCCTTTTGGCAGCCATATTCAGCCGCGACCGTGCATTGTGATGTTCCCGCTCCAAAGGGTCACGGCTTCGCTTTTCCGTCCGCCTTGCCTGGGGACCAACCTCGCTGCATGAACGAGATGGGTCTTGCGGAGAGGGGGCCGGGCAGTAGATGGCGTCAATCCTTTTCGGCGGGATGAAGTAGCGGCCACAGTTCGCACAGATCTTTACGGCCTTGCCTTCCTTTTTCAGACGGCAGTACTCAAACGTCAACAGCTGAATCGTGTTTGATATACCGTGGGTCTCCACGGTCACGTTGCCATCTTTGTGCCTGACGCTGCATTTCCGGGTGTACCCCTCATACAGATCTTCTGACGCTTCCTTGAATATCTCTGCAAGCCCGGCCTGGAAATCGTCTGCCGTCCCGCTTGCGTCAGCCGCAATGGCATCAAAGAAGGCTGCAAAACTCTGCTCGTGACGAATATACTCCTCATAGCAAGCTTCCAGGAATGCCCCGATGGTCTGATAGGCGGTATCCGCTCCGTCAGCATGGCTGACCTCGCTGATGGCCTCGCCGAAGCTACTGCGGAACACCGCCGTCGCAATAGGCAGTTCATCATCGTCAATGGCGCAGTATAGCCAGGAAAAGCCGTCATCAAGTCCCTCGCGGGTCAAGGGCTTGTCATAGCCCGGATATGCCCGGATCATGTTCAAAACCTTCTCGGTCGTTAGGTAAATTGCCTCGTCGGAGATCTGCTCAAAGAGCATCCCGCCGGTGCCGTAGTATGCATAGGTGCCGTCCGGGAAGAAAACCGTGTTCCGAACGTCCTTCTTGTTCGAGTAGTATACCTCGATTCCGTGACCCTGATCCATGTTTCGGTCACCTCCAAAAGTCAGTGTAAGCTCGGCCGTGCTTCGGTTATTATTATATGCGAAAAGCCCCGTATTTCAAGGGTTTGCGGCCCCTTATGTTATCAAGCGATAACGGGCATTTTCTTGCTGTAAATTCTGCGAAACACACGAACCGCAGGCGTCATTCCGATGCCTGCGGTCACAGTTATTCTTTCGGACATACTTTTGGCAGTACCTCCAGGAAGTGCCGGCCAATCTTCTCGGGGTCCATATCGTTCGCCTCGCAAATGAAGCGGATGGTGTCCGGCATCAGGATGTGGCCCTTTGCCTTCTCGGCCTTGTATTTCTGCCACTCCTCATATTCCTTGTTTGTGATCTGCTTCATGCCGCTACCTCCATATAACAAAAACAGCCGGGCTGAACCCGACCTGCGAAATGTACCCTCTTGCCGAAAATGTACCCCCTTGGCAGAACCGACGAGGAATAATTTATTTGTATCAATTTCGGTGCTTTCATTTCCAAAAAGGTTGCATTCGGGTCGGAAAAAAGTGTTTGCGGCAGCATATCAAGCATTGCTCTTGCAACCGCAGGAGGTGTGAAGACCTCATCGTTTGAAAGGTTTGCGATGCAGGTCAGCACGTCCGGGTTGTATGTGTTGCTCGTTATATCAGTCATACTTATCGATGCTCCTGTAATCAGTCGGCGGAAACTCCCGCACCGGTGCGGGAATGTATGCCTTCAATTCTTCATCAAACTCCCAGCCGATCTGAAAAATGTTTATCTGAATATCGTTGATGCTGAGAAGTTCATCCAGCGCATAATCTCTGCGCTTTATGCAGCTGTCCGTCACCATGCTCCATTCTGCGAAGATAATCGGGCTGCCGTCCGCCTGAAGCATTGTCAGCGCGTCCCCGCATAAAATGTTCTTTTTAAGAATAAAACGTACAACCTTTCGGCAGTCATCATTTGCCTGAGATTTTGCATTTTCGGTATATTCTCTGTTCCAAATATCAAACAAGTTGCTGCGGCATACCTCGGCATTGTCCGCAAGGATATCAACGCCGTAAATGCTTGAAACTGCAAGAACGGCATAGCGTTCATAGTCGAACGGACTTTTGCCGTAACGTTTTTTTACAACTGCAAGTTTGCGGCGCAGAATTTCCGTTAAGAACGCGCCTTCGCCGCAGGCAGGTTCCAGAAAGCGGGACTCTATGCGCTCGGTTTCCTGTTTCACCAAATCCAGCATTGCATTAACCTCGCGTTCGGCGGTGAAAACCTCCCCGTGATCAGCAACACGCTGCTTTGATTTTACCTGCTTTTCCGGCATGTGGACGGTCTCCCTCATTATCAAACTCTTTGGAGCATATTCTCGAATGCTATTATAGCACATTTTTGACAAAAAAGCTATAACCGAATGCGGGGTGGACACAAAACGGCACACCCTTCCGAGCTGAGCGTTTTAGGGCGTGCCGTTAAGACTGCGTGAATGCGGGATGTTGAGTTCAGAGTTTTGCCGAACGGGTTACGAACATCGGTATACATCGATATTGATGTTAATATCAGATATCGATGTTAATAATATCAATCGAGAGTTTTTGAAGCGACCTCTTCATTGATTTTCTGTTCGAAAGCGTCGAGGGTCATTGTGCCGAGATCGCCGCCCTTTCTTGCGCGAACGGCAACAACGCCGTTTTCGACCTCTTTGTCGCCGACGATGAGCATGTAGGGGATTTTCTGCATTTGAGCTTCACGGATTTTGAAGCCGATTTTTTCGTTGCGCAGATCGGTTTCAACGCGGATACCCTGCGCTTCGAGCTTTGCGGCGATATCGCACACGGCATCGCGGGTGCGGTCGGTCATTGCCATGACTTTGACCTGAACGGGTGCAAGCCATGTGGGGAAAGCGCCGGCGAAATGCTCGGTGATAACGCCGATGAACCTTTCGATAGAGCCGAAAACAACGCGATGAATCATGACGGGGCGATGCTTTGCGCCGTCCGCGCCGGTGTATTCAAGTTCAAACCTTTCGGGAAGCTGCATGTCGAGCTGAATCGTGCCGCACTGCCATGTTCTGCCGAGACAGTCCGCAAGGTGGAAGTCGAGTTTCGGGCCGTAGAACGCGCCGTCACCCTCGTTAATGACGTATTCCTTGCCGAGTTCGGTGATTGCCGCCTTGAGGGTTTCGGTTGCGAAATCCCAATCCTTTACGTCGCCGATATGGTCTTCGGGCATTGTGGAAAGCTCGATGGAATATTTAAGGCCGAAAGTGGAATAAACCTCGTCGAACAGGCGGACGACGTTTTTGATTTCGTCCTTCATTTGATCCCAAGTCATGAAGATATGGGCATCATCCTGAGTGAAGCAGCGAACGCGGAAGAGGCCGTGCAGCGCACCTGAAAGCTCATGGCGGTGAACAAGACCGAGTTCACCCATGCGCAGGGGCAGATCGCGGTACGAACGCATTTCCGTTTGATAAACGAGCATACCGCCGGGGCAGTTCATGGGTTTTACCGCAAAGTCCACATCATCAATAACGGTGGTGTACATGTTGTTTTTGTAATGATCCCAGTGACCCGAACGCTCCCAAAGGCTGCGGTTGAGCATTATGGGCGTTGAAATTTCAACATAGCCGTAACGCTTATGTACTTCGCGCCAATAGTCAATGAGCTTGTTTTTGAGCACCATGCCCTTGGGCAGGAAGAACGGGAAGCCGGGGCCTTCGTCCATCATTGCAAACAAGCCGAGTTCCTTGCCGAGCTTGCGGTGGTCACGCTTTTTGGCTTCCTCCAGCATGTGGATATATTCATCCAAATCCGCCTTTTTTTCAAAAGCAGTTGCATAGATGCGCTTGAGCATCTTGTTTTTTTCGCTGCCGCGCCAGTATGCGCCCGCAACGCTCATGAGCTTGATATTTTTGCACTTGCCGGTGGATTCAAGGTGCGGGCCTGCGCAGAGATCCACAAAATCGCCCTGACGATAGAAGCTGATCACGGCGTCTTCGGGCAGGTCGCGAATGAGTTCCACCTTGTAGGGTTCATCCTTTTCCTGCATGAAGCGAATAGCCTCTTCGCGGGGGAGTTCGAAACGCTCAAGCGGCAGGTTTTCGGAAACTATCTTTGCAATTTCCTTTTCAATCTTCGGAAAATCTTCGGGGCTGAAAGGAATATCCGTGTCAAAGTCGTAATAGAAGCCGTTATCGATCGCAGGTCCGATTGCAAGCTTGACTTCCGGCCAAAGGCGTTTCACGGCCTGTGCAAGGATGTGCGAACCCGTGTGGCGATAGGTCCATTTGCCGCCGTCGTCGGCAAAGGTGAGCAGCTTCAGTGTGCAGTCGCCGTGAATGGGCAGTGCCGCATCATAAAGCTCGCCGTTAAGCTCTGCCGCAAGCGTTGCCTTGCGAAGGCGCGGGCTTATGCTCTCTGCAACGGCATATGCATTCACGCCGTCTTCAAACCGGCGGACGGAACCGTCAGGGAAAGTGATGTTGATCATTTTAAATCTCCTTTATACGTTGATATTATAAGCAAAATCAGCGGCGTTATGTTCACTGCTGCCGTGCAGGCCGTTTTTAAGCTCTGCTGCCGAAAACAAAAAAACCGCCCTGAACAAAAGTTCAAGGACGGCAAACAGAATACCGCGGTTCCACCTTGATTGCGGAAATGCGCCTGCACTCCGCCGCTCAAAACAGTTGTAAGGCACTGCTGCCGCAAGCGAACATCGGGGCGGTTTTCGGTCTGCGGCAGGGATTGACTTTCAGCCCGGGGTCAATCCTCTCTTGATCTGCATTGTGCAAGCCTACTCTTCCCGACAACCTGCCGATATAGATTCGAAACGGATCGGTTTTTCGAGAAGCATGAATGCCGTTCATCGCACGCAAAAAACCTTCGCTCATCAATTACAGCAGAAATTTTAACGCAGTTTCAAGAAATTGTCAAGCACCATTTTGCACGGTTTGCACATAATACAATGTGGATTTTATTGCCGGCGTCCGCTTTTCCCGCCGTGCGCGCGCAGGCAACCGAAAAAGGAGCTAATATGCAAACCTATTCCGTGCTTACCGACGAATATGCCTTCACCGCCGCAAAAACGGATGCATTTATTACCCCCTCCGTTTTCAATTCAGCCGATAAGATGCCGACAGAAGCAGAAAATGAGGATGGAAACAAAGCTGTTAAGGAATCCGAGCCGCTGAGCATACGCGCACTGCTTGCGCGGCGGATGCGGCTTTGCGGGCTTGGACATGTTGAAATCAGCTGCCGTTCGGAATCACGTCTGATGCTGAACATTGCGGACGATGACGAGCTGCGCCTTTTTGCAAGAGCACTGAGCGAGCTTATGCTTGTTGACCTCCGTTATTTTGAATTTGCAAGAATGGTTGATATGCTTCCGTTTTCCGTTGATGAAAAGAAGAAGATACTTCCCTGCGCCCTCGGTTCCGCACCCGAGTCGGATCCGAACATAATCTCCGAAAGGGTCTTTGATTACCTTTGCGATAATTCGCTTCTTAACCTTAACGGATTTTTGCGGTTCAGGCTTCAGGATGTTATCGAAAGCTGGCAGGTTTCCGTTGATATTGCCGCCGAAGAATTCCTGCTGATTGAGGAATACAACGATCTGCTCCAAGTCCTCGGCTTGTTTTCCGATGTTCGCCCGACGGACGGAACGGATGTTCTCGTGATACTTCAACCGGACGGCAGCTGCACCGTAACGGACGGAGATAAACTCCGAATCGACTGCGCACCGAACAGCAACGAAGGCGTGCTGAGTATGCTCACCGGCATGGCTCCCTCTCATATCACACTTTTTGATTTCAGCAACGGTGCATGTGATAAGCTTTGCCGGGCAATATGCCTTTTGTTCGGAACTCATGTTGAAAAGGATTGACGCCTGCGCTTCAAAAACGGATACATAAAAACAGCTCACGGGCACAGTCCCTAATCAACCCAAGAAACGCATTCCCCGCCGCACAGCTGCAAAACATTGCCGTGTGCGGTGTTTTTTATGCCGTTCAAATTGTTCCGTATTGCGAAACTGCCGCAATTGGTGTATAATTCATACTGATAAAATATTGACTGACGGCGGAGTTCTTCGTGTGTGATACGCGGAACACGCTTTTTCGGAGGATAAATGGCATACCCAAAGGAACTAATCAGGAATTTTTGCATCATTGCGCATATTGATCACGGCAAATCCACCCTTGCGGACAGGCTGATGGAGCTTACGGACACCGTTTCGAGCCGCGACATGGAAGAGCAGCTTTTGGACTCCATGGACATTGAGCGCGAGCGCGGCATCACAATAAAATCCACCGCCGTACGCATGTTTTATACCCATACCGACGGAAAACGTTATATGTTCAACCTTATCGACACTCCGGGGCATGTTGACTTTACTTACGAAGTCAGCCGCGCACTTGCTGCCTGTGAAGGAGCGGTGCTTATCGTTGACGCAACGCAGGGAATTGAAGCGCAAACTCTTGCAAACGTCTATCTTGCGGTCGATAACGGGCTTGAAATTCTGCCTGTAATCAACAAAATCGACCTTCCGTCCGCCGATGCGGACAATGCAATTCAGGAAATCGAAGACATTATCGGCATTCCTGCCGAGGATGCTCCGCGAGTTTCCGCGAAAACGGGTCTGAACGTTGAACAGGTGCTTGCGCGCATCGTGACGGATTTTCCCGCGCCGAAGGGCGATACCGAAAAGCCGCTGCGTGCATTGATTTTTGACAGTTTTTACGATAATTACAAGGGTGCGCTGAGCTATGTGCGCATCATGGACGGCGTTGTGCGTGCAGGCGACAGAATCCGCTTCATGCACACAGGCAATGAATTCGACGTTACGGAAGTCGGCGTGTTCTCCCCAAGCCTTAAGCCCACGGACGAGCTTTCCGCCGGTGAAGTCGGATACATTTCCGCATCCATTAAATCCGTTGCCGAAACCAAAGTCGGCGACACGATAACCCTTGCGGCAAACCCTGCCAAGGAGCCGCTGCACGGCTATAAGCACGCAAACCCCATGGTATTCTGCGGAATTTATCCCGCCGACGGTGCGGATTACGAAAACCTGCGCGATGCGCTTGAGAAACTCATTCTGAACGATGCTTCCATCAGTTTTGAACCCGAAACCAGTCAGGCACTCGGCTACGGCTTCCGCTGCGGTTTCCTCGGGCTTTTGCATATGGAAATTGCACAGGAGCGACTCGAACGCGAATTTGATCTTGATCTTGTTACCACTGCGCCCAGCGTAATTTACCGCGTTATCATGACGGACGGCAGCGAAGTTTGGATCGACAACCCCGCAAACCTGCCCGCACCTACGGAAATCGAACGCATGGAAGAACCCATGTGTTCCGCGCACATCATGACCCCGCCGGAGTATGTCGGCACGATTATGGAGCTTTGCATCGAAAAGCGCGGTATCTTCATCGATATGGTCTATCTTGACCCGACCCGCGTAAAACTTTCCTACTCCATCCCGCTGAACGAAATCATCTTTGACTTTTTCGACAGTCTGAAGAGCCGCAGCAGGGGCTATGCATCGTTTGATTACGAAATCAGCGAATACGTCCCCTCCGATCTCGTTAAGCTCGATTTTCTGCTTAACGGAGATATGTGCGACGCGCTTTCAACCATTGTTCACCGTGACAAGGCGTACGCAAAAGGGCGTGCCGTCGCCGAAAAGCTTCAGGAAGTCATTCCACGGCAGCAGTTTGAAATTCCGATTCAGGCTGCGATCGGCGGCAAAATCATTGCCAGAGAGACCGTGCGTGCTCTTCGCAAAGATGTTCTTGCAAAATGCTACGGCGGCGACATCACGCGTAAAAAGAAGCTGCTTGAAAAGCAAAAAGAAGGTAAAAAGCGCATGAGACAGATAGGTTCCGTGGAGCTGCCCAGTGAAGCATTCATGAGCGTTCTGCGCATTAATTGACGGAGAAAACCATGAGCGGACTTTATATTCACATTCCGTTTTGCAGGAAAAAATGCGCATACTGCGACTTTGTAAGTTTCGGCGGATGCGAACAAGTCGCATTTGAGCAATATTTCAAAGCTCTTTTCAGGGAAATCGACCTTATTTCGCCGATGCTCCCGAAAAAGGAGTTTGAAACCGTATTCATCGGCGGCGGAACGCCGAGTCTTTTGCCCTCAGGGATGATTCCGCGCCTTGCGGCGAAACTCCGCGAAAACTTTATTTTCCCCGCCGATGCGGAAATTTCAATCGAATGCAATCCGGAATCCGTTTCACTCGAAAAACTCGTTCAATATCGCGCCTGCGGAATCAACCGTATTTCGTTCGGACTTCAGAGTGCCGATGACGCTGTGCTTAAGGCAGTCGGACGCATTCACACCGCCGCAGATTTTTTCCGTGCATTTAAGCTTGCACGGCAGGCAGGTTTCGACAACATCAATGTTGATATCATGCACGGCCTTCCCGGACAGAGTTTCGAATCTTATCTTGACACGATACGGCGCACGGCGGAACTCGGGGCGGAACACATTTCATCCTATGCTCTCATTCTTGCCGAGGGAACGCCCCTGTTTGAAGCAGTGCGGAACGGTTCAATCGAGCTTCCCGACGAAGATGCCGTTGCTGATATGGAAGATGCCGGTTTTGACCTGCTCCGCAGCTTTGGTTACGAGCGTTATGAAATATCCAACTTTGCCCTTCCGGGCCGCGAATGCCGCCATAATTTGAACTATTGGGCAAACGGCGACTATCTCGGCCTTGGGCTAAATGCGCACTCCGCACTTCATGTCAACGGCAAATGGGTTCGTTTTGCAAACAAAGCGGAGCTCAGCGATTACAATGCCGCACTTAACGACGGAAAGCTGCCCGTTGAAATGACCGAAGAGATTTCCCGCGGGGATGAGATGTTCGAGTGCATCATGGTCGGTCTCAGAAAGATAAAGGGTATTAATCGCGCGGAATTCGCACAGCGCTTCGGCATTGACCCCGTTGAGCACTATGCCTCCGCCGTGAGCGATGCTGTCCTTGCGGGGAATATGGAAGTTACGGATGATTCAATGCGGCTTACACGGCGCGGACTGGATTTTCAAAATGAAGTGCTTTTAAACTTCATGTAAAATTCAATTCGGAATATTAAAATAAAATTATTGCGGCGCAGGCTGCAAAAAAGTTAGCAAAACGATAAATTAAAAACACCGAAAACTCGGTGTTTTTAATTGTGTTGTGGACACATACTGGTTAAATCCGAACTTAGGGCAGCTTCCGGGCGAGGGTATCCGGCCGGCAGCCGGTATTGCAGAGCACCGCCACTTCCGGCGCTGCCTGCTTTACGCTGGCGATCAGCGCATCATTCACATCCTGACCGGCGGCGTTGGCACTGATGCACAGGCCGTCCGGGTGGGCCTTAAAGATCGTGGAGCGGGCAATCTCTGACAGAGGGCGTGTGTCCGGATTCCTGTCTGACTCCGGATTGATAAAACAGAGCATTTTCAGTGCATCCGGATGCAGCATGGCAATGATGGGCATTTTGATATGAAACAGTTGCTCTGTCCAAAGCATACACATTCTCCTTTGCAAAAAAACTCCCAGGCACAGCCGGGAGCTGACAATCCCTCGCTCAGCCCGCTTTGGTGGCCGAAGCCCCCGCGGCGGGGAGTAAGGAGAGGAAGGCTATCAATAATCAAACTGCCGGTAGTAACGGCGGATGGACAGCGGATGGCGCAGGAACAGTTCCATGTAAGCATCCACACGGTTGTTCACGGCGTGCATCATCAGATGGGACAGTGAGCCCCGGAATTCGGGACTGATGCCCTCCATGGGCAGCTCCTTTGTGTCGATAACGGTATAGTTGCCGCAGACCTTAGGCAGGAACCGGGCCACCCGCTCTGCCAGAGGACGCTGCTCGTCTTCACCCATGAACAGGGTCACAGGGGTATCTGCCACCAGGATTTCCTGCATACCGTGGAAGAACTCGGGGCAGGTAATGGACTTGGTGCGAATCCACATCTGCTCTTCCCAGTAGCACATGGCATAGGAGTAGGTAGCGCCCCACTGGTTGCCGGCGCCCACAAAGTAGTGGGGAAGATCGGGATGCTCCTTCAGGAAGGCAACCTTCTTTTCCGCGTAGTCATAGGCCCATGCGTCGGAAATTTTTTCAATATTCACCAGATCCAGCGCCAGGTGGGCTTCCATCTCCTGATTGTAGCGGTCATAGTCGGGGAATTCGCCGTTCTTGTACATCAGGTAGTTGGCGACCATGAAGAATTTCAGCTGCTCGTTCTTGGGGTAGAGCACCAGATAATCCCACTTGCCCTCCCGGGTCAGGGTGGAGCCGGGGGTATCGATGAAGGCGAACACCCGCACGCCCCGAGCCTTCACAGTGTCAATGAGCTGCACCATTTCCTTGGTGTTGCCGGAGACGGTGGAGTAAATGACCACAGAGCGGTCAGTCAGCCGCTTATTGCCGGTTGTCAGGTACTCCGCAGCATTCTCCACATATACAGGCAGAGAAGACTTGCCCCGCATATAGACCTCAACCTGCATCGCGGAAGCGTAGGTGCCGCCGATACCGATGAAATAGATGTTGTCAAAGCCTTCCTCCCAGATCTGATCCACGATCTTCTCAATCTTGGGACGCAGAGCCAGCGCACCGTTGACACTGTCGATATCGCCCTGCTCGTTGAAGTTTCTCAGGCAGGCACCCTTGGCCTCGGCCCAAGCTTTCGATTCGTAATTCATACTATATTCGATCCTTTCCTGTCAAAAGACGCGACTTGCTAATAAATTGATGTGGTTTTCATATCCATATTGCGGAAGAATTGGAAAGCGTACCGAATCGCTTTGTCCCGGTAGGGTCATTCATGATTCCCCGGTGCTTCCGGATACATACGGCCATAGCACATCCGCTTGATATAGAATATCTCATCTTTCGGATGAAACCCAAACATCATGACGTACTTTACTCCGGCAGGGCGTATCATTTTCTTGAGAACCTTGATAGAGGGCATCTCATTTCGATCCGGCATGGTCTGGGTAAACCCTTTCAGTACTTCCGGATCCCGTTCGATGTGGCTTCCCGGGACAAAGACGCCTTTTCCCGCCACACGCCGCAGCAGACCTTCGTTCGCCAGCGTGTCAATGGTGTTGCGAACCGTCTGCCGGGTCGCAGCATACTCATCCGCCAGCTCATTTTCGGAGGGCAGCGCCGTACATTGTTTTTTTCTTACCAGGCGCCGAAATACTTCAGCGTCTCGGTGGCGTTGGCCGCTCCCTTCTGCATGGCCTCATCGATGGGCAGCCCCTCCACAATGCCGTACAGGAAGCCGGCGATATAGCTGTCGCCCGCGCCCATGCTGTCCACAAGGTGTTCACAGGGAACGATGCCGAATTTATGGAACTCGCTTCCGTCGTAGCACAGACTGCCATGCTCGCCCAGCAGGGCAATGACCAGCTTGGGACCTCGGGAGTGGTAGCCCTTCATCTGATCCCGGAGGGCAGGTGTGTCGCCGTCATCACTGGAGAAGAAGAGGTAGTCTGTATAGGGCATGGCGATCCGGCTGGCCTCGTCCTCGGGACGGGTGGCGCAGTCAAAGGCAGTGGGGATGCCCCGGGCCTTCAGCGCCCGGAACTGCCCCTCAACCTTGCCCCACAGGTCACAGACCACCATGTCATGGGTCTGGATGAAGTCCATATCCTCCTCGGAGAGGGTATAATCCTCCAGAACGCCCTCTTCATAATCGCCGAATACACGTTCACCCTCCAGCAGCTCCACCTGAGAGACGGCGGTCTTGCCGGGTTTGACGTACAGATGGGAGGTATCCACACCCTTGGCCGCAATGGCCTCCTGCATGATTTTTCCGTAGACGTCATCGCCCACCGGGCCGGTATAGGAGGCCTCGCCCCCCAGGCGAACGGTATAGACCGCCATGTTGACGGGGCTGCCGCCGGGATAGGCCTTTCCGTTTTCAATATTGTTGTAGAAGTCAACGCAGTTACTTCCAACTGCTGCCAGTTTCATAGAGGTTGTCTCCTTTCAGGCTCCGTCCGATGCTTGCGCAGAATGCTTGAAAAGCGAACCATCTCCGGCCGCGCCGCCGACTTGAAGAATTCCACCGGAACGTTATTGTAATCCCGGGCAATGCCGGTCAGGAAGAACAGGCTGCCACCTTCCTCTATGTGAAGCTGCCTTGCCTCCGATTCTGCGGCATAGGTAATTCCGATGCTTTCCTCCCCGCTGACGGATTCCGTGGTGGACTTTGCATCCTGAAGATTGCGCTACCGCTTGGGCGGCGCAGCATATGTTCCTGATTCCTTCAGGCTGTTACAGGCTGCCCGTTTCCGTCAGACGGCGGATGGCAGCGCGGAGCGTTGTGCGGTTCAGCCCCCACATTTCACACATTTCCCGTTCTGCGGGAAGCTTCCCGTGGGGCGGAATATCGTTTGTCCGGAGACAGCACTCAATCGGTTCAACAGCCTCATCACAATGGCGGACACGCTGCTTTTGTTCCATAAATCCTATCTCCTTTCTGCTTTTGCGGACCGTACAGCCCTCAGGGAAATTATACATTGGGACTCGCATCGCTGTCAAGCCGGAATCAGGCTGCCTTCCGGTTCTGCTTCTCCCACATATAGTAACACGAGCGGGTCGGCTTCCCGGAAATAGACGTACTGACCGCCGTCCTCAAGGCAGGCGGAAGCCAGTTCTGCGCAGCAGAAGTCGGCGGGGATCTGAAGCAGACCGCCTATGACAAAGGCCAGCACCGGGAACAGGCTGCTGCCGGCAGCACCCGCTACCTCAGACAGGGAAGAGAAGATGCCGGAACCGACAGTGGTGCCGATGCCCAGCGCCAGAACGGCGCCCGGGCCCAGTTTTCGACCGAGATCGGTCTTTTCCGCCGGGCATGATGTGGCTGTCATGAGCGTTCATTATGTCAGTACAGCTTTGCCTACTATCCGGACTCTATGAAACGATGCGGCCTGTCAAACATTGATATGTGGGGCGGGGTTCTTCCGGCAGTGTCAGGTCTTGAATATAGTAGTCTCCAACGCTAATGTACTGAACTTCCATATGCAATCCCCCTTTTGGTTGATACTGCTATTGTACAGAAGGAGGAATGCTTCGTCGAATGTACAAAGCCCCCGGTTTTGCGCAAGGCAAAACCGGGAACCCACGCTCAATCGATAATATCTTTGATGAAAATAAAAAATCCGAACCCGTTCCCAATTGGGAATAAGTTCGGATTTTTCATGTATGGTGGAGCATAGCGGACTCGAACCGCTGACATCCACACTGCCAGTGTGGCACTCTACCAGCTGAGCTAATGCCCCTCAACGGAAGCTATTATACAGTACTCTGAGTCGTTTGTAAAGCGCAAATTCGATATATATTTTCTTTTTTGCATTTAAAAAAGATGCAAATGAATATATTTGACACATTCCGCCGTTTGTGCTATGCTTTTTACGGTTCAAAGGATTTGCGGGCATTCGTGCGGGCGGAAACACTTTCCCATGCGCCTGATGTTCGACAATCCGTGCCGCCCTTATTAATTTAATTAATTTAATATGAAAACGCGGTTGCAGCTTTTCAACGCTGCATTAAAAGGGAATGCGGTTCAATTCCGCAGCAGTCCCCGCTACTGTAACCGATGACGACCCCCTCGATATGCCACTTTGCGGCGCAGATTTTCTGCCGTGCAGCATGGGAAGGCGAGGGCATTAGAACGACTCGGAAGCCAGGAGACCTGCCGTGTTTTCGGTTTACGGTGGTTCTCGGGAGATAGGCAGCCATTTTGCAAAGGCAAAGCAGAAGCTCTTTCGGGAATTGTATCTTGGATGCAGTTCCCTTTTATGTTGTCAGCCCTTCCGCCGCAACAGGCTTGCAGAAGCAAAATAATTACACGGAGGTAATGTAACAATGAAACTCTGCAAAAAACTTTTTTCTTTTATTCTTGTGCTTTCAATCATGCTTTCGTCCGTTTCGGCGTTTGCCGCACCGAATGCAAACGAATCCGGCATTAACGAGTATAATCTTGCGCCCGGAACAACCGTTATCTGCGTTGAAGCATTCGTGCTCGGCTGGGGTTACGTGCTTGAACCCACCGTGGTTGCATACAATCCCGGCGAAACCCTTGCACAGCTTACCGCAAGGGTGCTTGCAGCCAACTCCCTTGCCTGCGTCATGAACGGCGCTGTTGACGATGACGCAAGCTACATTCAGGGCATCGGCTGCCCGCAGCTTGCAGCAGGGGCATCCCCCTCCGTTCCCGCTTATCTTATGACCGAACTTGAAGCTTACCCCGATTGGGCGGAGGAAAACCTCGGTTATCAGCCCGGCGGCTGGAACGGCACCGAAAACGGCGACGGTATCCTCAGCGAGTTTGAATACAGCGATCTCGGCGGCTGGATGTACGTTGAAAACGATGTTTCTCTTCCTGTCGGCGCAGGTGCGGCAACAGTTACGGACAACAAGGTTTACCGTTGGATGTACACGGTTTACGGATACGGTATGGATCTCGGAATCGGCGATGGTTGGGGCATGTTCCCCGAGTTCGACAACCCCGCGTACGGCGTGACCCGCAGCAGCGAAACCGAGCTTTATGCAAGCGTTCTTTCGGATCCCGCACTTTCCGCACAGATTTCCGAAGGCGGTGCGGCACATGCCGCATTCACTGCGTTTGAATCCGCGCTCACCGATATTACATCCTCTCAGGCTGTTCTCACCGCAGCGGCCGAGGCGCTGACCGATGCACTCGTACCCGTTTCCGTTATTCCCGGAGATGCGGACGGTGACGGAGTTGTTACAGCATCCGATGCACTGCTCATTGCCCGCCACGCAATGCAGCTTCAGATCCTTACCGGCACCGCGCTTGAAGCGGCGGATGTTGACGGCAACGGAACAGTTGCGCTGACCGATGCGCTTCTCGCACTCCGCATTGCAATTAACGGCTGAAGTAAAGGAATAAAACCGAATTGAATCAGTTCCGCGGAATTTGTTTCGCGGAACAGGAACCGATATGTACCGTTCGGTCGGTACCAATAATTTGAAAAGACATCCTCTTACATTTTCCATAATCCTTACCCTGATTGCGGGAATGGTGCTTTGCGCCGTTCCCGTTCAGGGTATTTCTGCTCAAACGAGCTTTTTCATGCAAAGCGAGCAGCCCCTTTATTCCGCCCGCACGGCGGATCACAGGAGCGGATATGCGGCGCAGTACTCCGCCGTTTTGAAAGCCCTTGCCGGCGGTGCAAATCCCGAATTCGGTTCGGTCGGCGGCGAATGGAAGGTGCTTGCACTTGCACGCAGCGGGTTCTATCCGACACAGAGCGGCTATTTTTCCGAATACTATGCCAAAATCGAAAAGCTTGTCGCCGCAAACGGTTCGCCGAAACTGCACCCTCAAAAATCCACCGAAAACTCGCGCCTTATTATCGCTCTTTCTTCAATCGGGCGTGATGCACGCTCCGTCGCAGGGTTTGATCTTACCGCGCCTCTCGGTGATTTCAACTATGTAAAAAAACAGGGTCTGAACGGCGTCATTTTTGCACTTATTGCATTGGACTGCAACAAGAATTACGGCATGAATGATATAAAATCCCAATGCGTTGACCTTTTGCTCTCACGCGAATGTGACGGCGGAGGTTGGGCACTCGGACTCGGGGCAGCGGAAGCGGATATTACCGCAATGGCGATAACCGCACTTGCACCGTATAGAAAGGCGGCTGCCGCAATCGAACGCGGTGTTGAAAAGCTTTCCGCACTGCAAAATGCAAACGGAAGTTTTTCCTCCGGCGGTGTTGAAACCTCCGAAAGCTGCTCCCAAGTGCTCGTTGCGCTCAGCACGGTCGGAATCAATGCACATAAGGATTCGCGCTTTATCAAAAGCGGAAACTCGGCGCTTGACGCACTCTGTGCTTTTTATGTCGGCGGCGGATTTGCACACATGGCAAACGGCGGCGCAAATTCAATGGCAACCGAACAGGCTGCATATGCACTTTGCGCGTACGACAGATTTCTTTCCGGGCGAAGCTCGCTTTACAACATGAACGATGTCTCCCCCGTCTCTCCTGCCGAGCCAACCGATAAACCCACGCCGAAGCCGACGGGCAAACCAACGGCGGCACCGACCGATGCAGCATCTTCAGATGCAGCATATTCAACTGCACCGGCAACCGATGCGGCATACACTGATGCGCCTGCAACCGATGCAGTGCCGACAGACACCTCTGCCGCGTCAACCTCGCCGAACCGTCCCTCTTTTGAACCTGATGCAACTGCGGAAATCGAAACAACCGACGCTGTTTCACCGCGTGAATCGGCCTCCGCACAGGGCAGCGACCGAACAAAATCAGGCAGTCGTGTTTTTGACGTTGTTATCGCTGCCGCAGCAGTTTGCCTCATCGGAACCGCTGCATATTTCGTTATCAAAAAGCGAAACAGGCGGCAATAATCAATTTTGAAACAAAAACGGTGATATCAATGAGTAAATCTTTATCCTTTATTAAACGGAAAAATTCGTGCGGCAGCCGGCGTATTTCCGCTTTGCTGCTTGCGATGCTTGCGTTTGTCTGCACAGTCGTATTCCCCGGGTGTTCGGATATTCCCTCCGCCGAAAACGGGCAGACCTGCACAATGCTCATCGAGTGCGGCACGATACTGCAAAACATCGAGATGCTCGACCCCGATAAACTTTCCGTGCTTCCGTCCGACGGAATAATACTAAAAAAAACATCCGTGTCCTTTAACGACGGCGAGACTGTTTTCGATATTCTCTGCCGCGAAACACGAAACAGGCAAATCCATATGGAATCCAGCTATACCCCTGTTTTCAACAGCGCATACATTGAAGGAATCAACAACCTTTACGAATTTGACTGCGGTGAGGGCAGCGGCTGGGTGTACAGTGTGAACGGAGTTTATCCGAATTACGGCTGCAGCAATTATAAAGTTCAGCCCGGAGACAGCATTGAGTGGCATTACACCTGCAACTACGGCAAAGACGTCGGCGCCGAAGTTACCGGCTGACACGGCAGTGCGTTTTTTTACAGATGAAAAGAGATTGTTTTGACACAATACATCCGACGGCGGCAATCATCTATTTCGGGTTTGCTCTTGCAATGCCGATGCTTTTGCTGCACCCCATGCTGCTCGGAATCTCGTTTTTATCCGCCCTTGCATGGACTGTGCAGCTTAATGGCATGCGGGATGCACTTCGGTTTTTTTGCAGGTTCATTCTGCCGCTGATGCTTCTGACGGCAATTCTGAACCCGATTTTCAACCACAAGGGGCTTACGGTGCTTTTTTACCTTAAGCGCAATCCGGTGACGCTTGAATCCGTTGCATACGGCGCGGCATCCGGAGTTATGCTTGGTTCTGTTCTGCTTATTTTTTCATGCTTCAATCGCATAATAACCGATGATAAAATCCTTTATCTGTTCGGCAGAATCATTCCGTCGCTTGCTGTTGTGCTTTCCATGGCGCTGCGCTTTGTTCCGCTGTTTACAAAACAAGCGAAAAAAATCGCACTTGCGCAGCGTTGTTCGGATGGGGATCCTGCATCAAAAAGCATTGTTAAACGCGCCAAAAGCGGCCTTTTTATCTTCTCCGCGCTTATCACATGGGCTTTGGAAAGCGCAGTGACAACCGCAGATTCAATGCGGGCGCGGGGATTCGGGCTTCATCCGCGCAGTTTTTATACCGACTTTCGCTTTGACGGGCGGGACACGGTTGTTTCGCTTTTTCTTGCGGCAGGCATTGCAATTTTCGGAACAGCGGCGGGCTGCGGCAAAATCACCGTCACATATTTTCCGAAATTTCGCATGAACCCCGCCTCACCGCTGTTTATCGCCGCATGTATTGCATATGCACTCACGCTGCTGATACCCGTAATTATGAACATCAAGGAGTCCGTTGCATGGCATTACTCGAAATCAAAAATCTGAATTTTACATACCCTGAAGCGGCGCAGCCCGCACTCAGCGACATTAATCTTGAAATACAGCCCGGCGAGTTTGTTCTTATATGCGGTGCATCCGGCTGCGGCAAGAGCACGCTTTTGCGGCAGTGTAAACCGGCATTGAGTCAGCACGGCGAAAAGAGCGGTGCAATTTATTTTAACGGAAAAGCCATTGAAGAATTGTCGTTTCGCGAACAGTCCGAAAAGATCGGATTTGTTATGCAGGATCCGGAGATGCAGATCGTGACGGATAAAGTTCGGCACGAATTGGCTTTCGGACTTGAAAGTCTCGGCACGAATAACCGAAAAATGCGTGTGCGCATTGCGGAGATGGCAAGTTTTTTCGGCATCAGAGACTGGTTCGACAGCCCTGTTTCCGCTTTGTCCGGCGGACAGAAGCAGCTGCTCTGTCTTGCTGCGGTCACGGTTATGCAGCCGCAGCTTCTGCTTTTGGATGAACCGACTTCTCAGCTTGACCCTATTGCGGCGGGCGAGTTTTTCAACACGCTCAAGCGCATTAATTCCGAACTCGGAACAACCGTCATTATCACCGAACACCGACTTGAAAACCTTTTTCCCATGGTTGATCGCGTTGTCTTCATGCGGAGCGGGAGCATTGTTTCGAACTGTTCTCCCGCCGATGCCGCCGAAAAACTGCGGGGTGATGATGAGTTTTTCAGCGTTCTGCCTTCCTCCGTTCGCATTTTTGCAAAAACACGCCAAAACGGGCAAAATCTTCGCGGCGCACCGCTTGAAGTTCGCAGTGCCCGTGATTACCTTTTGAATAATTTTTCGTTGGATTCCTGCCGACACAAAGCTTCGGAAAACCAGATCCGGGCTTCCGCAAAGGCTGAATCAAGCAAAAACAAAAAAAACACCGAAACAGTTATATCCGTTCGGGAAGCATGGTTTCGATATGAAAAAGATTCCAAAGACATACTGTGCGGTATGAATTTCGATGTTCATGCAGGCGAGCTTACCTGCATCGTCGGCGGAAACGGCGCCGGCAAAACCACCGCCCTTTTGACCGCAGCAGGTGTTTTTGCCCCGTATCGCGGAAAAGTCAAATACCGCGGAAAGACGATTTCAACATTTCGGAAGGATAAAGGCTCAGCGGGAAAAATCGGAGTTCTTGTTCAAAACCCGCTCTGCTGCTTTGTTATGGATTCCGTTGCCGAAGAGTTGGAAGCGACTGCCAAAGCATATAAGCTTCCGCGCTCCGTAATCGAAGAGGTTATCGACATTATGCAGCTTCAAAGCGTCCTTGGCAGCAATCCGTATGACATAAGCGGGGGTGAATTGCAGCGTGCTGCAATTGCAAAGCTGCTCCTGCCCGAACCCGAAGTCATTTTTCTTGACGAAGCGACCAAAGGCATGGATGCCTTCTTTAAGGCTGAATTCGGCGCATTGCTGCGTCGGCTTGCGGCGCGCGGAACGGCAATTGTTCTTGTTTCGCATGATATTGAATTCTGTGCCGAATTTGCAGACAGATGCGCAATGTTTTTCAACGGAACCGTTATTGCGGAAGGCACGCCGCAGGATGTTTTTCTCGGCAACAGTTTTTACACAACATCCGCCTGCCGCATTTCCCGCGGAATAATCCCCGATGCGTTGACTCCGGAACAGGTCATTGATTACGCAAACCGCTGCGAAAGGAAGAAAAACGATGACTGAGAAGCAGCCTGCTGCCTTGGAAACAAAAAACGAACAATCGGAATCAAAGCCGAACACTGCAAAGCGGTATAAGACTGAAAAGGCCGAGCTTCGCCGGCGTATTGTTTCAATCGTGCTGCTGCTTGTGTTTGTTCCCGCCGTTATTGCAGTCGGAATGCTTGAATTTAACGATCGGTATTATTATATCACCGCATCACTCATAATCATATGTTCATTTATTCCGTTCCTTATGATATTTGAAAAGCGCCGCCCGCGTGCGCGTGAGCTTGTTGTGATTGCCGTAATGACCGCACTCGGTGTTGCAGGACGCGCCGCATTCTATATGCTTCCGCAATTCAAGCCCATTGCTGCAACAGTAATCATCACAGGCGTTTCACTCGGGTGCGAGGCCGGTTTCATTACGGGTGCATTAACCGCATTTGTATCCAACATGTTTTTCGGGCAAGGTCCGTGGACACCGTGGCAGATGTTTGCACTCGGGCTGCTGGGATTCATCTCCGGGCTGGTCTTCCGCAAGGATATCAGAACAAAAACTCAGCGTGCACTACTGTGCCTTTACGGTGCATTATCAACCTTTTTCATCTACGGCGGCATCATGGATTCGGCATATGTCCTTATGGCGGGTTCGGAACCGACGTTGGCGGCATTGCTTGCAGCATATGCTTCAGGGCTGCCGTTCAACCTTATTTTTGCCGGTGCAACGGTGGTTTTTCTTTTGGTGCTGACGCGCCCGATACTCAATAAACTGCGCAGAATCAAGAAAAAATACGGATTGCTCACGGGCTGAACGCTTCACGTATTGCCTGCTTAAAAAGCAAAAGAATCACCCGCTCTGCTAATTGAAAAGCACCCCATTTGTTAAACATTATAATGTTAACAAGCGGGGTGCTTTTTGTTATTTGATTGATTTTTCGTCAGCTGAACAGTGTAAAATCAATCTGTTTTAATTCATGCTTGCGGAATTCAGATTACATAACACCGATTGCCATGCGCATTACCGTTACGGCATCCGAAAGGTTTACGGTGCCGTCACCGTTGACATCGGCAAAAGGCAGGTACTGTTCGGGAATGTGAGTCAAATCAAGCGCGTGGCGCATGATTGCGACTGCGTCCGCACTGGTAACTCTGCCGTCACCGTCAACATCGCCCATGATACCGTTTGCAGTGTAAACAGCGGTTACGGTGCTGTCGGCGGATACGTTTTGATAGGTTCCTTCCCAATGGCTGAAGGTGTAGCCCTCATGCACGGGCGGAGTGGGCAAATTCGCAGAGCCGCCTTCGGGAACGGAAACTTCGGAAATGACGCTGCCGTCAACCCCGTCAATGAAAGTGACCGTGTAATACTCTCCGTTATATACCGGTTCGATCTTTACGTTGTCAACATAAACGCAGTCGTCATATTCATCGCACATGTCGTCTTTTTCATATTTCCAGCCAACAGTGTAATAATCTGAAACGGGAACTTCGAATCGTACAGAGCTCCAGGGCGTTTGACCCGAAGCAACTTTTTGCGTAAGCCCATTGAGTGTGAGGCAAACTCTGTCTCCGTACATTTCGCTGCTTGTTTTCCAATCAAATGAAATCACCGAGCCTGCTTCAAGATATCCCATGTCAATCGTGAATTCGGTTTCAGTCAGGCGCATACCTGCAATATCGCTGCGCACGCAGTTGCGGCCGCTGTCGGTGACAACAACCCAAGGATGAGCATAGTCGTTGACAAAGCTCCTGTTTTCGCCGGGTGCGTTGACTGCCGCATTGAACTGAGCGGGGTCGCCCGGCGCAACGGGAGGAACATAATCTTCAACATAGGAAACATTATCGACCCATGAGGTAACAGCATTCACAACTTCGCTTTCATCACAGGCAATGAAATCCCAAGAGAAGTAATAATCACCGTCTTGCGGGATTATATACGCGCAGTTCTCCCAATTGGTTGTTCCGCTGATCTGTTCAACAATCGCCTGATTGATGCGGAAAACAAGCTTATCAATGCTGATCGAGCCGTATTCGCCGCCGACGGGAAGCCCCTGCGTTACAACCTTCCAATCAAAGCAGACTGCATCGCCCGCCTTTGCGTTGCGAATGATGGTATAGAGCACCTGATGACGCTCTGACCTTCCGACTGTTGATTTTACGCTCAACCTGCCGTTTTCGCTTGTGTCAATCGCCCACGGATTGAGGGGATCGTTCATGAAATGCAGCGTGCTGCCGACTGCATTAACAGCTGCATCCAACTCGTCGGCCTGTGCGCCGGGATCATAGGGTGCGGGCTGAGTTCCCGTGATGGAGATGTTATCGATCGAACCGCAGTCGCTGCCGCTTGACATACTGCTGTCCTTTGAATAAACCCAGCGGAAGGTATAATCTCCGTTTGCGGGAACGGTGTAGGTCTTTGTTGTCCAATTTGCGGTGCCGCTGATTCTGTCAACGCGGTTCTCGTTGGCATAGAAGCTGAGCCAATCGTAATTGTTTTCGCTTGAAACCATCCAGTCGAAGGAAAGCACCTGCCCGGCGGTAAGGCCGTTAAACACAGCCTTTATCGTTGTGGAGCTGTTACTTGCATCCTGCGTTGCGGACTGCATATAAGTTCTGCCGTTGTCGCTGCGAACGACCCACGGAGTGTTGCCGTCGTTCATGAAGGTCAAATTGCTGCCCTGGGCATTCAGTGCGGCATTCATTGCCTCCGTATCAGGCACTTCGGGAAGGCTTATCTGAACATTGGGCACCGGGAAAATGCTCGTGAGCGAATATCCGAACCCGCCGCCGATTGCGCCGATTTCTTCGGATTCACCCGTTTGGGGATCGATTCTGAGCAGGATGCCGAAATTGCCTGCGGGAATGTTGCGGAAAGCAACACCGAAAAGACAATTGCCCTGCGGATAATACGTCACGGCGGTGAGCTGTTCGACTCCGGGGAAAACGCTCTGCCCGAGTTCGCGAACGATGCTGCCGCTTGTGTTGATGATGAGGCCGTGTCCGCCGTTATGTGCAGTGGTGTAGAACTGTCCGCCGCCGATATATGCAAACTTGTTGATGCAGGCAACTTCAAGTTCGGAAAGGTTTGCAACTTCGGTCAGTGCGCCGGTGCTGCGATTTACGGTCATGATGAGCTGATCCGCCGTTTCATCCTCCTGCACCATTGCATAGAGGGTGTCGGTATCGGCTGCGTAAGTCAGGTCGACAACGCTGTAATCCATGTGGTTGCCGCCGACTTTTGTCGCGCTCCACGTTGATGCATTGGTGTCGATGGTGTAAAGATCATCGGCAGTGGGAACATCTGCATCATCGGTGTAGGTGTGTGCAAAAGCATAAATCGTTGTTCCGATAATCTCGGCTGCAAAGGAAATCTTGCTGCCAAGGTTCAGTTTTGACTGAACTGCAGAAGGATTTTCGGAATTGAAACCGATAAAATTATAGGGCTTTGAAGGTTCTGCCACGCCGTTTGTAAGTTTCCAATCGGCAAAACCGAACAGCGTCACGCCGGCGTTGTCTGTCGGCTGCTGTCCGTTCTCTGTGGGTGTTTCCGTCGCTGCGGCGGAAAATGCTGCGGGCATAACGGTGAAAACCATCAGAAACGCCAGCAGTGCAGCGAAAAGCTTTTTCATGGTACTTGCTCCTGTTTCGTTTTGTGCATGTTTGTCTTTGCAGGCAGCCATGCCGCATAAATTATATCACTGCAGTGCGGCAATAGCAATTATTTTTTGGACATAACGCGGCAAATTTTTAAATTTTCCGTATAAGCGGCACTGTAAGTTCCGCAGATGAAAATAAAGAGCGGGCGGCACTCTGCCGCCTGCCCTTTTCTGCAAGTGTAGGAAAACTTTACAGCTAATCTCACTGCCGGGTTTTATGTTCACTGAGCTTTGATTGCTTCAAGCCGTTCGAAAGACAGTGCAAATCCCTGTTCTGCCGTTTTCGAAACAGTTTCGCCGTTGGCTGCATACAATGCCTGTGTATTGTTCAAAAGCCAAGCCCCGTTTTCAACAATTTGGCTTCCGCTGAGGAAGAAAACATATTCCGAACCGATTTCAATTTCGGGACTGTCTTCATATTGGTAAACGGTATCCTCAGTTTCTCCTCCCAAAAGCATTACTTTAAGCACATCTCCGCTGCTTGCTGCTCCGGAGTAGCTTTCCTTCACGCGAACCTCATAGACTGTCACAACAGTCTGCTCGTTGTCCTGCCCTGCTTCTGCAGGTTCTGCGCTGCTTTCCGGAATACGAAGAGACATCGATTCATATCGCTCGGACAGCACCGTTCCGTATACGACATAGTCTGCGTGAGCCGACAGATCATCAACTGACGTATATTCCGGATAATCTGCGGAACAGACAATCGTTTTTTTATCCTGTTTCTGTGAAGCACTGCCGCCTGTTTGCAGGTTGTCGTTTGTTTTCCCTTTTGAACCGCAGGCAGCCGTTGTTAAAACTAACATTGCCGCCAGAAGCACAACACACAGCGTTTTGAACGGTTTCATGTTTATTTGCCTCCCTACAACATCCAAATTTGAGATATATGAGCTATCATCAACTTCATTATAACGCACAATATTCATTTGTCAACGGCTTTGCGTATTTTTTTAAAAAAATTTTTCGGTATTTATGCGGTAATTTTTTTCGGCATTCGGACAAATGCAATATATCCGCCGACTCAATATATTTATAATATCCCAAAGGGATCCGATTTATTCGGATTTGAACACATCGTTTCGCCCTCCGCGACAGGATGCGGCAAAAAAAGCGGCAAAACGGACTTGCCGCCGCATTCCGACTGTGCTAAACTAACAGCAGTAATCTGCGGAGGAGGAATCCCGAACATGGACAAACCGAATAAAACCGATAATGCGGAACAACCTGCCGAAACAGCGGATACAGAGGGCGGATTGACAGCCGAAAAACCGCGCAGCAGACGCAGAAAAACTTCGATTGCACACATTGCAACCGTGTGCGGCAGTGTTTACACCGGCGGCAAAACTGCAAAAGACATAAAAAAGCAGGCTGAGCAAAGCGCGATCACGGCCGATGACGCTGAAATTATTGAGATACCGGAACCTGTCGAATTGTATGAAACGGATTGTCTCCGTGAACCGGAGCACAGTGAAGACGCCTCGCCTTACGATCCGCTTTCGGCAGTCTGCCTGAACGGCAGGCGTTCCGTTGAGGAATTGATGGAGACAGGTAACCTGTCGGATATCGACAGACTTCGCGGGATTGTTGTTTGCGAGGAACGTCCTTTGAATAAGAAGCGCGAATACGCAAACAGGCTTACCGAGCTTTTGGGAGGCACACTGCATATGCTTCCGCCCGTTCGCAGCGGCAATGATGTTTGGAAAATGCTGTTTGATGAGATTCCTTCGGTTTTTGTTGTCAGCGTTTCTCTTCCCGATATCGATGCGTTCGCGCTGATAAACACCCTTCGGCAGAGCAAGCTGTGCCGCAATGCACGTTTTTTTGTTTGTGCACCTAAGATGACGAAATCACTTATCGGAATCAGCCGCAATGAAAAGATTGACGGACTGCTTTCGTTTTCTGCCCCTGTCGAACAAACGGCCGCAGCTATAATCGAAAAATGTCTTGACTATGAGAAAAAGCGCGGCAAATCGGATCTTGAAGCACTTGAACAGGCAATAAATAACCCTGCGTTTTTCAGCGAGATGGACGAACAGAAGCGTCAATATGCAATGGTGACCGATTCCATCCTGCTGCCGCTCGGGCTGCAAAACGAGCATCGCGGCACGGAATTTCTGCGGCTGCTTGTCTGTATGCGCATATTCGGAGTCGATGCGGATCTCAAACGCATGTATGAATACGTTGCAATGTATTATCACTCCACTCCGGCCGCGGTTGAAAGAGCAATTCGTTATTCCATCGAGTGTGCATGGGAGGGCGGGAATCTCTACATGCAATTTGAGCTTTTCGGCAACACAACGGATTCCGCAAAGGGTAAGCCGACAAATGCCGAATTCATCGCCACCGTCGTTCAGCACATTCGGAACAGACTGCGGCACGGCAGCGCGGCCCCGAAAGCATTTCCGGTGTACGAACATGATGAGCAATGACTGAATTCTGCCTTTTTTTGCCGCAGAAATTCTCCATTGTTTTAACTTGAGTTAATGTTTTTTTAATGATTCTGCGTTATACTGTATGCAGGCGGATCGACGGGATCCGGTCCGCAAATTTCTGTCCGGAGGCAACGAAAAGTGCTTGAAATAAAAAAAGTTTCCAAACAATATAAAACCGGCGATCTTGTTCAAAACGCACTGAGCAGCGTGAGCCTTGAATTCCGCAGCAATGAGTTTGTTGCGGTTTTGGGCCCGAGCGGTTCGGGCAAAACAACTTTGCTCAACATCATCGGAGGGCTTGACCGCTATGACAGCGGCGACCTTGTTATCAACGGTGTTTCCACAAAACAATACACAAGCCGCGACTGGGATACTTACAGAAACCATACCGTTGGGTTCGTTTTTCAGAGTTACAATTTGATTCCGCACCAATCCGTGCTTTCAAACGTTGAGCTTGCACTGACACTTTCCGGCGTGTCAAAGCAGGAGCGGCGCAGACGCGCATGTGAAGCGTTGGAACAAGTCGGGCTCAAAGGACAGGAGCATAAGCGGCCGAACCAAATGTCCGGCGGACAGATGCAGCGCGTTGCCATTGCACGTGCGCTTGTTAATAATCCCGATATTTTACTTGCGGATGAACCCACCGGTGCACTTGACAGCGAAACCGGAACCCAAGTTATGGAGCTGCTGAAAAAAGTCGCAAAAGACCGCCTTGTTATAATGGTTACACACAATGCCGAACTTGCGGAGCAGTATGCAACGCGAATTGTGAAGCTTCATGACGGGCAGATTTCGAGCGATACAAACCCCGTGAGCAATGACGAACGAACTTTGACGAAAAAAAAAGAACGCGGGGCGGGCAGCACTTTTGATAAAAAACAAAAGAAAAAACGGACTTCCATGTCCTTTTTTACCGCGCTCTCGCTGAGTTTAAACAACCTTTCAACGAAAAAGGGCAGGACTTTTTTGACCTCTTTTGCGGGTTCGATAGGCATTATCGGCATTGCATTGATTCTTGCGCTTTCAACCGGCATTCAGAACTATGTCAATGCAATCCAGAAAGATACTTTGACATCCTATCCGATCACCGTCGAACGCGAACCGAACGATTTCATGAGTATGCTGACGGCAGCAAACGAAAAGACGGATGATGAAACACTGAAAAACCGTGATGCGGATTCAGTTTACTCCGATCCTCGGCTCTACAAAATGCTGAACGCAACCGTTTCGGACGGAGACGAAGTAAATGACCTTGCATCGTTTAAAAAGTATATTGATTCGGAGCTTGATGCTTCAACCGCAAAGACCGATCTTCGAGAATATGTAAGCTCCGTGCGGTACGGCTACGGGCTTACCGTCAACGCGTATGTCATCGGCACGGACGGGAAATATCACAGTACGGATATGACCTCCGCATTGTTTGCCGATGATGAAACATCCGAAGGCGACAAGGGCGTCAGTATGATTAACATGATGACCTCCCGCATGGGAAACATGAATCTTTGGGACGAAATCCTTTCCGGAGCGGACGGCGCACTCGTTTCCGAGCTTGTTTTGAATCAATATGAGCTTGTTGCGGGCGAATGGCCGAAGAGTGCCAACGATATTGTGCTTGTTATTGATAAAAACAACGAAATATCCGACGTTGCTTTCTATGCTCTCGGGCTTATGGACACCGCCGAAATCACAAGGATTTTTAACTCCGTTCTTAAGGGCGAGGAAATCGTGACGGATACACGCTCCGCAAAGTTTGAAGAGCTTATCGGCACCAAATTCAAGCTGATATTGAATTCAGATTATTACTCAAAATCGTATTCGACCGACGAAAACGGCGGTTCATGGAAATATATCGGCGATGACGCCGCCGCAATGGAGCTTGTTATCAAAAACGGACTCGATCTGCGGCTTGCAGGTATTATTCGCCCGAACGACAACAGGGCTGCTTCAGTAAACGGAGTTTTCGGCTACACTTCCGCCCTTTCCGACTATATAATTCAGAAAACGAACGAAAGTGAAATTGTCCGCGAACAGAAATCCCCGGAAAACGTGAATCTTGATGTTTTAACCGGACTTCCTTTCACTTTGGACTCCGAAAACGAACTGTCGGCGGACAAAAAGGCGGAAGAAGTTACCGCTTACTTCGCCTCCCTTACGGACATGCAGAAAACGGAAATCTACAAAAAAATCATTGCCGAACCCGAGCAGACGGAGCTTGATGCAGTTGTTGAGGAATATATGGCAATGTATCCGACGCGTGAATCAATGGTTCAGCTTGCGGCGGCAACATACGGGTTTGATGTTGCCACTGCGGAGGAATATCTTTCCGACTATACGGACGAAGAGCTTCGGACTTTGATGCGTGAACAGCTTGTTTCCGCAGTAAAAAAGAAATATGCCGACAAAGCCGAAGCCGAAATCATGCAGATTATTTTCGAACATTCCGCACCGAACGATCTTTTCGGCACGGCCGGATATGCCGCAGTTGCGGATATTTTTGATAAAACCATTGCAAACGACACGAGTGTTGACAAGCTTGCGGAATACTATGATAAATTCATGCCGTCAAAGGTTTCCGGAACAACGCTTGACGAAGCACTCGAAAAACTCGGTGCAGTTGATCCCGATTCGCCCAAAACAGTTAATTTGTATGCTGCAACATTTGAGGATAAGGAAGCTATCGCTGACAACATTGCGGAATACAACCGGAATGCAGACGAGGATAAGGCTATTGAGTACACCGATTATGTTGCGCTGCTTATGTCCGGAGTTACAACAATGATCGATGCCGTTTCATACGGACTTATCGCGTTTGTCGCAATCTCTCTGGTTGTATCCTCAATTATGATAGGCATAATTACCTATATCTCGGTGCTTGAACGCACGAAGGAAATCGGTATTCTGCGCTCCATCGGCGCATCAAAACGCGATATTTCATCCGTGTTCAATGCCGAAACGCTGATTATCGGTTTTTGTGCGGGTGCGATCGGAATAATTGCATCAATGCTGTTGTGCATCCCGCTGAACCTTATCGTTCGGTCGCTCACAGGCATCGACACGCTGACGGCCGTCCTTCCGTGGCGTGCCGGCATAATACTGGTTCTGATAAGCATGGTTTTGACACTTATTGCGGGCATCATACCCTCGCGAATTGCGGCGAAGAAGGATCCCGTTGCCGCGCTGAGATCTGAATGAAACAGCACTGTTTACTTTTCGCCTTTTGATTTAAAATAAAATAAAAATATCGCGGCTTCCGTAAACGAGGCCGCGATATCTTTATTCTGTGCCGAGTTTTGTCATGCGGAATATGTATTCAGCATATCGTTATTATCCGCCGTTCGGATAATCACCGAATGTATGTTTATTCGCCGAAATACCTGTTCAGAAGGCCTGCAAAAGCCTTGCCGTGACGGGCTTCGTCACGCGCCATTTCATGAACGGTGTCGTGAATTGCATCAAGGTTAAGAGCCTTTGCACGCTTTGCCAGATCGGTCTTGCCTGCGGTTGCGCCGTTTTCGGCTTCAACACGCATTTGAAGGTTCTTTTTGGTGCTGGAAGTTACAACTTCGCCGAGAAGTTCTGCAAACTTTGCAGCATGCTCAGCCTCTTCATAGGCTGCTTTTTCCCAATAGAGACCGATTTCGGGATAACCTTCGCGGTGTGCAACCCTTGCCATTGCAAGGTACATACCGACTTCGGTGCATTCGCCTGCGAAATTTGCACGCAGATCCGCCATGATATCCTCGGGTGCGCCCTGTGCAACGCCGACAACATGCTCTGCCGCCCAACTCATGGTTTCGGACTGCTCGATGAACTTTTCTGCGGGTGCGCCGCAAACGGGACATACTTCGGGAGCGGAATCGCCCTCATGAACGTAACCGCATACTGAACATACAAACTTTTTCATACTTTTATCCTCCAAAGATTTTTATTTTTTGCGGCACGCGCCGCCGGTCAGCATTTTATGCTCGTTTTTGATTATTCTCCCTTTTCCGCTTCTGTCTGCATTCATTGCAGATATAGAAAAAGTTGAGTGTGTAGGAAACAATTTCTTCGCCGATTTTGCTGCTGAAATATGATTTCAGATCGCCCGGGTCACAGTCGGCAACCCTGCCGCATTCGATACACTGCATGTGTTCATGCGGGCGAATGGTCTTGTCGTATCTGTCCGGCTCACCGGCAACGGGAATGTGAAGGATCTCTCCGGCATCGACCATGAGTTTCAGATTTCGATAGACAGTTCCGAATGCAATGGACGGCATTTCGGCCTTTGCCCTTGCATAAATCATTTCGGCTGTCGGGTGATCGTCCGCCCGTTGTATGATGTTGTAAATCAACTGTCGCTGCCTTGTCATTCACGCCTCCTTAGGAATGATTCCTGTTATTATTATACCACCGATTTATGCCGTGTCAAGCATTGAATCGCTTTTTTTTAAAATATATTAAGGGCGCGGTCGTCACGACCGCGCCCCGGCTTGTCTTCGAAAAATCCGGTTCATATGCAGTTGAAATGATTTGATTAGTCTTGCGGAGTTTTCGGTTCGAATTCAAACCAGCGGACGAAAAAATCTCCGCAGCGATGCATTCCGCAGCTTTCGGCGGTGCGCACCGAAGGTATGTTTTCTTCCGCGCACTCCCATATTATTTCATTCCCGCGTTCTCGTGCAGATTCAATTGCGGTGCGCAGCAGCGCCGATGCAATGCCGCGCCGTCGATATTCCGCTTTTGTATCCGCCCCGACGATGAAGCAGCCGTTGTACTCTCCGTTTGAAATTATGTTTCCGCAGATGTTTTCGCCCTCAAGCACAAAAAAGGCAAAACCATGTTTCAAAAAATCGGCAAAGCTTTTGTAGCTTTCCAAAATTTCGGGAAGATAAGCCCCTGCAAACTCGGCATTTTCGCGCAAGAAGCTTTCCGAGGCACGCCGAATGCGCATCAGCCGCCCCTCCGCCGCATGAATGAACGGCATTTCCGCCGCGCTGTATTCTTCTGCCGTGCGATAAACAAGCTGTTTCTGTTCAAACAGCTCTTTGTCGAAAAAAACAACGCGCATCATATCCGAAAGCTCTTCCGTGTCGGCGGAATATGCAAATTCACTCAGTTCGAATTCATCTTTTGCCAACGGAAATACTTTGTTCTCAAAAAACAGACGGAAAGCGGCATATTCCTCCGCCGTTTGCAGCGGAGTTCCCATTATCTGGAATCCGCCCAAAAGATAACTGTATACGACCGCAAGCCGCGGTGCCGTCGGATCGTCCGTCCAAACAAGTCCCCGCGTATTTCCGTTCAAAATGCTGAGATAGTGTATGCTGCTCTTTTCACATTTAAGTTTTTCGGCAAGTTTTGCGCCGCGCTTCGGCTCCTGCCGCATTTTTAATGCATTCAATCCGTTCATAGTTCGTATCTCTTTCCGCTGCGCGTTAATCAGTCTGTCAAAGCATATCCTGCGGGTTGACTTCAATGCCGCGATAGCATTCATCCGCGCAGCCATCGCTGAAAGCATATATTGCATTGATTGCTGCGGCCGTATTTGCGGTGCGAACCAGCTTAATTATAACCGCATAGCGGAACAGCCCCTCCCTACGGCGAATCGGCGCGGCACCCGCGAGTGCGAAAACAAGCTCATTTTCCGCGTTTGCGGGTTTTAATGCAGTTAAAATGGTTTTTGTCACGCCGTTTGCAAACCTTTCCGCCGCATCCGCCGCCGCGTTTTCATCGGCACAGGCGAATTGCGCCCGCACAAATACCGCAAACGGAGGGAACAGCGTCCGCAGTCGGTCTCCGATTTCGAGATTATAGAATGTTTTATAATCATGCTTCGTGCAGAGCCGTATTGCGCGGTGTCCCGGCGCATTGGTTTGAATCACGACGCGCCCCTCTTTATCGGCACGGCCGGCACGACCCGCGACCTGGGTCAAAAGCTGAAACGTACGTTCGCTGCTGCGAAAATCCGAATGGAAAAGTGTTGAATCAGCAAACACGACGCCGACAAGCGTCACATTCGGGATATCAAGCCCCTTTGCCACCATTTGCGTGCCGATAAGCACATCAGCCTCGCGCCGCGTGAATGCATCAAGTATATCCCGATGTGCGGTTTTGCCGCTTGTCGTGTCCATATCCATTCTTAAACAGCGCACATTCGGAAACACAAGTTTCAGCTGTTCCTCAACCTGCTGAGTTCCGATTCCCGTGTATTTGATGTACTCCCTGCCGCAGGACGGACAGGTTTTCGGCATTTTATAATTCGCCCCGCAATAGTGGCAGCGGAGTGACTCATCAAACCTGTGATAGGTCAATGCAACGTCGCAGTTCGGGCAGGTGAACACAAATCCGCACGCGCGGCATTCGGCATGGGATGAATAACCGCGCCTGTTGAGAAACAGAATCGCCTGTTCGTGCTTTTCAAGGCATTCTTTCAGCCGTTTTATCATCAAGCTTGAAAAAATGCTGTTGTTCCCGCTCAAAAACTCCTCGCGCATGTCAACAACATCAACTTTCGGCATCGGAACGCCGTTTATTCTGTTCGGCATCTCAAGCAGTATGTACCTGCCCCGCTTTGCACGATAATATGTTGTGAGCGACGGAGTCGCACTGCCGAGGACAAGTTTTGCCCCGCAGAGTTTAACCCGACGCAGCGCAACCTCGGCAGCGGAATACTTTGGAGTAATTTCGGAATAATAGCTCGGCTCATGTTCTTCGTCGATTATGATAATACGCAGATTTTCCACCGGCGCAAACACCGCTGACCTTGCGCCGACAACGACCCTTGCCTTGCCGAAGCGTATCCGCCGCCATTCGTCAAAACGTTCACCGTCGCTCAAATGGCTGTGCAGAACGGCAACATTGTTTCCGAATCTGCTCCTGAATCTGTCCGTTGTCTGCGGTGTCAGAGATATTTCCGGGACAAGAACAATTGCGCCGCCGCCGTTTTCAAGCACGTTCGCAATTGCCTGCATATAAACTTCGGTCTTTCCGCTCCCCGTGACACCGTGAAGAAGCAGACAGCTTCCGGCATCGGCGGATTTGATTTTTTCAAGTGCGTTTTGCTGCGCCGGAAGAAGCGGCAGCGGCTCCGTCGACTGAATATCTCTGTTTGCAAAAGGATTTCGATAGGTTTCGCGCCCTTGTTCAACAAGAATGCCCTTTTTAACAAGTGCGGCAACAGCTGCGCCCGCACCGGGCACGAACGCATTTATATCGCTTGCGGAAAGCTCCGCTCTGCCCGATAAAAGCAGAGAAAAAACTTCAAACTGCTTCGGCGCACGCGGCGTTCCGTCTTTTTTCAGCATTGAAGCGCGCACTGCTTCAATATCAAGATTGTCCGCAATGTGCAGAGTGCGCACTTTTTTTTCTTTAACTTTTGAACCGCGCAGCGCGGCGGGAATCATGACCCGAAGTGCATCGGCGGTTGTGCAATGGTACGCTTTGCACATCCAATCCGCAAGCTTGAGCTGATCGGGCAGCAGCGCCGAGTACGGCTCAATCGTTCGCACGATGGATTTAAGCTCACGCTCCGTTCCCGGTTCATCGACAAGTTCAAGCACAAAGCCCTCAATCGGTCGGTTCCCCCGCCCGAACGGAACGATAACGCGCTGCCCTTCGCACAGACTGATTTCTTCCGGAACGGCATAAGTAAACAGCCTGTTTACATTGGCATTTGAAATATCAACTATTACCCTTGCAAACATGCTGTTCACCCCCGCCTTTCGGCGCATAACATATAAAGCTTGATTTGAATGTTCCGCAGTTACGGATTATTTTTCGGAAGTCTGATAGTATTCGGCAGGATACCTGACGCAGAGCTCGCCGTTGTACAGTTCGTCAACAGCCTTTGCAACAGGCTTTTTGTCGGATGATTCTTCTTTTGAAACAAGCAGCTGCCTTGCGCGCTTTGCAACGGCTGTTACAAGCATATAGCGACAGCCCGCGATGTTTTCCAGTTCAACAACCGGCGGATGGTTCATTTGGTGACTCATTATGTTACCTCCAACAGTAAGTATTCAATAAATTTAACGCTCAATTTAAAACTATTATACGATTATCATGCGGCCCGCCCTCCGCAGCACCGTTCGTCACTCGGAGAAAGTTTCGCCGAGCAGCGCGGGCAAAAGCTCGCGGTTATATTCGGGAGTGCATCCGACGGCATTGAGTATGCATTCGATTTTTTGAACGGCCGACTCAATTTCATCGTTCACAACAACATAGTCGTATTTCGGAATGTATTCAAGTTCCGTTCTTGCCTCTTCAAACCTTCGGGCAACCGCTTCGGGAGTCTCCGTCCCTCTGCCCACAAGCCGCCTGTGCAGCTCCGCCAGTGAAGGGGGCGCAATGAAAATCGTTATTGCGTCGGGGCAATTGTTTTTAACGTGCATTGCACCTTTGACATCGATATCGAGCAAAACGCTTATGCCTTCGCTGCGCTTTGATTCAACGTAGCTTTTCGGCGTGCCGTAGTAATTTTTGCCGAACACACGCATGTATTCAAGGAATTCTCCCTGTTCTATCATTGTATCGAATTCCTCGGTTGTTTTATAAAAATAATTCACGCCTTCCGCCTCACCCTCACGCATTGCGCGGGTCGTTGCAGAAACGGAGAAGCAGATGTTGTCGTGCTTTTCAAGCAATCTGTTTGCAACAGTGCCTTTGCCGACGCCGGACGGGCCGGAAATGACGATCAGCATGCCGCGTTTTTTCATCATAGTGTTTGTACCCTCTTTATTTCTTTTGATGCCCTTGTGCAAACCGCACACAGCACTGCTGCCGAATTGCGGAACGAATGCCGAAACTCGGTTTTATGTTTATTCAAAGTTCTGCACCTGTTCGCGCATCTTCTCAAGCTCGGCTTTGCCGTCGATAACAAGAGACGCAATTGTTTTATCGTTCGCTTTTGAACCGATGGTGTTGAACTCGCGATTCATCTCCTGGACGATGAAATCCAGTTTTCTGCCGATAGAGCCGTTGTTTTCAAGCAGTTCGCCTGCCGCGGCAATATGGCTCGAAAGACGGACAAGCTCCTCATCGATGCTGACTTTATCCGCGAATAATGCAATTTCCGTTGCAAGGCGCGCCCTGTCGATTTCCGTTTCGGAGAGCAGGCTTTCAATGCGTTCGTTAAGCTTTTTTCGCTGTTCTTCAACGACAAGCGGGGCGCGCTCCGAGATTTTTTCGCGAATATCCGCAATCACGCCGAGTCGTGTTTTCATGTCGGATGAAAGCCTTTCACCCTCGCGCATACGCATTGCGATAAGCTCATTTGCGGCGCGGGTCAAGGCATCTTTCATCAGTTCCGCAAGCGCGGGCCTGTCGTCGTCGGCCTCTGTCACGGAAACGATATCCGTAAGCCTCAGCGCACGCGACAGTGTCAGATCGTTTTCAATGCCGAGTTCCTCCGCCGCCTGCCGGGCGGCAGTCATATATGCCGAGAGCATCGGCATGTTTATTTCAACTTTTTTTGAATCGTTCCGCGTGTTGCGGTAATTGGCAAAAATGTCAACATGGCCGCGCGCAAGCATCGTGCCGAGCGTGTTCCGCGCCGTGTCCTCAAGGAAGGCAAGCGAGCGCGGCATTCTGAGCGCAAGATCCAAAAAGCGATGATTGACCGATTTCAGTTCAATCGACAATTCGCGGCCGTCTTTTGAAACGACCGCATGACCGAACCCTGTCATGCTTCGTGCCACTTTTGTACCTCCGAAATGCGGAGCAATACCTGCTCCAAATCAATTTATTATACCACAGAAACGCGGATGTGAAAAGAGCCGAAATCGGTATATTCATTCAAAACGGGTTTTAAATTTGAAACAGCTTTTAAACGTAAATATCAACTTCGTCAGGAGCGATATTTTTTCTTGACATTCTGCGGTCAGATGCTAAAATACAATATGCGGCAGAGAATTGGCATTCATCGTTTTCCGCCGCAAAGCAAAACTCAGGAGGAACACATGAAAACTCGTAAACTGACGGCTGTTCTGCTCGCGCTCATCATGGCGTTTGCAGTTCTTCCCGCTGCCGCTTTTGCGGAAAGCATCGAAGGCATTGCAGGCGAAGCAGCAGCCATGCGCAAACTCGACAACGCTTGGGCGGCACTCGATGCAGCCGAAGCAGACGCTCTTGCTCAGGGCATGAGCCGCACCGAGGTCATCAATGCAGTTTACACCGCTGCACTGAACCTCAACACCGTTGATAAGGACAGCTTCTCCGACTTCACGAAGGACGGCTTCTACTTCACCGTTGACGGCATGTATTGTGCATACAACTACAGACTCCGCAACGAACTCAACACCGACTGCGCACCCGTTAAGGAAGGCGTTGTTCTTTCAAAGGGCAGCGGAAAAACCGAAAACCTCAAAGATGCCGAATCCGCCGACGTATTTCTGATTGCACCTTACTACGGTCACGACAGCAGCTTCACCGATCAGTACAAGCGTGAAGCGCAGTCCGTCGCGGACGCAACCGGCGGCGACTACCTGCTTATCCAGAGCACGGCAGCGACCGGTCCCGCAATCGCAGAAAATTTCCCGAATAAAGGCGTTGTATTTTTTGACAGTCACGGCACCCAGGACGGCACGTCTTCCTATCTCTGCCTGACAACAAGTTCCGGCATCACTCAGGAAGATTACAACAACGGTTGGGCGGTTTATGCCGGCAGCGCCGCATATATCGACGGTCGTTATATTGAACACCATACCCCTGCACCCCTTTCAAACTGTCTCGTTTGGATGGCAATTTGCGAAGGTATGAAGCGCAGCGGCCAAGGCACCACCGGTGCAGCACTGCTCCGCGCAGGTGCAGGTGTTGTTTACGGCTATTCTCAGAGCGTCACTTTCGCAGGCGATTATGTATACGAAGAGACTTTCTGGAACCTTATGAAGGATTTTGAAAACCCCGCCACCGTTGCGGAAGCCTTTGCTCAAATGGTTGAAGAACACGGCATATGCGACCCTTACGGCAATGCATACCCTATTGTTATGAGTGATGTTGACGCTTTCCCCGCAAATCCCGACAGTGCGCAGACCGTCAACAGCACATGGAAACTCTGGGGCAGCTTCCCCCTTGTTGATCTTACCGGATTCAGCCTTGACATCACAAGCGCGGATATTAAAATGGCGCAAACCGTGAACGTCAATATGTCCCTTGTTCCCGAAAATGCAAATAACTATGTCACAACATGGACGAGTGCGGACGAGTCTGTTGCGATCGTTGAACCTTATGCAGGCAGCAGATGCAGAGCCGTCATCACCGGTATGGGCCGCGGCGAAACCGAAATCACCTGCTCCGTCAGCGTGAACGGCAGCATTATCGGAACCGAAACGGTTTCCGTTTCCGTAACTCCCGATGAAACCCTTGCCGAAGCCGTCAACGTTGAAGGCGGCAGTCTTGAATTCGGTACGAGCGCGGAATACAGCTTCGTTCCCGTTGCCGAGGGAGACCGACTGATTGCAAAGACCAACAACGCCGGCATGGGCAACACCACCGCCGTGCTGCTCACAACCATCCGCATGGCGGAAGGCGACACGCTTTCGTTTGACTATTTCTACAGCAGCGAAACCGATTACGACTACTATTACTTCAAAGTTAACGACGTTGAATACCAGAAATATGCCGACACGAATATGACCGGATTCAGCAGCTATACCTTCACCGCACCCGAAGCGGGGCTGTATCACTTTGAATGGAGCTACGTTAAGGACGAACTGACCGACGGCGGCAGCGACTGCGTCAAAATCGACAATGTTGCCTTCTCCGGAACGGGCGAACCCGAAGAACCTCAGCTGAGTCTTATCGGCATCACGGCAACAGCCAATGATGTCCGCATCGGTGAACGCATTGAAGTTTCTTTCGACTGCGCACCCGTTGCATGCGGCGGCACGCAGGTAGTTCACAGCGGCACGATCGCCGTCACCACCCCCGCTGTTATGGAGGAACTCGAACACGCCGTTATCCCCGGTGATATTCTTGAGCGGATCGAAGCCGCCGGCGGACATTACGAAATTGAAGCCGATATTATTTATGTTGACCGTTTCGCCTTGATTCAGGGTTATTACATATCCTTCGAATGTGAAGCCGGCGTTGAAATGACCGGAAATCTTCTTACCGTCAGCGCAGACATGCCCGAAACCTGGCACGGTTCGCTGCCTGCCGTAAATCATGCCGGCATTCACTCCGCAGAGATCTTCCATCACGCCAACGGCCGTGATTACGAAGTTCCGACAGTGCTTACCAACTGTCCGTTCAACATTCTTCCCGCAATGGGCGATGTGAACCTTGACGGCAGCGTTACCATTGCGGACGCATTGCAGGTAATGCGTCATGCAATCGAAGTGCTTACTCTTGAAGGCGCATCCCTTGATGCCGCTGACATGAACGGCGACGGCGTCATCGGCCTTCCCGATGCAATTCTTATTGCAAGGCGTGCAATGGGACTGTAACAGTCAGCACAGCAATGAATGAATTGAATTTAAAATGATGCGGCGCAACGCGGCTGCATTTGTTATACGTCTGCCGGGCAGCATTTTCCGGCGGACGTATTTTATTTTGTCTCTATACTGATTTTCTCCTGCACGCTATAATGTTAAGCTCGGTTTCCCTTCGGCTTTTCCGTCCGGGCGTATTCTTTCATCTTTCCGTCTCATTGTATTGACATTTCAAACATTGACATTTCAACCGAAGATGATATAATAAACCCTGTTGAGACAACCGGCTTGTTCGGTTGTCCCGCGCACAGTTTTTCAGGAGGAAAAGAAATGAAAACCCGCAAATTTCTGGCACTTGCGCTTGCGCT